>Ga0187812_1000027_pt1 | contig 55967 bp, 56 predicted proteins | sample NC_S_2_FD_130582 | JGI IMG/M metagenome (GOLD analysis project Ga0187812, IMG submission 130582) | Wetland sediment microbial communities from Neuse River Estuary, North Carolina, USA - ASW-S_2 | ecosystem: Environmental > Aquatic > Freshwater > Wetlands > Sediment | place: USA: North Carolina...
CGCGATCGGTCGTGCAGCGGCGCGCCCACCGGCTTCCAACGCCACATAGTCCATCGCCGGCGCCGCCATACTAGCCGGGGATGGAGGCGATCAAGGGTGGACTACGCGGCAGGGATCTTCACCTTCGTGCAGTTCTTCTTCGCGGTGGTGATCGGCCTCTACTTCTGGAACCTCTTGCGCAGTCAGCAGGGAAGCCGGGTGGCCATCGACCGCGAGTCGCGCAAGGAGGTGGAGAAGCTCCGCCTGCTGCGCGAGATATCGCTCACGGAGCCTCTCTCGGAGCGGACCCGGCCGACGCGGATGGATGAGGTCGTGGGGCAGGCGGAGGGCATCCGGGCGCTTCGGGCCGCGCTGTGCGGCCCGAACCCCCAGCACGTCCTGGTCTACGGTCCGCCGGGTGTCGGCAAGACGGCCGCCGCGCGCCTCGTGCTCGAAGAGGCCAAGCGCAGCGGCCATTCGCCGTTCAAACCGGACGCCAAGTTCATCGAGCTCGACGCCACGACGGCGCGCTTCGATGAGCGTGGCATCGCCGATCCGCTGATCGGGAGCGTCCACGACCCGATCTACCAGGGTGCGGGCGCCATGGGCATGGCGGGCATCCCGCAGCCCAAACCCGGCGCCGTGACGAAGGCGCACGGCGGCATGCTGTTCATCGACGAGATCGGCGAGCTCCATCCGCTGCAGATGAACAAGCTCCTCAAGGTCCTGGAGGACCGCAAGGTCTTCCTGGAGAGCGCCTACTACGCGAGCGAGGATCCGAACATCCCGCGCCACATCCAGGACATCTTCGAGAACGGCCTGCCCGCGGACTTCCGCCTGGTGGGCGCGACGACGCGCCTGCCGGACGACCTGCCGCCGGCGCTGCGCTCGCGCTGCGTCGAGATCTTCTTCCGGCCACTGCACAGGGAAGAGGTGCTGACGGTCGCCGAGGGAGCGGCGCGCAAGGTGCAGCTCGAGCTCGCGGACGGCGCGCTCGACGTGGTCGCGGAGTATGGCCAGAACGGCCGCGACGCCGTGAACATCGTGCAGATCGCGGCGTCTCTCGCGCTGACGGAGTCCAGGGGGCGCATCGAGCGCAGCGACGTCGAGTGGGTCGTGGCGGCGCAGCAGTACACGCGGCGCGTGGAGCGCAAGATGCGCGAGGAACCCGCGTCCGGCGTGGCGACCGGGCTCGCCGTGATCGGGCCGAACGTCGGGACGATCCTCGAAGTGGAGGCGACCGCGCGCCGCGTGGCGCGCGGCAAGGGGCGTCTGACGGTGACGGGCATGGTGGACGAGGAGGACATCGGCAGCCGGGGGCACACGCTCAGACGCAAGTCCATGGGCCGGTCGTCGGTCGATAGCGTCCTCACCGTGCTGCAGGGCGTGACCGGCGAGAACCTGCGCGACTACGACCTGCACATCAACCTGCCCGGCGGCATGCCGGTCGACGGTCCCTCCGCCGGCGTGACGATCGCGGTCGCGGTGCACTCCGCCCTCTGCCAGCGGAGGGTGGACAACACGCTCGCCATGACGGGTGAGGTGTCCATCCATGGGGAGGTGCGCCCCGTCGGCGGCGTGCCGGCGAAGGTGCGGGCGGCCGCCGAAGCGGGGGCGCTCCGCGTGCTGGTGCCCGTAGAGAACGACCAGGAGATCCTGCACCGGATGGGCGTCGAGGTGATCCCGGTGCGCACGCTGCAAGAGGCGATCGACATCTCTTTGCTGCCCGCGGTGAAGCCGGCCGCGGCGCCGTCGCCGCTGCCGGCGTCCGGCGCGGTGGCCGCCGCCCCGCTGGCGGCGCCCAACCCGGACGTCGGGATGTGAGGCCGCACCGGGAACGGCAGCGCAAGGCTGCGACGGGAGAAGACCGGGTGAACAGGCCGGCGCCCGACGCGGCCGTGCGCGCTTGCGCCCTTCAGGCACCCGGGCCGACGACGAGCGGCGCACGTGCGCCGCTCGTCAGACGGCCGCGGGATTGGGACCGTACTGGATGACGACCCTGGTCCCTTGGGGGATGTGGTCGTAGATCCACCGCGCGTCGGAGATCGTCAGACGGAAGCAGCCGTGCGAGGCCGCGGATCCGAGGGCGGCCGCGGCGGACGGGATCACGTTCCGGTCCGCGTCCATGGCGACGGTGTGGAACAGGTAGTTGCCCCAGCCGTCCCACGAGACCCAGTACTGCGCACCTTCCTGGCAGGCGGCATTGTAGAACCAGAGCCCGCGGTTCTGGATGGAGTAGGTGCCCGTCGGCGTGGGGGTGTCGGGGCCGCCCGAGGACGTGATCATCGTGTAGATGGGCGTCTGCCCATCCATGACGTAGACGCGCTGCAGGGACAGGGAGGCATCGATCCAGAGGTCCTCGTCGCCCTGCAGTTCCGGGTACGGGCCACCGGTCGGCTGCGTCCAGTCGAAGTCCGGGCCCACGGGGCTGCCCGGCGCGACGCGCTCCACCGGGTATCGCGGCGGAGTCGGGGAGACGGCCGGTCGCGTCGCAGCTTGCCCGGGCGGAGGGGGTGTCGTGTGCTTCGGCGCGGATGCCACCGGCTGCGATACGATCACGGGCGCGGGTTGCGCGACAGAAGGCAGGCGGGCCGTCACCTGCTGCAGGCAGGCGGCGCCGCACACCAGACCCGCCGCGAGCAACGCGGCCGCCCAGTGCCAGAAAGATCGCGTCTTGCGCCGCACGTGATGGCTCAACGAGATGTTCCCCTTCCACAAGGTAGAACCTCGTCAGCGCCAAAACGTGTCACGGACATCCCGCAGCGGCCAGGCTCGGCGCGTGCCGAGCAGGAGGGTCGCCCTTGTGGATGGAGGTCTGCATGGCATGGGGTCTCGCCGGACGCGAGGAGCCCAAGGCTTAAGGCAATTCTCTTGCAGACTTTAAATGCTGTTCATGCTCCCGCTCTACGGTGGGCATGGAGGCGAGAGCTCGTGAAGCGCAGCGGGGCCAAGATTCCGAGCGCCGACTGGATCCCCGCCGACGGCTGCAGGCTAAAGCTCCGCCGCCTTGCCCTGGAGCGGTGGGAAGAACGCGCGCCCGCCAGCCTGTGCCACTGGCGGGTCCTCGTGCACGACGCCCGCATGTCGCGGCCCGTGCCTGGCCTGCCTGGCTTCCGCACCTTGTACGGCGTGGTGCTGGTCATGGACGGCGATTGCGTGGCGACCGTCCTGCCGCGCAATCTGCTGCGGCAGCCCGACCACGGCTCCGTCCGATCCCTGCCGCAGCCCAGGGGGCGCATGCCCGGGCCTACGCGCGCCAGGCCTGGGCACTAGCGCAGAGGGGCGGCTGGTGCCGCGCCGCCCCCCGCGCAGGGCGTCCGATCGCGGGCCGGCGCGGGCCGATAGGAGCCGGGCGGTCTGCAGAGAACTCCTTGCCCATGCATGTCGGCGCAGGAGAGCGCAGGGTGGCCTGGGTCTGGCTCGTGCTGGCGGTCGCCGCGGCGTCGACGGCGGCCAGCCTGTTCCGTCTCGCTGCGCTGCCGGCGCTGGAGGCCGCGGGCCTGCGCCTCTTCCTGTCGGGACTCGTCCTCCTGCCGTTCGGCATCGGCGCCTTGCGCAGGCTCGGCCGCGCCGAGGCCGGCTCCGTGCTCCTCGCGAGCCTGGCGCTCGCCGTGCACTTCGGCTCCTGGGTCGAGTCGCTCTTCCTGACCTCGGTCGCCTCGAGCGTCGTGCTCGTCTCGGCGAGCCCGCTCTTCGTGCTGCTCTGGGAGCTCCTCGCGAAGGAGCGCGTGACGCGCGGCCAGTGGCTCGGCGCCGGCCTGGGCCTGCTCGGCGTCTTCGTGATCGCGTGGTGGGACGCCCGGGGGCAGACGGGGGCGCTCACGGGCGATGGCCTGGCGCTGCTCGGCGCGCTGGCCTTCTCCGTCTACCTCCGGGCGGGCCGCCGCGCGCGGCGCAGCCTTCCGGTGCTCGGCTACGCCGCGCCGGTCTACACGCTGGCCGGCCTTGGCCTCCTCCTGGTGCAGCCCTTCGTCGGACCCGTCCTCTGGCCGCTCTCGGGCGCGGCCTGGCTGATGACGGCGCTCCTCGTGCTCGGCCCCACCCTGATCGGGCACACCGGCTTCAACTTCGCCCTGCGCGCCGTGCCGGCGAGTTCGGTCGCGATGGCGTCGCTGCTCGAACCCTTCGCGGCCGTGCTGATCGCGTGGCCCCTCCTGCATACGCTGCCTGCGGCGAGCGATCTGATCGGCGGGGCGCTGACGGTCGGCGGCCTGATGATCTTCGTCGTATCGGGGTCTGCGCCGGCCCGCGCGTAGGGCAGACTGGGTCTTGGGCGCACGGCGCAGCCGCCGGCTGATGGTATAATGTGCGCGAGTTCCGCCAAGGGGTGTTCTCTTGCAGTATCCGCTTCTGCCGCTGCGCGGCGTGCTGGTGTTCCCGGGACTCGTCGTGCCGCTCGAGGTGGGCCGCGAGCGCTCCGTTCAGGCGCTCGAGCGCGGCTGGGCGGGCGACCACCGCATCATCTTCGCGAGCCAGCGCGATCCGCACGAGGATGAGCCCACCGCCGACGACATCTTCGAGGTTGGCGTGCTCTGCGAGCTCAAGCAGGTCGTGAAGCTGCCCGACGGCACCTTCAAGGCCGTCGTCTTTGGCGAGCAGCGCGTGCGCATCCTCGGCTATGCCGACGATGAGGACCTGTTCCTGTGCGAGGTCGAGCCGCTCGAGGAACAGATGGCGCCCGACAGCGAGGAGATCGCTGCCTCGGTGCTGTCCATCGTCCACCTCTACGAACAGTACCTGAAGCTCGGGCGGCGCCTGCCCGGGGACGCCTCGCTGAGCATCTCGACCGACGAGCCGGGCCGGCTGTGCGACGCCGTCGCCGCCAACCTGGAGATTCCCATCGGCGAGCGCCAGGAGGTGCTCGAGACGCTCGACGTCGCGGAGCGCCTGGACCTCGTGCACCGCATCCTCGCGAAGCAGATCGACCTGCTCGAGCTCGAGCGCAAGATCCACGCGCGGGTGCGTGGCCAGATGGAGAAGAGCCAGAAGGAGTACTACCTGCGCGAGCAGATCAAGGCGATCCAGCAGGAACTGGGCGAGAAGGACGATCCGTCGACGGAGGCGGAGGACTGGCGCGCCCGCGTCGAGGCCGCCCACCTGCCGCAGGAGGCCGAGGAGAAGGCCATGCGGGAGGTCGAGCGGCTGGGTCACATGCCGCAGATGTCCGCCGAGGCCGTCGTCGTCCGCACCTACCTCGAGTGGCTGACGAGCCTGCCGTGGGACGTCGAGACGGAGGACGTCCTCGACATCGCCGACGCGCAGCGCATTCTGGACGAGGACCACTTCGGCCTGCGCAAGGTCAAGGAGCGCATCCTCGAGTACCTCGCCGTGCGCGCCCTGCAGCCGGCGATCAAGGGGCCGATCCTCTGCCTCGTCGGGCCGCCCGGCGTGGGCAAGACGTCGCTCGGCCGCTCGGTGGCGCGGGCCCTGCACCGCAACTTCGTGCGCATCAGCCTGGGCGGCGTGCGGGACGAGGCGGAGGTGCGCGGCCACCGCCGCACCTACGTCGGCGCCCTGCCGGGCCGCATCGTCCAGGGCATGCGCCAGGCCGGCAGCCGCAACCCGGTGTTCCTGCTGGACGAGGTCGATAAGATGGCGCAGGACTTCCGCGGCGATCCCGCGTCGGCACTGCTGGAGGTCCTGGACCCCGCCCAGAACGACCGCTTCTCTGACCACTACATCGAGCTGCCCTTCGACCTCTCGCACGTCCTGTTCATCACGACGGCGAACCTGGCGCAGCACATCCCGCAGCCGCTGCTGGACCGCATGGAGACGATCTCCCTGCCGGGCTACACCGAGGAGGAGAAGGTGGAGATCGCGCGCCGCCACCTGCTGCCGCGGCAGCTCGAGGAGCACGGCCTGCAGCCTGCAGACCTCTCGCTCGGCCGGGGCACGCTCGAGGCCGTGGTGCAGGGGTACACGCGCGAGGCGGGCGTGCGCCACCTGGAGCGAGAACTGGCGGCGCTCTGCCGCAAGGCCGCGCGGCGCCGCATCGCCGGCCGGGGCACGCTGCACGTCACACCCCGCACCATCGAGCAGCAGCTCGGACCGCGCCGCTTCCTCGGCCATGACCTGCGCAAGAGCGACGAGGTGGGCGTCGCCACCGCGCTCTACTGGAGCGAGGTGGGCGGGGACGCCATGCCGATCGAGGTGAGCGTGGTGCCCGGCAAGGGCAACCTCGTGCTGACGGGCAAGCTCGGCGAGGTGATGCGCGAGTCGGCGCAGGCCGGCTACACCTACGTGCGCGCGCGGCGCGAGCAGCTGGGCATCGACGAGGAGTTCCCCGACAAGGTCGACGTGCACATCCACGTGCCGGAGGGCGCCACGCCGAAGGAGGGGCCGTCCGCCGGCATCACGATGGCGACCGCCCTCGCGTCCGCTCTCTCGCACCGGCCCGTGCGGGCGGACATCGCCATGACGGGCGAGATCACGCTGCGCGGCAAGGTGCTGCCGATCGGCGGGCTCAAGGAGAAGGCCCTGGCGGCGCACCGGCTGGGCGTCAACACGCTGATCGTGCCGAAGGCCAACCAGCCGGACATCGAGGAACTGCCCCAGAAGGTACGCCATCAGATGCGCTTCCTGCTGGTCGAGAGTATGGACGAGGTGCTCGCCCATGCCCTGAGACCGGCCGCACAGCACTGATGCGCCTGCGCTTTCTGCAGTCCGCGATGGCGTTCGAGAGCTGGCCGGTCACGGGTTTCGCGGAGGTGGCGCTGTTCGGCCGCTCGAACGCCGGCAAGTCCAGCCTGATCAACGCCATCGCCGGCGAGAAGGTCGCCCGCACATCGCGGGACCCCGGTCGCACGCGCACCCTGAACTTCTACGCCGGCGACGGCATCATGATCGTCGACCTGCCGGGCTACGGCTACGCGAAGATGTCGAAGGAGCAACAGGCGCGCCAGACGCGCCTGCTCGAGCGCTACATCGAGCGCCGGGAGGCGCTCTGCGGCGCGGTGCAGCTGGTCGACATCCGCCATCGGCCGAGCGTGCTGGACATCGCGTGGCACGAGGCTCTGCGCCGTCGCGGGGACCCGATGCTGCTCCTGCTGGGCAAGGCGGACCAGATCGGGCGGGGCAGCTGGCGCAGCCGCGAGCGCGAGATCGTCGAGGTGCTCGGCAGCGACGTGCCGGTGGCGTTCTGGTCGGCGCGCACGCTCGAGGGCCGGCAGGCCGTCGAGGCGTTCCTCGAAGGCGTCCGGCGACGGCAGGCATTGGTGCCCTAATTTACATAAAGGGAGCCAGGACCGGTTCGGCGAAAAGGCAGGCATCCCGGACTAATTGAGGTGCCTTGCCCTGATGGATTTGCGTGATCAGGATCTCTTCTTGCTGCCCCGGCGCCCGAGCGATCCGATGATCCTCGATTGGAGCGGCGACGCCGAGGCCGCCTGCTACGGCCAGACCCTCGAGGACGGCCCGTGGAACGGCCTGTGGGATCGCCGCCGCCGCCAGGCCTTCTGGATCGTCCTCCAGGAACGCGTCATCGGCGAGGTGGAGATCTTCGACATCCGGCGCGGCGAGCGCACGGCCGAGCTGCGCATCGGCATCGCGCAGGCCGGAGATCTCGGCCGCGGCTACGGCCGGAGGGTGCTCCGGCTGGTCGTCGCCTACGCGCGCGAGCGCCTGCGGCTCAAGGAGGCCTACCTGCGGGTCGAGGAGGAGAACCGGCGGGCGGTGGCCTGCTACCGCGCCGTGGGCTTCCGGGCCGTGGGTCGGCTGACCGGCCGGCGGTTCCCCAAGCCCATTCTTCTCATGACCTGCGATCTAGGGTGCGAACGGCCGACGCACGGCGCTCCGCGCGGGACCGAGGTCCAGAGCGCCGCGCGGCCAGGCACCCGGGGCGATCTCCTGGCGCAGGGTGCGCAGAGCCTGAGCATCGAGTAGGACGGTCTGCGCGAAGATGCCCTCCGCGTGCGCGGCGGCCATCGCGCGCAGCCAGGCGGTGGGCGGCAGGGACGGCGCGAGCTCCCGCAGAGCGGGGAGCTCGCGCTCTGCGCGCTCCGCGGCGATCTCGAGCAGACCGCGGTCCAGGCGGCGCAGGAGGCTCCCGACGAGCAGCGGGTCCGCCCGCAGCACAGAGCGCCGGGCGTAGACGAGGCAGGTCGGGTAGGGGCCGAGTTCGTCGGCGAGCGGCTGCGCGAGCGTCGCGGCGCCTTGTGCGACGAGCTGGCTCGCGAGCGGCTCGGGCGCGAGCAGGAGCGCCGCGGGGTCTTTGCGGAAGGCCGCGACGCCGCCCGTCTGCGGCACGGCGGCGGGGAGAGCGTCGAGCACGCCGCGGTAGCGCCGCACAGCCAGCGCGAGCGTCGCGGCATCGGCCCCGGGGGCGAGGTAGAGCGGCCCCTTGGCGAGATCGGTCCAGGCGAAGACGGTGCGGCCATGCCAGAGCAGGGTCTCGGGCGAGGTGCGGCAGAGGCCGCCGATGACGGTGAAGCCCTCGCGCGCCAAGGGCCCGAGGTCGGTGGAGGGAGCGACCAGGAAGACGGCCGCGCGCGCGGCGGGGCCCGTCGCCACCACCGTCGGCGGGTTGCCGGGGCCGAGCGCCAGAGGGGCCAGAGCGAGCGGCGCGCCGAGGCTGCCGACGCGGACGGACGGGGGTTTCGGCGCGGGCGGTGGCCCGCCGCAGCCCGCGAGCAGCAGGGCGGCGCCCGCGGCGAGGGCGCCAAGACGCCGCTTCACAGCGTGTTGAAGCGGTGCCGGCCGCCGCCGAGGAGCAGGAGCACCAGCGCGTAGACCAGGCCGCCCAGGCAGATCGCGGCCAGTGTCGAGATCCAGAGCGTCGCTCCGAGCCGCATGGCGAGATCCTCCCAAAGGCGCAGCGTTGCGAAGAGGAGTAGGCCGGCCACGAGCGGCGGCAGGAGCAGGCGGCGCAGATCCGCCGCGTAGCCGGTGACGCGGCAGAGCGCCCGGTAGTTGAGGTAGAAGGAGATCAGCAGGTCGACGGCGATGGCGAGGATCACGGCGCGGATGCCGAACCCCGGCAGCACCGTGAGCGTGTAGACGATGACGAGGCGCGCGGCCGAGCCGACGAGCCCGTTCGTCATGGCGAGCGCCGCGCGCCCGAGTCCGCGCAGCACGGCCGACACCTGGGACTCGAGGTAGACCAGGGGTGCGGCGAACGCCAGCGGCACCAGGAGGTCGCCGACCTGGCGCTGCCCGTAGAACAGGATGCCGAGCACGTGGCCGAGCACGACGAAGACGGCGCTCGTCGGCAGGGCGACGACGAGCGCGATGTAGAGCGCCTGGGCGATCCGCCGGCGCACGAGCGCGACATCCCCGCGCGCCCAGGCGTCGGACACGGCGGGTACGAGCGCCTGGCTCAGGGCATTGGTGATGACGGTCGGAAAGAAGAGGAGCGGCATGGCCATGCCGCCCAGGTTGCCGAAGAAGGCCGTCGCGGCGTCGCGCGTCAAGCCGGACGCCTCGAGGCGCCTCGGGATGATGGCCGCGTCCAGGAACTCCGTGATGCTGCCGATGATGCGGGTGACGCTGATCGGCAGAGACTGGCCGAGCAGCTCGCGCAGGGTGCCGTCGTGCACCTGCGGCGGCAGCGGGGCCGGCGCGGGGCCGGGCCGCAGGAGGTATGAAATCCAGAGGACGATGAGACCCGTGAACTCGCCCGCCACCATGCCGGCCGCGGCCGCCGCGGCCATGGCCGCGATCCCCTGGTGCTGGAAGCGGTCGATGAGCCAGAGCGCGCTGCCGATCCGCACCACCTGCTCGATCACCGCGCCGACGGCGGATGGCGTCATGCGCTGCAGCCCCTGGAAGTAGCCGCGCAGCACCGAGGAGATGGCCACGATGGTCAGCAGCGGCAGCAGCGCCGTGAGCGGGGCGACCGCGCGTGGGTCCGCGAGGACGCGCGTTTCGAGGAAGTGCAGGCTCAGGACGACGCCGAGCGTCGCGACGAGGCTCAGCACCAGGACGAAGCGCAGCGAGGTGCGCAGCACCTCGCGCACGCGCCCGGGGTTGAGCGCGGCGCGCTCCGCGACGATCTTCGACACCGCCACCGGCAGGCCAGCGGTGGCGGCCGTGATGGCGACGTGCAGGACGGGGAAGGCGTAGCCGAGCAGGCCCATGCCCTGGCTGCCCAGGCGCTGCGCCAGGATGATGCGGTAGAAGAAGCCGAGCACGCGGTTGACGAGACCCGCACCGAACAGGGTGAGGGTGCCTTGCGCGAGAGAGCCCACAGTTGATCGAGCCTCCTGCACAGGCCTATGGCCGCGGAGGGACGAACATGCCGTGCGCAGGAACCCCAGGCGCTTCCAGCGAAGGGATGGCGGGAGGTGTCGGGGATTGGCGCTGTGCGATGCCTGGTGGGCCTGTCTCGAGGAGGCATGGGAGGCGTACCGCGCGGGCTCCCTGCCGATCGGCGCGGCCTACGTCGATGGGGCCGGCAGCGTGGCGCTGCGCGGGCGCAACCGCGTCGGCGAGAAAGGCGCCCCGCCGCCGCTCATTGCCGGCAGCCGCCTCGCGCACGCCGAGATGAACGTGCTCGCGCAGGTGCCGCCCGAGGCGCACGCGCGCATGGCGCAAGGCGAGCTCTTCACGAGTCTGGAGCCCTGCCCGATGTGCTTCGGGGCCGCTCTCATGACGGGCGTGCGGCGGATCCGCTACGGCGCGTCCGACCGCTGGGCCGGCGCCGCCGACCTGCAGACGGCGACTCCGTACGTCGAGAGCAAGCGCATGGCGGTCTGCGGGCCCGAGCCGACGGTGCAGGCCGTGTCGCTCGTCCTTTTGACGGACTACTGGCTCGGCAGCCGCTCGCCCCGCAAGGCGGAACTCGTGGCGGCGTTCGGCGCGGCGGACGAGCAGGCGACCGCACTGGGGCGGGAGTGGTTCTCTGCGGGGCGCTTGTCGGAGATGGCCCGCGCGGGTCGCCCGATCGCGGACGTCGCCCGCGAGGTCTGGGCCCGCGTCGGCGTCCGCTCGCCGTGACGCGGCGCCCGTCGCCGCCGGACCGGTGGTCGTCTGCTGCACCGGCCGTGACCGACCGGCAGCCATGGGGCGCAGGAGGTGGGCAGGGTGGCCTTGGGTGTCTTCGCCGTCCTGGCGATGTTCCTGGCGTTCACTCTCTGGGCGGTGCTGTTCGTTCGCCCGCAGAACGGCTTCGGCTACGTCCAGGAGTTCCCCAGTGCGCGGTACCAGCCGCGGCCGCTCCTGAGGAACCCCTCCGAACGCGCGGCGTGGAAGTTCTTGGCGCGCACGGACCTCGGTCAGGCGCACGTCTTCGCGAAGGTGCGCGTGGAGGACTTCCTGGCCGCGCGCGGACCCCGATGGCGCGCAGCCGTGGCCCGCGCGGGGATGAGAGGGGGCCGCGTCGACTTCCTGCTGACGGACGCCGCGTTTCGACCGCTGGTCGCTGTCGACATCGATGCACGCTCCAGGCCCGCCGGCCTGCGGGCGGCGACCGCCTGGCGCGATCGGCTGCTCCGCTCGGCGGGTGTGCCGCTCCTGCACCTGCCCGCGGCCGCCGACTGGAACCAGGTGCTGATGCAGTGGCGGCAGGACCGCACGACGTAGCGGCTTCGCCCTCCTGCCGCGGCTACCGCTGCAGGCGCTCGCCTTGACACCCGGGCGCCCCTCGCCCATACTCTGGAGTCAAGCAAAGGCGAGGAAGGAGAGCGTCCCTGCCCTGGCCCAAGAGAGGGGATTCTCGGCTGCAAGATCCCCGGCCGTGGACAGGAGACCGGTCGCTCCGGAGCCGCCGCACCGAACGCTTCGGCCGTAGGTGCGGACGCAGCGGGCACGTGAAGCCCGTCGAGCGCCTGTCGCTGTGCGGCGGGAAGCAAGGTGGCACCGCGGTGAAGACCGTCCTTGATGGACGGTCGATTCGTTTTTTCAGGAGGAGATGCCGATGCTCGAATCGCGCTACGACCCGTCCCGCGAGTCGGAGATCTACCGCCTCTGGGAGAATTCCGGGGCCTGTGTCCCTTCGGGCCGGGGCGCGGTGCGCTCCATCGCCATGCCGCCGCCCAATGTCACGGGCGTCCTGCACATCGGCCACGCGCTCGACAACAGCATGCAGGACGCCCTGATGCGCTATTGGCGCCTGCGCGGCGACGACGCGCTCTGGCTGCCGGGCACGGACCACGCCGGCATCGCGACGCAGGTGAAAGTCGAAGAGGAGCTGGCGAAGGAGGGCCTGGATCGCCGCGCCATGGGACGCGAGGCGTTCCTCGAGCGGGTCTACGCCTTCAAGGACCGAAGCCAGCACACGATCCTCTCGCAACTGCGGGCCCTGGGCGCCCTGCCGGACTGGCAGCGCCAGCGCTTCACGCTCGACGAGGGTCTCTCCCGCGCCGTGCGCACGGCCTTCGTCCGCCTGTACGAGGAGGGCCTCATCTACCGCGGCGACTACCTCGTCAACTGGTGTCCCAGCTGCCGCACGGCGATCTCGGACATCGAGGTGGAGTACGAGGAGCGGGAGGGCGCCCTCTACCACCTGCGCTACCCGCTGGTCGACGGCGACGGCTACCTCGAGGTGGCCACGACGCGGCCCGAGACCATGCTCGGCGACACGGCGGTCGCGGTGCACCCCGACGACGCCCGCTACCAGGGGCTCGTCGGGCGGCTGCTGCGCCACCCCCTCACAGGCCGCGAGATCCCGGTGGTGGCCGACGCGGCCGCGGATCCGGAGTTCGGCACCGGCGCCGTCAAGGTGACGCCGGCCCACGACCCGACGGACTTCGAGATCGGCCAGCGGCACCATCTCGCGACGATCCAGGTGATCGGCGAGGACGGCCGCATGACCGACGCGGCCGGCGCCTTCGCCGGGCTCGGGCGCGACGAGGCGCGCCGGGCCGTTGTGGCGGCTCTCGAGGCCGAGGGCGTCCTGCAGCGGATCGAGCCGATCCGGCACAACGTCGGCAGCTGCGAGCGCTGCGGCACGCTGATCGAGCCGCTCGTCTCGCGCCAGTGGTTCGTGCGCATGCGCCCTCTGGCGGAGCCGGCCGCGCAGGCCGCCCGCGACGGGCGCCTCGAGATCTGGCCGGAGCGCCTGCGCAAGGTCTACACCGACTGGCTCGACAACATCCGCGACTGGTGCGTCAGCCGCCAGCTCTGGTGGGGCCACCGCATCCCCGCCTGGCACTGCGACGGGTGCGGCGAGACGGTGGTGGCGATGGCTGCGCCGGCGTCCTGCCCGCAGTGCGGTGGTGGACTGCGGCAGGACGAGGACGTCCTCGACACCTGGTTCTCGTCCGCGCTCTGGCCCTTCTCGACCCTCGGCTGGCCGGAGGAGACCGCGGACTTGAGGCAGTACTACCCGACGACCGCCCTCGTCACCGGCTACGACATCCTGTTCTTCTGGGTCGCGCGCATGGTGATGACGGGCATGCACTTCACAGGCGAGGTGCCGTTCCGCCACGTCGTCCTGCACGGGCTCGTCCGCGACGCCAAGGGGCGCAAGATGTCGAAGTCCCTCGGCAACGGCGTCGACCCGATGGAGATCATCCGCGAGCACGGCGCGGACGCGCTGCGCTTCGGCCTCCTCACCGGGACGACCCCCGGCCAGGACATCCGCCTCAACCCCGAGCGCATCCTCGAAGGACGCAACTTCGCGAACAAGCTCTGGAACGCTGCGCGCTTCGTGCTCGCGCAGGAGCCGGATCCCGCCGCCCAGCCGGCGGACGACGACGTGGACCGCTGGCTGCTGGCGCGGCGCGACGCGGCGGCCGCGGGGATGGCGGAGGCCTTCGAGCGCTTCGAGCTCGGCGAGGCGGGCCGCATCGCCTACGACTTCGTCTGGGGCACCTACTGCGACTGGTACCTCGAGCTCGCGAAGCCGCGCCTGGCCGACCCGGCGCAGGCGAAGGCCGTCGGGCGTGTGCTCCTCGACGTGCTGCGCGATGCGCTGCGCATGGTCCACCCATTCCAGCCGTTCGTCACCGAGGCGATCTGGCAGGAGCTGCCGGACACGCGGGGCCTGCTCGCGGCGGACCGCTGGGTCGAGGCGGGCGGGGCGGCGGACGAGACGGCACTGCGCCGCGTCGATCGCTTCACCGAGGCCGTGCGCCTTGCCCGCAACCTGCGGGCGGAGCTCGGCATCCGCCAGGGGCAGCGGGCCCCGATCGTGCTGCGCGCCGAGGATCCGGCCGAGGCCGCCTGGCTCGGGGCGCGGCGCGACCTCTTCGACCGGCTGGCGCAGGCGGAGCTCTCGCTCCAGGATCCCGGCGAGCCCGCACCGCGCGGCGCGCTCTCCGGCCGGCTCGCGGGTCTCGAGATCTACCTGCCGGCGGCGGGTCTCGTGGATCCGGCGGCGGAGCTCGGCCGGGTCCAGGCGGAGCTGAGGCAGCTCGGTGCGGAGATCGAGCAGCAGGAAGGGCGCCTCGCGCGGCCGCACTTCCGCGATCGCGCGCCGGAGGCGGTCGTGGCCAAGGAGGAGGCGCGCCTGCAGGAACTCCTGGACCGCCGCCGGCGCGCCGAGCGGCGCGCGCAGGCGCTGAGCGAGCTATGACCGAAAGCGAGGCGCTCGCCTACCTGGCGTCGGCCGGGCGGTTCGGCGAGCTCGGACTCACGCGCACAGAGCGGCTCCTCGCGGGGCTCGGCCAGCCGGAGGCGGCGCTGCGCTTCTACCACGTGGCGGGCACGAACGGCAAGGGATCCGTCACGGCCGCGCTCGCCGCGCTGCTGACGGCGCTCGGGCGCAAGACGGGCCGGTTCATCTCGCCGCACCTGGAGCGCCCACACGAGCGGATCTCCGTCGATGGCCGCGACATCGGGCCGGAGGAGCTCAGCCAGGCGACGGAGGCGGTGCGGCAGGCCGCTCTGCCGCTCGACGATCCCCCCACCGAGTTCGAACTGTGGACAGGCGTCGCGCTCGAGCACTTCCGGCGCCAGGGTGTGACGGACGTCGCCTGGGAGACGGGGCTCGGCGGGCGCTGGGACGCGACGAACGTGGTGCGGCCCGTGGTGTCGGTGATCAGTTCGATCGGCATGGACCACATGGATCGGCTCGGCGACACGCTGGCGAAGATCGCCTCCGAGAAGGCGGGCATCATCAAGGCGGGCGTGCCCGTCGTGGCCGGCGACCTGCCCAGCGAGGCGATGGCCGTGGTCGAGGCGACGGCGGCGAGCCTCGGATCGCCGCTCTGGCGCCTCGGGCAGGAGATCGCCGTGTCGTATGTGGCGGTGGGGCGCGACGGCACGCGCTTTCGCTACCGCGATCCGCGGGGCGATCTCGGTGAGCTGCGCTTTGGCCTCATCGGCCGCCATCAGGCGAAGAACGCCGCCCTTGCGGTGGCGGCGCTGCGGCAGGCGCTCGGCGAGGCCGCACCCGCGGCGCTCGGCGCGGTGCGCTGGCCCGGACGCTTCGAGATCCTGCGCGATGGCCCGCCGCTCGTGCTCGACGGCGCGCACAACCCTGAGGGCGCGGCGGCGCTCGCCGACACCTGGCGGGCGGTGTTCGGGGCGGCGCAGCCGATCGCCGTGTTCGGCTGCCTCAGCGATCGCGACCCGGGCGACGTGACGGCTCCCCTGCGGGAGATCGTGGGGCGCTGGCATACGGTGGCGCCCGGGAGCCCGCGGGCGCTGGATGCGGCGTCCGCCGCCCGGGCGGTCGGCGGCATCCCGCACCCGAGCCCCGCCGCCGCGCTCGAGGCGGCGCTCGCCGAGAGCGTGGCGGAGGGCCTGCCCGTACTCTGCTTCGGCTCGCTCTACCTGATCGGGGAACTGCGCGCGCTCCTCGGGGGGATGGGCCTCAGGCCCCGCGGCGCCTAGGGTCCCGCGAGGGTCAGGGCGAGCGCGCCGCGCAGCAGGCGCACGCTCGCGATGTGCAGAGGCAGGCCCTCGATGCGCGGCAGCGTGCTCATGCGCAGCACGGGCAGGGCGGGAAGGTGCAGGACGGAATCGTTGAAGTCCCGCGTCTGGAAGGCGAGCACCTGGCCGCCCCGCTGCAGGACGAGGTCGCCGTCGATGCGGTAGCGGACGGGCAGGCCGAGAAAGGTGACGCTGCCGTCGAGCGTGATGCCGCCCGGCGCGATCGCGACGGTGGGCGGCGCTCCCGCGGCGCCGCTGGGCAGCGCGCCCTGCAGGCCTTTGGCCAGATCGGCGCGCAGGGACGCCTGGTCCAGCGTGACCGCGAGCGTCAGGCGGCCCGCGCGCAGGACGCGCAGCTGCCCGCCCACCAGCGACGAAAGATCGATCCGGCCGTTTCGCCACGCCAGGCTCAGCGCCTGCAGGCGGTAGCCCTGGTAGGTGAAGGCGCCGGTGCGCAGCGAGAGGTCCTGGAATCCCCCCTGCGCGATCTGCCAGAAGGGTCCGGCCAAGGCGACGCGGGCTTGGGCGTGCAGGTTCTGCGCGACCGTCGCGGTGACGGCCCGCGCCGCGAGCCGTGGCACGTAGACCTGCAGCAGAGCGGTCGCGGCTGCGAGGATGCCGAACAGAACGACGAAGGACAGCAGGAGGCGGTGGCTGCGCCTCCTGCGCGGCGGTAGCGTCAGACGGGCGCCTCCTCGCGGGAGCAGGCTGCACGCCGGGTCTGGGCCGGCATGGCGCTCGCACTTCGTCCTCGGGCGTGTCGCCTCCTCCTCGCCGGCTGTGGCAGGTGCGCCACCGTCGCGGAGGATTTCGTCGAGCGCGGCCGAATGAGGTCGGGAAGTGGCGAGGAGGAATGGCTCATGCGTCGCCACCGACAGGGCGGCTGGATCCTGACCGCGCTCGCCACCGTGCTGCTGCTCGTCATCGGCACGGTGCTCGGGCGCGACCTGGCCCTGGGTCCGCTCAGCCAGACCATCGGCTTCCGTCCCGTCAGCCTGGACCTCTACATCGTTCAGATCGCCGTCGGCATCTCGACCAACGTCCTCGGTTTGATCGGCGCCCTGCTCGGCCTGATCCTGTTCCGCGTCGCCTGATGGCGCTCAAGGATCTGCCGGCGGCGGAGCGCCCGCGCGAGCGCCTGCTGCGCGAGGGTCCTGCGGCGCTCGCGGACTACGAGCTCCTGGCGATCGTGCTCGGGGCCGGGCGCAAGGGCGAGAGCGCCCTCATGCTCGCCATGCGGCTCCTCGCGGACGACGGCCTCGACGGCCTCCGGCGGCGCGGGGCCGCGGGCCTGCACCAGGTGGCCGGACTCGGCCCGGCCCGCGCCGCCCAGGTCGCGGCGGCGCTCGAGCTCGGCCGGCGGGCGCACCGCCCGCCGGAGCGCGTACGACTTGACGAGCCGGAGCAGGTATACGATTATCTGCGACGGCGCCTCGACCCGCACGTGGAGGAACTGCTCGTGCTCCTGCTGGACGGGCGCCTCGCCATCGTCGGCGAGGTGCGCGTCGCGCGGGGCGGACGCGGCGGCCTCGGGCTCGCGCCCGCGGACGTGCTGCGACCGGCGGTGGCGGCGGGCGCGGCCGGCCTGCTGCTCGCACACAACCACCCGAGCGGCGATGCGACGCCGTCGCAGGCCGATGTGGACACCACGCGCCAGCTGCATGAGGCGGCGCAATTGCTGGGCATCGAACTGGTTGACCATCTGGTTATCGGCGATAATAGCTTCGTCAGCCTGCGCCTGCGGGGACTATTGTCGTAGCAGTCGCAGCAGTGGAAAGGAGCCAACGCGTTGCCGCTCACGGACGTGTTCTACCGTAGCTTCTCGCGGGACCTCGGCATCGACCTCGGCACCGCGAACACCCTCGTCTTCGTCAGGGGCAGGGGCATCGTCATCCAGGAGCCGTCCGTGGTGGCGATCGATCGCGACACGAAGGCCATCCTCGCCGTCGGCGCGGAGGCCAAGCAGATGATCGGCCGCACGCCGGGCAACATCATCGCGGTGCGTCCGATGAAGGACGGCGTCATCGCCGACTTCGAAGTGACGCAGTCCATGCTCAAGTACTTCATCGGCCGCGCGCAGCCGCGCGCCAGCTGGTTCCACCCGCAGGTCGTCGTCGCCGTGCCCTCGGGCATCACCGGCGTGGAGCGGCGTGCGGTGAAGGAGGCGGCGCAGCAGGCGGGCGCGCGCGACCCGGTGACGATCGAGGAGCCGTATGCGGCGGCGATCGGCGCGGGCCTGCCGGTGGAGGAGCCGACGGGCAACATGGTCGTCGACATCGGCGGCGGCACGACCGAGGTGGCGATCATCAGCCTCGGCGGCATCGTCACGTCGCGCTCGGTGCGCGTGGCGGGCGACGAGATGGACGAGTCGATCGTCAACTACGTCAAGCGCAACTACAACATGATGATCGGCGAGCGCACGGCCGAGGACGTCAAGATCCGGGTCGGCGCGGCGATCGAACCCGAGGACACCACGATCGAGGTGCGCGGACGCGACCTCGTCACCGGCCTGCCGCGCACGCTGCGGCTCGGGGCCGACGAAGTGCAGCGCGCGCTCGCGGAGCCCCTGCAGTCCATCGTGGACGCGATCAAGCTGACGCTCGAGCGGACGCCGCCCGAGCTCGCCGCGGACATCATGGACCGCGGCATCGTGATGACGGGCGGCGGGGCGCTCTTGCGCAACTTCGACCGCCTGCTGATGCGCGAGACCGGCATGCCGGTGCACATCGGCGAGGACCCGCTGCTCTGCGTCGTCAAGGGGACCGGCCGCTGTCTCGACGACCGCGCCATTCTGGAGAAGATCAAGAAACTGCAGCGCGAGGGTTGATGGTGCCTCGTCGCGGCGTACTGCGCCTCTACCTTGCGGCGATCCTCGTTTTGGCGCTCGTCTTCCTGGAGAGCGTCACCGTGCACCCGCGCATCTCGGTGTCGCGGGTGAGCGGCGTCGTCAACAGCATCCTCCTGCCGCTCGAGCTCGGCACGCACACCGTCGCGGCGTGGACCACAGGGGCGATCGACACGGTCGGGCAGGCGTTCACCGCGGAGCGGGAGAACGCCGGGCTGCGCATCCAGGTCGCGCGCCTCGAGTCGAGGGTGGCCGCGCTGGAAGCCGTGCAGGGCCAGAACGCGCGCCTCAAGAAGCTCCTCGACCTTCGGCAGGGCAGCCTCAAGAAGTACAGGACGCTCGCCGCGCCCGTCGTCGGCCGCTCGCCGGTGAACTGGCTCGACCAGATCGTCGTGGCCGCCGGCTCGCGCCAGGGCGTGAAGTACGGCGACCCGGTGCTGTCCTACGGCGGGCTGGTGGGCCGGGTGATCGCTGTGGGCGGCCAGAGCGCCACCGTGATGATCCTGCCGGACCCGGAGAGCGCCATCGGCGCCATGGTCGCGCGCACCGGCGACGCCGGCGTCCTCGAGGGCAACGGCGAGGCGTCGACGCTCAAGATGCAGTTCTTCGCGGCCGGCGCCAACGTGCGCCAGGGTGACCTCATCGTCACCTCAGGTCTCGATGGTACGCTGCCGCCCGGGATGCCGATCGGTCGCGTCACGACGGTCGGGCAGGGTGACTTCGGCCTCGTGCACCAGGCGGACGTGACGCCGCTCGCGAACCTCGATCAGCTGGATACGGTCCTGGTGGTGCTGCAATGACGTTCCAGCGCGCGATGGACGGTCCATGGGGACCGGCGCTCTTCCTGCTGCTCGCCTTCCTGCTGCGCGCGACGGTGCTGCCGCCACTCGCGATCGACGGCGTCACGCCAGACCTGGTGCTCGCCGTGGTGGTGATGGCCGCGCTGCGCCAGGGCGCCTGGCGCGGCGCGCTGTTCGGGCTCGTCGGCGGCCTGCTCGAGGACGTCGCGACAGGGCGCCTTCTGGGCATGCACGCGCTGGGACTGATGCTCGGCGGCGCGGCCGCAGGGCTTCTCCGGCGACGGCTCTACCCGGATCCCTGGTTCGTGCCGCTGCTCGGCGTCTTCCTCGCGCTCCTCGCGCAGCAGATCGTCGTCCTTCTGACGTTCTCGGCCGCGCACTTCGCCATACACGATTTCCCGCTGCTGGCGCTCATCGAATATATCTACACGACGCCCTTTGCATATATCATTCGACCTGTGTTCTACCGTCCCGAGGCGCCTGCTTAGGGCACCTCGGCCATCGTCGATTCTGCTGCGGGGGGCTTGCCGGCGATGCATCCGCGCGTTCGGGAGAATCGCCTTGTCGTACTGGCCCTGCTCGCGGTGGCTCTGCTCGGGCTGCTGGTGGCCCGCATGGGCTACCTGGAGTTCGTGCAGGGCTCGTCGCTGCGCAGCCTCGGGGTGGCGCTGCGGGTGCGGGTGATGCCGATCCTGGCGCCGCGGGGGCTCATTCTCTCGAGCGACGGCAAGCGGCTCGCGACGAACAAGCCATCATTCTCGGCGGAGTTCTTCGATCTCGGCGAGCCGCTGCCGCCGAAGGAGCTCTCGCGCCTGGCGGGGATCCTCAAGCTGACGCCGCAGGCGATCCGCACGGTGCTCCAGGACTACAAGGGGCAGCCCTACATCCCCGTGACGATCAAGACGGACCTGACGCCGCAGCAGATCACGCAGATCGACGAGCAGCGGCCGAACCTGCCCGGGGTGTTCGTGCAGGCGCAGCCGCTCCGCGTCTACCCGCTGGGCGACATCGCGGCGCACGTCGTGGGGTACGTGCAGGGGGTCACGGCGCAGGAGCTCAAGGCCTGGCGCGACCCGCGGCTGGACCAGAACTCGATCGTGGGGCAGAGCGGGCTCGAGTATGAGTACCAGAAGTACCTGCAGGGCACGGACGGCGGCGAGGAAGTGGAGGTCGACAGCTTCAACAAGCCCGTGAAGGTGCTGGGCACGAAGGCGCCAGTCCCGGGCGACAACCTCCACACGACGATCTCGGCGGGGCTGGAGAAGGAGGCCAACCGGGCGCTCGTCGACGACATCACGTGGCAGCAGCAGGTGCTGAAGCAGCCGGCCAGCTCGGGCGCGGTGATCGTGATGAACGTGCACACGGGCGCCGTGCTGGCGATGTCGTCCTACCCCTCGTTCAACCCGAACTGGTTCGCGCAGGGCATGACGAACGCCCAGGCCAAAGAGGTCTTCGACCCGACGACGGACCCGCTTCTGAACCGGGCGATCGACGCGATCCAGCCGCCGGGCTCGACGTTCAAGATGGCGACCGCGATCGCCGCCCTGGCGTCGGGCGCGATCACGCCCTCGACCCTGATCCAGGGCCTGCCGCGCTACTGGTACGCGCCGTTCCCGTGGAACTGGATCAAGGTCTACACAGGCTGGAACGACCTCGCGCAGGCGATTGGCCAGTCGAACGACATCTTCTTCTACGAGACCGGGCGGCGCACCGGCATCGACACCATCGCGCACTGGGCCTCGCTGCTCGGCTTCGGCAAGCCGACCGGCATCGATCTGCCGGGCGAGGCCTCGGGGCTGATGCCGACCAAGGCGCTCTACGAGAAGCAGAACAAGGGTGCCTGGTACCCGGGTCTCGTCTACTCGGTCGCCATCGGGCAGGGCGAGGACCTCGCGACCCTGATCCAGCTCGCGGACTACGGGGGGGCCATCGCGGAGAGCGGCGTGCGCTACCAGCCGTACCTCGTGCAGTCGATCACGACGCCCAAGGGCAAGACCGTCTACCAGCACAAGCCGGTGGTGACAACCCGCATCACGCTGCCCGCCGCGGACTGGCAGGCGATCCACAGCGGCATGGAGTGGGCGACCAAGCCGGGCTCCATCCCGGGTCCCGGCGGCACGGCGGGCCCCTTCTTCCAGGGCTTCCCGCTGCAGGCCGCGGGCAAGACGGGCACGGCGCAGGTCTCGGGCCAGCCGTCGATCACCTGGTTCGTCTCCTACGCCCCCGCCAACAATCCGCAGATCGCGATCGCCGTGCAGGTGGCGGGCGGCGTCGAGGGCGCCTACGTGGCGCCTGTGGCGCGCGACCTCTACGACTACTACTTCCACCTCAAGGACCCCGGCAACATCCTCGCGCCGAACGGCTCCGCCACGCAGAGCGTGCCGAGCGGGGTCGTGCAGGGCCAGGACTGAGGCTGTCAGAAGGGGTCGGCGGATTCCTGGCGCCAATGGCAGGAAATGCGGACAGAGCCCCCGAAACGGCAGGGGACCGGGGGTGAGCGACGTAACGCACGCGTCAGCCGACATGGAGCGCGGGCGCTCCCGAACCGACGGCGCGCTCTACGTGCGGCGCACGCTGCGAGCCGGTCAGCGGATCGCGCACGACGGCGACGTCATCGTGCTCGGTGACGTCCACGCCGGGGCGGAGATCCGCGCGGCGGGCGACGTCCTGGTGTTCGGTCACCTGCGCGGCGTCGTGCACGCGGGGGCGCTGGGCAGCGAGCAGGCGATGGTCTGCGCCTGGCGGCTCGAGCCGGTGCAGCTGCGCATCGGCCACGTCATCGCGCGGCCGCCGGATGCGCGGGAGGAGGCTCCCGGCGTGCCGGAGATCGCGCGGCTCGAAGATGGACAAGTCGTCATCGAACGTGCACTGGGACCGGAAGATGGGAGGATGGCCCGTGGGTGAGGTTATCGTCATCACGTCCGGGAAGGGCGGCGTCGGCAAGACGACGACCACGGCCAATCTTGGCGTGGCGCTGGCCCAGCTGGGCATGAAGACGTGCCTGGTGGACGCAGACATCGGTCTGAGGAACCTTGACGTCGTGCTCGGGCTCGAGAACCGCATCGTGTACGATCTCGTCGACGTCGTCGAAGGCTTCTGCCGCCTGCGTCAGGCGCTCATCCGCGACAAGCGCCTGGAGGGACTGAACCTGCTGCCCGCGGCCCAGACCAAGGACAAGACCGCCGTGACCCCGGAGCAGATGCGCCAGGTCACGGATGAGCTCCGCCAGGAGTTCGACTACATCCTGATCGACAGTCCGGCCGGCATCGAGCAGGGCTTCAAGAACGCGATCGCGGGCGCGGACCGCGCCGTGATCGTGGCGACGCCGGAGGTGGCATCGGTCCGCGACGCGGACCGCATCATCGGCCTCCTCGAGGCGGCCGAGCTGCCGCCTGCGCGTCTCGTCGTGAACCGGCTGCGGCCGGGCATGGTGCGCAAGGGCGACATGATGAGCGTCGACGACATCGTCGACATCCTGGCCATCGACCTGATCGGCGTCGTGCCCGAGGACGAGCAGATCGTCGTGACGACGAACCGCGGCGAGCCCGCGGCGCTGACGCAGGGCTCGCGGGCGGGCGACGCGTACCGCGCGATCGCGCGGCGCATCCGCGGCGAAGACGTACCGTTCGCCGAGATCGATGACAGGACCGGCTTCCTCAGCCGGCTGCGTCGCATCTTCGGCCAGGCATAGGGTGGTGCGGCCATGCTGAACCTGTTCGGTCGCAACCAGAGCCGCGACGTGGCGAAGAACCGCCTGCGCAACGTGCTGGCGCACGATCGGGCCGATACGTCGCCCGAGTTCATGGACCACCTGCGCGAAGACGTGATGCGCATCGTCAGCGAGTACGTCGAAGTGGGCGGACAGGGCGTCGATGTCCACCTGCAGTCCGTCGAGGACCATGTCGCGCTCGTTGCCAACATCCCGGTGAAACAGCTCAGGCGCAGGGGAAGGCCGAGCAACAATTGACACCGCGGCGCCTGCTCTACGGCAGGCGCCGCAGTGCTAGAATGAGCGGGTGCCGATGGCCATATCGGCCGATTTGCGGGAGCGTGCGCCAGGATGGCGCCGCGGACCGCGGCGGGGGGAGGGAAGGCCTCGAAGGCGTCGTCGGCGGCCCGCCGGCGAGCGCTTCGCGGCGCTACGGTTGCTGCAGCGCCTCTTGCGCATCGACTTCGGCCTGATCCTCGTCGTCGGCCTGATCTCGATCGGCTCCCTCCTGACGATCGCGTCGGCGACGCACTCGCTGCAGGGCGTCTCGCCGGTCTACTACCCGGAACACCAGCTGATCTGGCTCGTTCTGGGCGTCCTCGCCATGATCGCCATCGCCTCGGTCGACTACCGCACGTTGCGTCCGTACGCGCTGTGGATCTACGGCCTTGCCCTCGTGCTGCTCGTGGCCGTGATGGTGCACGGCGCGAGTGCGCTCGGTGCGGTGCGCTGGATCCGCATCCCCGGCGTGCCGTTCCAGCTCCAGCCCTCGGAGTTCGCGAAGGTCTTCCTGGTGATCGGGCTCGCGGACCTCCTCGCGGCCAAGAAGAGCATGACCCGCTGGCGGGACCTCGTCTCGCCCATCCTCCTCACCGCGGTCCCGGCCGCTCTCGTCTTCAAGCAGCCGGACCTCGGCACAGCCCTGATCTTCGTCGCGATCCTCGTCGTCATGCTCTTCATGGCCGGGGCGCGCGTCTGGCATCTCCTGCTGCTCTTCGGCGGCGGATTCGGCCTGATGGTGGCCTGGATCTACCTGCACCTGCGCTTCCACGTGCCGTTGCCGCTGATCCACTCCTACCAGCTGAACCGGCTCCTGATCTTCCTCGATCCCAACTCGGACCCGAACGGGTCCGGCTACAACATCATCCAGTCCCTGATCTCCCTCGGGTCCGGGGGGATGTACGGGCTCGGCGTGCACTCGAACCAGGCCATCCTGAGCTTCTTGCCGGAGAGTTCCACGGACTTCATCTTCGCCGTCGTGGGCCTGGACTTCGGCTTCGTCGGCGCGAGCGTCCTGCTCGCCCTCTACCTCGTGTTCGTCTGGCGCGGCCTCAACGTCGTCAGCGACGTCCGCGACCAGTTCGGCACGCTGCTCGGCGCCGGCGTCCTCGCGATGATCGCGACCCAGGTCCTGATGAACGCCGGCATGGCGATGGGCGTGCTGCCGGTCGTGGGCGTGCCGCTGCCCTTCTTCAGCTACGGCGGCTCATCGGTGCTCGCGGACTTCATGGCGCTCGGCATCCTCCTCAGCCTGCGCCTGCATCCGGGACAGCTCACCTTCCGCTCCTGACGCGCCCGCGGCCCTTCGCCTGCATCGCGGGACAGGCCGGCGCATAGGTTCTGCCGAGGTGGAAGCGGTGGGCAAGCTCGGGCTGCAGGTGCTGGCGGCGGCCGTGCTCGCGGGTCTTCTGTTCTGGGGCGAGCGCGGCGGCGGCGCCCTCGCGGCTTCCGTGCGCCGGCTGGCGGGCACCTACATCCAAGAGCAGTCCGCGCTGCCGGCAGCCCTCGCGCCCAAGGCGACCAGGAAAGGCGCCGCGGCGGCGGTCCGGCGCGCGCGCTACGGCTGGCCGCTCGTCGGGGCGGTGCGGACGCATCCCGGCGGCGGCATCGAGATCCTGGCCCCGGGCGGCGCGATCGTGCGGGCCGCAGCGAGCGGCAGGGTGATCTCCGTCAGCGCCTACGCGCCGGGGGTCGCGGTGACGGTGGCGGGCCCCGGCGGCACGACGTGGCGCTACCTGCACCTCGGCCCGAGCGACGTGCACCGCGGCGAGGCCGTGCAGCTCGGCGGCGTGCTCGGTGCCGTGAGCCACTTTCCCCCGGGCGGGACGGCCCACCTCACGCTCGAGGCCTTTCACGGACAGAAGCCGCTCGGGCTGCCGGGCGTGCTCGGGAGCCCATGAGGTATCCTCTGCCGCGCCCGCACCCGCTGCTCCTCGCGCTCCTCGCGGCGGGGGTGCTGCTCGGGCAGGGGCCCGTGCTGGTCGTCTACGCCGGCTCCCTCCTGCTGCACGAGTCCGGGCACCTCGCTGTCGCGCGGGGCCTCGGACTGCGCGTCGCGCGCCTTGAGCTCTACCCGTTCGGCGGACAGGCCGAGATCCCAGACCTCGAACTCGCGGGCCCCCTGGCCGAGTTCCTGGTCGCCATCGGCGGCCCGCTGCTGAACCTCGTTGCCGTCGGCGCGGCGGCGCTCCTGCTGCGCTACGACCTCGCGACCCCGGCGCGCGCCGGACTCCTGCTCGACGTGAACGCCGCGATGCTCGCCCTGAACCTTCTGCCGGCCTACCCGCTCGACGGCGGGCGCGTCCTCCACGCCCTGCGCAGCCGCGCGATCGGCTGGACCCCGGCGGGGCGCGAGGCGCTCGCCCTCGGCCGGGCGGTGGCGCTCGCGCTCGCGGCGGGCGGGATCGTCGCGCAGCTCGCCGGCTACCCGGGCTGGCAGGCGGTCCTGATCGCCCTGATCGTGCTGTGGGCGCAGCGGGGGATCGCGCGGCAGATGCCGCTCAGCCGCTGGGCGCTGTGGCTGAGGGCGATGGGCGCGCTCTCGCATGGCGAGGTGCTGCCGCTCGCGGCCTTCGCGGCCGCGTCGGGCAGTGAGCTGCGCCACGTGCTGCGGCGCCTCTTCGGCGGGCGGGCGCACCGCGTCTACGTCTACGAGCGGGGCCGCCTCGTCGGCGCGCTGGACGATCAGGCGCTCTACGACGCGGCCGTGCAGGGGGAGCTCACCCGCACCATGGGCGACCTCCTCGCTGCGCAGGAGCGGGATAGGCGACCGCCGCGCGGGTCACCATGAGGCCGAGGTGATCCGATGGCCGTGGCGTGCGTGTCCTGCCAGGGGCGCGGGGTCTGCCCGCGCTGCCAGGGCCGCGGCGTCGAGGAGTATCCCTGGGGCGACGCGCAGCTCTGCGCGGCCTGCGCCGGGAGCGGTGCGTGCGCCGATTGCGGCGGCTGCGGCGCCGCGGCGCTTGTCAAGCCCGACTCCCCTACCTATACTTGATCCAAACAAGTTTACCGCCATGGCGAGGTCCGTGCGGTGTTTTGGGAGTGAGACAAGCGGTGCGCCGCGAAATACTGGTGAACGTCGAGCCCCTCGAGACGCGGGCAGCGATCCTCGAGGACGGCGAACTCGTCGAACTCATGGTGGAGCGTCCGATCCAGCAGCGCGCGGTCGGGAACATCTACAAGGGCCGCGTGGAGAACGTGCTGCCGGGCATGGAGGCGGCCTTCATCGCCATCGGCCTCGAGAAGAACGCGTTTCTGCACGTCGGCGACGCCGGGGCCCTCTACGACGAGGAGGACGGCGTCGAGGAACAGAAGACCAAGCGGTTCATCAACATCGACGACGTCGTGCGGCCCAAGCAGGAGATCATGGTGCAGGTCGTCAAGGAGGCGATCGGCACCAAGGGCGCGCGCGTCACCGGCAACATCAGCCTGCCGGGACGCTACGTCGTGCTGACGCCCACGAACGACTTCATCGGCGTGTCGCGGCGCATCGCCGACGACAAGGAGCGGGCCAGGCTCAAGGCCTGGGCCGAGGCGGCCAAGCCCGAAGGGGCGGGCGTCATCGTCCGCACCGTCGCCGAGGGGCGGCCGGAGCAGGAACTGCAGCAGGACATGGACTTCCTCGCGCGCCTGTGGCAGCGCATCGGGCGGCGCGCTCAGGTCATGACGGCACCTGCCCTCCTGCACAAGGACCTCGGCCTCACCTTCCGCATCGTGCGCGACATGCTGACCGACGAGGTGCAGCACGTCTGGATCGACAACAAGGAGGAGTACGAGCGCGTCGTGGAGCTCGCCGACACCATGTCGCCGGAGCTCAGGCGCCACATCCGGCTGTGGCCCGCGGACAAGGCCAGCCTCTTCGACGCCTTCAACCTCGAGCCGGAGATCGAGAACGCCATCCGCCGCAAGGTCTGGCTGCACTGTGGCGGCTACCTCGTGATCGACCAGACCGAGGCGCTCACCGTCATCGACGTGAACACCGGCAAGTTCGTCGGCAACCGCAACCTGCAGGAGACGGTGGTGCGCACGAACGTCGAGGCGGCGGAGGAGATCGCCCGCCAGATCCGCCTGCGGGACCTCGCCGGCATCATCATCGTGGACTTCATCGACATGGACCGGCACGAGGACCGCCAGAAGGTCCTGACCACGCTCGAGGACATGGTGCGGCGGGACCGCACCAAGGTGCACGTGCTCGGCCTGACGCAGCTCGGCCTCGTCGAGATGACGCGCAAGAAGGTCGGGCACGGGCTCGAGGGCATGCTCCTGCGGACCTGCCCGGACTGCGAGGGACGCGGCCGGGTGCTCTCGGAGGAGACGATGGCCCAGAAGGTGCGCCGCGACGTGCGCGCGCTCCTGCGCAAGGAGAACCAGGAGGCCGTGCTGGTCGAGGTGAACCCGGCCGTCGCGGCGCTGCTCATCGGCACCGGCGGGGCGCACCTGCGGGAGTTCGAGAAGGAGATCGGCCGCACCGTGCACGTGCGCGGCGCGGAGGACCTGCGCATCGAGACGATGCGCGTCAAGGCCATCGGCACGCGCGAGGAGATCGAGCGCCTGGCGCGGCCCGTGCAGCCCGGCGAGGAGATCGAGATCCGCATCGAGGAGCCGCACCAGAGCAACCCCGAGGACGGCATCGCCCGCGTCGAGGGCTACGTGATCGACGTGCAGGGCGGCGGGCACCTCGTGGGCGAGCGGGTCAAGGTGCACGTCACGGGCGCGTTCCGCACCTTCGCGCGCGCCAAGCTCGTCGGGCAGCGGCCCGCGCGCCAGCGGGCGAAGGAGGGCGCGGCAGAACCGCGTTGACGGGCCCGGTGGATTGCCGGTAGAATACTCATGTTTGCATACCGCTCGCATCCGGTCGGCAAGTCGCGCTATGCGCACCGGAGGCGGCGCGTCAGGGGGCAGAGCATGTACGCAGTGGTGGAGACCGGCGGCAAGCAGTACCGCATGGCGCCGGGCGACGTGGTTCGCGTCGAGAAGATCGGCACGCCGGGCGAGGAGATCCTGTTCGAGCAGGTGCTCCTCGTGGCGCGCGACGACGGCACGATCGCGGTCGGCAGCCCGTTCGTCGCCGGCGCCAAGGTCCGGGCGAAGGTCGCGGACCATGGCAAGGCCAGGAAGATTCTCGTGTTCAAGTACAAGCCCAAGGTCAACTACCGCCGTCGCTACGGCCACCGTCAGCCGTACGCCGAAGTGCGGATCGAAGCGATCGAGGGGTGATCCGGGCCGAGGTGGGACGCCGGGGCGGCCGCATCGTCCGCCTGCGCGTCCACGGCCACGCCGGGCAAGGGCCCTACGGCGAGGACCTCGTCTGCGCGGCGGTCTCGGCCATCGTCCAGACCGCGGCTCTGGGACTCAGCCACCTTGACGGCGCCGCGGCGCCGGCCCGGGTGCGGGAGGGAGACCTCCTCTGGCAGGGCGAGAGCGGCGCAGCGGGGCAGACCATTCTCGAGACCGTGGTCCTGGGCCTCAAGGATCTGGAGGAGAGCTATCCGGGGGCGATCGCCCTCGTCGTCAAGGAGGAGGAGAGTTCATGAACCTGCAGCTCTTCGCGCACAAGAAGGGCGGCGGATCGTCGCGCAACGGTCGCGACTCGCAGCCCAAGCGCCTCGGCGTCAAGGCCTTCGGCGGCCAGAGCGTGCGCGCCGGCACGATCATCGTGCGCCAGCGCGGGACGCGCGTGCGCCCCGGCGAGAACGTCGGCGTCGGCCGTGACCACACGCTGTACGCCCTGGCGGACGGCGTGGTGGCCTTCCAGACCCGCGGCGACCGCTCCGAGGTATCGGTGCAGCCGCTCTAGAGGAGAGACATGAGACCAGTTCTGCGGCGGTCGGCGCCCGCGCTCGGGGGGCGCTGACCGCCGTGGCCGTCCTGGGGCGTCCGGAGGAAGAGGCCAAGGGCCTGCGCGCGCTGCGCGCCGTGCGCCATCGCACGGCGAATGCGCTGCAGGTGGCCCTTGGCTGGGCACAGCTAGGCGAGGGGGACAGGGCGGCCGAGGCCCTCGCGCGCATCGTGGGCGAGGAGGCGCTCCTCTCGGCCCTGGGGCGGACGGGCAGCGATCGCGAGCAGTACGCCTTCTGGCAGCTGTTCGCCGACGCGGAGGAGCAGGGGAGGCCGATCGCCCTGCGCGGCGACCCGCTGTCGCTGCAGCGGGGGGCGCTGGCGGAGGCGACCGGCTGTCTGGCGGAGGCCCTGCGGCAGCCGCGGCGCGGCACCATCCTACTGACGTGCGGGCCGCAAGGCATCCAGGCGTCCTGGCCCGAGGAGGACAACGATGTTCGTCGATGAAGTGCGGGTCTACCTGAAGGCGGGTGACGGGGGCGCTGGCGCCCTCTCCTTCCGGCGCGAGAAGTACGTGCCGCGCGGCGGCCCGGACGGCGGCGACGGCGGGCGCGGCGGGGACGTCATCCTGCGCGTGGCGCGCGGCGAGACGACGCTGAGCGCGTACCGCGGCCGCCACCACTACAAGGCGGGAGCCGGCGGCGCGGGCTCAGGCAGCAACCGGCACGGCCGCGACGGCGAGGACCTAGTGCTCGAGGTGCCGCCCGGCACGGTGCTGCGGCGGGAGGACGGCAGCGTCGTCCGCGACCTGCAGCAGGATGGCGAGACGGTGATCGCGGCGCAGGGCGGTCGCGGCGGGCGCGGCAACGCCCGCTTCGCGACGGCGCGCGACCGCGCGCCCCGCGTCGCGGAGCGGGGCGAGCCGGGCGCGGAGGGCTGGTTCGTCCTCGAACTGCGCCTCGTCGCCGACATCGGCTTCCTCGGGCTGCCGAACGCCGGGAAGTCCACCCTGCTCGCGCGGCTGACGAACGCGCGCCCCAAGGTGGGCGACTACCCCTTCACGACCCTGGTGCCGGAGATCGGCATCCTGGAGCGGGACGGCCGGGGCCTCGTGCTCGCCGACCTGCCCGGACTGATCGAGGGCGCGCACGAGGGCCGGGGCCTCGGCGACCTCTTCCTGCGCCACGCGAGCCGCTGCCGCGCCTTCGTCCAGGTGCTCGACGCGAGCGACGAGGGGGCCCTCGCAGCCTTCGCGGCCGTGCGCGAGGAAGTGCGCCTCTACGACCAGGCGCTCGCGCAGCGGCCGCTCGTCGTCGCCTGCAACAAGCTCGACCTGCCCGACGCGCGGGACCAGCTCACGGCGCTCAGGAGCCGGCTCGAGGCCGAGGGGCTCGAGGTGTACGCCATCTCCGCGGCGAGCGGCGAGGGCGTGGACGCTCTCGCGGACGCCATCTGGCGGCTCGCGGTTGCGGCCCCGAGGCAGGAGCCGCTGCCCGCGGAGACGAAGGAGCGCCAGGATCCGACCGCGTTCCGCGTCGTGCCGGAGGGAGACGGCTTCCGGGTCGAGGGAGTCACGGTGGAGCGCCGCGTGGCGATGACCGACCTCGACAGCGAGCGGGCCGTGCGCAGCCTGCAGCGCTACCTGAAGCGCAAGGGCGTCGAGGCGGAGCTCAGGCGCCTCGGGGCGCGCACCGGCCAGAGCGTGCACATCCGCGAGCACGAATTCGAGTTCATCGAGGGTGATGAGGCGTAGCGCCAGAGAAGACGCCCGCGGCTCTCCTGCCCGAGGGACGCAGGGCCATCGGCATCATGGGCGGTACCTTCGACCCGATCCACCTCGGCCACCTCGTGACGGCTGAGGCCTCAAGAGCTGCGTTCGGGCTGGAGGACGTCGTCTTCATCCCGTCGGGCAACCCGCCCCACAAGCAGGAGCGGGCCGTCACGCCCGCCGAGCACCGCTACCTCATGACGGTGCTCGCCACGTCGACGAACCCCTACTTCCGCGTGTCGCGCACCGAGATCGACCGCGTCGGTCCGTCCTACACCGTCGAAACGATCGAGGAATTGCGCCGCGCCGTGGGACAGGACACCCTGATCTACTTCATCACCGGCGCCGACGCCGTGATGGAGCTCATGACGTGGAACCGGCCGCAGGACATCCTCGCGCAGTGCGAACTCATCGCGGCGACGCGTCCCGGCTACCCGCCCGCGGACTTCCAGCGCCTGCGCGAGGCCATCCCGCAGGTGTCGTCCGGCCGGCTGCACACGATCGAGGTGCCGGCCCTGGCCATCTCGTCGAGCGACATCCGCCGGCGCGTCGCGGCGGGCAAGCCGATCAAGTACCTCGTACCGGAGACGGTGGAGCAGTACATCCTCAAGAGCGGCCTTTACCTGCAGCCGAGCGCCGTCGGCGGCGCGGGGCGCAGGCGCATGGCGGAGATGTGGCTCTGACCGGGGAGGAGGAGAGCGGAGAGTGGCGGACATCGACTGGCTTCAGAAGCTGCAGTCCACCTTGACGCCCGCGCGCATCGCGCATAGCCTCGGCGTCGCCGAAACGGCCGCCGAACTCGCCGCCCACTACGACGAGGAGCCCGAGCGGGCGCGGCTTGCCGGCATTGTCCACGATCTGGCGCGGGAGATGCGCCCGGCCGACATGCTGGCGGAGGCGCTGATGCGCAAACTTCCGATGGAGAGGATCGAGCGCCAGGCGCCCGTGCTGCTGCACGGGCCGATCGAGGCCTCGCGCCTCGCGGAGGAGGGTCTGCACGACCCCGACATCCTGCAGGCCGTGCGCCTGCACACGACCGGTGCCCCCGGCATGGGGCGCCTAGCGCAGATCATCTTCCTCGCCGACGCGATCGAGCCGACCCGGGAGTACCCGGACGTGGACGGGCTGCGGGCCATCGCGAAGGACGGCCTGCGGGTGGCCGTGGCCGCCTGCCTCCGGCAGCAGATCACCTACCTGGCGTCGCAGGGTCACCTCATCCACCCGCGCGCCGTGGCGACGTACAACAGCTTCATCTGACCTGGGGAGGGACCTGCCGAGGTGATAGAGGAGAGCGCCCGGAGGGCGCGCCTGGCGGCCGAAGCCTGCCGCGAGCGCAAGTGCCCCTACGTGGTGGTCCTGGACGTGCGCGGGCACACGCCATTCGTCGACTACTTCGTGATCTGCACCACCCAGAACCGCGTACAGTCCGAGGCGGTCGTCGACGCGCTGCAGGAGAAGCTTGGACACTACCACCACCGCGAGGGGCGCGAGGGCGCCGACTGGATCCTGGCCGACTTCCGCGACATCGCGGTGCACGTCATGCTGCCAGAGGCCCACCGCTTCTACGACCTCGAGCGTCTCTGGGGCGATGCCCCGCGGCTCGCGGAGGTCTAGGACAGCTCCGGGCAGGCGGTTCGGACCCGAGCGCAAGAAGCCCGCTCTGCCGTCGGCAGGTGCGGGCTTTGCCGTGGGGAGGGCCGACCGGACGGCGCCTCGGGCCGGTGCTGGGTGGTATATTGGACGCGAAGCCCGCCCGGCGGCACGCGCGGCGGCGCAGGTTCCGGCAAGGCCGTCGCCGGACCGGCTGCGGGGCGCCGAAGGAGGCCGAGGCGATGGAAGAGACCTTTCGGCAGACGCGGCTTGGCGCACTGCGCGTCCTGCGGGCAGGCCCCCCGGATGGTGCGCGTGCGGTGCTGTGCTGGCCCGGCCTGGGTTTGACCGCGCAGGAGTTCCACCGCGTCCTGCGCGAGGGCGCGCAGCGCGGCGTGCCGGTGCTGGCCGTGGACCCGCCGGGCCATGGCCGCAGCGCCCCGGCCCCCGAGGTGACCTGGGCGGATCTGGCGGAGGTCCTGCGCGACCTCGCGGCAGAGTTGCCCAGCGCGCAACTCCTGCTGGTCGGGCACTCGGCCGGGGCGACGGCGCTGCTCTACGGCGCGCGCGGACTCGCGGACCGCGTGGCGGGCATCGTGCTGGGCGACGGCGCATTCCACGACAGCGCCGTCCACGGCAGCGAGGCCGAGCTGTCGGCCAAGAACGAGGAATGGCTCCGCCAGATGACCTATCCGGACTGGGAGAGCTGCCTCGGTGCGTCGCGCGCGGAGTTCGAGACCTGGGACGAGGACCTCGAGGCGGGCGTCCGCGACCTCTTCGCCCAGGGCGAGGACGGCATGGTGCGCGCGCGCGGCGACCTCCAAACGCTGACGCGCTGGTCCGTGCTGCTGCGGGACTACCGGCCGCTCGGCGCGCCGCTCCTCGACGTGCCCGTGCTCGCCCTCTGGGCGGGCGAGGATCCGCTGGCGGAGCCGCCCGGCCTCGCCGCGCTGCGGACGCGGCTCCAGAGGCTCGAGGCGCGCTGCCTCGTGGGCAGCGGACACGAGCTCTTCTGGGATCAGCCCGCGGCGAGTTCCGATGCGATCTGGCGGTTCTTCGACGAGGGCTGCGACTGGGCGGCGGGGCAGGGTCTGCCTAGACCGTCGACGCGAGGGTGATCATGGCGCGGAAGGCGCGCAGGACCTCCCGGTAGTCGGTGTGGCGGAACCGCACGGCGACCGGCGAGATGCGCTCCGAGCCCGGACAGAGCGCAGCGACCTGCGCCTGGCCGGGGTTCAGGAAGGTGGCGACGAGGTCCGGCAGCGCCGGCGGCAGGAGCACAGGCACGTCGCGCTCCTGGCAGGCCGCCTCGACCGCGGCGCGGATCGCTGCCCTGCTGCGCTCGGCGCCCAGGGAGAGCGCGCCGAAGCGGCCGTGCGCCTCCTTGACGCGCGCGACGTGCACCTTCGGCGAGAGGGCCAGCACCTCGCGCTCGAGGTCGTCGTCGCCGGCGACGGCGGCGACCGGTACGCCGTAGGTGCCGGCGAAGTAGGCGTTGAGCGCGAACTCCCCGACCCGTTGGCCGCAGAGCGAGACCTCGTGCACCACGGCGCTGTTGTAGGTGTGGGCCAGGGTGCCCGCGCTTCCCGCCATGGCGTGGTAGCCCGTGCAGACCATGAGGTCGAAGCGGTCGTCCAGCCCTTCGACCATGCTCCACGGCTTCGGCGCACCGTGCAGAAGGTCTGCGCGGGGGTCGAGGAGCTCGAGGATCAGGTTGAGCATCTGGCCGTGGGAGTCGTTGACGACGACGGACGTGGCGCCGCCGCGGAAGGCGCCGTCGACGGCGGCGTTGACCTCCGCCGTCATCAAGCGGCAGGCGGCCGCATACCCCTCGCCGGTCGCGGCGGTCTGGGAGCGGCCGCTGACGCCGGCGGTGCCTTCGATGTCCGCGGACACGTAGACGCGCATGGCGATCTCTCCTCGCTGACGTCTGGTGCCGGCCGGCGTTCGCACCGTCGCGCGCGGCAGGCGGGCCTGTCCGATGCCGTGGGCCCGTGTGCGGAGTTCGCGGTCGGCTCTGCGGCCTCCTGGCCGCCATTGCGCCATGCTGCGCTCTGGGACACCATGGGATGTGCAGGGACCGCGACGCGACGTGCGAGGAAGTGTGGACATGCGCGCTTGGTGGATCGAGCAACCCGGCGTGGTGGCTGTCGAGGGGACCGCGCGGGATCCCCTGGTGCTGGGGGACCTGCCTGCGCCGATCCCGGGCCCCGGCGAGGTGCGCCTCAGGGTGGCGGCCTGCGGCGTCTGCCACACCGACCTCCACACGGCGGAGGGGGATCTCGCGCTGCCGAAGCTGCCGATCGTGCCGGGCCACCAGGTGGTGGGGACGGTGGACGCCGTCGGCCCCGGCGTGCCGCTGGCGGTGCTCGGCGCGCGCCTCGGCGCCTACTGGCTCAGGAAGGCGTGCGGCACCTGTCCTGCCTGCCTGCGCGGCGAGGAGAACCTCTGCGAGCGGGCGGAGTTCAACGGCCTGCATGGCGACGGCGGCTACGCGGAGTGGATGACGGTGCCGTTCGCCTACACGGTGGCCATCCCGGAGCGCATGGAGAACCAGGCCGCGGCGCCGCTGCTCTGCGCGGGCGTGATTGGCTACCGGGCTCTGCGCCTCGCGGACTTCGCCCCGGGGAAGAGCGTCGCGCTCTGGGGCTTCGGGGCGTCGGCCCACCTGGTGCTGCAGCTGGTGACCCGCCAGGGCGGGAAGGCCCTCGTCTACACGCGCGGAGCCTCCCACCGCAGACTGGCGCTCGAGCTTGGCGCCGCCTGGGCGGGCGAGCCGGGCGACGCGCCGGCGGAGCTCGCCGACTGCGCCGTGACGTTCGCGCCCGCGGGTTCGGTCGTGCCGCAGGCCCTGGCCTCCGTGCGGCCCGGCGGCACGGTCGCGATCAACGCGGTGCACATGAGCGACCTGCCGAGCATGCCCTACGCCCTGCTCTACGGGGAGCGCACGCTGCGCAGTGTCGCGAACCTCACCGCGCAGGACGCGCGGGAGTTCCTCGAGCTCGCGGATCAGCTCGACATCCGCGCGGAGTACACTGTCTACCCCTTCGAGCGGGCGAACGACGCCCTGCGCGACATGAAGGCGAGCCGCGTCGACGGCGCTGCGGTGCTCGACGTCGCAGGCGCCCCGGGGGGTCAGTAGTCCCTGGAGTGTATCCTGGGCGTTGTGCAGATCTGGCGCGCGCGAGCGGCCGCGTCTCGCTGCGATTGACCGTCGGCGGTGCGTCGGCTATACTCAAACACGTGCTTTGGTGAGCTCAGTCCGCCGAAGTTCCCCATACGGGGCCGTAGCTCAGCTGGGAGAGCGCGTGAATGGCATTCACGAGGTCAGGGGTTCGATCCCCCTCGGCTCCACCACGTTTCAGCCCGCTCGATCGAGCGGGTTCTTCTTTTTGCTCGACGTCTTCCAGCGCGGTCTTCCTTCTCCGGGGGCGTCGCCTCCGAGCGAGGTCGCACCAGCAGCGAGCGGCCAAGGCAAGAGCGGTACGGCGCAAATTCTGGCGAAACGTGGCCGGCGTCCAAGCGGCACAGGGAATTGGCATGAAGGGCATGATATGCGACCGATGGTCCGCCTATAGTGTTCGGGTGATCCGGAACCTTCAGAAGGAGGTCGTCATTTGGCCACCAAGACGCCGCGCAAGAACACGAAGAATGCTGCCGTGCCGGTCGCGACTTCCGCCCCCGCCACGTGGGCGGGCCTCGTGCTCACGCCCATCCGCTGGATCGCCGGTTTCATGTTCCTATCGGCCTTTATCCGTCGCGTCATCAGCATGCCGGTCAAGATGGATCCCACAGCCAAGGAGTACGTCGGACACAGCTTCGCGCACTTCATTCCGCACTCCATCATCGTCACGCCGTTCATCAACTACCTCGTGCAGCACCCGCACGCGCTCTATCCTTTCCTCGTCGTGTTCACGACGATTGAGGGCCTCGTCGGCTTGCTCCTGATCCTGGGCCTCCTGACGCGCCTTGCGAGCGTCGGCAGCGGTCTTCTGGCCCTTGGCATCCTCCTCGGCTCGGGCTGGCTCGGCTCGACCTGCGTCGACGAGTGGCAGATCGGCGCCCTGCTCGTCGGGATCGCCGCGGTCCTGGCCCTGAGCGGGGGCGGCCCCATCTCCGTCGACGGCTGGCTCCTCGGGCGGTCGCCGTCCCTCGCGGGCAAGGGCTGGTTCCGCACGCTCTTCAGCGGCGACAACCCGGGGCGGACGGACACGCGCGGGCTGCGCACCAGCGTGCTCGTCACGGGCGTCGTCACGGCCCTCATCATGCTGATCACCTACCAGGCCTTCCACAATGGCCTCTGGGGCAAGCTCTACAACGACTCGAAGACGCCGCAGGTCGCGATCACCGGGCAGACGGTGGCATCCGACGGCGCGCTGCAGCTGACGCTCTACCGCAGCGGTGGGCCGGACACCTACGGCGCCTTCATCGTGGCCATCAAGGTCATGGCCCAGGGCAAGCCCGTGGAGGTGTTCACGCCCAAGCAGATCGCCGCCCTGCCGAAGAGCGCCGTCAAGAACGCGGTGGTGCTGTCGCAGGCCAAGGTGAACCACTTCGCCCTCGTGCTGCCGCTCGCGGCGAAGGCCGCCGTGAGCCTGCCGCCGGCCGCGCCCGGCCTCTCCCTGCCGCAGGGCGAGAAGGTGCAGGTCGTGGTGTACGACGTGAGCGGGACGAAGTGGGCGGCCGCGACCACCGTGCAGTGATCCGGCGCATCCGCTGACGCCTAGTGCCGCCCCCGTCGTCGCAAAGGCGGGGGCGGCGCTGCTGTCTGCCAGATTCCGCATGTCCGCCATCCGGACTTGCGATGGCACGCTGACGGGGCCTGGGCTACGCTGGCCGCGGGAGGGATCGCATGTCGAGCGACGTCCGGGACTTCTTCTCGCGCCACGCCACAGGCTACACAGCCAGCCAGAGCCATCGCTCCGGCCAGGACCTCGCACTGCTGACCGAGCTCCTCGGGCCGACGGCCTCGGACCGCCTCGTGGACATCGCCGCGGGGACGGGGCACACCGCGCTCCACCTGCGGCCGCTGGTCGCCGACGCCCTGCTCGTGGACCTGACGCCGGCCATGCTCGAGGAAGCGGAGAAGCTCGCGGCGGAGCGCGGCCTCGCCATCCGCACCCTGGTGGCGGACGCCGTCGCCGTGCCCATCGACGACGGCGCGTTCACCCTGGCCACCTGCCGGCGCGCGGCCCACCACTTTCCCGACATTCCGGGGTTCCTGCGGGAGGCGCACCGGCTGTTGGCGCCGGGCGGCCGTCTCGGCATCTCGGACATGACGGCCGACGACGAGGGCATGGAGCTTTTGAACGCGGTCGAGCGCCTGCGCGACGCGTCGCATCGCTCGGCCCTCTCGCCGCGCGCCTGGCGGGAGGCTGTCGAGACCGCCGGCTTCCGCGTTTTGGCGCTCGAGATCGAGCGGGAGGACTACGCCCTCCTGCGCTGGCTCGCGCCGGTGACGCCGCAGGAGATCGAGCTCGACCGGGTCGCGACCCTGCTCTCGGGCGCACCGGAGGCCCAGAGGGCGGCGCTCTCCGTGCGCGAGGAGGCGGATGGGCTGCACCTCGTCAAGTCGCGGGCCGTCCTCGTCGCGGAGCGCCTCTGACGGCGCGCGCCGCGGACCGCAGGAAAGGCGCCCGGGCCCGGCCGGGCGCCTTTCTCATGCGCCGCCTGCCCGCATAGACTGGCACGCGGGCGACGGAGTTCGGCCCGCAGGGCAGGTGAGGGCCGTGGCGCAGGCGGTCTACCTCGCCGACGTGGCGCCTCCCGCGGCGGTGCGGGTGGTCTCGGTGCAGGGCCCCCAGGCCTTCCGCCGCCGGCTCCTGGCTCTCGGGATCGGCGCGGGTGTCCCGGTGGCCCTGCTGCGGCGGCTGCCCCTGGGCGGCCCGATCGTCGCCCTGGTGCGCGGCGCCCGCATCGCCTTGAGACGCCGCGACGCCATGAGGATCGTCGTGGCGCGAGAACGGGCCGATCCGCGACCCGAACGGAGGCCGGCCGATGCGCGTCGCGCTCGTGGGCAATCCCAACGTCGGCAAGACGACGCTGTTCAACGCCCTCACGGGCGCTCACCGGGACGTCGCGAACTGGCCCGGGACGACGGTGGGCCTGGCCACGGGCATGGCGCGGAGGGCGGGCCTGCCTGCCGAGATCGTGGACCTGCCAGGCACCTACGCGATCGGCGCGAGCTCCGAGGAGGAGCGCGTGACCCGGGACTTCGTGCTGCGCGAGCCCTGGGACGCCATCGTCGCCGTGGTCGACGCGTCGCGGCTCGAGCGCGGGCTCTACCTCGTCCTCGAGCTGCTTTCGCTTACCCCGCGCGTCGTCGTGGCCCTGAGCATGGCCGACGTGGCCAGGCGGGCCGGTCTGCGCATCGACGCGGTCGCCCTCGGCCGCGCGCTGGGCGTCGAGGTGGTGCCGGCGCCCGGGACCCGCGGCCAGGGTCTCGGGGCGCTCCTCGAGGCCGCGCGGGACGCGGCGCGGCGCACCGCGGGAGCCCCGCCGGCGGACCTGCCCCAGCCGCTCGCGCGCGACGTCCTCCTGCCGCTCGCGGACCGCCTGCGCGCGCTCGGCCCGGACCTCCCCTACCCGGCGCTCTGGGCGGCGCAGGCGATGGCCGGCGGCGATCACGACGTCCTGCGCACGGTGCGCGGCCTGCCGGGCGGCGCCGGGATCGCCGCCTTCGCTCAGGAACTCGGGCGGGCCTGGGTTGCCCAGGCCGGCGCCGGCGTCGGCGATGCCGGCTGGCAGGAGGAAGCCGCCCTGACCTTGGCGGACCACCGCTACGCGCGCGTCGCCGCCCTGATCGCGGCCTGCGTGCGGGGCACCGCAGGGCACCGGCGCCGGCTGCAGGCCCGCCTCGACGACCTCTTCCTCCACCCGGTCCTCGGCTACGCCCTGATGGGCGCGATCTTCGGGGCGGCGTTCTGGTTGACGTTCTCGGCCAGCGCGCCCGCCACCGCGTACATCGGCCAGGCCATCGCGGCGCTCGGCCGGGCGGGGCCGGGCTTCCTGCGGGCGATCGGCGCGCCGCCGCTGCTCCGCGGCCTCCTGCTGGACGGCGTACTGCCGGGGGTGGGGGCGGTGGTGGCGTTCGCGCCCTACCTCGCGGCCTTCTTCCTCGTCTACGGCATCTTGCAGGACTCCGGCTACCTCGCGCGGGCCTCGCTGCTCGCGGACCGCTTCCTCCAGGCGATCGGGCTGCACGGCAAGGGCTTCTTCGCCCTCGTCTCGGCCTACGGCTGCAACGTGCCGGCGCTGAGCGCGACCCGGGCCATCGAGAGCCCGCGCGAGCGCCTGCTGCTGAACCTCGTCATCCCGTTCATCCCCTGCAGCGCCAGGCTGGGCACCATGGCCCTGATCACGGCCGCCTTCTTTCCGGGCCCAACGGGCGCCGCCGTCATGGTCGGGCTCGTCGCGATCTCTGGCGTCACGCTGGCGGGCGTCACGGCGCTCTACCGGCTGACCTGCCTCAGGGCGGAGGCGGCGCCGCTCGTCTTCGAGCTGCCGGACTACCGCTGGCCCGCCGCGGGACCGCTGCTCGGCGCGGCCTTCCACCGGGTGTGGGGGTTCCTCTCCCGCGTCGCGCTCTACCTCCTGTGGGCGAGCGCCCTCATCTGGGCGCTCCTGCACCTGCCGGTCGGGGCGGCGCCCGACGCCACCTGGGCCGCACGGCTCGGCCGCGCCCTGGGCTGGGCGGTGGGGCGCCACCTCGGACTCGACGGACGGCTGATGCTGGCGCTCCTCTTCGGCTTCGCCGCGAAGGAGACCACGCTCTCCAGCCTCGGCGTCCTGTTCGGAGCCGGCGGCACGGCGCTCGGGCGCCAGCTGGCGCTCGCTCTCACCCCGCGGGCCGCCTTCACCTTCCTCGTCGTCTACATGCTCTACGTGCCGTGCATCGCCACCCTGGTGCAGATGCGCCGCGAGAGCGGCGGCTGGACGTACGCGGCCCTCGGCGCGGGGGTGCAGGTCGCGGTGGCGCTGGCGGTGGGGCTCGGCGTGGCACACGCCCTGCTCTGGTTCGGGGTTTTGGGCTGAGGGGGGACGGACGTGCTGCGGGAGATCGAGGCGGCGCTCGCGCGCCGCCGGAGCTGGACGATCGGGGAACTCGCGCGCGCCCTCGGCATCGAGCCCGCGCTGGCGCGCGCCGGGATCGAGACCCTGGCGCGGCTCGGCCGCCTGTCCCGGGAAACCTGGCAGGGGGCGGAGGCGGATGCGGCGTGCGGGGCCTGCCCCCTGCGCGCGTCCTGCCGCGCGGCGGCGCCGGGCGGGCGCTGCTGAGCCCCGCCCCGCCGAACGGACACGCGTCCCGCCCGCCGGCGGCGCGAGCTTTGACCCTTTGGCCCCCTGCCGTTGGGACGTCCTGCAGCCCTTGCCCCGTGTAGGGCGGGCGGCAGTGTGGTACAACGTAGGTTGGCCATCACTCTGAACCGTGGAGGTCACGTATGATCACGGACGACCGTTGCACCGATTTCCTGACCGTCCTCGCATCCGCGGCTCCGGTGCCGGGGGGCGGGGGAGCCTCCGCCTTCGTCGGCGCGATGGGCACGGCGCTCGGCTGCATGGTGGCGAACCTCACCCTGGGCAAGAAGAAGTACCAGGACGTCCAGGAGGACATCCAGCGGATCATCAAGGACGCCGAGGCCCTGCGCGCCGAGCTGACGGCGCTCGTCGAGAAGGACGCCGAGGTCTTCGAGCCGCTCTCGAAGGCGTACGGCCTGCCGAAGGACACGGAGGAGGAGCAGCGCCACAAGGCGGAGGTCCTCGAGCGGGCCCTCAAGGCCGCCTCGCAGGTGCCCTACGAGATCATGGAGCGCTCCATGCAGGCCATGGAGCTGCACGCGGAACTCGCCAAGAAGGGCACCCGCATCGCCGTGAGCGACGTGGGCGTCGGCGTGCAGTTCTGCAAGGCGGCCCTGATGGGCGCGAGCCTCAACGTGTACATCAACACCAAGCTGATGAAGGACCGGGCCTACGCCGAGGACCTCAACCGCAAGGTCGACGCGATGCTGCGGCAGGGCATGGACACGGCGGACCGCATCTACGCGGAAGTGGAGGGTTCCCTCAAGTGACCGCCACGATGAAGGGTCAGGACGTCGTCCAGGCGATGAAGGAGGAGCTGACGCGGGAGGTGTCCGCCCTCGCCGCGCGCGGCGTCGTGCCGAACCTCGCCATCGTGCGGGTCGGGCAGCGGCCGGACGACCTCGCCTACGAGCGCGGCGCCATGAAGCGCCTCGAGAGCGTCGGCATCCGCTCGCAGGTCGTGGAGCTGCCGGAGACGATCAGCCAGGCGGACTTCGAGCGGGCGTTCGCCGCCGTGAACGCCGATCCGGGCGTGCACGGCATCCTGCTCTTCCGGCCGCTCCCCAAGCACCTCGACGAGGAAGCCGCGAAGCGCATCATCGACCCCCTCAAGGACGTCGACTGCATGGGCGCTGCGAACATCGCGAAGGTGTTCTCGGGCGACGAGACGGGCTACGCGCCGTGCACGGCCGAGGCGGTGATGCACGTGCTGCACCACTACGGCATCGAGGTCAAGGGCCGGCGCGTCACGGTCGTGGGACGGAGCATGGTCGTCGGCAAGCCGCTCACCATGCTGCTGATCAAGGAGAACGCCACGGTCACCGTCTGCCACACGCGCACGCAGGACCTGCCGGGCACCTGCCGCAGCGCCGAGATCCTGGTGGCGGCGGCCGGCAAGGCCAAGATGGTCACCGCGGACTTCGTCGCGGACGGTGCCGTCGTCATCGACGTCGGCATCAACGTGGACGAGGAGGGCAAGCTCTGCGGCGATGTGGACTACGAGGGCGTGGCCGCGAAGGCGTCCTACATCACGCCGGTGCCGGGCGGCGTCGGCACCGTGACGTCGTCGGTGCTGGCGAGCCACGTCGTGCGCGCCGCGCGCTACCAGAGCGGCATCGAGGCGTAGCTGCGGGACCGGGCGGGGCAGCCCCGCGCGGTCCGCGGACGAGGGAGGCGGCGGAGCCCCGCGGGGGCCCGCCGCCTCGCGGCATCTGCGCGGGGAGTTCTGTCCGGTCACCCCTGCATGCCGCGACAATAGGCCCAGGAATCTCACCGATGTGCCATGGCACATCTGGACGAACGGACCCATGCCGTGCAGAATCTAAAGCGTTCATGACGGTTCGCGCGCGGGGGGCACGGCCTATGCTCAGGACGTTCGGCCAGAAGATCATGGGAACCGCCATCGGGGCATCGCTCGTCATCGCGCTCTTCGCCATCAGCGGTGTGATCATCCTCGGCGTGGTGCAGGGGGACGCGAGCCGGATCCTCGTCTACAACCGGGCGGCGGCCACGGTGGCCGACATGCGGGCGAACTTCTACGAGCTGCGCGGCGCGGTGAAGCTCTACGCCCTCGGCAGCGACCGGGCGGCGAACCTCGCCGTCTACCAGGCGGACCGCAGCCAGTTCGCGCAGGACGTGCGGTCCGCCGAGAGCCTGCACATCGCCAAGGTGACGCGGGACGTCGCAGCGATCGAGGCCCGGCAGGAGACCTTCGTCCGGGATGCCAGCCGGGGCATCGCCGACATTGCGGCCGGTCGCGTCGCGGCGGGGCGCGCGCTGATCTTCGCGAACGCGGCGCCCGCGGCCGCCCAGGAGGACCACCTCCTCGACGTGGCCACGGCCGACGCCACCAACAACAACTTCGTCGGGCTGGCGAGCCAGCGCCTGTTCAACCTGGCGGCGCTGATGCGCCTCCTGGTCGCCATCATCGGCCTCGTCGCGGTGGCCGTGGCGCTGCCGCTCGGGGTGTTCTTCGCCCGCTACCTCGCGTCGCGCCTGAGCGCCGTGGTGACGGCGATGGAGCGGGTCGGGGCGGGCGATCTCTCGCAGGAGCCGCCCCGCTTCAGCGGTCAGGACGAGACGACGCGGCTGGGCGAGGCGGCGCGCGAAATGGTCGGCAACCTGCGCAACCTGACGCACCAGATGATCGGCAGCGCCCGGGAGATCGCCGCGGGCAGCGAGGCGCTGGAGGCCGCGGCCCGGCGCTCGGACGAGGTGGTCGCGCAGGTGCGCGGCGCCGTGACCTCCGTGACGCAGGCCGCGGGGCGGCAGCGGGCCGGCATGCAGGACGCGGCCCGCACGGTGCACGAGCTGCGCGTGGCGATCGAGCAGGTCGCCCGCGGCGCCCAGGAGCAGGCGATGCGCACCACCGACGCGTCGAACGCCACCGAGGACACGGCGGGCCGGACGCGGGAGATGGCCCAGGCCCTCTCGACGGTCGAGGTGGTGGCGCAGGACGAGCGCCAGGCGGTCGCCGCCGGCGAGGCGACCGTCGCGGAGGCGGCCCAGACCCAGTCGGCCGTCGGCGACAGCACCATGCGCGTGCGGGACCTGATGGAGGCCCTGGATGCGCAGGCCAAGCGGATCGGGGAGGTGACGGACCTCGTCGGCGACATTGCCGCCCAGACGAACCTTCTGGCGCTGAACGCCGCCATTGAGGCGGCGCGCGCCGGGGAGCACGGCCGCGGTTTCGCGGTGGTCGCGGACGAGGTGCGCACCCTCTCGGACCGCACCAAGGCGGCCGTGGCGGAGATCGATGGGCTCGTCCTCGGCATCATCCGCTCGGCCGCGGACACGCGGGCCGCCGCGGAGCAGAGCGCGACCCAGGTCGGCCGGCTCACCGCCACCGGTGCGGCCGTGCAGGACGCCTTCAGCCGGGTCGAGGCGGCGATCGGCCGCGCCAGCGACCAGCTCTCGCCCGCCCTGGCGCTCGCCCGCCGCGTGGACGAGCTGAGCGGCTCGATCGCGCGCACGATGGCGGACATCTCGGCGATCACCGAGCAGACGAGCGCGGCCGCGGAGGAGATGTCCGCCTCGGCCGGCTCGGTGGACGGCATCATCGCCGACGTGGCGCAGGGTTCGGAGGAGACGGCGGCCAAGGCGGGCCAGATCCTCTCCGCCCAGGACCGCCTGATCGAGGCGATCGCCGGCGTCCAGGAGACGGCGGGCTCGCTCGCCGCCGCCGGGGCGGCGATGCAGCAGGCCCTGTCCCGCTTCAAGCTCGCCTGACGCCGTCAGAGGCCCTTGACGTGCAGGCTGTCGCTCTGGTCCACGCGGTCGTCGAGCAGCCGGTGGACGGCGTCGCCGATCTCCTCGTAGCCCGTGCAGCGGCAGATGTTCGAACGCAGCCACTCGGTCGCGCGGGCGTCGTCCGCGGTCGGGTGCTGCGCCTGCAGCGCGTGGGCGACCATCAGGAAGCCCGAGGTGCAGTAGCCGCACTGGAACGCCCACTCCTGTAGGAAGGCGTGCTGCGCCTTCGCGCCCCTGAGCCCCTCCACCGTGGTCACCGAGCGGCCCTTGGCCTCCGCCGTCAGCATCAGGCAGGACTTCTGCGGCAGGCCGTCCACGATCACGGTGCAGGCGCCGCAGTCGCCGTTCTCGCAGCCGGGCTTGGCGCCCGTCAGGCCGAGTTCCTTGCGCAGGGTGTAGAGGAGCGTGTCGGCGGGGCGCACGTGCGGCCGCCGGAGCTCGCCGTTCACCGTGAGATCCACCTCGCCGGCCGCCGTGAGGGACCACATGCGCATCAGCCCTCCAGATCCGCGATCATATCGGTCAGGAGTCCCGCGGTCACGAAGCGGCGCCAGGCGGCGCTGCCGTGGATGTCCTCGGTGATGGGATCCTCGATCGCTTCGAGGGCGCGCTGGGCGCGGGCTTCCGGTGCGCCGTGGCCGTTCAGGGCGTCCTCCGCCGCCGCCGGGCGCAGGGGGGTCGCCGTCAGCCCGGAGAAGGCCAGGCGGATCCTCCCGCCCTGCCGCAGGCCGGCGATCGTCACGAGGGGGTAGTCGATCCAGTCGAGGCGGGTCGCCTTGTGGTGGAAGCGCGGCGCCTGCGCGTCGGCCGCCGGCAGGTTGAGCTCGACGAGGATGGCCCCCGCGGGGAGATGGAGCGTGCCGTCGAAGAGGTCCCCGAACGCCGTCTCGCGCACGCCGCCCGCGTCGGCCACGCGGGCGCGGCTCGCGGTGAGCAGGAAGGGCAGCGCCGCCTCGCGGTACGGGATGCTTCCCGCGATGTCGCCGCCGAGGGTGATCTTGCACCGCCCGGTGTGATCGGCGATGCGCCCGCAGACGCTCGTCAGGAGCGGGAAGAGGTCCTCGTCGCAGACCTCGGCGAGCGTGCGGGCCGCGCCCAGGTGGATGGTGCCGTCCGCCACCTCGTGCACCTGCAGCTCGGGGATGGACTTGATGTCGACGACGGCGCCCGTCTCGTGCTCGAGCGTGCGCCCGAGGGTGAGGATCTCGGTGCCTCCGGCCCAGTACATGGGCGAGAGGCCGTCCGCCTGGAGCTCCTCGTAGGTCGAGAGGGCTTCCCTGAGGCTATCGGGCCGAAAGTACTGGACGTCGAACGGCAGCATGGGCTTCCTCACCTCCCGTGGCCTGCCAGAGGGCTTCCGGCGTGATGGGCAGGCGCATCATCTGGACGCCCGCCGCGCGGGAGACCGCCTGCGCGAAGGCGGCGGGGATGGCGAGGACCGCGTGCTCCCCGACCGGGCGGGCGCCGTACGGGGCGTCCGCCTGCGGCGTCTCGACGAAGTCGACGAGGTAGCGCGGCTCCTCCCCGTAGCGCATGAGCTTGTAGAGCCGCAGATTGTGGTTCTCGAACCGCCCTTGGTCGCTGTAGACGACGCACTCCCGCGTCGCGTAGCCGAGCCCCATGCACATGCCGCCCGTCACGACGCCGCGCGCCGCGCGCGGGTTCAGCACGCGGCCCGCGTCGAGCACGGTGGCGGCCCGCAGCAGCCGGTAGGTGTGGCGCCTCGGGTCGTACTCCACCTCCACCGCCTGTGCGCCCACCGTCCAGCCGGGGCCCGGGCGGCCCTGGCCGGTGTCCTTGGCGAGAGGGGTCAGCCAGCGCATGACGTAGGTGCCGCGGCCGATGATCTGGCCGCCGATGGCGTCGCCCTCCTTCGTCACGTGCGCGTGGGAGATGTCCTGCAGATCGACGTAGACCTCCGGGTGGTCCTTGACGGACACCCGCATGCCGCCCACCACGAGATCCTCCTCGGCGCAGCGCAGGACGTCCGCCGCGACGCGCTTGAGCTGCGCCTCGACGTCGGCCGCCGCGGCCAGCACCGCGCGGCCCGTGAGGAAGGTCGACATGCTGGCGACCGTCTTCCAGTGTTCGGGGTCGACGTGGGTGTTGACATCCACGTGGACGAAGACCTTGTCCTCGTCCATCCCGAGCCGCTCCGCGAGCAGCTGGGCGCTGGTGGTCTTGGTGGCCGGCCCGAACTCCACGGTGCCGGTCGCGAGGTTGACGCTGCCGTCCTTGTTCATCGTCACGATGGCGCCGGCGACGGCGTCGGGCGGGCTCGACGAGGTCTTCCAGAAGCAGGCGACGCCCGTCGAGCGCACCATGCCCTGGGCGGTGCGACGGGGCTCCTCGAGGATGCTCGGCATCAGGGCCTGCAGGCGGTCGAGACAGGCCGGCAGGTCGCCGACCTCGCTGCGGGTCAGAGCGACGCCGGTCGGCGACGTGTCGCCGTCGCCGATGGCGTTGAGCCGCCGCAGCGCCAGCGGGTCGAGGTGGAGCTCCTGCGCCAGGGCGTCCAGCGCCCGTTCCATCGCGAAGGTGGACGCGAGGTGCCCGAAGCCGCGCCAGGCCGTCGTGTAGGTGTGGTTCGTGTAGACCGTGAGCACCTCGCAGGCCACGTTCTCGACCCGGTAGGGACCGGTGCAGTCCGAGGCGATGGCCCGCGCCACGCGCGGGGCCGAGTCCGCGTAGGCGCCGGCGTCGACGTGGTAGCGGTAGTCGGCTGCGACGAGGCGCCCCTCGCGCGTCGCGCCGAGACGCACGGTCGCGTTGGCGCCCATGCCGACGGGCGAGCTCCTGAGATCGTCCTCGCGCCGGTTCGTGAGCTGCACCATGCGGCCGCCGACGGCCTGCGACGCCATGTAGGCGATCGGCTCGAGCTGCACCGAGGCCTTGCCGCCGAAGGCGCCGCCGACCAGCGGGACGTGCACCGAGACCTGGCCCTCCTCGAGCTTGAACGCCTTCGCGAGGAGCTTCTGCACCTCGAACGGCGCCTGCGACGTGGTGTGGAAGAAGACCCGGCCGTCGGGCAGGCTCTCGACGCGGCAGGAGCGGACCTCCATGGCGGCGTGGTCCACCTGCGGCAGGTGGCACTGCACCTCCACGGTCACGGCCGCCTCCCTGAGGGCCCGCTCCGCGTCCCCCCGGCGCAGCACGGCCCGGTCGGCGACATTGCCGCCCGGCTGGGGCGACACCGGCTCCGTCACCACCTGGTAGCTGTCGATGTGCTCGTGCACCCGCGGCGCACCCGGGCGCAGCGCGTCCTCCACCGTCCCCACCACCGGCAGGTCCTTGAGCTTCACCTTCACCCTGGCCGCACCGAGGCGCGCGAGGGGCTCCGTCTCGGCCACCACGACCGCGACCGGCTCGCCGTGGTAGCGCACCTTGCCGCGCGCCAGCGGCGGCCGGTCCGCCAGGCACTCGCCCCAGAGGATCTCGGTGTCGGCGCCGGTGACGACGGCGCGCACGCCGGGGATCCCGAGGGCCTCCTCGGCGTCGATGGCCTCGATGCGCGCGTGGGCCGACGTGGCGGTGACGAGGGCCGCGAAGAGCATCCCCGGCGACGCCGTGTCCGCGTTGTACCTCGCCGCGCCCGCGACCTTGTTGGCCGCCTCCTTGCGCGGCACGCTCTGTGCGATCGCCGTCAAGACCAGACCTCCCTGCGAGAACTCTGCATTCAGCCTCTGCCGTGCGGTTCGCGGTATGCCGGGAAATTGTTGCATCGGGCGCCGTCCGGCCCCTCGGGCGGGCCGCCTTGGCGCCATACCGCGACCGCCCGCGTGGCAAGCTAGGCAGCGATGCGGTCGAGAGGGGGGATCCTGATGAAGCAGGCGATGCTGATCGCGGTGAAGTTCGCCGCCATCTGGCTCGTCCTGGCGGTGATGTTCGCGGTCTTCGGACTCGCGTTCCAGCCCGTCTGGCTCTACGCCGTCATCGTCACCGGCGTCGGCTACCTGGTGGGCGACCTCGTCATCCTGCGCATGTACGGCAACGCCGTCGCCGTCGTGGCCGACATTGTCATCGCCGCCCTGACGGTCTGGGCCGCCATGGCGCTCCTGAACCCGGCGCGCGCCCAGGTCCCGACGATGTCGCTCGGTCAGGCGCTGGTGATCGGCGCGGTCATCGCCGTCGTCGAGATCTTCTACCACATGTTCGTGGCGTCCCAGCTGCACTTCCACCACCATCGCGAGGAACCGGCCCACTAGGGTCCGGCGCGGCCCGCCCGCTCCCGCCGCGCGGCGCGCAGGGGCTCGGGCGGGCCGCGCCGCGCTGGGGGAAAAAGGTTCTTGACGCCGCGCGGGGGCCTCTGCTATCGTTGCGCCTAACAACCTCCGCGGTCCCCCAAGGCCATCCGGGTCTGGGACAGCAGGGATGACGAGTGGGAGTGTACCTAGGGTTCCGCACCTTCGGGTGGTCTGGTCCGAGCGGTACAGATCCGGGAGATCCCGGGTACACCGCTGGCATAAAAGGCCCGGCGGCAGGTTCCACGCAGCATGACCTGCGCGGAGCGTGCGCCGGGCCAAGTCATGCCGGCGGCGCCATAGCGCGCGATGACGGGAAGCGCAGCGGCCCGCCCCGGGGCGCAGAGAGCCGGCCTCAGGCTGCAAGCCGGCACCCAGGGTCCACTGCCACTCCTCCCCGAGCTGTCCTTCGAACGTCCTGCCCGGCGGCAGGTCCGTAGGTGGACCGGCGGACACAAGCCGATACCCGTGACAAAGGCCTGCGAGGCTCCTCGATGGAGCCTTGGAGGTGAACAAGGTGGTACCGCGACATCAGCTCGCCCTTGCGGCAGGGGCTGATGTCCTTTTTCATACCCAGAACGTGCTGGGAGGCGAAAGTGCAGTGGAGTTCACGCTCGGCATCCTGGTCGACAACGAGGCGGGCGTCCTGGCGCGCGTCGCGAGCCTGTTCAGCCGTCGGGGCTACAACATCCAGAGCCTGGCCGTCGGCCCGACCGGGGAGCCCTTCACCTCCTGGATCACCCTGCGGGCGGTCGGGGACGACGCGGTGCGCGAGCAGATGCAGCGCCAGCTCGACAAGCTCGTCGAGGTCTGCGCCGTCTACCACATGTCCGAGGGGGTGTCGGTGGAGCGGGAGCTTGCGCTCGTCAAGGTGGCGACCGGCGAGCGCCGCCACGAGGTGCTGCAGCTCGCCCAGACCTTCCGGGCGTCGGTCGTCGACGTCGGGCCGAGCACGGTGGTGCTGGAGACCACCGGCGACAGCCAGAAGGTGCAGGCCCTCCTGGAGGTGATGGCCGAGTTCGGCGTGCTCGAGGTGGCGCGGACGGGACCCGTCGCGATGCTGCGCGGCGCGGAGGTGCTGCACGAGACGCAGGCCGGGCGGCCGCCGCCGGGCGGCGCGGCGGTCTGACGCGGGAAATGCAGCACAGGGGAGGCGTCTCGGATGGCCAGGATCTTCTACGACGCGGATGCGGACCCGCGCGTCTTGGCGGGTCGGGTGATCGCGGTGATCGGCTACGGCAGCCAGGGCCACGCCCAGGCGCAGAACCTCAGGGACCGCGGCATGGACGTGATCGTCGGCCTCAGGCCGGGGCGAAGCCGCGATCAGGCCCGGGCGGACGGCTTTCAGACCCTCGACGTGGCCGAGGCGACCCGGCGGGCCGACGTCGTCCACATCCTCCTGCCCGACGAGACGCAGCGCAGCGCGTTCGCCGAGGCGATCGCGCCCGAGCTCCGGCCGGGCATGGCGATCGGCTTCTCCCACGGCTTCAACATCCACTACGGCCAGGTGCTGCCGCCCAGGGATGTCGACGTCTTCATGGTGGCGCCGAAGGCGCCCGGCCACCAGTTCCGCCGCCGATTCCAGGAGGGCGCGTCCGTGCCGGGGCTCCTCGCGGTGGCGCAGGATGCGACGGGCAGCGCGTTCTCCCGCGCTCTCGCCTTCGCCTGGGGCATCGGCTGCACGGGGGCGGGCGTCATCGAGACGACCTTCCAGGAGGAGACCGAGTCCGACCTCTTCGGCGAGCAGACCGTGCTCTGCGGCGGCGTGACGCAGCTCGTCAAGTACGGCTTCGAGACCCTGGCGGAGGCGGGCTACCAGCCGGAGATCGCCTTCTTCGAGGTGATGAACGAGCTCAAGCTGATCGTCGACCTGATGTACGAGGGCGGCATGAGCTGGATGCGCTACTCGATCTCGGACACGGCCGAGTACGGCGACCTGACGCGCGGGCCGAAGGTCCTCGACCCCCACGTCAAGGACAACATGCGGGCGGTGCTGCGGGCGATCCAGGACGGCAGCTTCGCGCGCGAGTGGATCCTCGAGAACCAGGCGGGCCGGCCCGTGCTGAACGCGCGGCGGCGCGAAGAGCAGGGCCACCCGCTCGAGCGGGTCGGCCGCGAGCTCAGGTCGATGATGCCGTGGCTCGAGAGCCGCACGCCGCCCGACCTGCAGGGAGACCTGCCCCCGTCCAGGCGCTGACCCAGCGAGAGGAGCTGACAGGCGATGCGACGCATCCGGATCTTCGACACCACCTTGCGCGACGGCGAGCAGTCCCCCGGCGTCAACCTGATGCCGCGGGAGAAGATCGAGATCGCCCGCCAGCTCGACCGCCTCGGCGTCGACGTGATCGAGGCCGGCTTCCCCATCACCTCGGACGGGGACCTCAAGGCCGTGCAGGAGATCGCGCGCCAGGTCCGGCGGCCGATCATCGCCGCCCTCGCCCGCACGAGCCCCCAGGACATCGAGGCGGCCGCCCGCGGCCTCGAGGGGGCGGCGCGCGGCCGCATCCACCTCTTCACCTCGTTCTCGCCCGTGCACCTCAGCCACATGCTGCGCAAGACCGAGGACGAGGTGATCGCCCTGAGCGTCGAGGCGATCCGCCACGCCCGGCGCTACGTGGACGACGTGGAGTTCTCGGGGCAGGACGCCATGCGCGCCGACCCCGCCTTCGTCCTGCGCGCGATCGGCGCGGCGATCGAGGCCGGGGCCACGACGATCAACATCCCCGACACGGTGGGCTACACGACGCCTGAGGAGTACGCCGCGCTGATCCGCCGCGTGCGCGCCGAGGTGCCCGGGGCGCGCGGCGTCGAGATCTCGGTGCACTGCCACGACGACCTCGGCCTGGCCGTCGCCAACACGCTCGCGGGCCTTGCGGCCGGCGCCGACCAGTGCGAGGTGGCCGTGAACGGCATCGGCGAGCGCGCGGGCAACACATCCCTCGAGGAGGTGGCGATGGCGCTGCGGACCCGCGCGGACGCCTTCGGCCTCACGACGGCCATCGTGCCCGGCGAGATCGGGCGGACGAGCCGGCTCGTCAGCGCCCTCACCGGCATGCCGGTGCAGCCCAACAAGGCCGTCGTCGGCCAGAACGCCTTCGCGCACGAGGCGGGCATCCACCAGGACGGCGTCCTCAAGGAGCGCACGACCTACGAGATCATGGATCCGCAGGAACTCGGCCAGGGCCCCTCGCAGCTCGTGCTCGGCAAGCACTCCGGCCGCCACGCCTTCCAGGCGCGCCTCGCGGCGCTCGGCTACGACCTCGGCCCGGAGCGCCAGAAGGAGCTCTTCACGCGCTTCAAGGCGCTCACAGACCGCAAGAAGCAGATCACCGACGAGGACGTGCAATCGCTCGTCGAGGATGAGCTCTACCAGCTGCCGGACCCCTTCACCCTGGCGCACTACCACGTCGCGAGCGCCGTCGGCGCGCCCGCCACGGCGTCGGTGGCGGTGCGGGCGGGCCGCGAGGGGACCCCCCTGCGGCGCGAGGCGGCCGTCGCCAAGGGGCCGATCGAGGCGGTCTACGCGGCCCTGCAGCGCGCGACCGGCATCGAGGCGGAGCTCGCGGACTACCGCATCCGCTCCGTGGGGGGCGGCGCGGACGCGCAGGGCGAGGTGCACTGCACCATCGTGGCCGGTGGGCTGCGGCTGGTGGGGGCCGGCGTCTCGACCGACATCCTCGAGGCGAGCGCCCTGGCCTACCTGCACGCCCTCAACAAGGCGGCGGCGCTGCGCCGGCAGGCGGCGGACGACTGCGGCGGGGAGGCGGTCTGATGGCGATGACGCTCGCGGAGCGCATGCTCGCCGATCGCGCGAGCCTGCCCGAGGTGGCGCCGGGCCAGCTGATCGAGGTGCCGCTCGACCTCGTCATGGGCAACGACATCACCGCGCCGATCGCGATCGAGGCCTTCCGGGCGGCCGGCGCGCGGCGGGTCTTCGACCCCGAGCGCATCGCGCTGGTCGCGAGCCACTTCGTGCCGGCGAAGGACATCAGCTCCGCCGACCAGGCGGGGATCATGCGGCGCTTCGCGCGCGAGCACGGCATCCGCCACTACTACCCCGAGGGGCAGGGCGGCATCGAGCACACGCTGCTGCCGGAGCGGGGCATCGTGGTGCCGGGCGACATCGTGATCGGCGCGGACTCCCACACCTGCACCTACGGCGGCATCGGCGCCTTCGCGACCGGCGTCGGCTCGACGGACCTCGCCTACGCCATGGCCACCGGCCGCACCTGGTTCAAGGTGCCGGCGTCGATGCGCATCCGCTACAGCGGCCGCCGCCGGCCGTACGTGACGGGCAAGGACCTCATCCTGCACACGATCCGGCGCATCGGCGACGACGGCGCGCTCTACCGCGCCATCGAGTTCGTCGGCGACGCGGTCGCCGAGCTCCCGGTGGAGGACCGCCTGACCATGGCCAACATGACGATCGAGGCCGGCGGCAAGGTGGGCATCGTGGCCGTGGACGACGTGACCGAGCGCTACGAGGCGGGGCGCGCCCTGCGCCCCTACCGGCGCTACCGGGTGGAGCCCGGCGCCGCCTACGCCGAGGAGATCGAGGTGGACGTCGCGGCCCTCGAGCCGCAGGTGGCGATGCCGTCCCTGCCGTCCTTGACGCGGCCCGTGGACGAGGTGGGGGAGGTGGCGGTGGACCAGGTGTTCATCGGGTCCTGCACCAACGGGCGCCTGTCGGACCTGCGGCAGGCGGCGGAGATCCTGCGCGGGCGCCGCGTTCACCCCGAGGTGCGGCTGATCGTCATCCCGGCGACCCAGGACGTCTACAGGGCCGCCCTGCGCGAGGGCCTGATCGAGGTCTTCGCCGAGGCCGGGGCCGCCGTCTCCACCTCCACCTGCGGGCCGTGCCTCGGCGGCCACATGGGCGTCCTCGGCCGGGGCGAGCGCTGCCTCTCCACCTCGAACCGCAACTACGTCGGGCGCATGGGCGACCGCGAGGCGGAGGTCTACCTGGCGGGACCGGCCGTGGCCGCGGCCACGGCCGTGCGCGGGCGGATCACCCATCCGCGGGAGATCGCGCGCGAGGAGGTCATGTGATGGCGAAGGCCTTCTGCTACGGCGACAACGTCGACACGGACGTCATCATCCCCGCGCGCTACCTGGTCACCGGCGATCCGGCCAAACTCGGACGCCACTGCCTCGAGAACCTCGACCCGTCCTTCGTGGAGCGCGTCGAGCCGGGCGACGTGGTCGTCGGGCGGCGCAATTTCGGCTGCGGCAGCTCGCGCGAGCACGCGCCCCTCGCGCTGCAGGGCGCGGGCGTCTCGATGGTGGTCGCCGCGTCCTTCGCCCGCATCTTCTTCCGCAACGCGATCAACATCGGCCTGCCGGTCTACGAGTCCAGGGAGGCGTCCGAGCGCATCGAGACCGGGGACCTCATCGCCTTCGAACCAGACCGCGGCGTGATCCGCAACCTCAGCCGCAGCGAGGAGTACCGCGTGGAGCCGCTGCCGCCGTTCGTCCGGGAGATCGTCGCCGCCGGTGGGCTGATGGAGAAGCTCCGCCGGGAGCTCGAGGGAGGCGCAGGGCATGTCGGGGACTGAGGTGCGGTTCGACCTAGTGCTCCTGCCCGGCGACGGCGTCGGGCCGGAAGTGATCGGCGCCGCCGAAGTGGTGCTGGGCGTGGTGCAGGGGGAACTGCGGCGCGAGGGCGTCGCGCTCGGCTGGGTGCGCCACCCGATCGGCGGCGCGGCGATCGACGAGGCGGGCGAGCCCTTGCCGCCCGCGACGCTCGCGGCGGCGCTGGGCGCCGACGCGGTGCTGCTCGGCGCGGTGGGCGGGCCGCGCTGGGACAGCCTCGCCCCCGCCACGCGGCCGGAGGCCGGTCTCCTCGCGCTGCGCAGGGCGCTCGAGGTCTACGCGAACCTGCGGCCGGCGCGCTTCCTGCCGGGCCTGCAGGACCGATCGCCGCTCCGCTCGGCGAGCATCGGCGGCCTGGACCTCCTCCTGGTGCGCGAGCTCACCTCCGGCGTCTACTACGGCCAGCCCCGCCTGCGCGAGGGGGAGGGACCGCTGCGCCGGGCCGTCGACACCATGGCCTACGCGGAGGGGGAGATCCGGCGCGTGGCGCACGTCGCCTTCCGCGCCGCGCGGGTGCGCCGCCGGCGCGTGACGTCCGTCGACAAGCGCAACGTCCTCGAGACCTCCCGGCTCTGGCGCGAGGTGGTGGACGAGGTCGCGGCGGAGTACCCGGAGGTGGAGCTGCGCCACCAGCTCGTCGACAGCATGGCGATGCTGCTCGTCCAGACGCCCGGCGCCTTCGACGTGGTGCTAGCCGAGAACATGTTCGGCGACATCCTCTCCGACGAGCTCGGCGGGATCGTCGGCAGCCTGGGCGTGCTGCCCTCGGCGAGCGTCGGCGACGGCGGCCGAGGCCTCTACGAGCCCGTGCACGGATCGGCGCCCGACATCGCCGGCCAGGGCCGCGCCAACCCGCTCGGCGCCATCCTGTCGCTCGCGCTGCTGTTCGAGCACAGCCTCGCCCTGCCGTGGATCGCCCGCGCCATCGAGCAGGCGGTCCGGGCGACGCTCGAGCTCGGCCTGCGCACGCCGGACGTCGCGACGGGGCGGCCCGGGGAGCGGACGGTGGGGACGAGGGAGATGGCGGAGGAGGTCGGGCGCCTGCTCGGGCAGGAGCTCCTCAGCCGGCGGTCCCTGCAGGAGGCCTACTTCTAGCGGGGGCCTCCCGGACGCGGAAAGGAGGGACAGGTGGATGCGCAGCGGTGCGAGGATCCTGCTCGACTGCCTCCAGGAGGAAGGGGTCGAGGTGGTGTTCGGCTACCCCGGCGGCGCCGTGCTGCCGATCTACGACGCGCTCTACGACGCGCCCATCCGCCACGTCCTGGTGCGCCACGAGCAGGGGGCGGTGCACGCGGCGGACGGCTACGCCCGGGCGAGCGGACGGGTGGGGGTCTGCCTCGCCACCTCGGGCCCGGGTGCGACGAACCTCGTGACGGGCCTCGCGACGGCCCACATGGACTCGACGCCGCTCGTCGCCATCACGGGACAGGTGGCGCGCTCCCTGATCGGGAGCGACGCCTTCCAGGAGGTCGACACGCTGGGCGTGACGCGCGCCGTCACCAAGCACAACTACCTCGTGGAGTCGGCGGGGGACATCCCCCGCATCGTGCACGAGGCCTTCCACATCGCCCGCAGCGGGCGGCCG
>Ga0187812_1000028_pt1 | contig 55484 bp, 42 predicted proteins | sample NC_S_2_FD_130582 | JGI IMG/M metagenome (GOLD analysis project Ga0187812, IMG submission 130582) | Wetland sediment microbial communities from Neuse River Estuary, North Carolina, USA - ASW-S_2 | ecosystem: Environmental > Aquatic > Freshwater > Wetlands > Sediment | place: USA: North Carolina...
AAGGGAAGGACATGGGCTTCGTAATGAACCTAATCATTACCTTGATGTTATCCATCGTTCTGTTGAGTGGTTTAATCAATATCTAAAATAGGAAAGAACAATAAATTAAAAAATAAAACCGAAACACTAAATTAGTCGAATATTTGGCAATCTGTTCGTATCGCCTATCTTTAGGTATTAGATATTGATATTGCTTACCTTCAAATTTAACTTTGATGCGTTAATAAATTGTTAAATAAAATAAGAGGTAACTTTTGAAGTCATTATCAAAAGTGTTAATCATTTCGGGAATGATTACTCTGGTAGGGTTTACGATCATGACGAATGAATCGACTAAACCGCCACTGCCGGTTAATAAAACCGAGAACATTACGGTTAACAATGACGAAAATACTGCAAACTCCTCGATAGTAAATTATATTGATAAAGGCACTATGCTGGCATCCTGGTATGGACCCCGGTTTCATGGCAAACAAACAGCTAACGGGGAAATATTTAATCAAATGGCGTTTACGGCGGCAAGCAAAAGTCTCCGGTTTGGTACCCTATTAAAGGTTACCAACCCAAAGAATGACAGATCTGTCATCGTAAGAGTCAATGATAGAGGTCCTTACATTCCTGGACGGCAGCTTGATCTTTCTAAAGCGGCTGCTTTGTCTTTAGGAGTAATGAGGAGAGGTGTTGTTCGCGTAAAAGTTGCACAGCTAAGCCTTAAGGGAGTTAATTTCCCTGTTATAAATCTCAATTAATTCTTTTTACTATCATCCCGAAATAAAAAGCCCGATAAAAAATCGGGCTTTTTTTGTTGCTTAACATATTATATTCTCGCCGGAAATTCTTAAATTAGCAATGAAAATAGTACGATAACCACAACAAACTATTAGATTATAAAATATGAAACTAAACCTTGGCTGCGGAAAAGATTTGAAAGAGGGATACCTTAATCTCGATATTGTGGATTACGGCGGCAATCAAATTCATGATATTAATAAGTTCCCTTATCCATTTGAAGATAATACTTTTGATGAAGTTTTTGCTTCACATGTTTTGGAACATCTGGACAGCTTCCATAAAACAGTTACCGAACTATACAGAATTATAAAGCCAAACGGGCTGTTGATTGTGTATGTGCCGTTCTTCTTAAACACAAAATACTTCGGCGAGCCTGACCATAAAATTCCGTTTTCCATACGCTCTTTTGACAATTATGAATATATCGGAAATCGTAAGCTAAAGTTCTATGAGAAATGGAAATTAAACCATCGTACAAATTATGAAGGCAAGGCTCAGTTTGAAGTGCTGGAAAAGAAATTTATAACATCTCATTTTGTCCCGCTTAAATGGATGGATCATATTTTAAACATAGAGCCTGTTATGTATGAAAGGTTCTTCGCCGGGATATTTTCACCTGAAGAAGTTTATTTCAAACTAAGAATTGTGAAAGAAACCAAAAAGTTAAGCTGATAATACACAGAAAAATTTTATTGTTTATTTTCTTTCTTCAATCCATCTATTATTAGGAAAAGCCAGCCTATTAAAAAACTTAATCCGCCGAAGGGAGTTATTATCGCAAAGCCGGTAATTTGGGTTATCGCGTAAAGATAAAGTGAAAAAGAGAAAAGGATTATTCCTATTAAAAAGAATAACGCGCTCTTAAAAAATTTTGTGCTGCCGCTTAAAGCTACGGCAAGTATTGCAGCAACATGAATTAAATGATAAATTACTCCGGTTTCATAAATCTTTGCTGACTCCGGCGATAAAATATTTCTTAAACCGTGCGCTCCGAATGCACCGATGGCTACGCCGGTAAAACCAGCCGCACCGGCAATTATAATCCAAAGTTTTGTGCTCTTCATCTTAGCCTCTTAGGAATTTTGCAAGTAAATAAATACATTTAATCACCAACTTGAAATTAGTAAATTTATCCCGAAGATTTTTTGACAAAGAATGATGAAGAAATTTGAATTACACTCAAACTACCAGCCTTCAGGCGACCAGCCGAACGCAATTAAAGAATTAACAGACGGCATTAACCGCGGCGAAAAATTCCAGACTCTTCTCGGCGTTACCGGCAGCGGAAAAACTTTTACCGTTTCAAATGTAATCCAGCAGGTTAACAAACCGACTTTAATTATATCGCATAACAAAACTTTAGCCGCACAGCTTTATTCCGAATTCAAAAGTTTTTTCCCCGATAACGCGGTCGAATTTTTTATCAGCTATTATGATTATTACCAGCCGGAAGCCTATGTAGTCTCAAGCGATCTATTTATCGAAAAAGATTTTTCCGTGAACGAAGAAATTGATAGGCTTAGATTAAAAGCTACCACAGCGCTGATAGAAGGCAGGCGCGATGTTATTGTAGTCGCTAGCGTAAGCTGCATTTACGGCATCGGCGCGCCGCAGGAATACGCAAACCAAATTATCTTCTTAAGAAAAGGCGAAAAGGTTCCGCGCAAAAAATTATTACGTGATTTAATAGATATTCACTATGTCCGGAATGATATGGATTTTACACGCGGTACTTTCCGTGCGCGCGGCGATGTGGTGGAAATAATTCCTGCTTATCAATATGAAGAAGCGATCCGTGTTGAGTTCTGGGATGATGACATTGAAAAGATCTCAATCATCGATTCTATCACCGGTGATGTTTTAAGAGAGACCGATTCCGTCCCCGTTTACCCTGCAAAATATTTTGTCTCCAACCGCGACCAAATCCAGAAAGCTATTTACAATATCGAGCTTGAGCTTGAAGACCGTTTAAAGTTCTACAGAAAAGAGGAAAGGTACTTAGAGGCACAGCGAATTGAGCAGCGGACTAAATTTGATATAGAGATGATGAAGGAGATAGGCTACTGCGCGGGCATTGAAAATTATTCACGCCATATGGACGGACGCGAAGCAGGTTCAAGACCATATAATCTTTTCGATTATTTCCCTAAGGATTTTCTTTTGGTCATAGATGAATCCCACGTAACAATGCCGCAGCTTCGCGCAATGTACAACGGTGACAGAGCGCGTAAGGAAAATTTAGTCGAGTACGGATTCCGCCTTCCTTCGGCGCTTGATAACCGCCCGATGAAGTTTCAGGAGTTTGAGGGTATGCTTAATCAGGTAATTTTTGTCAGCGCCACCCCTTCGGACTACGAGCTTGAAAAAAGCGGCGGCGTTATTGTTGAGCAGATTATTCGTCCCACCGGCTTGCTTGATCCTGAAATTGAAGTAAGACCTATTAAAGGACAGATTGATGATCTCATCGGCGAGATTAGAAAAAGAGTCGTCTTGAACGAAAGGATTCTCGTTACAACTCTTACAAAAAAAATGGCTGAAGATCTTTCGGATTATCTCGATAAGATCGGAATTAAAGTAAGATACATTCACAGCGACATTGATTCGCTTGAGCGTGTGGAAATTTTAAGAGACTTGCGCCTCGGCGACTTCGATGTTCTCGTCGGCGTTAATCTTTTAAGAGAAGGGCTTGATCTGCCGGAGGTTTCTCTTGTCGCCATAATTGACGCCGATAAGGAAGGCTTTTTAAGAAGCGCAAGATCGCTGATGCAGACCGCGGGAAGAACAGCGCGTAACGTTAACGGCAGAGTAATTATGTACGCCGATGTTATGACGGACTCGATGAAAAAGACTATCGACGAGACCGAGCGCAGAAGAAAAGTTCAAACTGAGTATAATGCTGAGCATAACATCAACCCGAAAACAATTTATAAAAGCATGGAAGAAATTATGTCTTCCACTTCTATTGCCGACGTGCGCAAGAAAGAAGAGAAGGAAAACTTCTCGTTTACAAAAGTCTCCGAGCCGGTTTTAAAATACATGGACAGCGATCAGAAGAAAGACTTAATCGAACAGCTTACTTTTGAAATGCATCAAGCGGCAAAAGACCTTGAGTTTGAAAAAGCCGCTTCTCTCAGAGATGAAGTCAACCGGCTGAAGAAGATGCTGAATTCATAAGCTTTTATTGAGACTTCTTCTTCTGCAGTATAACTTAGATCGCTTCAAATAAAATTTCATCTTCATATATGCAAGCTCCCGCAAAAAAGGTTCGAACTACTATCTAATATATTTATTTTTGATTATGCCTCTAGTGAAGGCAGTTCATTTTCACACACATTAAAGCGCCGCAAAGAATTTTATGGCGCTAAGAAAAAGTATCAGGCTAAGGATTAAATTGGTAAATATAGTTGTAACCATCTATCCAACCCCAAATAATACCAACTAAAGCGCCCGCGCTAAGGCTGCTTACAAAATAATAACCTCCTCTACTTGCACCAGCCTGTGTATAATCGTTTACTGCTCCTCCCATTGTAAGACCTACCATTAATCCCGTCGCTGTACAAATCAAAAATCTAGGAGGCACACCAAGCCAATGGTTTTTATAACTTGCCTCACGCAAGGAATTAATCGATGCAACCTTAATTTGTCTTGGTATTTTCTTCGATATTGAATATTCCATAGTATCATTTGCTACGTTAATATCTTCAACATCCGCTTGCTTACCATTTTTCAGTAATAAGGTTGCCGATTTGTAATCGCTACTTGTATAGTTTAATATTTTGATTTCAGATAAAGCAATCTTTCCGGACTTTTTATCTAGATTATATTCGAGTGAGTATAATGTATCGTTCTCAATAAAGGCGCCGTTATTTAAAGTTACAGTGCTGTCACCTTTAAACTTTATTTCAAGTTTTTTATCCTTGGCAAAGTTATTAAAGTTCTGATATAATTCTTTTGGGGACGAAAAATCCCTTACTGTGTATATTGATGAGCAGCCTGTAAAAACTAAAAGAAAAATAAAGCCGAAGAAATAAATATCTTTCATAAATTTTGCTTGTATTATCGATTGAATCGATAAATATAATTTCTTCCTATTAACCATCCCGCAAACGATCCTACTACAGCACCCATGTAAGGACCAAATACTTCATAGAACGATGACATACCTGATTGATTACTACTACTTCCACTCTCTATGCTTGTCCCTATCATAACACCAAGAATATATCCAGAAGGTATCCCGATTAAAAAGCCCTCGGGCAAACCCCACAAATGATTCTTGTAACTTACAGTTTTTAGCTTGTCTAACGGCGCTAAAGCTGTGGTTGTATACAGAGTACTTACATTTACAAAAGTCAGTGAATCATTTGCGGGCTGGATATTTTCGGCTTGTAGCTTTTCTCCATCTTTTAATGTTAGCGAGGCAGATGTGTTGTTATTTCCAGTGTAGATTATTTCCTTTATCTGTGATAAAGCTATTTTTGCATTGGTTTTCATTATATACGGATTTAATGAATAGAGCGAATCTCCTTCAACATCAACTCTATTGTTCAAACTAAAGGAACTGTCGTTTGTAAAAGTTATTTCCACACTTCTGTCTTTAACGGAATTATTAAAATCATCATAGAACTTTTGCTTGGAAGAAAAATCTTTAATTGTATAAGTTGATGAGCAGCCGAATAAAAGAAGAGATAAAATTATAATCAAATTGCGGAACAATAATTTCATATTAACTCCCAAGAAATTATTTAAAAAGATTTTTAATAAATCAGACTAACATGAAAACAACGTTAACAAGAAATGGCTTTCTCATTACCGGCTGCAAATCCGCAAATGCAAACAGATGTTCAGTAAAAGTTACTACAACATATATATTAAAAACTAAATTTCAAATAAAATTTTATTAACCGCACGAAAAAAAATAAAGGCGACCGTGGAGATCGCCTTTACTAAAAGTTAAGCTGCGCCGAACCGATTTACATTTTCTTATTCTGGTCTTCCCTCGCTTCGATCATCTTTACGGATTTTTGCGCCGCTCTAAGAATAAAATTATTGTTTGCATTTTTAATAACATTATTAAGCGCGGCAATATCGGATTGGTCGCCAACCCTGCCTAGCTCATTAGCGGATATAAGTCTTATTATCCAGTAAGAATCCGTAAGGCTTTTCCTAATAACCTGCAGAGCTTTGTCTTTGTTGTCCTTCGACATAGCCATGGAAACCAGCGCTCTAATTCTAAGCGGCTCGGGCTGACCGACTTGAAAATACTTCTGCGCCTCGATAAATCCTTTTTCAGGATCAACCTTCATCAAAGCCTGTAGAGCTGCGGTACGGATTGTTTCCTCATGGGAATAGATTTTAAAAGCTTTATCTATGTAAGGAAGCGCGTTCGCAGAATCAACCGAAGCAAGCGATGTAATTGCGGCGGCTCGGACAAAATAATTTTTTTCGTCATCAAATTTTTTCTTTAAAAGATTTGAAATGTTTTCGTCGCCTTTATATTCAGCTAATTTATCTTCGGCATCAACAACTACTCTTTTATCGTTATCATTCGCGGCGGCGATTAACTCATTCTTTACATCATCAGAATGGAACTTTCCGAGAGCATTTACACAAGCTTGTCTAACACCCCAGAATTTATCATTCTTTGCACCTTCGATAAGTGTAGGAACCGCATCTTTTTCATCTTCTTTTGCCAATTGTTCAGCCGCCCAAACTCTACCCGAAACATCGTGATCATTCTTCAACTGGTATGACAATTCTTCCGCAGACTTTTTGAAATTTATTTCAGCAAGAAGGTTATGCCCTTCATCAAAGTTCACCATCAACGGCTTCTCGCTTAGGTCCAACGAATAGGAATTTTTTAAAGAGTCAACCCAGATTGTTTTAGTAATTTTTTGTCCGGCGGTTTCAATATAAATATTAACAGGCATTTTATAAACCGGCGTTAGGCTGTCAACCTTTTGTGTTTGGTCCACATTCAAATTCAGTTTATGATTTGCTTCATCGTAAGTATAGCTTACATCATACACGGGATGACCGCCTTTGTAAAGCCATTCATCGTAAAACCAATCGAGGTTCTCTCCGGTTGCTTCGCGGACAGCGTCTGTAAAATCGTGTGTGTCAACGCTGTGGAACTCAAATTTTTTCACATAATATTTTATCGCTTTGAAGAACAGATCATCGCCAAGCATTTCTCTCATCATATTTAATATTGACGCGCCCCGCGGATAAATATAAACTCCGAATACATCTTCGGCAGATTTATATCCATGCCAAACGGTCGGACGGCGTTCCATTTTATCTGCGTTTATTACCTGGTTATGATCTTTGGTCATCTCAAAATTAAAATGATCTTCACCGAATGCGTGCCTTCCGTATAGAGCTTCAAAGAAAGTAGCGAAGCCTTCGTTCAGCCATGCATGCGCCCAGGAGCGGCATGTAAGCAAATCACCGAACCATTCATGCGCGGTTTCGTGCGAGACTAAATCTGTGCTTCTAACTTGCGGCTCGGCTTCGGGAGTGTGGAGCGTATTATCCGTTAAAGTAATCGCCGAAACATTTTCCATTCCGCCTTCTGTAAAATTCGTAACGGTCGAAAGAGAAAGCTTTCCCCATTCATAATGATGACCGGTTACTTCGGAAAAATATTTTAATATGTCCGGCGTATGGGAGAAATTTTCTTTCGCATTTTTTGCATACTTAGGCAGCACATAATAATAAACCGGAACGTTATCCCATTTATCATCAACAATTTTGAATGCGCCCGCAACAATTGAATTCAAGTAAACAACATGCGGTTTATCTTCAACCCATGTAAAAGTTTTAGTCTTATCTTTTTTATCAGTTGTTTCTTTTTTCAAAAGACCGTTTGAAACCACGACCCAATTGTCCGGCACGGTTGCAGTTAAGGAACTTGTGCTGAAATCATCCGGGTAATCATGGCACGGATACCAGAAATGCGCGTCTTCGGATTCGCTTTGGCTCCACAGCTGGGGCGTGCGGTCCGGGTATGAACTGTCGGGCAAAACAAAAAATATTCCTTTACTCGGAATTGTTGAATAGGTTACCGAATAAGTTAGCGTATCATTTAATCCATAATCTTTGCCAAGCTCGATTGAAAGAATTTTTCCATCGTACTTAAACGGAACGCTCGCTTTATTAAATTCCACTTTGTCGATTTTCATATCAGCTGCTTGAAGATGAACCGTATTATAATTTTCGCGGAGAGGAACTATTTTTTCAGTCGCAACGCCGAGAACTTCTTTTTTATTTAGGTCAAAGTGAAAGTTCAAATCCAAGTTGACCATGTGGAATTCTCTATCCGGCGCCTGTTGATATATTTGCTTCTGCTGGTCTGAACCGCCTTGCGCAAATAGAAATTGACTTGCCAGAATGAAGGCAATAAAAAAGTACTTTAGCTGTTTCATCATTTTTCCGCTCCAATCTTTTTTAAAATTGAGTAAAAATAATTTTAGGGCTTCAAAAAAATATTGTTTATAATCACTTTGCAAATTTTGATATACTTAATATTGAGCCGAATATACTTTCTTGTTTGTCTCCCTGGTAAAATACTTTTTCTAAAAATAAACCTGATGGCGGGGCTGTATATTTAGCAGGCTCATTAGAAAAATTGTTTAGATAAAACTCCACATCCCTTAATGACTTTTTATTTCTTCCGATTTCAACAAGAACACCAGTAATTCTTCTAACCATTTTCCATATGAAATGAGAACCCTGAATGCGGATAAGTATTAAGTCTTCGTGTTCTTTAAGCTGGATATTCTCAATTAAAACTTTTTTCGATTTTTCCTCCTTATCTTCTTCTGCAAAAGAAGAAAAGTCATGCATGCCGGTAAACAACTTTGCGGCTTCATCCATCGCCTTAAAATTTAATTTGTCTTTTATCCACCAGACATAATTCTTTCCGAAAGCAGTTCTTCTTCTTGAAATTTGATAGATATAACTTCGGGAAACAGCGTCGTGACGGGCATGGAAATCGGGTTTTGCTTTTTCGATTTCCAGAATATTTATATCGTGCGGCAGCAGATCATTTATTTTTAGCTTTAATATTTCCGGCGCAAGCATGGTTTTAACCTCTAAATGCGCAACCTGGCAAAGAGCATGGACGCCGCTGTCAGTCCTACCGGAGCCTTGAAGATCAAGCTTTTCATTTCCGAATATTTCAGTCAGTGCTTTAATAATAGTGCCTTGAATAGTCCTGGCATTGTTCTGTTTTTGCCAGCCGCTAAAGCGGGTACCGTCGTATTCTATGTAAACTTTGAACTTAGGCATTTAAAGAGATATTTCCTCTTCAGCGTAATCGTCGGGAGTTTCACAGACGCGAACTTTAATCTTGTGAATGTTAGCGGGCAGTTTTGCTTTTTTAATTTCTTCCAGAAAAAATCTTGTAATATTTTCTACTGTCGATTGAAAATTTACGATCATTTTTTTTGATTTCATTTTAATCAGAAAGTCAATTAAGTCTTTATCTTCTTCGTAAGCGAGGAAGGCGTGATCTAATTTTTCAACAAGCGGCTCGATGGCATCTTTCAGATGATAATAATCCATCACCATTCCGTTTTCCATTACGTCGCCTTCAATTTCGACAAGCATCTTATATGAATGCCCGTGAATGTTTTTACATTTACCAAAATGCTCCGGAAGACGGTGTCCCATTTCCCAATTAAATTCTTTCGCAATTTTCATTATACACCTTTCGTTGTTGGTTCCCAGATAAATTTATGCATCTGGAGCTGGAATCTTACATCGAGCTTATCTTCTAAAATCCATTCGACTAATTTTACAGGTTCAAGCTCGCCAAATACAACCGAGAAAAGCACAATACTTTTTTTTGTAAGATTGTATTTAATAAGAATATCTTTTGTCCATTCGTAATCTTCCCTTGAGCCGATAACAAATTTTATTTCGTCTGAAGGTTTAATAAAATTTATATTTTCATAATAATTTTTTTTCAGCATTCCGCTTGAAGGGCATTTCAAGTCCATAATAATTTTTACCCGCCGGTCAATTTCTTTAACCGGCAAGCTTCCGCCTGTTTCTAACAAAACTTCGTATCCGCTGTCGCAAAGTTTTTCCATTAAGATTATCGCTTCTTTTTGCACAAGCGGCTCGCCGCCGGTAATTTCCACAAGCTTGCATTCATATTTTTTCACTTCAGAAATAATTTCATCAATTGAAAGATCCTTGCCTTCATAAAACGCGTATTCTGTGTCGCAGTACTTGCATCGCAAATTGCAGTAAGTTAAACGTACAAACACACACGGAAGCCCGGCTTTTGTGCTTTCGCCTTGAATTGAAAAATATATTTCGTTGATTTTTAGCATAACAAATTGAATTATGTATGAATTTCTGCCGTAAATTTAAAGAAGTAGAATTTGACATCAAACAAGGGTTTGTCTATATTTGGGCGCAATTTTTTAATATCTAAGTAAAGGTTATTTTTATATGGCGAGTCATAAATCAGCTAAGAAGAGAATTCGTACTAACGCAAGGAAAAGTAAAGTTAATAAAATTGCTGAATCAAAAATAAAAACAGTTGTAAAAAAAGCGCTTATTACGGACGAAAAAGAACAAGCTGAAAAATTATATAAAGATGCTGTTGCAATTCTCGATAGAAGCGCTACAAAAGGTTTGATTCATTCTAACACAGCTTCAAGAAAGAAATCGTTATTGACTAAGCACTTGAACGGGTTGAAAACAGAAAAATAATTTTGTTACTCACTTACCTTTATCAAGGCTCTTCTTTATGGAGAGCCTTTTTTGTTAGATATAATCCTTAAACATCCTCAATCGCATCTATTCCTTCAGGCATTGGAAGATAAAATTTTACCGGCTGGATTGTGCCATCCCGTTTGATAAGCCTTGTTACATTTTTTTTGATTATCACGCTGTGCTCAATATGAACCTCATCTTCAATTATAGAACCGAAAATGTAGCTGGTTCCTTTGATCAAAACTTTGCTGCCAATTCTAAGCGGGAATTCATCGCTGCCTGTCATATTAACGCTTGATTCAATTCGTGCGCCCTCGCCGATGGTAATATTTCCTTTTATAATATCTCCCGAAAATATTTCTACGCCGTCGCCAATCTTAAATGTTTGCCCGGGGAAACAAGAAAGGTGAACATTTTGCCGCACTATAACATTTTTTCCAAATTGAACATTGCCATCTACAAAAACGTTTTTTCTTAGATCAAGATTATAGTTAAGCTTTGCACCTTTCCCGATATAAACTCCTTTGCCTATGTTGATGTCAAGCGGAACGTTATTGCCGTCCATTTCTAGAATTTGTTCTACAACAGTTTCATCAATAAAAAAATCTTCGGGGTCATTTATTTCAATAATATCTTTCAGTTTTTCATAAACTTTATGGCGCGCTACGTCTTCCATTTCTTTTAAAACGGACTTATTGTTAAAGCCCATAACCACATACTGCTCTCGCGGGCTTACGGCTTGCACGGTATAATTCTTTTTATTGAACAATGAAATCAAATCGGTTATATAAATTTCATTTTGAACATTGTTGCTCGTTATCGAATTAATCAGTTCAATAAGCTTTTTATATTTAAAGGCATAAACTCCGGAATTAAATTCATTATTTTCAATTAATTCATTCTTAGAATAGGAATAAGTTTTATTATTGAATTTTACATTGTAAGGCTCGCTTTCCGAAAGAGAAAGAATATCTTTATGCTCCATAATTTCAATAACCTTTCCGTGGTCTTTTCCTGATGACTTTCCGTCTTCATCAAAATCCTTTACACGGATAATTCTCCCGTATGAATTCTCCTTCGGGTTTCCTTCAAAAATTCCAGTAAGAACCATCATATCGGAATCGCTTTTAACAAATTCTTCACGGAATGACTGCATGGTTTCGGCATTAATTAATCCCATGTCTCCCGGCAGCACGTAAACAATTCCATCAAAATTTTTAGGATTTATTTTTTCCAACGCAACTTGAACTGCGTGACCCGTTCCGTTTTGTTTTTCCTGATAAGCAAAAACAGTTGCTTCTCTTTTTCCGACAACCTGCATTACGTCTTCTGCTTTTATACCAACCACAACAATAAGGTTAATGTTCTTAATCCCGTTGCGGCAAGCATTAAATACGCGCTCTACAGTAGGTACGCCCCAAATTTTATGCAGCATTTTTGATTTGTGCGACTTTATTCTTTTACCGTGTCCGGCGGCTAAAATTATTCCGATTTCATGGACTTTATTGTTAATCGAAGAAGATAAATTCTCTGCTAAGCTATAAATCTCTTTCATGTCATTATCCATATAATTTTTTCCCGGCTTACAATTTTATTTTCATTTAAAATGTTTTCATTAATTATTTTATTTCACGCATTAATTTAGGAAGCGAATCAACTTGCGGCAATAGTGAAATCAAAAAAGCAAATTCAATTGAAAGAACCGGCGAATCAATAAATCCGGCGGTAATTGAAGACAACACTAAAGCGATAACGGCTAATGTAATTCCCAAAGCTAAACTTTTATCACCTACATCATTATTTGATTTCAAATAAAATTTTATTCCAATCCAAATTGCGGCAATTATAACCGCAATGAAGGATAAAAGCCCAAGCAGACCGCTTTCAAAATAAACCTGGATAAAATCATTATGCCAGCTTCCGATGCCTTTGTCGTCGAGTTGATTCTTATAAGGAAAAACTTGATGAAATGTTCTGGGACCAAAGCCAAGCAGCGGATGATCAAAAGCTAAATCCTTCGCGCCTTTTAAAATAATATTTCTATCTGAAAGCGTAGTCGGGTTTTCTACGCGCTGGGTTATTTCTTTTTTATTATTTGAAAATGAAATGAGCGAAATTATTATCGTCAGCACTAAAATTATCGCGGCAGATTTAAAATTAATTTTCCTGGCGACAAATCCTGCGGCAAAAATCAGCAATGCGACAGCTATATTAGTTCTGCCCTGAGAAGTAATTATACCGGAAAGAAAAAATGAAATGCCAAACGACCAAACGATCCATTGATTTTTTTTAATTCTTGGGAAAGGAGTAACGATATACAAGCCAAGAGCTGCTAAAAGAAACGAAGAGTAAGTTGCATAGCCGGATGAAAAAGCTTCCGCACGGTCAACAAGTTTTAAATTAAATTGTACTAATCCTATCACAGCCACAACGATCGCCCCTGAAATAAATGCATAAATTATTTTTTTGATTTTTTCTTTTCCCAAAACTCTGGAATAAAAGCTCATTGAGAAAAAACCCAAATAAAATAAAGCATCTTTATAAAATGATTGATAGCTGACTGATGGAAAATTTGAAAAGAAGATGGATAGAATCCTAACGGCGCCGAATATTATAATTAGAGTAGATAAAACACTTAAGGCATTTTTTTTATTTCTTCCGGATTCAAATATCCAGAACAAAGATAAAAGCCCTATAAACAACTGAATCAGAAACAATGAAATCAGCATGCTGAAAGCCGCGGCAGCAAATACGCAAAAAATAATTTCCAGGTTAAATTTTGAACGTACCATAAATATTTTTCCAGCTAATCTCTAAATTGCATTTCATAAAACTTCCGGTAGAGCCCTCTTTCATCCTGGATTAGTTCATCATGTGTCCCGGTTTGAATTATGCAGCCCTTATCAAGGACAAAAATTCTTGTAGCATTTCTAATTGTGCTTAACCGGTGAGCAATCACAAATGTTGTACGGTTAACCATTAATCTTTCAATTGCTTCCTGAACAAGCAGCTCGGATTCATTATCAAGTGCAGAAGTAGCCTCGTCAAAAATCATAATCTCAGGATTTTTTAGCAGCGCTCTAGCGATAGAAATTCTTTGCCGCTGTCCGCCGGAAAGCTTTAAGCCTCGCTCGCCGATTATAGTTTCATAACCTTCGGGCATTTCCATAATAAAGTTATGAGCGTTCGCAGTTCTGGCAGCTTCAATAATTTTTTCCATCGGGTAATCGCCAAGCCCGTAAGCTATATTACTTTTTATCGACTCGTTAAACAAAAAAGTTTCCTGAGTAACAATGCCAAGCAATCCACGCAGGCTTTGGACTTTAATATCTTTAATATCAATCCCATCAATAAAAATTTTCCCTGAAGTAGGATCGTAAAATCTTGGTATTAAGTCAACGAAAGTGGATTTACCTCCGCCGCTTGGTCCTACTAATGCGATTATTTCTCCGCGTTTTACAGTAAAGCTAAGATCATTTAAAACCAAATCCGGAGCGTCCTCATAATGAAAGGAAATATGATCGAATTTTATCGCATCGCGAAAATCTTTAATATCAATAGCGCCTTCCCTGTCCTTAATTGAAGGTTCGGTATCAAGTATCTCAAAAATTCTATCAGCCGCAGCGCTCGCCTCCTGTATGCGGTTATTAACGCTGCTCAATTCTTTTATCGGCGGCATCAATTGAAAAATGGCAAAGAGAAAAGTAATAAACTCGCTTGCCTTTAAAGAATTATGAGACAGAACAAGTACGCCGCCATAATATATGATAACCGCACCTACCGCAACACTAAGAAATTCAGTAATAGGTGACGAAGCATTTCTTATTCTATATATTCTCAGCATAGTTTTAAAAAAACTTTTCGTTTCCTTTGTGAACTTTTTGTTCTCATATTCTTCCATGCCGAATGCTTTTACAATTTTTACTCCGGAAATAATTTCCTGAAGTATGCTTGTTATGTCTGCCATTTTTGCCTGCACGATTGAGCTGTATTTTCTCAGCTTCAATCCGATCCATGCTATAATCAACATTGAAAAAGGAAGAATGATGAAAGCCAGCAAAGTTAATTTCCAGCTTATGCTTAGCGCAATCCCAATAAAGACAATGATTGACAGCGGTTCTCTAATCATATTAAGAAATGTTGCTGAGATGCTATTTTGAACAACCGTAACATCGTTCGTAATTCTTGAAATTAAATTTCCTACGCGTTCCTGCTTAAAAAAACTCATCGGGAGTTTGTGAAGATGATAGTAAGCTTCGTCCCTAATATCTTTCATAGTTCCCTGCTCCACATAAGCAAGAAAATAAGCCTGAAGATATCCGAAGACATTCTTTAGAAAAAATGTTATTAAAACAAGAAGAACAATTTTAAATAGAGCATCAGTTTTACTTCCGCTAAAAACAAAATTATTGAAAGTTGAAGTAATATTTTCTTGAAACTTCAAAACCCAGTGTGGAAGCGCGCTTTTAGCCTGATCGATTGAAGTCGCTTGCTGCATTTCCGTCTGCTGCCCTGGCTGCTGAAATAAAGTATCAAGCAGCGGAATTGTAAGGTAAACAGAAAGTCCGTTAAGAATTGCAAAAAGAATTGTGCAGACAATTGAAATTGCCAGGTGCTTCCAATAGGGTTTTACAAATTTTAATATTCTTTTATATGTATTCACTAACTGCTGTAATCTGGCACTTGCGGAATATTTCTTATGCCGCAGCCGCCATTAATTTTTATTGTGTCAAAATTATTTTGTGATTTAATTTCTACGATTTTTATTGACGAATTATTCTGAAATCCGTCATCAAAAATTAGGTAGTTATTAATAATAAGAAAATCCTTTACGCCGCTGCCAGCCCATTCTTTAACTACTTTAGCCTTCCTTGTAGAGTATATAAAAATTTTTGAGGTCTCGGCATTTTCACTGTATAATGTCGAATTGCTTTGCAAAATATCTAATGTTGAAAATACTAAAAAATCCCCATCTTTCGTCCATGCAGCACGTTTTAAGCTTTGCCCGGTATTGAAAGAGAATATTTTTTTTTCAGTAGCTAATTGAATTATAGAAATTTCTTTGGCTGAATCCGAATAAAAAATTTTGTATTTGTCATCGAAAGAAAAGTTCATGTTCATTTTTAGAGAAGGCTTTGGATAACCATCCTTAGTTATGTCATAAGTTTTAGTTTCGCTGACTAACTCTTTTCCAAAAATATTATAAAATTCTGTTTTCTGATTAACATAACTTACAACGCTTTTGTCCGGATAATTTAAAATAATTTTGAAAGTACTGTTTGACTCCCACGAAGTGAATACCTGCAATCCGCTTCCAATCGTTTTAATGAATGATACCTCCGCCGAACCGGCGTTTAATAAATAAAGCTTTACATTATTCAAATAAGAAAAAATGCCGAGTTTCCCGATTTTTTCTGCAGTGAGAAAAAAAGCAAACCTGCCGTCGGCTGAATATGAAAGCTCAATTACCTTTTCATTTCTATTTGACCAAAATTTTACAGACTCTTTTTTATCAAAAGTATATTTATATAAGCCGGGATTTTTGTTAACATTTCCTACAAAGAAAAAGTAATTATTTTTTCCGAATGCTTTTTGTCCTGGACGAACTGCTGTGTGTTTATCATTATTTTTACCTGAGCATCCGCAAAAAATTGAAACAAAAATTAACAACGGAATTATGAACGCAAATCTATATCTCAACATCAACTAAAGCCTGCTAATTTCAATAGCAAACTTAATATTAAGTTGATGAAATTCATAAAATAGGACCAGAGCGGGCTGTAAATTAATAGCATCAAAATCATCGAGCCGTAAATTCCAAGCTTTAAAATTTGTGCGGTGTATCTGTTTGGAAAAAGATCAAATAGGATAAACGAGCCGTCGAGCGGCGGAACGGGTATTAAATTAAACGCGCATAAAAAAATATTTAAGAATACTCCGTACCAAAGAAAATTAAGAAGATATTTTGAATCGCTTATTCCCGTTTTGAAAACGATGGTAAAAGCAACTAAAAAAATAATCGCCAGAATAAAATTAGAAAATGGTCCGGCTGCAGAAACAATTGCATCATCTTTGTACGGATTTTTGAACCTCGATCGGTTTACAGGCACCGGCTTTGCCCAGCCTATTAAAGCAAACCCGGACGCGAATGATGCGAGCGGCATAATATAAGTGCCGATCAAATCGGCGTGTTTAAATGGATTTAATGTGAGCCTGCCTAAATTTTTTGCCGTGTCGTCTCCCAATTTATTTGCAAGCAAAGCATGAGCAAACTCGTGCACAGCCAGCGAAATAAAAAATATCGGAAGAAAAGTAATGAATGAAATCAGTTTGTCTGTTACGTGTATTCCTGTCAAATTATCCTCTTGGATGAAAGTCTCTGTGAACTTGTTTAATGTATTCCCGGTCTATATGCGTATAAATTTGTGTTGTTGAAATATCCACATGACCAAGCATTTCCTGCACGGCGCGCAGGTCGGCGCCGCCTTCAAGTAAATGTGTAGCAAATGAATGCCTGAATGTGTGCGGGTGAACTTCTTTTTTAACCCCAGCCTTGTTGGAATATTCTTTTACTATTTTCCAAACGCCCATCCTCGAAAGTTTTTTTCCGCGGTTATTTAAGAAGACAAAATTTTCACTCTTCAAATCTTTCTGGAGCAATGTTCTGCTTTCTTTTAAATATTTTGTTATCCAATTTATAGCGCTGCTTCCGATGGGAATTAATCTTTCTTTAGAACCTTTACCAAAAACCCTAATTACTTCTTCGCTAAAAAATAGATCGGAAATTTTTAGACTAATTAATTCGGAGACTCTTGTTCCGCAAGCGTAGAGCAGTTCTAAAACGGCTTTATCTCTTAACCCAAGTTTATCATTTGTTTCAGGCTGCGCTAAGATTGAGTCAACTTCATTTACGGAAAGCACGGTCGGTAAGTTCTTTTTAAGTTTCGGCGATGAAAGCTTTTCTACCGGGTTATTCTTAATGTAGCTGCTCTTTACTAAGTATAAAAAAAAACCTTTTATTGATGAATAATAACGCGCCGCTGAGCTGCTCGTTAGCCCGATATTATTTAACGCCTTAAAAAAAGAGGATAAATGTTTGTAAGTAATTTCCGACGGATCTTTTATTCCAAAATCTTCCATGTACCGGATAAGAGCGGTTAAATCGTTCTTGTATGAAGCCGTTGTATTTTCGGATAGATTCTTTTCAAGTCTGATGACGGATAAATATTCTTTTAAAAAAATTTCCATCACTCCTGTTTATCGTCAGCTTTATTTTCTAATTCTTCCTGCTTGGGATATCTAATCCTGCGGTGCCGCTGCCCTAAGAGAATGCTTGTAAAAGATTCCTTAATTTTGGTCAGATCGCTTAACGTAATAGGTGCGGCATCAAGCTGATCCTGGTCAACTCTTTCCCGGATTAAATTATTTATTACATTTTCAACTTTTGTACTGTCAGGCTCCTCAATGGATCTAACCGCGGATTCACATCCATCAGCAAGCATTACAATTGCAGTCTCTTTTGAATTTGGTTTTGGTCCCGGATAGCGGTAATTATTAATATCTACTTTTTCTTCGCCGTATAATTTTTTTGCTTTCTCATAAAAATAAGAAATTACTGCCGTGCCGTGATGCATCGGAATAAAATCTATAATTTCTTTCGGCAGTTTATATTCTTCGGCAAGCGAAATCCCTTCTTTTACGTGGCGCACTATCAGGTTAACGCTTTCTTCAGGAGAAAGATTTTCGTGAACATTAATATTGTTTAACTGGTTCTCTACAAAATTTTGAGGCATTATTGTTTTACCAATATCATGGTAATAAGCACCGACTCTTGCCAGCAACGGGTTTGCTTTAATGCTTTCTGCAGCCGCCTCGGCAAGTGTTCCCATAGTCATTGAATGGTTAAAAGTTCCGGGAGCCCTTCGCGCCAAATCTTTCAGCAGCGGTCTATCGAAATTTGAAAGCTCAACCAAGGTGAGATCGGTAGTGATCTTAAAAATCTTTTCAAAAAAGATAAGTAAACCGTAAGTAAGTATCGGGCTTATTAAAGCATTAGTTCCTGCAAAAGCGATTTCGCTAAAAAGAATGTCCGCAGGCGCAAATCTTTCAAGACCGTATGCCAGTATTGCAATTATATAACCAATAAGTATTAATAAAAAAGATCGAAAAATCTGCGAACGGTTTTTTATATCGCGCACCGAATATACAGAAAGTGCGCCGGCAAATAAATTCATCGCGGCGAATGTATAATCGTTGCTGCGCAAAGCTCCCAGGATTAAAACAGTAATTACAGTGCTGTAAAAGCCAACTCTTGAATCAAAAATTATTGTTAGAATCATAGAAGAGACCGGCACAAAAATTAAAAACTGAAGCGGGAGATTTACAGTTACCTGGTTTATTAAAAATGTCATGAAAGAGATAAAGACAATATTAATTGCAAGCAGCAAGATTTTTATGTTGTCATTAAATATTTTTTTTCTAAAAAGGAAAAGATAAATTACAAGCAGGCTTAGCAAAGAAGCGATATGAAGCATCTTACCAAGAAATTGAAGTATTGTTCCTTCACTGCCAACCTGATCTCCTTTTGCAGCTTTGTAGGAGTCTATCTTTAGTTTCGCTTCTTTTGTTACGCGGTCGTGCTTGGCAATTATTCTTTCATTCTCGTTTACAATTCCGCTGTACTTTGAAACATTGCCTATAGCTTGCTCAGTCTCTTCTTTAGTCAACGTTGGGTTATAAATAACATTGGACCAGATGAAGTGAGTTATAAATTCTGATAAAATATTTTTTAATTCGGAACTGATTCCAAGCTTTTGAATTTTATCATCAGCCTGAATTCGGGCAACAACAATATTAAAGAGATGATTTATTTTTTCAATTTTGTCGACATTACCGATCCTGATTGAAATCGTATCATTGTGCGAAGGAGTAGCCGAAGTATCTATTATACCGTCGCGGTAAATAGACTGCAAAATATTTTCAACTTGCATTGATACATCTTTTCTAACAACCTCTTTAACAGATAATCCTTTTTCAGATATAACCAGGTTCTTTAATCCATTGAAAGAGGCTTCGGAAAGAAAGGTAGGATTTAACACTTTGTTTTCCCCGGCTGCAATATTAGCTTGAAGATTATCGGCTAAGAATTCTCCGTATGCATTTACAGAATCCATAGCTTTCTTAGCAATACTATTTACCGGTAAATAAACCGGGTAGACACTTTCTTCAGCCGCTTTTACCTGCGCCTTATAAACTTCAGGATCTTTTAGAACGGGAAAACTAAACGGCGCAATCAAATCATCATGAATCCAAATTGTACCTACTGAAACTTCAGATTCAATGGATTCGCCTTTCGGAAACATTAATGCAATTACAACAACCGTTGCTAAAGCAATAATTAACTTGACGCGCAGACTCGTTCTTATTTTTGATTGTTCTTCTGCCATACTCAAACAATAGTCACCGGAAGTCTTAAAGTCTATTCCGGCAGCCATTTTAAAAATTTCTAATTAAATTGTAAATCAATATAACAATTTTAGAAATAGAACTCACGCAACGAGATAAAGTTTCCCGGCAAGGGATTTAGTCTGTCAAAAAATTATTTATGCAGCTTAATCCAACAGTCTTCGATTGTTTTCACATCCGCGCTTTCGCCTTCATAAGGAAGCTTATACATGTCTTCCAGTGTTCTAAGTACGGAATAATGATTTATCCATTCATTATACTTTCCAGCTTTTACCAGCTGCCCTGTAAATAAAGTTGGAATCAAATTTGTAGAAGTGTTATTGTCTTCATCAAATGTTAAGATAAAAAGACTGTTATTCTTATTTGCCCATTTAATGTATGAGTCAAGATTATCTTTTATCCAGGTATCGGCTCTTGTAATACGGTCCGGTTCTTTACCGTCGTGCATATCATTAAGCTGGTTTGGAATAACAAAAGAAACGTCGGGCAGTTTATTATAATTCTTCGGGAACGACGTAAAAGGAAGATTGAATTTTTTTGGAATGCCGTTTCTCTTTGCGTCCTGCCAGTTTACCCATGGATTATGTTTTCTAGCATAAGGTCCGGCGAATTTTCCGTTGTAACCTGTCTCAGGCAAATCTTCACAATAACCCGCAAATGTATAACCATGCTTTAATAATTCAGCGCCGAGATTTGGCGTTGTAAAAGGAAATACTTTCGGCAGTTCGTCATCGGCAGTTCCATTTACAGAACCGGAAAAAAGAGCTAAATAGTTTGGCTGACTCGGATGCGTAACCGCGTAAGATTGAGTAAACAGCGCGCATGATTTATCGCTTACCAATGAATTAATATAAGGCGCATTCTTCGATCCTATGATTTGTTTGAATGAATGATTTTCTAAAATAATTATTACTACATGCTTAGGTCTCGGTACCTGAGCATATATTGAAGCGGCAAGGATAAAAAGAAGCGCCGGAATGAGTTTGAAGAGTTTTTTGTTTATCATATTTTTGTCCATGTAAATAATAATTGTAACAGCTAAAAAAGAAATTAAAAATTACAAAGTCCATATCCCGAACGATAATTAAAGATTATTTAACAGTAGTGTTATACAGGCTTGCCGTGGAAATAATTTTTTAAAATGGCTTGGGTAAAAAATCAAATAGAGTTAAATTAAGTCTACAAAAAAACTGTTGCAGTAAAAATTCGACAAGAAAATATTTCTGCAAATTTTACAATCCACATAGCGAGGTTAATATGTTCGATTCAAATTATAAATTTACCGGCGTTGAAAGATTTTTAAAGTATGTAAAATATGATACTCAATCCGATGAAGAATCTACAAGCTTCCCTTCAACCGAAAAACAAAAAATTCTGCTTGCCGATCTTGCAAAAGAGTTAAAAGTATTGGGATTGCAAGATGCGCACATGGACGAGTGGGGTTACGTTATGGCAACGCTTAATTCAAATACAAATAAAAAAGTCCCGGCAATCGGCTTTATCGCGCATGTCGATACTTCGCCGGCAGTAACAGGCGCCAATGTTAATCCGCAGATTCTTAAAAACTATCAAGGCGGCGATATAAAATTAATTAATGACCCGAACCAGGTAATCAAAGCAACAGATAACCCTGATCTCGCCGACATGATTGGATACGATATTATTACTACCGACGGAACAACGCTGCTCGGTGCCGACAACAAAGCCGGCGTTGCAGAAGTTATGGATGCAGTAAATTACTTTTTAACTCACCCGGAAATTAAGCACGGGGATATTAAAATCTGCTTTACGCCAGATGAAGAAGTAGGCAGAGGCACGGAACATTTTGATATAAAAAAGTTCGGGGCTTTCTGCGCTTACACTGTTGACGGGCAGACAAGAGGCGAAGTTGAAATAGAGTCTTTCAGCGCCGATGCGGTTACTATTAAAATTCACGGCAAGAACATTCATCCCGGCTATGCAAAAGGAAAGATGATAAATGCGGTTAAAGTTGGTACGACCTTAATTGAAAGCCTCCCGAAAGACCGGCTGTCACCGGAAACAACGGAAGGAAGAGAGGGTTATGTACATTGCACAAACTTCAACGGAAATGAAGAATTAACAATTTTAAAATTTATCATCCGCGATTTTCAAACTTCCAAGCTGAAAGAGTATGAAAGCTTTCTCGAAGACTTAGTTAAAAAAGCCGCCAATAAATTTCCAGGCGCGAGGTATGAGTTTGAAGTTTTAGAACAATACCGCAACATGAGAGAAGTTCTGGATCAACATCCCGAAGTATCAGCAAATGCTCTTGAAGCCATGAAGAGACTGGGATTAAAGACAATTCAAAACCCGATCCGCGGCGGCACGGATGGTTCAAGGCTTTCGTTTATGGGACTTCCTACTCCAAACATTTTTGCCGGCGAACATTCTTACCATTCAAAATTAGAATGGGTCGCAATTCAAGATATGGAAATGGCTGTAAAAGTAATTATAGAAATCAGCAAAGTCTGGGAAGAGAAAGCATAACTGGTAGTATGGATACGAAATCATAGATAAAATGACTAACCTACAACCCACTTCCAACCGCCGACCACCCTTCCCCGAACTGATGGCTCCTGCCGGGGATTGGACAATGCTTACAGCCGCTGTTAATGCGGGCGCAAACGCTGTTTACTTCGGCGTGGAAAAATTAAATATGCGCGCCAAAGCTGCGAACTTTTCTACCGAAGAACTTCCTTATATTGTTTCTTTCTGCAAAGGAAAAAATGTTAAGACTTATCTAACCTTAAATACAATTCTTTATGAAAACGAAATAACGGAAGCAGAAGAAATTATTATTGCCGCAAAAAATTCAGGCGTGGATAAAATAATATGCTGGGACTTAGCAATTACAGAAATATGCCGGCAGCATGAAATGCCGTTTTGCATTTCAACTCAAGCTTCAATTTCAAATTCTCTAAGCGCAAATTTTTACAAAAGTATTGGCGCTTCAAGGATTGTTCTTGCGCGCGAATGCTCGCTTGAACAGATAAAAAAAATACGCGCTTCAACCGATCTGGAAATTGAAGCTTTTATTCACGGCGCGATGTGCATTGCCGTAAGCGGCAGATGCTTTATGAGCCATCATCTCTTCGGCAAAAGCGCAAATAGAGGCGAATGTATTCAGCCATGCCGGAGAGAATATGAGATTACGGATAATTCAATCGGCAAATCAATGGTAATCGGCGATGATTACGTTTTATCGCCGAAAGATTTGTGCACAATCGAATTTATCGATCAGCTAATAGATGCCGGAATTGATTCTTTCAAAATAGAAGGAAGAAAAAGAAGTCCTGAATATGTTGCAAAAGTAGTTTCGGTTTACCGCAAAGCGATCGACCTATATTTTGAAGGTAAGCTTACTGATGAAATAAAAAAAGATTTTCTTCTTGAATTGGAAAAAGTTTATAACCGCGGATTTTCTTCCGGCTTTTATTTTGATAAACCAGGCTCGTCAGAATATGCCGATATATACGGCAGCAAAGCAACTACGCGCAAGGAATACGTAGGCAAGGTTATAAATTATTTTAAGAAAGCTAACGCCGTTTTTGTTTCTTTAGAATCCGGCAAAATACGATTGGATGACGAGTTGTTAATCATTGGTCCGACGACAGGTGTAGTTTCTCTAAAGCTGGAAAATATTTTGAAAGATGAGATAAATATCTCCGAAGCTGTAAAAGGAGAAAAGATTACCTTCCCTTGCAGTGAAATTGTCCGCCCGCATGATTCCGTTTATTTAGTAGCCGCTGTCAAAGAAAAAAACATCCACGGTAAAGCATCTAACTAATTGCATTTTCCGCTTGACAAACATCAAATCTTTTGAACTAATTGCAGCAATATTTATAATTCCAATAGTACACACCTGAGCTAACTTATATCATTGAAACTAACTTCAGAAAATATATCTTGCCGGAGTTCTTTGTATTTTATAGAAAAGCAGAGAAAGATAGTTCAAGATTTATATTACCAGGAGCAGTGTAAAATATGATGAAGGATCAAGCTGTCAAACTAATTCCTTACAGGAAAAAAGATAAATGGGGATTCTGCGACCGAACTAAAAAAATTGTTATTCAGGTTCAATACGATTTTGTAGGCGACTTCCACGAAGGTTTCGTAAAAGTTCAATTGAACAACAAGTGGGGCTTTATTAATGAAGCCGGAAAAGAAATAACGGAAATTAAATACGACGAAGCCGAGGACTTCGAAAATGGTTTTGCAAAAATAAACTTCGGCATAAAAAAGAAAGAAGGCAGCGAAACTTTCAGCGGGAAATGGGGAGTTATAAACTCAAACGGCAAGGAAGTAATACCGCCCCAATACAATAAAATCGGAGAATATTTTAACGGATTATTCTCCGTTATGCTCAATGATAAATGGGGTTTCATCGATGTAACAGGCAAGCAAATGATCCCGCCAAAATATGAAAAGATCGGAAAGTTCAACGAAGGCTTAGTACCGGTTAGATTGGACGGCAAATGGGGATTTATTAATAAAGAAGGTAAACAAGTAATCACCAATAACTATTCCTTCGTGGGTGAATTTCATGACAGCGTTGCGAAGGTTGAATTAAACGGCTGGTGGGGCTTGATCGATAACAAAGGAAGAGGAATTACAGCAATAAAATATGACGAGATTATTGACAGCGGTGAATCTCTTGTAGTTGTCAAGACTGCTGGCAGATGGGGTTACCTTGATAAGTCCGGCGTCGAGTATTTTGAAGATTAATCCTTTAAGATTTTAATTTTAAAAACTTATTAACCAAAATATTTTTACAAAGTATTTATGCATGTTAATAAAAAATTTCATCTAACAATCGAGAACGTAACGGTATCTGTAATTGCAGACGCAAATACGCCAATGCCGTCGCCGTTAAATATTTGAATAGGCTCGTGAAAGTTGCCGTCGAATTCCTGAACTGATGGAGCGGTTATAAAATAATCCTTAAAGTTTGCATCGCCTGCGTAGGCAATAACAGTGTATGTACTGTAAAACCATGTATCTCTTAATCCAATATTAAAAGAGTATGTGTTGCCGGAATAAGAATCTATATTGGGCAACGCGCCGGATCTAAATTTATATTCATTAAAGTTGGTTGTGATTTTACTTGAATCTAAATTTGATCTAAAAACATTGTTGTAAATAAAATTATTCAAGCTTGCGGTATCAGGAACAATCGAGAACACATAGTAATCCGTGCCGGGCGATGTTTTGAAATTTATATTTATCGGCACTGCGTTATACGTAAATTGACCGAGATTCTTGTTCAATACAGTAAAACCTTTTTGCGGCGTTGTTGTGGTTGAAGTTGTGTGTAGATTCTTTCCGTCAATTGTAGCATAAACTTCAAGCGTGTATGTTTTGTTATAATCAACGTTTATCTGGCTGTTGTAATAAGTATTCGTTTGAGGATCAAAGTTAAGAGGCACACCGTTTATAGTCGCGGTTACTTTGTTGGAAGACGGAGTAAGATATAGCTGGCTCGGATCAACGGGAGCGCCGAGCGCGTAATTCCGCATGAGCTTAATATTGCCCACCGGCTTACCGCAGTATAAATATCCTTCAACGGTTATTTTAGGTTCATAAGGAACATTATTTACGCTTACACCGGGATTGCCACATTCTGTAAGAATGAGCATCAGCAGCAGCGCAAAAAATATTTCAAGGTATTTCATATAAAAATTTTTATTATGATTATTCATTTTCATAAAATCTTATCACCAATATTTTAAAACTTAATTGTTACGCCAAGACTCGGAAGAAACGGAAGCATATCTACTGTCGAAACATTCTGTACAATCGTACCGTTCGTATTATTGCTGCTGTAGCTTATGAACCAGACATTCTTCCTATTCCCGATATTAAATATTTGAAGATACGGCGCAAGCGACCACGAGCCGTAGTCTTTTTCCCATGTAATGCTTACATCCATCCTGATATATGCAGGAAGCCTGTATGTATCAATTGCTCCCGGATATAACTTATAGCTTGGAAGGTTTTGACTCCCGGTATTATAATTATCCCAATCCGGAAGATTATTAACAAAATAAGCGGAAGCCGGAACAGTAATAGGCTGACCCGTTGTATAAATGAAGTTCAATCCAAGCAGCCAGTTTGATGAATGCTTTGTCGCGCTTCCGTTCCAGTTGCCGTTAAATATATCCGTAACATTTCCGTTCAGCACAAAATTTAGAACAGATGTTCTATCCTGCCTTGGAAGAAATGCATTGCCCTGGTTTATTCCGTCAAAAGTATATTTTGTCTGTGAAAGAGAATATGAAACCCAGCCGGTAACAGCGCCAATATCTTTTCTTAGCATTAATTCCAAACCGTACGACCGTCCGTCCCCGCGTGTAAATAAACTCTGAGATGTCGTATATACCGGGTTCCCGTTAGCTTCATAATAGCTTGGACTTATTTCCGCTTGAAAGTTTTGATTAAAAATATAAAGGTTTTTATAATTCTTTAAATATGTCTCCGCTTCGAATACAAAATAATTACTAACTTGTTTTTCGTAGCCGAAGATAAGATGCGTCGCCGCCGAACTATTTATATTTCTATCCGCCATCATCCAGATGCTTGAAAGAAATAATCTTTGAATACTATCGAGATACTGGTCGTATAACCCGGCGGCAAATTTCAAGCTGCTGGTTTCCGTCAGCCTGTATTTTACAGATAAGCGGGGCTCATAGTTTGTGAAAGTTTTGTTGGAGGCATATCTATTATATCTCAAACCCGCTTGAATATCCCAGAGAGGATCCGGCTGCCACAGTAAGCTTGAATAAGCATTTACTTCATTCGCTTTATTCGTGAAGTCAACAAGCCCGAAGTTCCAGCTAAAATTATATAACACGTCAAGCTGTTTATATTCCGCTCCAGCCATTAGATTAAACTGGTTAGTTATATAATATTCAAGCGACCCTTTCGCCGTATAATCTGTGAGAGAATTAGTTTCCTCAAGAGGCTGTGTTTGATTGAAGCTGAAGTTGGAATTGAAGTTGCTGTTTGAAAGCATAAAGCTTGAGTAAATCTTATCGTTAAATAAATGTTCCCAATTAATTGATCCTAAAGTATTGCCCCAATCATAAAGCACGTGCGGGCTTTGCGGCGAGGTGTTATCAACCTGGAAATTAAGATTGTCTCTGCTTCCGAAATAACTCGCTGTTAGATTATCTTTATCGCCAAGCTGAAAAAATCCTTTTAAATTTCCATCGTAGAAATAATAATTAGGAAGGTTCTTAATAAACTTTGCGTAAGTCTGATCTATATAAGTTCTGCGGAAAGAGCCGGAGATTGAACCTATCGAGCCGAGCGGCATTTGCAAAGTTAAATTTGCAGCTATCAAACTTAGATTAAAGTTCCCTTCAAATTTATTCCTGTTGCCGTCGAGATCGATTACATCAATCACTGAAGAAAGCCTGCCGCCGTATTCAGCGCCGAAGCCGCCTTTTGAAACATCTACTTTCTTAATCGCATTTGTATTAAAAGTTGAGAAGATGCCGAAAGCGTGTTCTGGATTATAAATTTCTGTGCCGTCTATGAGATAAAGGTTTTGATCCGGCGTGCCGCCGCGGACATATATTGCCGAAGAGAAATCTGAAAGTGACGTTATTCCCGGCATAGTCTGCAAAGCCCGCAAAAGGTCTGCTTCTACTACTTTGGGAATTTCATTTACCTGCGTGGAATTCATTTCAATTGTAGATAACGGTTTCGCAAACAGCTTATCGGCAAGCTTTATCGAATCTCCTTTTACTAAAACCTCGCCGACTTTATACGCGGTCGCTGTTAAATATATCTTAAAGAACTGCTGCTTGCCGCTTAAGTTTAAATCCTTTTCATCATTGTTATAACCTACATAGCTTACAATTAATTTTTGTTTACCATCTGGAATGTCCGATATAACAAAGTAACCGTTGTTGTTTGTAATATTGCCGAGCTGTGTGCCGGATATAAAAACATTTGCGCCGATTAAAGATTCGCCGGTTGATTTATCATAAACGTAACCGCTGATTGTGGTGGCTTTTTTAGATTGACCAAAGCACGTTAAAGTTAGTAAAGCGAAAAGAAGAATTGTAAAGAAAAGTCTTTCCTCTTGATTCATACAAAAAATTCCTTGTTGTTCTCAGAAATAATTATCAAAAAAATATAAAGCTAAAAGACAAGGTAGAAAGAATCTAAAGGCAAATCCTGTTATTTTATTTTTTATTCTGAAATGTATGACAGTTAATTATCATGGTAAACACATCAAGAAATTTAATGGGCTAAAATAACTATAATTTTTATTCTTTTAAGGCAAATTTGTTTCTCTTTTTAGCGGTCATATTATGAATTATCAAAACTGATTTTTGAATCTTTCAAATTGATCTTTCAGATCATTAAGCTCTGCACGCAGATTTTCTATTTCACTTTCTAATTTTGTAATCCTATCATCCTCATTTGGCTTAGCATTAATATTGTTCTGTTCGCCTTCGGCATTTACAAGCGCGCCGCAAAGCAAATGAGCATAACGCGATTCCTTTGTTCCAGCCTGACGCGGAAGCTTTACAATCAAAGGCTCCTCTCTCTGAATTAATTTCTGAAGTACTTCATCTACCTGCGAAAGGCTTTCAAAGCTGAACATTCTGCCGGTGCGTCCTTTTATTTCTCCCGGCGTCTGCGGACCGCGGAGCATTAGCACACAAATTACCGCAGTCTCCTGCGGTGTTAAATTAAGCTCTTCAGTAAATGACTGGCGGTATTTTGCGACTCTAATATCGCTGCCGGTTACACGCCTTGCCAAAGCTTTACCGCGAAGGCTTTCCAATGCGGCTTCTATAATTTTATCATCGAATGAAACTACCGGTTCCCTATTCGATTTTTGATTGCACGCGTTCATCAAGGAATTTACCGTTAATGGATAATATTCCGGCGTTGTTAATTCCTTTTCAATTAAACTCCCGATTACACGTGCTTCCTCAAAAGTAAGTTCTATCATTAAAGTTCCTTTTCATAAAATAAAATTATACGGAGATAAAAATATGAATGTAATATGAAATCAAAAAATATCGACTTAGTTTTTTATCAAAAAGATAATTTTATTTTATCAAACTAATAAAAAAAATAAGAATGGTAAATTTTATTTTTGTTTAAAAATATAGGATACAAAGATCATTTGAGGATATGTTTGTTGGCATCTTTTGTGTAAAAATAATTAACAAATATTTGTTTGCTTAATCTATAAAATAATCTTTACATGAGAATTTTTATAACTATTACGGCAGAAGCTTAAAACATGAATGAGACGAAAGCTAAAAGTTTTTTATTATTAAAATTAGCTATAGTCCTAATATCTTTATTCTTAAACAAAGCTTTTGCACAGGCATATTATAAATTGACTTCTTATAACCATTCATCTTGTATATACCATCCAACAACATCTTATGCTTTAAACAATCAAGATACTTTAACTCAAATTGGTGAATGGGGGTGGGGATCATGTTTGACAGTAGCAACTCAAGGTAGCTACGCTTTTATAGGTAATGGCACACTATTGCAAGTAATCGATATTAGTGATCCTAATGCTCCAAAAATTTTAAGAGAAGTTTCGACAGGTTTTTTAGTAGAAAAGATAGTCATTTCCGGAAGCTATGCATATGTGGTTGGTGCCGGCTTAAGTATAATTGATATTTCAGATCCAATGAGTCCAGTAATTAAGTCATTCATTAAAGTAGGCATTCCGGCACTTACAACTATTACAACTTATAAGAATTATGTTATTGTAGGAAATGTAACAGGAGCGGTAGCTATTGTAGATGTATCGAATATATTAAACCCTAAAATACTTGGATGGGCTACAGCAAGCGGAATATATGTGAGGACTATTATAACAGAAGGCAATCACATGTTTATAACGACAAGTGATGGTGAAACGATAGATGATTTTGATATATCAAACCCTGCTTCTCCAATTCGTCTTGGAGATTATCTTTTTGGGTATTTAAGTTCGGGTTTAGCCGTTAGTGGAAATTTTGTCTATGCCACAATATCAGAATCCCAATCTTCATGGCTTATTATATATGATGCAGTTAATCCTGATAGCATGAAATTAATTTCTTCCGTAAAAATACCTACAGGTATTTATGTGCCGCGTTCAATTACAGTTGTAGATAGTCTCGCTTATATTACACTTGATACTGCCGGATATGCAATTGTAAATATTGCAGACAGATCAAACCCGAAGTTAATTATTAATGTCCCTTTCCCTTACGCAGTAAAGAACTGGGAACAATTCTCAGGACCACTTCAGGTCTCTTTAAATACTAATTTTGCTTATATAGCTTGTGGTAATGGGCTTTGGTCAGTGAATATAGATTCTGTGAATGCAAGAACAACTTCTTTTTTTTATACAGCAGGCAGCCCAACTAAAATAGTAATGGATTCATCATGTCATGTTTTCGCTGCTGAAGATGAATGCGGATTAAAGATTATAGATTTTACCGATCCTTCAAAGCCTCAATTAGTAGGAGAGTATCAGCCAAACGAAGCTGTAAGGGATATTGCAGTATCAAATAATAAAGCGTACCTGCTTTGCGATACGGATATGCAGATACTTGATGTTTCAAATTTAATGTATCCGGTTTTAATTGGGAAAGTTGTCTTTGGAGATTCAACAACGGGCAGCCTTGATCAAACTTTCGGCAGCATAATACTTTCTGGCTCTACTATATACGCAGCAAGGAATTCGAAAAGACTTTATTCGATAGATGTTTCAAATCCTACAGCACCGCATATAAAAACATTTTGTACATTAACCGGTATTCCCGCAGCAATTTCTTTCTATCAAAATTATCTATGTGTTGCAAATACTTTTCAAGGAATTCAGATTATAGATATCTCAAATTCGGACTCGTTGAAACAATCTGCTTTTTTGAAATTAACATATTTAACCGCTATAAGCATCGAAGGCAATAAATTATACACGATAGATTCAGCAGGATTTTCCGAATATGAGCTAACAGATCTCATAAACCCGGTTTTGAAGTACAATTTAAATCTATCAACCAGTAATCCTGTTGAAATTAAGTGCGATAAAAATTTTGCATATATAGCTGACTTTAATAATTTAAATGTTGTAGACATATCAAATCCAGACAGTGGTAAAATTGTTTCAATCAATAGCAGCTCTACTTTTCACGACGCATACTCATCCTGCATTGCGGTGTTTAATAATATAGTTGCGTTGGGAACTATTAGCGAAGGAATATTATTCCTTAGAAATGATCTTATTACAAAAGTCAACGAAGAAAGTAATATAACAACTCCTAAAAAATTTGCACTTCTTCAAAATTATCCCAATCCCTTTAATCCTTCAACAACAATCAGCTTCCAACTATCAGAAGCAGGCTATGTAAAATTAAAAGTATATGATATTCTCGGAAGGAAAATAATAACACTAGTTGATGGGAGACAGAGTGTAGGAATGCATAAAATAAATTTTAATTCCAATAATTTACCTTCAGGCATATATATATATATAATTACAGCAAATAAAAAATCTCTAACAAGAAAAATGATGTTACTAAAATAATGCTTTATTATATTCTTTTATGAAAAATGCAAGGAGAAAAAAAGAATGAAAAAACTTAAACAGTTGTTTATAGCTGCACTAGTAATAGTTTCAGCTTTATCAACAGATTGCTTACCTCAACAATTTATTCCTAATAATATACCAGTTGATAATAGTATAAATTTAGATAAGAGTGAAACGGCGATTACTGTAGACCCTAACAATCCAAATCATTTAATGGCAACGTGGAATGACTTTAGTGACCCTTCTGGTTATTCTAAACCTGGTATTACATTTTCAACTAATGGCGGAAATACGTGGTTGACGCCTGAAACAATACAACCAAGTTCAAAATATCCCTACGGTTATGATCCGTCCTGTGCCATTGATATATATGGCAATGAATATTACACATATGGCTCTTCCGATCAGTTCGGAGATCAGGGCCCTATATACATTTCTATCATTAAGAATGATAATCTAAGCTCCATACTTACATATCAGGTAAGTACACAATTATATAATCAAGACAAACCATATATGACTCTCGATAATAAAACAGGAAAAATTTATGTTAGTTGGGTATCATTAGGTCCAAACACAATTAATTTTGCATATTCATCTGATGGCAAAAATTGGAATACCCCCCAAACAGGTATTCTCGATCAAACGTCAAATTCTGATCCACCAAGTGCTATATCTAAATCACCGCGAAAACATACAACTCAAATAACTAGTTTAGTTGCTCAGGATCCTATTCCTGTTGTTGCTCCCAATGGGGATGTATATGTTGTATGGGATGAAACATATGATAACGGAGGAACGGGATTTATAAAAATAAAAAAATCTACAGACGGTGGTATACATTTTATTAGCGTTGTCCAAAATGATATTATTGCTTCAATAACAGCAGTTCACGATATTGAATGGGGCACTCTTCGCATATCTTCTGCACCGTCCATCGCTATTGATCCTACGACTGGGAATATTTGTGTTGCCTATACACAATATGATTCTGGAAATTTACACATATTCTCCACTACTTCTACTGACGGTGGAAGTACTTGGAGTTTTCCCTTTCCTGCAGCGTCTGGTCCGACTAATTATCAATTTTTTCCTTGGCTCTCAGCGGGTCCAGAGGGTACGATTTCTTTAATTTACTACCAGGGCAATTTAAACAACCAATCATATTCTGTGGATACATATCTTATACAGTCTTACGACGGAGGAATGACGTTCTATAGTCCATATTTTAGAATAACATCAACAAGCAGCAATCCGTTTATTAATAAAAATGGCGAGGCTTCAGACTATATTGGATTAGTATCCGCGCCTGGTTTTAAAATATATCCACTTTGGACTGACTTCCGCTCCCAGTCAAATCCCGATATTTTTATAGCTCCTATACAAAATACACTTGAACATTATGGTGGAATACTCACCCAAAATGTAACTATTCCCCAAGGTATAACATGGGGCTTTGACCCAGGTGTTACTTTGACTTTTCAAAACAATTCTTCGTTTACGGTAAATGGTACATTAACCGCTCAAGGTACTTCTACAAATCCCATCACTTTTAATTTTACATCTCCCAACTCATCAACTCAAAATGGAATAAAATTTAACAGCGGCTCAAGCGGCAATTTAAATTACTGCAATGTCCAAAATGCTTACCGCGGAATTGGCTGTTGGGGCTCTATGCCTACCATCAGTAATTGTACAATTACAAACAATACTACCGGAATTTATCTCTACGGCATTACTTCAAATACTTCGCAGCCGGTTCAATATAATACTATAAATAATAATACCTCGTTTGGTATTTATTTATATAACTCTTACGGTTGGATTTATAACAATCAAATAAGAAATAACAGCAGTGCTGGTATTGATTGTTATTATTACTCAAGTCCTATGCTAACAAATAATATAATAACTGGAAATTACTTTGGAATATCCGCTTCAACTTATTGCTCTCCTTCAATTGGCAGTAACGTAATTAAGTCAAACTCATACGGAATAATGGCAGGGTATTGTAATAACATTTATATGGGTGGCTATCATTATTTAGGATATAACAGTGTTTATAGCAATACTTATTATGCAATAAATGCTCAATATGCCGGTACTATTTATGCCGAATATAATTGGTGGGGGCAATATCCTCCAGGTTCAAGTCAATTCTATTTAGTTAGTTCAACACTTGATGATAGTTATGCACTTTCTTCTGATCCAAACAGCGGGAGAAGCATAGCATCTCAAGAAAACAAATTCCAGAATCCTGTAATTCAAAGTACTAATCTTCAAGTAGGGGGAGAAAGTTTTACAGTTGATTCAACAAGTAACGAGCTATCAGAAGCTGTACAGTTAGAAATGCAAAAAGACTACAATAATGCTATTGTTAAGTATTCCGATGTCTTTAATAAAGAACTTAATTCTAATAAAGGTATTAGCGCTTTGATAGGTATTAGAGAATGCTATGATTTATCTGGTAAAAAAGGGTTTGATAATTATTTAAATAATACAGTAGCCACAAAGAACAAAAATAAGAACGCGCTTGCCGTAGTCACGCTTGAAATGTTAAACCATTCGTTAATTGAAAACCAAAATTATTCTGAAGCTGTAAACAATATGTTAAGCATAAAGGATAACATGACATTGAATTCAGATATAGAAAAAGAAAATTTATTCAATCTTGGATATGCTTATCAGAATTATATGAATGATAAAACTAATGCATCGATTTATCTTAACGAGTTAATAAATAAATATCCGGATGATTTAATAACACAACAAGCAAAATTATTATTAGGAGAAGAGAATAATTCAGATCAACAAAACAATATGGTTAAAAAGACAACAGAAGATAACATTATCAATTTGCCAAATGATTTTGCACTAACTCAGAATTATCCCAACCCCTTCAACCCTACAACAATTATAAGCTATCAAATACCAACAAATGGATTTGTATTACTAAAAGTATTCGATGCTCTTGGCAGAGAAGTAAAGACACTTGTTAATGAATCAAAAGGCAAAGGTTCTTACAACGTAAGCTTTAATGCATCAAGTCTTCCCAGTGGGATTTATTTCTACCAGCTTCGAGCCGGAGATTATATATCAACAAAGAAGATGGTTTTACTGAAGTAAGTGCCTGTTAGCTAAATAATAAATTAGAGCTGTATTATGCGGCTCTAATTTATTTTAATTATTTTTTCATTTTACTTGATTTTAACTAAAGTAATTTATAGTTTCTCTCACACAAAATTAAATCTTAGAGCATGTTAAAAGGATTTTTGAAATATTGTTTCTTCTGCCTCTTTTTTGCTTCCTCTTTATTTATTGTATCCTCGCATCAGTTAGATGCAGCAAACAATATTGATTCTAACTTTACTTCATCCAATGAACAGACCGGCATTACTTGCTTAGACCTCGATTATCATATCCTTGTCTTTAACTTTCCGTCTGAAGAAATATCATCTTTAAAAAATAAATTTGTTTCACAAAGACCGCCGCATCAGACTAAGCTTAAAGAAACCGGCAAAGTAAATGCAAAATTTTTAGAAGCTAATTTATGCAACTCGCATAACAAAGAACTAACCCATTCAAAGCAAACCGATAAATCCAACCACGAAGTATTCCTGATTTGAGATAACAGCACGGGAATATTTCTACTCAAGCTAATACAGTTCCTGATAATACCGGGATAAACATTACTTGAAGAAATCCGTGCCCATCAATTAGAAGGCTGCGTTTAAATGAAGCTGATTTCATTTGTAATGCCGCTTCCTTTTGTTTCCATCCAATTAAACACGGATGGAATGAAGTTGTCACGAAAATAAAACCGGCAGATTCAATTTTTCATTCTGCCTTTCATGTATCAAATATTAAAGATACGCGCTGTACTCAAGCAGACTAAATTCGTTCTTAATCAATATGAATATGTACCTGGTTAATATTAATCCGTATTTAGCGCAAAGCAAAGCGCACCTGGTTAAAGTTGGCATGCACCAGGCTTGTGCAAAGTGTAACCTGGCTAATGTTAACGCGTACTTGGCTCGTGCAAGATGTAACCTGGCTAATGTTAACGCATACTTGGCTTGTGCAAGATGTAACCTGGCTAATGTTAACGCGTACTTGGCTTGTGCAAGATGTAACCTGGCTAATGTTAACGCGTACTTGGCTCGTGCAAGATGTAACCTGGCTAATGTTAACGCGTACTTGGCTTGTGCAAAGTGTAACCTGGCTATTGCAAGTATGTACTTGCCGCTTGCGAAATATAAACGGGCAATTGCGAATAATAACTTAGACAAAGTTATAAGCTTATATGACAAAATGACAAAAACATTGTCCCTAAACAAACTGTTATCTATAAATATTTTTCTTAATTAAAGAAATAAGGAGGTTCTTATGTCTTCTCAACGCTCATTTCAGTCAATTATCGGAAAGTTTTCCGACGGTATAACTGTTCTAAAAGGCTTGCCGTTTTATTCCCCTGCAAAGCCCTCGTTAAAAATAGACTCGCTTACAGTGTTGAAAACAAATGTAGAGACTAAAAACTCTGCTGTAATAACAATAGAAAACTCGCTTAAGGAACTTAGAGACAGGAGAAAATTCATCACATTTAAGGCAAAAGGGTCCGATGAAAACTGTATCGAAAACCTAATACGTGCAATAGCAAATTACATCAAATCGGAAAATAACGGTAAGCATCCGGCTTATCTTAAGATCATGTCGATTCTATCAAAGCTAAAACCGCCCTCAAAAAAGAATGAGCCGCCGGTAGAAGGACAAACGCCGAAAAACTCGATCTCTAAAAGTGAAAAAAGCTACCAGTCGCTGGTAGGATTTGTTAATGATGTGCTCACAATAATTACCAACCTCGGCGTTAAATACAGCCCGGCGAACGTAAACATTACTGTGGAAAGCTTTAAAGCAAGGATGGATGAGCTTGTCGAGCTGAACGCGAATATAACGACAGCGGAAGGCAATTGCGCCAGCGCCATAAAAGAGCGCGCCGAGCTCTATAAAGGAGATAACGGTATAAATGAAATTATTATATCCGTTAAGGATTATCTATCAAGCCTTGAAGGCGGAAGAAATAATTCCGGTTATATAGCTTTTTGTAACGCGGTAAAATAATCAGCATGCGATAAATTTAGACAGCCTTTGATGCCGCCGCCGGCATCAAAGGCTGCGGCTTGACTCCTCAATAACTTTTCAAGCTTTCTATAAAATTATTTTATACTTATCTTTACACTCAAATTTCATAAAATGAGTAAAGAATGGTAGATTTTCCGGTAAAAAGGCTGAATGAATTAAAAAAGAAGTTTGCGGGTTTAAAGATCGCGGTAATCGGCGATATGATGCTCGACTGTTATTTCTGGGGAGATGTAAAACGAATATCACCCGAAGCCCCGGTGCCTGTTGTAGAGGTTGGTAATGAATTTTACCGCTTCGGAGGCGCGGCTAATGTTGCTTTGAACATTTTAAAATTAGGAAGCGTTCCCGTTCCCATCGGCGTAATAGGAAGAGACAATTACGGCTCCATCTTTTCATCCCTTATTGAAGAAACCGGTATTTCAAACAGCGGATTATTAGTTGACGAATCAAGACCTACTACAGCGAAGACGCGCGTAATTGCCGACAGCCAGCACGTCGTCCGCATCGATAAAGAAAGCAAAGAATATCTTAGCAAAGAAGTCCAGTCCTCATTATTTAATTTCATTGAAAACAACGCGAATGAGTTTGACGGAATAATTCTTCAGGATTATAATAAAGGCGTTTTGACTCCTTCACTAATTGAAAAAATAATTTCTCTCGCGAATAAAAAGAAAATCCTTGTAACGGTTGACCCGAAGTTTAATAATTTTTTCAATTATAGAAATGTTACCGTCTTTAAGCCTAACAGGAAAGAAGCAGAAGACGTGCTCGGCATGAAAATAAAAGCGGATGAAGATATTACGGAAGCCGGAAGAAGACTGCTGGAAAAATTAAACGCAAAGAATATATTGCTTACTCTGGGCGAAGGAGGAATCGCGGTATTTGAAAAAGGAAAGCCTGAAAAGCGGATGCCTACCAAAGCCCGCAAGGCTGCCGATGTTTCCGGCGCGGGCGATACAGTAATTTCAACGCTAACTGTGGCGCTTGCCGCGGGCGCGAATGTTCTTGAAGCTTCTTATCTCGCAAACTATGCTGGCGGCTTGGTCTGCGAGGAAATGGGAATTGTTCCGATTGAAATTGAAAAGCTTTTTAACGCCGTGCTTAAGGAAAAACAATGAGCTTCGTAAAATCTCTTCCGGAATTAAAATCGATCCGCGATAAATTAAAAGAAGAAAATAAAAAAGTTGTATTTACAAACGGCGTATTCGATCTTATCCATGCAGGTCACGTTGATTATTTAATTAAGGCAAAAGCTTTAGGCGATGTTTTATTTGTCGGCATAAACAGCGACGCATCGGTAAGGAGAATTAAAGGGGATAAAAGACCAATTCTATCAGAACAGGAAAGAGCGTTTGTAATTTCCAATTTGAAACCTGTAGATTTTGTAACGATATTTGAAGAAGATACTCCGGCACAGTTAATTGAAAGCATTATACCCGATGTTTTGTTCAAAGGCGCGGATTGGTCGCTGGATAAAATAGTCGGTCGCGATATTGTTGAAGCTAACGGCGGAGTAGTAAAAGCGATCGAGTTTGTGAATGATTCATCCACATCAAAGATCATTCAGAAGATTGTAGAAAAGTATCAAGGTTAATACATTTTTTTTCGTTAGAATTTTTTATTAATTAAGCCATATCTCAATATTAATTCGAGCAACCTTATCTTGGCAGAAGAAGGCAAGAAAATAAAGAAAAAGCGTTCGTTATTCAGGAAGACCGTAAACTTCTTTTTGTATTCCGGAATAGTTCTGCTTGTTATTTTGTTGATAGCGCTTGGTTTCAGCCAGACATCAACATTCCGCGAATACCTGCGCTCAACCGTTGTTAACCTTGCGAATAAGAATCTTCACGGTCATGTAAGCATCGGGAAGATTGACGGGACAATATTCTCCTCTTTATACATCCGCGACGCAACTGTAAATATGGCTTCGGATACTTTGCTTAACGCCGAAACTATCGCAGTAAAAGTAAGTCCTCTGCAAATTTTAGGTAAGAGAATTTACGTACGCAGTGTTGAGATTAGAAATACTAAAATTGATTTTACATCCGACAGCGCCGGCGTTTTGAATATTACAAAATTATTTCCGTCAAAGCCGCCGGATACTACGCACTCCAAGTTTCCTTTTAAAATTGTTGTCGCCGATTTAGAGCTGAATAACGTCAACTTTACGATGCAGAGATTTGATAAAAAAGGCAGCGGCGAGAATTATGATCGCTTAAATCTTAATGATCTTAGGATCAAGGATCTAAATCTTTCATTAAGCGGTCAAGCTGATATTGCCAACAATAAATTTGAAGCTAACATTAAGAATTTTTCTTTTTCACCTAACCTAAAAAACTTCGACTTAAAAGATTTTACAGGAAAATTCTTTGTAAGCGAGAACGGAATAGATATAGTAGGATTAAAGTTAGTTACTTCAAATTCGGATTTAAGCCTTTCCACTACGATGGATGGGGTGAATGTTTTCGACAGCGTTTCGGTCGAAAAATTAGAGAAGGCAAAGCTGAAAGTAAGTCTTGATGCAGATAAGTTTAACTTTGATGATCTTACTTTATTCGTGAGTTCAACAAATATTTTAAAAGGGACTATTGCGGCTAAAGTAGAAGCTTCGGGAAATTTAAAAGAATTAAACCTTGAGCAGCTTAAAGTTGATTACCTTGATACGCGGCTGGAAGCAAAAGGAAAAATCCGCGAAGTACTTGAGCCGGATGATATATATATTGACGCGGCTTTTTTCAACTCGAAGATAAATACGCCGGACATAAGTAAATTGATGCCGTCTATAAAAATTCCGGCGTTAAGCTCTAATGTTATTAATATTGATACGCTTAATTACCACGGCAACCCTTCTAACTTCAGCACGGTTTTGTATGCAAGAAATGGAAAAGGAAGTGTTGATTTAAAAGCCTCGCTTGATTTAAGAAAAAAAGATATGGGCTACGATGTTTCTTACGCGGCTCAAAATTTTGATTTGTCCCCTTTCGTAGGCTTCCCGGTTAGTTTAAATTCAAGAGGAACTATTAAAGGCAGCGGGCTTAATCCTGAAAGCATGAACTCAACGATTAGAATATACGGAGGCGGTTCTGTTGTTCAAGGAAATAAATTAGATACACTGAAGATCTTTGCCGACGCCGCTAATAAGAAATTAAATTATAGTATAAATGTTGAGTATGATACTTCGCAGGCTGATTTTACCGGCTCATTTGACTTCACGCGAAAAGAAAAACCCGGTTACGAACTCAGCGGGCAGGTAAAAAATCTTAACCTCGCGGACTTTATCCAGGATTCCACAATGCAGAGTAATCTAAACTTCAGCGTTGATGCGAGCGGCGATAATTTTGATCTCGATAAAACCGATCTTTATCTTTCTCTTGAATTAAATAATTCCAACTTTAAAGGAAACAGCCTCGATAAAGTAAGAGCGATCGCCGATATAAGAAGCAATGATAAAGGCGAAAGGATTATTAATCTTGTTTCCGACCTGGCTGACGTTACGGTCCAGGGTAATTTCTCGGTAAAGCAGACCATAAGTATGCTCAGCAGCGAATCCGGCTTGCTTGCAAAAGAATTCAAATATAAATTCAACGAGATATTCCAGCCGCAGAATAATTTTGATAAGCAGGTACAAACAGGAATTTCAGTACCTACTAATAATCAAACAGCAGCTCAAGCGTATTCAAGCTCGGATATAACTTATCAAATCGAATTTAAAAATTTTGATTTCGTTTCAGCGTTTCTAAAGAACAATCATATTAGTTTAAAAGGAACTCTCAGCGGAAAGATCAAAAATAATTCCGACAGCATTTCCGTTTCGGTAAATACTTCGTTTGATTATATAAAATACTGGAACGACAAGGACGTATTTTTTACTACCGGCTTGAATATTAAAGCCGGCGTTTCAAATAATTTTAATGCTCAGTCACTTCGCAATGTAAGCTCTGATATTTCAGTAAGCGCCGATAGAATTTTTGCCGGCTCCGACATTCATGATTTATCCCTTCAGCTAAATTTATTTGATGACGTCGCTGGTTTAAATTTTGCCGCCAAGGTAAAAGACAATATAAATTTCCGTTTAGCGGGCAAGATTGATTTTACGGGAAATATTCTTCAAGCGAATTTTGACAGCTTGCTGATGGCTTACAACCAGTTTACGCTGCAGAACGATAAAAGGATGACAATACTTTATTCACAGGATAGAATTGATGTTAAGAATTTTGAATTAGTGAGAGACGGCTCTAAAATAGATGTTGAAGGGTTTTTATCTCGCACGGGAAATCAAAATTTGAGCGTGAATATATCAAACATGAGCGGCTTTGATATAGGAACAAATTTATTCGGCTTAAATCCCGATAATGATATTGACGCAAACTTGAATTTACTTGCCAATATAACCGGAAATTTTTCCGAGCCTGTTATAAAGCTAAATTTCGATGCCGATACTGTTTCTTTCAAAGATCAAGTGTTCGGATCGTTGAAAAGCAATTTCAACTATGCGGACAAAAGCTTAAATGTTGACGTTAAGTTTTTAGATTCTACTTTAACCAAATCTAATCCTGAACTTCTACTAACCGGAACCTTGCCGATCAACCTGGCTTTCACCGGAGTTGAAGAAAGATTTATTAAGTCCGAGCAAATAAATTTAAAACTTTTAGCTCAAAAATTTAATTTATCAAGCCTCGGTAATAGCATTCCATCCGTAAGTAAATTAAAAGGCGTCTTAGATGCGGACTTAAAAGTGTCGGGCACGCCCAATGAACCTGTTTTTCTGGGGCAGCTTGAAATTAATAACGCTGACTTTTTTGTTGATGCAAATAATCTTGAATATAATGTCGGGTTAAAAATCAGCGTTGATAATCATTCACTTTCACTTGACAGTCTTTTAATCGCCAACAGCGCTCAAACACCGAACGGCGGAACTATACTGGGAAGCGGGAAGGCGATTCTTAATAATTTAAATATTGTTTCGTCTGAATTTAAAATTAATGGTGATCTAAAAGTATTAAGTAATGAGAGCAAGTACGTTAGTCCGGCGGTTTATGGCGAGCTTGTTATTGCAACCAATGGCGATGTTCAGTTTACCGCTGATTCCAAAGGCGAATATCTGCAGGCTCCTTTAATTATAGAAAATGCCGACCTTACTTTTCCTCCCGTGCAGTCTGCTTATCAAAACTCTTCAAGCAATTTTATATACAAATACGCAAGCGATTCAGTCAGCCAAAAGAAAAGTCAGCTTGAAATTGAAAATCTTATAAAGCTTTCCCGTCTAAGAAGCCTGGTAAAGAAAACAGCTGCATCTAAAAAAAGCACTTTCGATTATTCAATTGATGTAAGCGTTCAAAAGGAAGCTACTTTAAGGTTTGTTATTTCAAAAGAGCTTGACCAAAATTTGACTGCTTTGCTTAAAGGAAACTTCCAATATCAGATGATAGGCGGAAGGTCAAACGCGCAGGGCGAACTGACTTTGCTTGATGGCTCCACTCTCGAATTCCTAAAAACTTTTGATGCCGCGGGAACAATTAGATTTGAAAGCGAGCTAAGCAATCCTTATTTAAATGTAGTTGCAACCTATAAGAATTATTACACACCTCCTACCAGCGACGCAAAAGAAGAGCAGGTAGCCGTAAAGATTAGATTAAAAGGTCCGTTAAAAGATCTTTCAAAAAGCTTTTTACAAGATCAGAATAATATTTCCGTTTATGTCGGCACCGACAATATTACGAATGATGTAGCGGACCAAACAAAGGATGAGAATGATGCTTTGATGTTTATTTTGCAAGGAGTGTTTGCATCCGATTTAACAGCGCAGCAACAGTCATCGGCAATAAAGCAGGCAGGCTTGGTTACAGGTGCGGCAACTTCATTAGCAGGTTCAATGCTCGGCGGGTTTTTGAATAGGTATCTTGGCGATTATGTTAAAGGTGTTGAATTAAGAAGTGTCGGTTCTACCACAAAATTTAATTTAGTTGGAAAAGTTAAAGATTTTAAATATACTATCGGCGGTTCAACGGATGTATTCCAGGATTTAAGCCAGGCAAATATTAAAATTGAATATCCGATATACAAAAGCCTTTTATTAAGATTGGAACGCAAGCAGGCAATTACGCAAACCACAATATCAAATGAAATGGTTAACGAATTGGGTCTTCAATATAAATTTGAGTTTTAATGAAAAAGAAAATTATCTCATTCTTTAAAAGAAATCCCGGAAGAGAATTTAAGAGCAAAGATATTGCTAAGAAGATTAATCTTAACGGCGACCATGAATATGAAGCTCTTAAGTCGGTTCTTTTTGATTTAGCGGAAGAAGGCTTTTTAAGTAAAATCGGAAAGCGTTACCGTTTGAACAGAATGCCGGTATCAAACAGCATTACCGGCGTGCTGCAGTTAGTAAACGGCGGTTTTGGATTTGTGGTCGTTAAGAATTCCAAGCTGGGAGATATTTTTGTCTCTGCAAGAAATTTGGGAACCGCCTTCAACGGCGATACGGTTGAGGTTTCTTTGTTCGCAAATAAAAAAGGAAAGAATATCGAAGGGCAAATTATTAACGTAATAAAACGCAACAAAGAAGAAATTGTCGGGACTCTGCGAAAATCAAAATCATTTTATTTTGTTAAGCCTGACGATAACCTTTTCTACAGAGATATTTATATAGATAAAGAAGATTTAAGCGGGGCTGTAGAAGGTGATAAAGTTATTGCCGGAAAAATTAATTGGGATTCCTCATTGTTGAATCCGGAAGGAAAAATTATTGAAGTGATTGGAAAAGCCGGTTCACCTGATGCTGACGTAATATCAATAGCGAGGGAGTTTGAGCTTCCTTATAAATTTTCACATAATGTACTTGATGAAGCGGAAGCCGTAAGTGAAAAAATTCCGGATAAAGAAATAAAAGGCAGGTTAGATTACCGCGACAAAATTGTTTTTACAATTGATCCCGAAGACGCGAAAGATTTTGATGACGCTCTTTCGATTGAAGAATTAGAGAACGGAAATTTTTCAGTAGGAATCCACATCGCTGATGTAAGCCATTATGTGCCGTTAAATTCGGCGATTGATCAAACCGCATCAAAGCGCGGCAACAGCGTTTATCTTGTCGGAAGAGTAATCCCGATGCTGCCGGAAAAGCTTTCGAATAATATTTGTTCTTTGGTGCCGGATAAAGACCGGCTTACTTATTCTGTAATTGCGGAACTCACGCCGCGCGGCAGGCTTGTAGATTATAAAATTAAGAAAAGCATTATCCAAAGCAAGCGCCGTTATACTTATGATGAAGTTCAGGAAATTTTAGATAACGGTTCCGGCGATTTTTATAATGAAGTTTTGAAGCTTAATAAGCTTGCGCAAACTTTGAGGAAAAAAAGATTGAAAGAAGGCAGCATAGAATTTTCAACTCCCGAAGTTAAATTTGAACTTGACGAAAGCGGAGCGCCTACACGGGTTTACCGGAAAGAAATTAAGCAAAGCAATATGCTTGTCGAAGAATTTATGCTGCTTGCAAACCAGATAACGGCAAAACATATTGCCGCTCCTAAAAAAGGCAATGTAAAGCCGTTTATTTACCGTGTACATGATTTGCCCGACGGAGATAAAATTAACGAGTTCGCAAAGTTTGTTAAATCGCTTGGCTATTCATTTGATCCGGCAGCCGGCTCCAGGTCAAACCAATTTCAAACATTAATTGAAGAAGTAAAAGGAACCCCGGAAGAAGTTCTTGTAAATGAACTTGCAATTCGTTCAATGGCAAAGGCGGTGTACTCAGCTAATAATATCGGACACTACGGACTAGGATTTAAATATTATACTCACTTTACTTCACCTATAAGACGATATTCTGATTTAATTGTGCATCGACTATTATTCAAATATATTGATGACGGCGTTTCTGTTAATTATACTTTACCGCAGCTTGAAGAAATAAGCGATCATATTTCTGCATGTGAACGCAATGCTGTTGATGCCGAAAGATTTTCTGTCAAGATGAAGCAGATAGAATATTTACAGAATCATCTTGGCGATGAATTTGACGCGCTGATTTCAGGCATTACGCATTTCGGAATCTTTGTAAAAATATTTGATATCCTTGCCGAAGGCTTGATTAGGCTTCGTGATATGGAGGGAGATTTTTACGTTTATGATGAAAAAAAATATGCATTAATTGGACGTGCGACAAAAAAACAGTTTCGGCTCGGCGATAAGGTAAAAGTTAAATTAGTTCGTGTAGATATGGAAAAGTCTGAATTGGATTTCATCATTTTAGAATAATACCAGGGAAGCCTAATGAAAAAGTTTATTACAAGTCTCGGATTATTTATTTTCATTTTTCAGGCTGCGGTCTTTGCGCAGTTCGGTCAAAATAAAGTTCAATATAAAAACTTCACATGGTATTACATTCAAACCGACCATTTTGATATTTATTTTTCAACAGAAGGTACAAAGCTTGCAGAGTTTGCTTCCAGGGCTGCTGAAGAATCTTTAACCGAAATTGAAGATAGCTTTAATTATAAAATTAATAACCGCATAACTATTATTATTTATAATTCTACCAATGATTTTCAGGAAACAAACATTACAGATGAATATTTAAGCGAAGGCATCGAAGGCTTCACTGAAATGTTTAAGAACCGCGTTGTGGTACAGTTTATGGGTTCTTACCCGGAGTTTAGGCATTTAATTCATCACGAACTTACGCATGCCGTTATGAATGATATGTTTTACGGCGGCTCATTTCAAAATATAATTACAAATAACATCTCGCTCAATCTGCCGCAATGGTTTAACGAAGGCATGGCGGAATATCAATCGTTGTATTGGGATATTAATTCGGACATGTTTATTCGCGATGCCATCGTAAACGAACTTCTACCGGATATTGATCAGCTTGAAGGATATGTATCTTATCGTGCCGGTGAATCAATATTTCATTACATCGCCGAAAAATACGGCAGAGAAAAGATCGGAGAATTGATTAGCAAAATAAAGGGAGCCGGAAATCTAGAGGAAGGTTTCAAAGAAGCAATTGGAATATCGCTTAAAGAATTTAATGAACGCTGGAAGAAACATCTTAAAAAAACTTATTGGCCCGATATTGCGATAAGAAAAGATCCGGATGATTTTGCAAAAAGGCTTACTGACCCTGAAAAAGGCGGAGGATTTTACAACACAAGTCCGACTATTTCTCCTCAAGGCGATAAGATTGCTTTCATTTCGAACCGCAATTATTTTTTTGATGTCTATATTATGAATGCAATTGACGGCACAATTATTAAAAAGTTGGTTAAGGGAAACCGCTCGGCAGATTTTGAACAGCTGAACGTAGTTACACCAGGTTTAAGCTGGTCGCCCGACGGAAGCAAAATAGCATTGTCGGCAAAGGCTGACGGCAATGATATCGTTTATATTATCGACGTGAACTCGGAAGATAAAGAAACACTGCCGATAAAGTTAGACGGAATAAAAAGCTTAAGCTGGTCTCCCGACGGAAAATATTTAGCGTTCATCGGGCATACGCCGTATCAGTCCGATGTCTATATCTATAATTTTGATAATAAAAAATTAACAAACCTTACTAATGATGTTTTTACCGACAATGATCCATCATGGTCGCCGGATAGTAAAGAGATCTTCTTTTCATCTGATAGAGGTGAGTATTTAACATCAGCGGCTGTGCCTGATACTTTTAAGATATATGATTACAACAATTCTCAGACGGATATTTATTCTATTGATATAAATTCTAAAAAGATTGAGCGCATTACTGATATGCCGTATAGTAATGAATTCTCGCCTGTGGTCAGCCCTGATGAAAAAGAAATTTTGTTCATATCCGATTTAAATGGAATAAATAATATTTACAAAAAAAGAATCGTACTTGAGAAAACCGATTCTGCAAAAAGCGTTGAAGAAATTCCAGCGGTTCCAATTACTAATTCTTTGAATGGATTATTTCAGTTATCTCTTTCGAAGGACGGCAAGAAGCTCGTCTTTTCAACATTATTTAAATCCTCATATAATCTTTTCCTAATGAACAATCCTTTCGAGATTAAGCTTGATACAAACAAACTCGTTCCAACTGTTTTTGCCGCCGAACTAAAAAAAGAAAGAAAGGAAGAAAAAATTGATGTACCGGTTGTTGCAAAACCAGATACTTCAAAAAATAATGCCCCGCTTTTAGTATTGAAGAATAGTGCGGACTCAACAAGCGTTTATGGAGATTCCATTCAAGTTGATCTTAACAATTATGTCTTTGGTGATAAAAATAAATTCAGTTCCGATACTGCCGGTTCAAAAAATACTAAATTCAATCCTACCGACAATCTCGATAAGAACGGCAACTATTTTGTGAACAGATATAAAATTACTTTTTCACCGGATATTGTTTATGCTAATGCCGGTTACAGTTCTCTCTATGGTTTGCTCGGAACAACAGTTTTATCTTTTAGCGATGTCCTCGGAAACTACCGGATTATCGGGCAGACAAGTTTACAGATTGACTTGAAGAACAGCGACTACGGTCTGGCTTATTATTATTTGCCAACTCGCTTGAATTATGGTATTGAAGCATTTCACACCGCGCGGTTTGCTTATCTTGCACGACCCGGAGGAGACAACTTATTTAGATTCAGAAATTACGGCGGCGTTATCTCACTAAGCTATCCCTTAGATAAGTTTTACCGTGTTGAAGGAGGATTAAGCTGGTTAAATGTTACTATGGAAAATCTTGATGATCCGGCAGAACAAATGCAGTCTGCTTCATTTATAATCCCAACCGTAAGTTTTGTACACGATAACTCCTTGTGGGGCTATACTGCACCGATTGATGGTACAAGATACAGATTTGATATGCTGGCTAATCCCGGTTTAACGGGAAGAGAGCTTAGTTTTTATTCTTTGCTCGGCGATTACAGAACATATCTTCGATTCTGGACAAACTATTCTTTTGCGTTTAGGCTGTCAGGTGGTTATTCGGACGGAAATGATCCGCAAAAATTTTTCATCGGCGGCGTTGACAACTGGATAAATAGAAATTTTGCAACGATAAATATACCGCTCAATTCTCCTTCAGACTTTGCATTCTTAACTGCGGCGCTTCCATTAAGAGGCTATGATTATGCGCAGGAGATTGGCACTAAGTACGGATTGGTAAATATGGAATTAAGATTTCCTTTAATTAGATATTTAGTGCCCGGTCCTTTGCCTGTTTTATTCAGCAATATAATGGGTGCGGCTTTTGTTGATGCTGGCGCTGCCTGGAACCAAAACAGAGAACTAAAATTATTTCACAGAGACCCTGTCTACGGTTTTGAATCTCAGGACCTTTTAACGGGAACAGGTGTAGGAGCAAGGATTTTCTTCCTTTACTTTTTAGTTAGGTTCGATGTTGCGTGGGCTTACAACTTCAACTCTTTTTCACAGCCTAAGTATTATATTTCACTTGGTACGGATTTTTAGGTTTTAAAAAGAAAAATCCCCATCTGTTTTTACAAATGCGGGAAATTTTATAATGAGAATAATATTCTATTTGGAAGGTTTCGTATCTGTTTTTTTCCCGGAACTCTTTGGAGAATTTTTATAATCCGTTTGATAAAAACCCGTCCCTTTGAAAATTGGACCGGCTCCTGCCCCGATTAATCTTTTTACTTCACCACCGCATTTAGGACAAAGTTTTAAAGGTTCCGCGCTCATTTTTTGAAAGACTTCGAAGGAATAACCACATTCATTGCATTTATAATCATACGTTGGCATAACTAACCTTAAAAAAATTTAATTGTAAACTTAATGAAAAATTCTAAAATTTTCTATAAATTAGCGGCTCATGTTACACATAATACAAAAATATTATTCTACAGTCTCTATTTTTTATAAAAAATACTTTCAAAACAAACCGTGAAAAAAAATTTACTTTTTTTAATTACAGCTTTCTTGCTTTCTGGATGCCTTAATTATATTCAGGACGTTTATCTTTATCCGGATGGAACCGGGAAAATGAAGATAACTTTTTGGACAAAGATGCCCGATAATGAAAGCGCAAAAATCCTGGACAAAATTGGGATCTTCAACGCGGATTCTATTAAAAACGAATTCTCTTCAAGTTTCACTTCAATTAACGGCATCAAGGTATACAGCGATACCACCGACAGCACAACTCATGCAGTAATTGATCTGTCTTTTACTAACATCGATTCCTTAAATAAAGTAAAAGCTTTTGCGGCTTCACAATTTTCATTGAAAGACGGCGCTTCGGGGCAGAAGATTTTTTCCCAGTTTATTCCGCCGATTGCAACAGGTTTTGGAATTAATGGAAATGCATTTCATATAACTTATAAATATACCTTTGCGGGAGATATTATAACTCATAATGCTACAGATAAAGACGGAAGAGTACTGATCTGGAATTACACTCTGGCGCAAATTGGAAGCGGTAAGACAATCTCTGTAACGTTTAGACCATTTAAACTAAAAGAAACTCCGCCGTGGATTTATGCTTTGTCCGGTTTAGTTTTGCTTATAGTAATAATATTTCTTGTCAGAAAAAAGAAAGATTAAGTTTTAAATTGGATGACATTCCATTTTAAAAATGTCATCCAATTATCAACTCGTTCCGTCACTTCAAGCTTTTGGACCTATCATCTTTTCGGGGCGAACAACTTCATCAAACTTTTCTCCAGTTAACAAGCCAAGTTCTACTGCAGCTTCACGTAATGTTTTATTTTCTTTGTGCGCCTTCTTAGCAACTTTAGCTGCGTTATCATATCCGATATGAGGATTAAGTGCCGTTACCAGCATCAAGGAATTTTGAAGATGTTTATTAATGTTTGCTTCATTAGCTTGTATTCCAATAACACAATTATCGGTAAAGCTTTCACATGCGTCTGCTATCAGCCGGACTGATTGAAGTACATTAAAAATAATTACAGGTTTAAAAACATTAAGCTCAAAATTTCCACTTGCCCCGGCGAAAGTAACGGTTGTATCATTCCCAAAAACCTGGGCGCAAGCCATGGTCATGGCTTCCGACTGAGTAGGATTAACCTTGCCGGGCATAATTGAACTGCCGGGCTCATTTTCAGGAAGTGATAATTCGCCGATGCCGCAGCGCGGTCCGGAACCAAGCCATCTAATGTCATTCGCAATTTTCATTAAAGAAGCCGCAAGAGTTTTTAACACACCGCTCGTTTCGACAAGAGCATCGTGAGTCGCAAGAGCTTCAAATTTATTTCTTGCCGAGACAAATGGCTTTCCTGTCAATTCGCTGATCTTTTCTGCTGCCTTAACTGCAAATTCCGGATGTGTATTTAAGCCCGTTCCAACTGCTGTTCCGCCGAGAGCTAATTCATAAAGATGCGGGAGGCAACTGTTAATTCGTTCGAGTCCGTTTGTTAATTGCTGCACGTAGCCGGAAAACTCCTGCCCGAGTGTTAATGGCGTTGCATCCATTAAATGTGTTCTTCCGATTTTAATTATATTCTGAAACTCTAAAGATTTTTTGGCGAGCGCGTCGCGGAGTTTAGCAACCATCGGAATTAATCTTCTATGGATTTCTTCAACTGCAGCAATGTGCATTGCAGTTGGAAAAGTATCATTTGATGACTGAGCTTTATTTACATCGTCATTTGGATGAATTGGCTTTTTGCTTCCCATTGTTCCACCGGAAAGTTCAATAGCCCGGTTTGAAATTACTTCGTTAGCGTTCATGTTCGTTTGTGTGCCGCTTCCCGTCTGCCAAACGACAAGCGGAAAATGTTCGTCAAGTTTTCCTTCAATTACTTCATCTGCGGCTTTAACTATTAAATCAGCTTTTTCTTGCGTCAAAATTCCAAGTTCTTTATTAGTCAATGCGGCCGCTTTCTTTAAAATGCCGAGAGCTCTTATTAATTCGCGGGGAAATCTTTCCCCTCCTATTTTAAAATTCATAAGCGATCTGGCTGTCTGCGCGCCGTAATATTTGTCTGTGGGAACTTTTATCTCACCCATACTGTCTGTTTCAATTCTGTATTCCATAAAATTTTTTCTCCATTAAAATTTTTAGATATAAATTAACTTTCAAGCTGTGGTTCAGCTTTATTTCATTTTATTTACTGTTATAAAATTACAATATTTTTTTTAGAGAAATAATCATATGAAAAAATATTTTTGTAATGTAAAACTAAGCTCTGCCTGAGAGAATAATTTTTCCACCTGCCCTTACTGTGATTTGTGCGATACAATTTTATTTTCTGTGATATACTTTTAAATGATATTTTCTAAGAATTATTTTTGTTGAAAATCGTTTTAATTTTTCGGGACGGAAAAAGATGTACAGAATAGGACCTATAGAGAAAGCTAAGTATTATATTATGGAACATTCGAACCAGGGCAAAAAAGAAATAGAAAGGAACACGGCTGGACCATGTATTACAATATCGAGGGAAACCGGCGCAAGAGCTGATAAAATTTCCGAACTGCTGATTGAGATTTTTAATAAAATAGACGGTACCGCACATTGGGCTGTGTTTGATAAAAACATAATTGAAAAAGTTTTGCAAGATCATCACCTGCCGCACACTCTGGAAAAATTAATGGAGGAAAAGAAATACCCTGCGATGAAATCACTAATGAATGAATTGCTCGTGGGGCAGCCGAGCGTTTGGTCGTTAGTTCACAAAACTACGGAAACTATTCTGCAGCTTGCGGCAATCGGTAACGCAATAATACTCGACCGCGGTGCAAATATTATTACTGCAAAATTACCAAATACTTTTCACGTGCGGTTGGTTGCGCCGCTTGAAAATAGAATTTTCCATGTGCAAGAACTTTATAACTTTGATAAAAAAGAAGCGCTGGATTTCGTGAGGCGCGAGGATGCAGATCGCAAAGAGTATTTAATGAATTATTTTCATAAAGAAATAACAGACCCGTTAATCTACAACATTATTATAAATACCGGTCAATTAACCGATGAAGAATGTGCCGAGATTATCCGCCAGGCTGTATTTAAGAAATTAGGAACTTCTTTTTCAAACAATTAAAACATATAAATTTTTTTTCTGTTTCAAATTGAAGTAAAATAAATTATATTATTAGAGTATTGTTTGCTTTCTCCTGTTTTGTTCAATAAATAAAAAAATTGAAAGGAGAAATTAAAATGATAGTTAAAGGAACTTTTGAAAAAGCAAGAATATATATCGAATCTCATTCGGATCTTTCCAGAGATTCAGAACATTATAAAATTAAACCGGGACCTTGCATAACAATTTCCCGTGAGACCGGCGCAGGCGCTGACGTTGTAAGCGAGCTTCTATTGGAATTTTTTAAGCCATTCAAAACTACAAATCCACAGCCGTGGACTATCTTCGATAAAAATTTAATTGAAAAAGTTTTGGAAGACCACCATCTTCCTCATAAACTCAGCCAATATATGGTCGAAGATAAAATATCAGATATTAAATCCGATTTAAATGATTTGCTGGGAATCCATCCGCCGGCTTGGATGCTGGTCCGTAATACTGCTAAAACAATCTTACAACTTGCTCACTTAGGAAATGTTATTATTGTCGGTCGCGCCGGAAATGTTGTAACCGCAAGTCTTCAAAATGTATTTCACGTAAGGCTTGTTTCTTCGATAGATGCGAAAGTAAAGCACGTAATGCAGATATATGATTATAACCGGAAAGAAGCATCGGATTTTATTAAGCAGGAAGATCAAGCAAGAAGAAATTATTTCACGAAATATTTTAGCAAGCTGGTTGACAACCCGGAACTATATCATCTCATTTTAAATACCGGTTTACTTGGCTATGAGGAAACAGCTAAAATAATTGGCAATTCAGTTCTTCGGAAATTCCATGATTTATTTAAAATTTATGACGAGGCTGAATATTTCTGAAAATAGAATTTTTTAGACCGTAAAATAATTTTTATGAAAACATTATGGATTTGCGTAGAAAATTTTTTTTTGTAGCTTTGTTTTGAAACTATTGCGGAGTTTATTATGGAACTTACTCTTCTTGATAAAAGCAATTACTTAAAAGGGCTCTTAGTTGTAGCTAAAAAAGATAATCAGCTTACCGAACCGGAAAAAAAAATAATAAGAAGTATTGCCTTAAAGCTGGGATTTGCAACTGAATTCTACGAAGAAACGTTAAAGGGATTAATGGTCAATAAATATATTGCTGAAGACCCCATTAAATTTTCAAGTATTAAGATTGCCGAATCATTCATAGCTGATGGATTGCTGCTCGCTTTTTCCGATTATACTAACCACGAAAAAGAATTGAACTGGCTGAAATCCACTGCCTTTTTGAATGAAATTGACGAGGAAAAATTTAATGAAAAAATTAAAAAATATAAGGAATCGTCAAATACCGAGTTCGCACTTTTTTCTATAATATAAATTTCCCCGGAACAAATTCCTTATGCTCTGCGGCAAATTTAATTACACGCATAATTTATAAACTTATCTTTTGTTGTTGTTTAACAGCTTAATCTATAATTTTGAAATGTATTAAATAAAGCAATTCTTCAAAAAGGAATTAAGAATGAAAACAATGAAAGCTCTTGTTAAAAAATATTCCAAACCTGGCTTGTGGCTTGAAGAAGTACCCATACCTGAAGTTGGAATAAATGATGTACTGATCAAAATTCATAAGACATCAATATGCGGAACAGACATTCATATTTATAATTGGGATGAATGGGCGCAAAAAACAATTCCTGTACCAATGGTAACCGGACACGAATATGTCGGCACAGTTGAAGCAATCGGAAGCAATGTTCATGACTTGAAAATCGGGGAATTAGTTAGCGGCGAAGGACATATTGTTTGTGGTCATTGCAGAAATTGCCGCGCAGGCAGAAGGCACCTTTGCAAAAATACAATGGGAGTGGGCGTAAACCGTCCTGGAGCCTTTGCCGAGTACCTTTGTATTCCTGTTTCCAATGTTTGGCAGTGCGATCCCAAAATTCCAAAAGATATTCTATCTACCTTCGATCCTTTCGGAAATGCTACGCACACGGCATTATCGTTTGATGTTCTTGGCGAAGATGTTTTAATAACTGGCGCCGGTCCAATCGGAATTATGGCGGCGGCAATCGTAAAACATGCAGGGGCAAGATTTGTTGTAATTACAGATGTTAATCCTTATCGGTTAGAGCTTGCAAAAAAAATGGGAGTTACACGCGCGGTAAATGTTTCGAAAGAAAATTTAAATACCGTTATGACGGGACTTGATATGAAGGAAGGCTTTGATGTAGGATTGGAAATGTCAGGAAATCCAGCAGCGTTAAAAAGTATGCTTTCTGCAATGTGTCATGGCGGAAAGATTGCCCTTCTCGGAATCCTTCCTGAAAGCGCTGCAATTGATTGGAACACTGTTGTCTTTAACGGACTTACTCTTAAAGGAATTTACGGTAGAGAAATGTTTGAGACCTGGTATAAAATGCAAACTATGATTCAAAGCGGGTTGGATATTTCTCCGGTAATTACTCACAAGTTCCCTTACGAATCTTATCTCGAAGGATTTGAATTAATGAAATCCGGCAACACCGGAAAAGTAATTTTAGACTGGATAAAAGAATAACTAAAATAAATTTTTCTGATCAAAACAAAATTTTGAAAGAGGACTAACATGAATGAAACCATAAGAAATCATTACAGCGAAATTCTACACCAGATTGAAAATGAAGGTTTGTATAAAACTGAAAGAATAATTGCCAGCCCTCAAAGCGCATTTATTCAGGTGAAAGACGGACAACGAGTTTTAAATTTATGTGCTAATAATTATCTTGGTCTTGCCGACAACCAGGAAGTAATTAAAGCCGCAAAAGGCAGCTATGATAAATGGGGATATGGACTTTCTTCCGTACGCTTTATTTGCGGCACTCAAGCAATTCATAAAGAACTTGAAGAAAAAATTTCGGACTTCCTCGGCACAGAAGATACAATACTTTATTCGTCATGCTTCGATGCTAACGGCGGACTCTTTGAAACTCTTCTCTCAGAAAATGACGCCATCATAAGCGATGAATTAAACCATGCAAGTATTATTGACGGAATAAGATTGTGCAAAGCTAATAGGTACCGCTATAAAAATAACGACATGAATGATCTGGAAGAAAAGCTCAAAGAAGCTTCTTCAAATAAAATAAAATTGATCGCCACCGACGGTGTATTTTCAATGGATGGAAGCATAGCGAATTTAAAATCAATCTGCGATCTTGCCGATAAATACGGCGCTCTTGTAATGGTTGATGATTCACATGCTGTCGGCTTTATGGGAAAGCAAGGAAGAGGAACGCATGAATATAATAATGTAATTGGACGTGTGGATGTAATTACGGGAACACTGGGCAAAGCTTTGGGCGGCGCCAGCGGCGGATATACCAGCGGAAGAAAAGAAATCATTGATCTTCTTCGTCAACGTTCTAGACCTTACCTATTTTCAAATACGGTAGCGCCAAGTATTATTTCTGCGTCTATAAAAGTAATTGAATTGTTAAAATCTTCTACTCATCTCCGGGATAAATTAGAAGAGAATACAAAATTTTTTAGAGAAGAAATATCAAAAGCAGGATTAAATATAAAAAATGGGGTCCATCCTATTGTTCCGATAATGTTGGGTGACGCTGTACTTGCGCAGAAAATGTCATCCCGCCTGCTTGAAAAGGGTGTTTATGTAATTGGGTTTTTCTACCCTGTTGTTCCCAAAGGTACGGCAAGAATAAGGACTCAAATTTCGGCTGCTCATTCAAAAGAAGATTTGAAATTTGCAATCGCAAAGTTTAAAGAAGTAAA
>Ga0187812_1000029_pt1 | contig 55383 bp, 50 predicted proteins | sample NC_S_2_FD_130582 | JGI IMG/M metagenome (GOLD analysis project Ga0187812, IMG submission 130582) | Wetland sediment microbial communities from Neuse River Estuary, North Carolina, USA - ASW-S_2 | ecosystem: Environmental > Aquatic > Freshwater > Wetlands > Sediment | place: USA: North Carolina...
CCCCGCCGGATTTTTGTATTTCAATTATCTTTTCAAAAAATTCATCGTTCTTCTTTGAAATTACAGCGCCGCCGAGAACATCGCTGTGCCCGCCTATATATTTTGTAGTTGCGTGAAGCGATAAATCGGCGCCAAGCTCAAGCGGTGATTGAAGAATAGGCGTTGCCCAGGTATTGTCGCAGGCAATTTTAATATTTTTCTTTTTAACAAACGATGAAATTTTATTTATGTCTACAATTTTTAATAAAGGATTAGTCGGTGTTTCGATCCATATTAATTTTGTTTTTTCGTTGATGGAATTTTCTACATTTTTAATATTCGTCATATCGACAAAAGAAGAAGAGATATTCCACTTTGCGAATAACTGGATTAGTTTCCTTGTGCCGTGGTAAAGGTCATCGGAAGCAATGATGTGGTCGCCGGAAGAAAGAGCCTGGAAAATACTCATTGCCGCCGCCGAGCCTGAAGAAAAGGCAGCGGCGGCTTTTCCGCCTTCAAGTTGAGTTAAACAGCTTTCAAGAGATTCACGGTTTGGATTCCCAACTCTCGAATAAGTAAATCCTTTAGGATATTCGCCGCTGGCATCGCGCTCAAATGTAGTTGATAAATGAATCGGCGGAGTAACAGCCCCTGTAGCGGCATCCGGTTTTCTGCCGGCATGGACAGAAAGTGTTTCTATTTTCATTCTGATTTCCTAATTATAAATCAATTTCAAATTTTGAATGTAAAATAATAAACATCTTTCTAATAATTTTAATTTTCCGCAAGTAATTAACTAACTATCAAATAAAAATATTAACTATGATTTAAGCGTAAAAATATATTTAAGAACTCAGCTTCAAGTTCTTTACCGCGGTTCCTGCCGTACCAGAGATGGAGATTTTCATACAGCTCTGGTTTAACAATTCCTTCGCTCTTTAATTTGTTAATTAACTCTTGCGCTTTTTTAGGGCGAGGTCCCCACGTAAATAATTCATTACCTTCTTCATCGAACGCGACAAGCCTGGGAATACTTTTGGTCCCATTGGTAAGGTATTGATCCATAATATCCGGGTTAGAGTCTCTCAATAAAATTTTTAGCTCGATGTTAGAATTTGCTTCCGCCATCTTAACAATGTAGGGAAGGTTTTGTGCCGAATCTCCGCACCAGCCTTCAGTCAGCACCATCCAAAGTTGTTTGCTCTTAATCTTCTTAATTGCTCTTTCTAATTCTTCGGAAACCGTATAGGTCTTATCAACTCTTGCGCTTCGTTGAAGATTTAATTTTTTGTACTCGTATTTTTCTTTAAGATCATCATCAAGAATTCCGGAATTCGTATTCGCTATTTCTTTAATAATACTCCGTGTATATTCCTTATACGTCATTCCTTTATGAGGTCTTTTATCTATAAAAAACTGGTGTGCCATCTAATCTCTCAGGTTAAATAAAATAAGCATATAAAAATACTTTACTTTTTATATTAATAATGCGTTTTGTGCTACATAGGAAACGAAAATAATTAAAAGGATTCAAACCGGCGGCACTTGATTTATAGGTACAATTTATACAATATTATTTGTAAGTTTGAAACAGGATTTGAAAGCTAAAAAAATGATTACAGAAGCAACCAAATATTTCACCCCGCATGAAGCAAACAAGACATTACCGCTGGTAAAGAAAATCGTAAAAGATATTCTTGATACATCGCGAGAGATTAAGCTTTTGGCTGATGATCTTGAGGGCAAAATAGAAGATGACCTGGGAGCTAAAAGATTAATTGGAAATATCAACGGGTTTATTCGTGAGTTAGAAGAGATCGGATGCTTTTATAAAGACTACAGCTTTACTCTCGGATTGGTAGATTTTCCGGCTTTAATTAACGGCAAAGAAGTTTTGCTTTGCTGGCGCAGCGATGAAGAAGAAATAAAATATTATCATGATATCGACACCGGCTACACAGGCAGAAAATTGATCCCTGTAGAACTGCTGTAATATCTTAATCGCCCAAATCAAAAGTTGCAGTAGATACGGCTGTCTGCCCGGAGTTCACATCTTTGATTCTATAAATTAAAATGTAATTTCCATTTTTGTAAGTTGAGTCGAGATCAAATTGAGCTTCCAGCGGTGCATCAGACATTTTTTCTTTGGCTGATTTATCAACAACTCTAACTAATACCGACTTAACAGTATCTTTCGCCGGGGTAACGATATCCACATTATAAGCTAATGTAGCTTTGTACAAACCGTTTTCCTGGTTCTGGACAAAACCTTTTACGCGCGTTGTCGCATCGACCTCGGAGCTGTCGCCCATATTATAGGCAAAGGCTTCCGGGCTGAATGCTTCAAGCTTCGATTCCTTTTTCTTGCTGCATGCAGAAAACAATAAGGCAAAGGAAAATAAAAATAAAACTGCGTATTTCATTTACACCTCGACTCTAAAAAATTTGGGCGAAGAAAATCTTCGCCCAATAAAATATTTATAATAAACTAACCGTTCTTCTTCTGAAAGTCTTTCAAGAAGCTGACAAAATCCTCAACTCCCTTTTTCGGGAAGGCATTATAAATTGAAGCGCGCAATCCGCCGACGGAACGATGACCTTTAACACCGTCAAATCCCGCCGCAGTAGCTTCTGAAATCAACTTCTTTTCAAGCTCTTCGGTCGCAAGATTAAAAGTAACATTCATATAAGAGCGGCTGTCTTTTTGCGCATGACCTTTATAGTAACCATTGCTTTCGTCGATACACTTGTAAAGAACTTCCGCTTTCTCTTTATTCGTTTCATACATTGCATCAAGCCCGCCGTTTTTCTTCAGCCATTTTGCAACCAGCCCGATTATGTAGATACCGAATGTTGAAGGCGTATTGTACATTGAATTATTCTCAACGTGGATTTTATAGTTCAGCATTGTATGAAGAGAATCGGCGCTTCGTTCAAGCAAATCTTTTCTGATAATGACCAGTGTAACTCCCGATGGTCCCATATTTTTTTGCGCACCGGCATAAATCAATCCGTACTTGCTTACATTAATTTTTTTATGAAGCATATCCGAAGAAGCGTCGCAGACAAGAGGAACATTACCGACTTCAGGTTCGGCATTCCATTCGGTACCATAAATTGTATTGTTCGATGTAAAGTGAACGTAGGAAGCATCCGCGTCTAATTTTAGTTCCGACTGTTTTGGTATTCTGTTAAACTTTTCCTCTTCGGTTGTGGCGGCTACATTCACCGTCCCGACACGCTTGGCTTCTTTCATGGCTTTCTTCGACCAGCTTCCGGTAAGAATATAATCCGCTTTATTTTTTGGCGGCATTAAATTAAGCGGCACCATCGAGAACTGAAGGCTTGCGCCGCCTTGAAGAAATAGGATTTCATAATCGTCGCCGATGCCAAGAAGCGATTTTAAATCTTCTTTCGTCTCGCCGATTATTTTATCAAATACTTTTGAGCGGTGGCTTATTTCGAGTATAGACATTCCCACGCCGGGAAGTGAAAATAAATTTTCCTGCGCTTCTAACAATACTTCTTCAGGCAGAATGGCAGGACCTGCGCTGAAATTATAGATTCTTTTTTGCATAGTTAATGTTCCTTTTTTATGAAAGTGAAAAAATATTAATAAACTTCCTCATGTTTTCCAATATCAATTAGAATTACTTTGTTTTTATCTGCGAAATAAAAAATAATCCTTATGTCCCATTCAACGCTGAAACTCCACAAACCTTGCAGTTTACCACTGAGTTTATGAGTTTTTAACTTTTCATGAAATGGTTCTTTCATGAACAACTTAATACTGTCCCAAAATTTCTCCTCTATTCTTTTATTACCTTTTATCCTTTTGCTAAAAGATTTTTTAAATGAGGATGAAAAAGCTATCTCAACCATTTTAAAGCATTTTTTTAAAGGATTTTATATTGCCTGAAAATTTTAAGCTGCCTGATTTATGCTCTTTAACGCTTTGTCCGAAGTTTTCAAAAATCTCATTTCGTCTTTCTTCAATTAAGTATTTTTCTAGAAGAAACTTTAATTCTTCTTTTTGGCTCAACGATAATTTTTGAACTGTTTCAACAATGTTATTAAATGTGTTTTCCATATTTCATCTCACGGAATTAATTTGTTATATCAAATGTACAAGCAATCCGTCTCGCAATTTCGGTTCAAACCAGGTTGACTTTGGCGGCATGATTTCTCCGGCATCGGAAATTTTCATCAAGTCGTCTACTGAAACCGGAAATAAAGAGAAGGCAACCGCAGCTTTGCAGCAGTCCACAAGCTTTTCCAGCTCTTTCGTGCCGCGGATGCCGCCGACAAAATCGATTCGCTTATTCGTCCTAGGATCATCAATTCCTAAAACCGGGTTTAACAAAAAATCCTGCAGAATGCTTACATCCAAATTCTCAGCAACAGATTTAGATAAACTTCCGCTGGCACTAATTGAGTCGTTTGCCTTTAACCGATACCATTCTCCATCGAGATACATTCCGAAAATTTTTCTTTCCTCCGGTTCTTTCAGTGATGATTTTGCAACAGAAAACTTTTCGCTTACTTCATTTAAGAATTCTTCTTTAGTTCTTCCGTTCAAATCAGAGACAACGCGGTTGTATGGAAGAATTTTTAGTTGATTAGCAGGGAATAAAACCGCGATAAAATAATTATACTCTTCAGAGCCGCTGTGGGAAGGATTGGAATCCATCTTAACTTTTCTTGCGCGGCTTGCGCTTGCGGCGCGATGATGTCCGTCTGCTATATATAAATTCTTTACCTTTGCAATCTCTTCTATAACAATTTGATTTTTTACTTCCGGTAAAATCCATACTGCGTGTTGAATTCCATCCGGAGAAGTAAAATTATAAATCGGCTTAGTCTGTTTTGTTACGACGTCAACAATGTCATCAATTAAGGAAACATTTTTATAAGTTAAAAAAACCGGACCGGTCTGCGCGCCGGTGGTTACTATATGATTTGTTCTGTCATCTTCTTTTTCTTTGCGGGTTTTTTCATGCTTCATAATTATACCGCTGTCATAATCATCAACAGAAAAAGTTGCCGCTATGCCTGTCTGCGAGCGACCGTCCATCGTCAACTTATAAAGATAAAGCTTGGGTGTTCCGTCAATCTTCAAGTCTTCATGATTTTTTAATTTATTTAAATTTTCCTCCGCCTTTTTATAAACTTCACATGAGTAAGGATTAATTTTTTCATCCAATTCAATTTCAGCTCTTGTAATTCGAAGAAAGTTTAACGGATTGCCTCCGGCTAATTCTTTTGCCTCCTGACGGTTGACCACATCATAAGGAACGCTTGCTATTAATTCTTCTTTTCCTGGCGAAGGACGCAGTGCGCAAAATGGTTTAATTACTGCCACGACATATCTCCATAATTTAAAAGTTTTCGTGCCGTAAAAATCTATAAATTATGAACAATAATCCATTCCATTCATCATTATTTGATAGGAATTTATTTTTGCGGCAGATGTGTTAGTTTTTGTCCCGCCGCTAATCATTTATGAATAATATTTCCAGGCGTTGTGTATTTTTATAAAAGACTATAGTCTTGCGGCAGAAACGTTTTTTGTGATCTTCAAATAAATCATGAACAGCCATGCTGCGACTAAGAATGATGCGGCTACCATAATTAAAGGTATGCTTCCGTCTGAATTAATATTGAAATTTATTTTGATTGACTGAATGTAGAGAAACAAAACAGCAAAAAAATTGTTTGTAAAATGCGCGGCGCTTGAGGGAAAAATACTTCTGCTTCTATAATAAAAGTAAGAAAACAATAATCCGAGTATTGAAAGCGAGATTAAGCTTAAAGGCTGCATGTGAAACAAGCCGAACAGTATCCCGGTTATAATAAAACTTTTCGTTCCCAAAGCCCTTTCCAAGGTACGCTGGAAATATCCTCTGAAAAAAACTTCTTCGCAGATTGCAGGTGTAACTGCCACAACAAAAATTATAACAACGAACTGCGCTGTACTATTTGCGGAAAACAATTGAGAGCCTAACGTTTTAAATATTTCAGGCATCTTAAATTTTTGTAGAATCGAGTATGATAAATAATAACTAAGAGGCAATAAAAAGAATGTAATCAAAATTGCAAGCGAAGTTTCTTTTACTGAAAAGTTTTGTACTCTTAAATATTTTCTTACTTCTTTGGTATGCCATTTTTTTACAATCCACAGCGTGGGAAGAAGCATAAAAATAAATTCGGATAAAACTAAAGCTATTAACGCCGGCGTTTTCAACTGAACCGAGATCGCTTTCATTTTATCAATATAATTGGAAGGAATATTTATATCATAAATTGCTTTATAAACTGCGGCGAAAACCATCATCAATATTGACTGCGCGTTAAAGTATATAACGCCTATCCCTATTAGCCCGGTAACGGCGGCGGCGGTTATGCTCCTATTTTTATTTTCCCATGATCCATTAAAGTTTATATCATTGTTTTCTTCCTGCGGCTTTTCATAGGCAATATTTTCGAGTTCAATGTCACTCAAGCGATACCTCTGTACTAGCCTGGCTGGCTTCCAACGGCGCTGAATTTTCCAGATCATTCTTTCTAATTCTCAAATCGTAGTATAGAACAATATTAAATAATGGTGCAAGCAGAAACTTTAATAAAGTGCTAATCACAGTTACTATGCCTATATCAAACCCAAAAGATTTCATCATGTTAATAACTGTGGAAGGATCTTTATCGCTTATAGCTCCTGCAGCCGCAAGGTTCATGTATTGAGAAATATAGTCCCACATAAAAATAAAAGACACCGGAGTTATGATTAATGAAACAGCAAATTGAATAACCAAGGAAATGAGCAGAATTATTCCGAACGTTCTCCACCAGTATCCTTCAATTAGAAAGGAGCTTTTTGAAAAAGATTTAAGAACTCCGTAGTTTTTATGAACGATTAATATGAAAGCGAAGTACCATCTATAAATCAAATAAATTATAAATAAAATTGCCGCGAATATGTACAGCCCGCCAATAAATTTTAGAATTATGAAATCGCCCGCTTTAGCAACAGCAAAAATGATCACGCCGGCTAAAATAATTCCTACAACAATTAAGGATATAAGAAGAGCCTGTCCGATGCATCGCAAATAAGTTATGGAGAATATTTCTTTGAAAGCTTCTTTTAGTCCCGCCTTCTCACCATCCATTGCACTGCAGCCGATTTTTGTAATACCGATATTTACAGCAAGGCTTCCCAGGACAAATAAAAAAACAGTAAAGAAAAATATCCCCATTCCGGAAAATATTTCAATCAATCGTGAAGGGCTTAACATCGCATTAGGATTATCTTTAACCGCATTTATAGAATTCGCCAGAGTGTTAAAAAACGTATGAAGACCTAATGCGAAAATCACTCCAAGCGGGAGAATAATTATTAATGCTAAAATTAAATTTCTTAAAAATGTCTCTTTAATCAGATTGAAGGAGGCGCTGAAAATATCTCCGAGCAGCATCGGCTTTGTTTTATCAAATATTTTTCTCGCATCTGTATTTTGAGCCGTTGATTTATCCATAGCATTTTGAAAAATCTTATCGGCTTTGTTTGAGGCTGCAAAATCGTTGCTTTGCCCTTTTTCCTTTTGCCACAAATAGCGGTGCATTGTGTTGCAGAAATAATGTCCGTCCGAGACGATTTCCGTACCCGCCGGTATATCCTGATTGCAGTATTCACATTTCATAAGCTTCCCTCCAATATTTTTAACAATGTGTTATTAGTTAATAATAATAAGCGCAATATTTTTTAGAATTCACTCTGCCGGCATCGTACCCTATTCCCAACATCCAAAAGTATAATCATATCATATAAAATCAAATTTAGTTGAAATGAAAATAGAAATAAAATTATAAATTCACAATCGAACTAAGTTGCTTTTCTCTATTCCTTTTGCCTTTTTACATGCAGTAAAATAAAATTATTTTAAAGAGAATAGTTATGAATAAAACACGGGCAATCTTTTTTCTATTTACCGCAATATTAATCGGCTGCTCAAACGCTCCGCTCAATCTTGAAATTGCAAAACAAAGAGTAGTGAAATATTATGATTCGGGCAAATATGATTCCGATCTTGACGAAATTGTTAAGCAAGCCGAAAATAAATTCGGCAGCATTAAACCCGGCGACAGCACTGTTGTTGTTTTCGATATCGACGAGACAATTTTTTCCAGCTATGAATTTGAAAAGCAAATAGGATTCGGGTATGTTGAGTCAATGTGGTATAATTATATCATGGAGTCAAAAGATCCTTTAATAAAGCAGACCAAATCTCTTTACGATTTTCTTCTCAGCAAAGGTTTTAAAATTATTTTTCTTACCGGCAGAAATGCCGATCAATATGACGCCACTTATAAAAATTTAATTTATGACGGCTTTACAAAATTTGATACGCTGATTGTAAGACAGCCCGCGGAATACGATTTTACTGCGCTAAAATTTAAATCCATAAAAAGAGTTGAGCTGACTAATAAAGGATATAATATTGCCGGGACAATCGGCGATCAATACAGCGATCTTGAAGGACCGGATCACGGCGTACAGGTTAAAATCCCGAATTATATTTATCTGATAAAATAATTTTAGATTTCAGTAAACAGTATTTTCTGCATACACAGTATTCTTGCTGACGCAGTTTATTGCAAAGTTTAGATCTTCATAGGTGGTAAAATTTTTTTGTATCCAGTCAAATACAAACGGGTTCAAAGATTCGTGATCGCTATTTAGTACTAATTTTATTTCGCCGCCGCCGTACATTTTAAATTTCTTGGAAGCTTCTACTAGCACACCGGTAAATGCTGAATCCATTTGCTCAAGCTGGCTTAAGTCTATAAGAATTTTTTTGGTCTTCAATGCTATTATAGGGAAAAGAAAATCGCGAAACGCAACTGCTTCCTTTTGATTTCCTACAGTTAGATTAACAATGATCAAGGTGAGGTCATTAAAATTAAATATCTCGTAATCATTCAGCTGACGCCTATTAATATTGAGGGCGTGCTTTCCGGCGGGAGTTTCTTTCTTTTCCTTTGTAGTTGCATCGCCGCTATGCATGTGCAAAGACTGCGAATCGAAAGCCATAGGCTTTGCTCTCTCTAAATATCCCATTACATTTTTATTTTTAAAAAATTTTGATTCTATCATATCAATAAGTTCTTCGTACTTTAATGGTTTCATTAGAAATCCATCGGCGCCAAGCTCTAAAGCCTCATGCGTAAAATACGTGGATGAGTACTTGCTTGTAAAAATGAAGTGAGAATTAATAAGCGGTTTCAGCCGGTTTAGCTCCTGCTTAATTGTAAAGCCGTCAATGTCCGGCAGAGAAACTTCGGCCAAGATCAAGTCCGGTTTATTTACAATCGCATTATAGATACCGTTACTTCCGCTGCTTGAAGTTATTACCTTATACTTATTATTCTCCAAAAATAATTTAAGGTTATTTGCAAAAGGCAGATCATTATCTATTATTAGTATTTTCCCTTTAGACTTTGCGCTTTGTGAAGCAAGCTCGTCAATCATAAATCCTCCGTCCTCAAAATTTTAAATGGTTTATTTATTTAATTGAATTATAAGTTTTGAGAGCAAGTCAAGATGCATGCCGCATGAAATATTTGTTATTTTAATAACTTGTGTATAATTGCGTTAACCACATTTAATACGGTAGTAACCGCCGGACACAGTATGACATGGAAAATGTATACATGTGCATCGGTTGTTAATATTATATACGGTTGATTTTTTGTGAGTGGCGCTTTGATATACATTTTAGAGTTGAAAAACTTTTACACTTTGATTTGAAAAGGCAAAGAAGGCGATAAAATCAATGCGGTACCTGCAGCATGCGGATTTAACTTAAGAAAACTCTACACAGTTTTTTTTAACAAGATTTTTTCAGTAGGAACAGAATTTTTATTAATTTGCGTATTCATAAATTGAATATGGATAAAGCACAAAAAATATTAAAAGTCGTTTTCGGATATGATTCGTTTCGTCCTTTGCAAAATGAAATCATTCAAAATATTTTAGATAAAAAAGACACACTGGTTATAATGCCTACCGGCGGCGGCAAATCTCTTTGCTATCAAATTCCCGCTTTAATTTTTGAGGGCTTAACTGTCGTAATTTCTCCGTTAATATCTTTGATGAAAGATCAGGTTGAACAGCTAAGGCAGCTTGGAATTAAAACAGCGCTGCTTAACAGTTCGCTTTCGCCGGATGATTATCAATTTAATTTTCAGAATGTAAAAAATAAAACCGCAAAGCTTTTATACCTTGCGCCGGAATCTTTGGTGAAAGACGAGATTTCCAATCTGCTAAGAAATATTCGTCTTGATTGTATTACTGTGGATGAAGCTCATTGTATTTCCGAATGGGGACACGACTTTAGAAAAGAATACCGTCAGCTTGGAACTTTCAGAAAGAATTTTCCTTCTGCTGTTTGCATTGGTCTTACTGCAACCGCCACTCCGCGCGTGCAGGAAGATATAATGATAAATCTTAATATGACCCAGCCGAAAAAGTTTCTTGCAAGCTTTAACCGCGAAAATCTTTTTCTTCAAGTTGCACCTAAACGCGATGCTTTCCAACAGACGGTTGATTTCTTAAATGAGCATAAAAACCAATCCGGAATAATTTATTGCTTTTCCAGAAAACAAGTCGATGATTTGCATGATGATCTATCATATCTCGGATTTTCAACAAAGCCGTACCATGCCGGAATGTCTGATGAAGACAGAAACAAAAACCAGGATTTGTTCATCAAGGATGAAGTTCAAATCATCATTGCAACTATTGCTTTTGGAATGGGAATAAATAAATCGAATGTCAGGTTTGTGCTTCATCATGATCTACCTAAAAATATTGAATCATATTACCAGGAAATAGGGCGCTCCGGTCGCGACGGCTTGCGCTCGGATTGTCTTCTTCTATTCAGCTACTCGGACATTTCCAAGATAAATTATTTCATCGACCAGAAAGAGGATGAAAAGGAACGACTTGTTGCAAAGACGCACCTTGAGGCAATGGTAAAATATGCGGAATCGGAAATCTGCCGGAGATACCCGCTCATAAATTATTTCGGAGAATCATACCGACATGATTTTTGCGGCATGTGCGACAACTGCCTTGCTGAAGAAAAAGAAATGGCGGATATAACTGTTCCTGCGCAGAAATTTCTTTCCGCGGTAAAGCGGACAGGCGAAAAGTTCGGCGCAAATTACATTATTGATTTGCTGATCGGCGAAGAATCAGATAGAATTTTTCACAACGGACATCAGAACCTATCTGTTTATGGAATCGGAAAAGAGCTCGACAAAAAACAGTGGCAGACACTGGTTCATCAATTTGTTAGAAAAGAAATTCTTGTCAGAGATCTCGAATTCGGCAGCTTGAAACTTTCCCCAAAAGCAAACGAGGTGCTTTTTAATAACGGAAAGATTCGCGGTTTTATTAAGGAGACAAAGCCATCTGCAAAAAAAATGAAACTGCCTTTTGGCAGCGAAGAAAATTACGACCGCGAGCTTTTCGATCTGCTGCGCAAGAAAAGAAAAGCGCTTGCCGACGACAAAGGAATTCCCCCGTTCGTTATTTTCTCTGATAAGACGCTGGTACAAATGGCTGCGGTTTATCCTCAAACGGAAAATGAATTGCTGAGCATAAGCGGCATCGGAATTAACAAGCTTGAAAATTACGGAAGCATTTTTCTAACAATTATTAAAAGCTATTGCGCAAGAAAAAATATCCAGTCAAAAGCCTCTGCCAAAGTGCGAACAAGAGTGAATAAACAAAAGCCGATAGATAATTCGGATCCTCGTTACATTATTGTCGGCAAAGAATTCAACGATGGAAAATCGATTGACACATTAGCCGCTGATTTCAACGTCAAGCAGCAGACCATTATTTCTCACATAGCGCATTACGCTTTTGACGGCAATAAAGTTAGGATCGAAGGAATAAGAGAAAAGCTCTCGCTTCCGGAAGAAGAACACCAAAAAGTTTTTGATGCTTTTAAAGAAGACGGTACAACAACCCTTTCTGTAATATTCGAAAAGATCAACAAAGAAATTTCTTACGAGGATCTGCATCTGCTGAGGATAATTTTTTTGAATGACGTATCTAAGCCTGGCGATCATTTAACTTCTTAGCTCCATATAGTAATATTGACTAATTATATTCAACACTATATATTTAAACACATAATATGTGTAAGGATTGGATATGCCTAATATAACTTTATCAATGGATAAGAAATTAATTAAAAAGAGTAGAGACTACGCCCAGAAACATGGTAAATCATTGAACGCTTTGATACGTGAGCTATTACAAAACACAGTCAATTCTAATGTTTCTGCAAGCACAATTGACGAGCTAATTATGCTTATGGATAAGGCTTCCGGAAACTCAATGGGTAAAAAATGGAGCCGGAAAGATATCTATGATAGAAAAGTATTTTGTTGATACGAATATTTTAGTTTATTCTTTGGATAATAATTTCCCTAAAAAGAAAACACAAAGCAGAGAAATAATATTAAAACTGTTAACAGAAAATTCCGGCGTTCTATCTACTCAAGTATTCCAGGAATTCTATTATGCCTCAGTACAAAAATTACATTCCGATCCGAATTCAATTAAAAGCCTGCTAAAACATTTTGAGAAATTTGAAATAGTACAAATAAACACTGCGCTGATTTACGAAGCGATTGATTGCGGTTTATCAAATACCATTTCCTTCTGGGATGCATTAATTGTTGCTGCTGCCAGCGCTGCAAATTGTAGTAAAATATATTCTGAAGATTTAAATAATGGGCAAATGATTAATGGTATAGAAATAGTAAATCCCTTTACTATGTAATCCTAAAAAATATTTCTACAAACTTTTCTTCAGTTCTTCCACCTTTTCAACAAACTCATTCATCTTTTCCACCGGCACTTCACGCAGAACTCGTGTAAGATTAATATTTGTTTGTGTGGTAATTAATTTTCTTAATGCTGCGTTTTCATTTTGAGCTTGAGTGCTGTCGGGAACCCACTCCATCAAATCATTAGGCGTGCAATTTAATAGAAGGCAAAGCTTCTCAAGGATTGCGGGCGCAAATGTTTTAACTTTATCATACGCCAGCCTGTAAGAAGTATAATCTTTGAATCCATTTCTCTGTAAATAAATGGTTGGATTGGTAATTCCTCTCATCTTGAACATCTTTTGTAGGTTATATCTAAGCATAAAGTGCCTCTATAATGATTGTTAATCGAAACTTTCCACAAATATAATAGAAAATATAATAAGATTAGTAGTAATAATAATAAACTTTCTTGTAATTACCATTATTTTAATGGAAATTGCATTATATTCAATAGTATTTTCCAAAGAATTTATTGTAATTGCCTTTATTTCAATGGTACTACCTCTTAATAGATGGTAATTACCATCTTTTTAATAGTAATTACTATAAAGATAGTGGTTAGTTCCATTAAATTAGTGGAATAGAGATTTTTTTGAGTGGTAACTATCGTCCCCTATCGATTGCATTCTTTGGTTTCTTGTTCTAAACGAGAATAAATTATATTGGCTGCATAAGCTTAAATCTTAATATAGAAAATTAATCTCTTTAATTGTATATTATTATAAGTTAATTACAAGTAGTAAGGAAATAATAAATAATGGAAAAGAAAAAATATATTTACTGGCAGGATGAAGATATGTGGATTGGGTATCTTGTGGAGTTCCCGGACTATTTAACCCAGGGAGAAACGATTGAAGAATTAAAAGAAAATTTGAAGGACATTTATAAAGACCTAACTAATGGTTCTCTTCCTAATGTTCGCCGGGTTGCCGAACTGGATGTAGCTTGAAAAGAAAAGCTTTAATAAAGGAGATTGAGAAAATTATTAATTTATTCAAACGGCCACTCTTTCAAATAATAAGACCTAATTAAAAATACCACCGCACCTATTGACATTACAACAACTCCACCGATTGCAAAATAAAATCCCGTTGAAACAAATAAACCAATCCACATTAAGATTGCAATTATTGCCGGCAGAGGATAAAGCCACATCTTGAATGGGAAAAATTCTTTCGGCTTATTTTTTCTTAGAAGAATTATTCCGACAGCTTGACCGACAAATTGAACAATGATTCTCATCGCAAGTATCGCGCTTATTACTTCTTTCAATCTGAAAAGTAAGCTGAAGACAAAAGCGATTGAGCCGAGTACTATTAAAGAAACATGAGGAAAGTTTTTCTTAGGATGAGTCTTTGCAAAAACTTTGAAGAATGTTCCGTCGACAGCGGCGGCATAAGGAATTCTTGAATAGCCGAGCGTTGCAGAAAATAAAGATGAGAAGGCAATCCATAAAATTAATATGGTTGCAACAATAGCCGCCTTTGAACCATAAATCTTCTGTACAAATGAGCTGACTATAAACTGCGACTTCATTGCCTCGCGCCAGGGAACAACGCCAAGCACGCTTAGCTGCATAGCAAGATATAAAATTGCTATTCCGATAATCGAAATAAAAATACTTTTGGGAATATTCTTCTCAGGCTCTCTCAGCTCTGAGCCGAGGTTGCAGATGTTGTAATAACCCAGGTAAGTATAAATCGTCTGCACAGTCGCGCTGCCGAGCCCGGCAAAAAATAAAAATGATAAATCGAATGCGCCTTTGGGAAAATCAAAAGCCAACTTTGGATTGAAGTGAGTAGCGCCGCCGAATATCAGCCACAAAATAGTTGCGATAACTCCTATCCAGAGGAACAGAGAAATTTTTCCAACGGTTTCTATTTTTCTATAAAGAAGAACAACGATTGCGACTACCAAAAGTCCGGATACAACTTTTTGTCCAATTGCGCCGAGCGGAAAAAGAAAAGTAAAGTATTGTGAAAAGCCGATTGAACCGGAAGCGATAACAAGAGGTGCCTGAAAGATGGTTTGCCAGATGAGAAGAAAAGAAAATAATCTTCCCCAGCTTTTAGGTCCGTAAATTTCTTTTAAGAAGACATAGCTTCCGCCGGCTGCAGGCATTGCCGCACCAAGCTCTGCCCATATCGCGCCGTCAACCAAAGCAAGCACAGCGCCGAGAACCCATGCAAGCATGCACTGCGGACCATTCATCTCCTGGATTACAATCGGCAGAACAATGAACGGACCGATTCCCACCATGTCTATCATGTTTAGAGCGGTTGCTTCTTTTAATCCGAGCCCGCGTTCAAGCTGAGAGGCGGTAACGTTTTTCTTCATAGATAAAAATCAATCAATTAAAAATCGTAATTCAAAATACAAAAAGAATATATATGATGAATGTGTTATTAAACTTGATTCTGCATTCAAACGTATATATTTTTGTTAGGAAAACTTTACATACGTAAACAAATCCTAACATAAAAAATGGTTGTTTATAAACCTTTAAATGAAATATTTTCGACCTACTCCAACATTGTTGTCATCCGGGAGCTTCGCCACACAACAAACGGATTCACCGGAAGAGAGATTGCTAAAAGAGCCGGGCTAAGCGCTCCGGCAGCGATTAAAGCGCTTTCAAACCTGGAATCTCTTAAAGTTATAAATCGCCGGATAGGCGGACGCGACCATTTGTTCACACTTAATTTTTCAAATTACTTTGTAAAAAAAATTCTTCTACCTATACTGGAAATAGAAAGCCGGTACTTCAATAGTATTAAATCGGAAATTAAGAACTGGGTACCCAAAGAAAGTGTAAGTGTAATTCTTTTCGGAAGCGTTGCTCGCAAAGAGGAATTAATTAAAAGCGATTTTGATGTATGTTTTGTATTTAACAATTCTAAGGGCAAAAAGACAACCGAGAAAGAAGTAAATAAGTGCCGGGATGAATTGTATAAAAATTATGGAATTACCTTAGCTCCCTTTTATATTTCATTAAGAGAATTTAAGAAGCGGGCGAGTAATAAAAAGCCTCCCGTGGATGAGATTGTTAAGGATGGAATAGTTTTAATTGGCAAATCAATAAAAGAATTATTAAATGACGGGTAGAAGTCAAAGAAAAAAAATAGAAGCTTCCCGCTGCAATGATTTCTATATAGTTGCGGAAAATTTTTATCAAGGTGCAAAAGTTGCATCAGATTATGCTTACTACAATGCAGCTGGCGTTCTAATAGTTCATTCAGCTATTGCTTATTCGGATGCAATATGCATAAAAAATAAGGGGGTTAAAATTCAAGGAGAAAATCATTATGAAGTTATTTCACTTCTTGATGATATTATTACACATTCGGAAGAAAAGAAAAAGGCACTTAACCACCTAAAAAATATCATCGACCACAAAAACAGTGTGTCTTATTCCGGAGAAGTTTATCATAAGAAAGATATTGAATCGCTCTGGAAACAATTGGATAGATTTAAATTTTGGGCAGAGCAATTACTAAGATAATTTCCCAATGCATGAGTAATTGGTGAATTAATACATCAGCACATGTTCACCGCGGCGAAGCATGATTACATGAAAACCTGCAATCATGCAATACATGCATTCATGCGGTGCTTAGCTTGTCGCTATTTCCTTGTGCAGTCTGCTTTTCTTATAGCCATACGAAAAATAAACTACCATCCCTACCAGAAGCCAGATGGCAAACCTTATATAAGTTATCCAGGGAAGACCAAGGATTAAATACAAACATGAAATTATCCCAAGAATCGGAATAAAGGGAACCCACGGAGTTTTAAAAGCTCTCGGTCTGTCCGGTTCTTTTTTGCGAAGAATAATTATACCGGCGCAAACAAGGATAAAGGCAAATAAGGTTCCGATGTTTGTTAGGTCAACCATCTCATCGATTGTGGTAAACATAGCCGTTATGCCCACGGCTAAGCCGGTAAGGATTGTTGTAACATAAGGAGTTTTGAATTTAGGATGAACTTTTGCAAAGCTTTTAGGAAGCAGACCATCGCGCGCCATTGAAAAGAAAATTCTTGGCTGACCAAGCTGAAAGACGAGCAGCACTGCGGTATGCGCTACCACCGAACCGAATGCGATTAATCCAATTATAAGGTCTGCATGTTTTCCGATATTAGCATACTGCATTGCCAGCGTAAGAGGCTCGGATTGGCTGGTAGCCAAAGTTTTTACAAGAGCCTGGTAAGGAATAATTCCTGTGAAGACAGCGGCAACAAGTATGTATATAATAGTGCTGACAATTAAAGAGCCGATAATACCAATCGGCATATCACGCTTGGGATTGCGAACCTCCTCCGCAACCGTAGACACGGCATCGAAACCGATGTAAGCAAAAAATACAACCGCAGCGCCTGCTTGAACACCTGCCCAGCCGTTAGGCGCAAATGGAACCCAGTGCGCCGGGTTTACATGAAAGAAACCAACCACTATAAATAATCCAAGAACAAGTAATTTTATAATAACCATAACGGTTGTTGATCTTGCACTTTCTTTTATACCGAGAACCAGCACTACGGTTATTAAAGCAACAATTGAAAACGCAGGGAGATTGAATACAATAGGAACACCAAAAAAATGCGGGGCATGTTCAAGAAGCCCGGGTATTTTTGCCGCCGTTCGATAATCGATTGACATCCAATCTGGAATTATTATTCCAAATCCCGAAACAAATGTTTTAAAATAATTTGCCCAGCTTATCGCAACAGCAACATTGCCGACCGCGTATTCAATAATTAAATCCCATCCGATTATCCAAGCAACAAGCTCACCCAATGTTCCGTATGAATAAGTGTAGGCACTGCCGGAAATAGGAACCATAGAAGCAAACTCGGCATAGCACAAAGCCGCAAAGCCGCACGCTACGGCAGTTAATACAAAAGACAACATAAGCGCTGGACCTGCGCCTGGTCTCATCGCGTCACCGGCAGCGGCGGTTCCAATAGTTGCAAAAATTCCTGCGCCGATGATTGCGCCTATGCCGAGCATTACAACATCGAATGAGCCAAGCGCCCGCTTTAGTTGATGCTCGGGTTCTTCACCTTCATGAACCAATGCATCAAGACTTTTTGTTCTGAATAATTGTTTTAGCAATGGATTTCTTCCTTATAAGATTTGAATGATAAATTAAAATGCCGAGACGATTGAGTGTTTCAATATTTTTGTGCCGTTAAAGAATAATTTGCAAAAATAATACGCATGTTTAATTCAATATAAATAATTATTCTTTTAATTTGAAAGGAGAAATTATAAAATAATTTGAAAACTTTACTTAAAAAAGATGCTGCCTATTACATAAGGGCTTCTGAATGTCGATTTATATTTGTTTTTGTTTTTAAACGGAGTTTAAATTGATCTCATTGCATTCTGCGTTGTTGCTTTTCGGCGTCGGCTTGGCAGCCGGGTTTATAAATATAAATGCTGGCGGTGGGTCGACGTTAACTTTACCCGCTTTAATTTTTCTCGGATTAAACTCTTCTTTAGCAAACGGTACAAACCGGGTTGGCGTTTTCCTTCAAACATTAACAGGTGTTTATTCTTTTAAAAAAGAAGATTACCATCAATTTGACGTTAGCTTAAAACTATCTTTATTAACTCTTCCTGGAGCCATTGCGGGCGCTTTGCTTTCTTTAAAAATTGGAAATGAAGCTTTCCATAAAATTCTCGCAGTAGTTATGATCGGAATTATTATTTCGATGGTAATTCCAAAATCAAAATTTTCAAACATCGACGCGGAAAATAAAAAAATTACACCTGCCGTTTTTATAGCTATGCTGCTGATCGGTTTTTACGGAGGCTTTATACAGGTTGGCGTCGGCTTTCTGCTAATGGCTGTTTTAAATTACTTAATGAAGCTTAACCTTGTTCATGTAAACATGCATAAAGTATTTATAGTCGCCGTTTATACAATCCCGGCGCTTTTGATTTTCATCTGGCAAGGAGATGTAAACTGGGTTTACGGTTTAACGCTTGCCGCCGGAAATTCTATCGGAGCTTACTGGGCAGCAAAATTTTCTGTACGGGGCGGCGAGAAGTGGATAAAAATATTTTTAATTATTGCAGTACTAATTATGTCGGCTAAGCTTTTTGGATTTTTTTAGATAAATAGTTAACAAGACTTCTGCTAATTGTTTTGGGAATATTCTTACAAGATAATTTAAATTGATTTTTTAAACGCTTAGCCGTACTTTTGTGGCAGATTAAAAGCAAGAAAAACAAACGAGATACTTTGGCTGTTAACACATCTTCAACAGATTTAGAGTTAATGAGACGCGTAGCATCAGGCGACTCAAAGGCTCTGGAAGCTTTGTACAACCGCTATTCGCCGGTGCTTTATACCGTTATAAAAAAAATTGTGAACGATGAGAAAATCGCTGAGGAAGTTCTGGCGGATGTTTTTGTTATAATCTGGCAAAAAAGTAAACAGTTCGATTTTAACTTAGCAAATGTATACACCTGGCTAATTACACTCGCAAGAAATAAAGCCGTCGATACGAACAGACGGATGCACTCTGATGCGACTTCGATAAACTATTCAGATGAATTTGAGGACCAGTTTATAATCCCGAATCTTTCCCCGGCTATTGATCCCCTTGATCTAAAAACAGCATTAAGCTTAAAAGACAATATTGAACTCGCGCTTAATAACCTTACCGATGCACAGCAGTACGTAATTTATCTTGCTTACTACGAAGGCTTAACTCAAAAAGAAATTGCGGTAAAATTAAATATCCCGCTGCCTACGGTAAAATCAAAAATTAAAATTGCGCTGTCAAACTTGAAAGAAAATTTAATTAAGGGAGAAGCGTAATGCCTGGACAAAACGAATTTTATGATCTTCTTTTTGCTTACTCGTTAGGTTGTCTGGATGAAGATGATTTACTAAAGCTTAGAGAATATTTTAAATCGGGTGAAGAATTTGCCTGGCAGGAGCTTGGTGAATTTCAAAATTTGGTTTCACTGCTTCCATCTATATTAAATATCGAAACGCCGAGCCCTGCGATAAAGGATAATGTGGCTCGAAAGTTATACAAAATAAAAGGTGAAATTCCCGCAAAAAAAATTTTGCATGATATATTACCGGATGCGCCTTCTCAATTTGATGAGGAGAAAATATCTACAAAGGATGCAGCGTCCGAAGAGGAATATACTTCATCAGAAAAGCTGAATACGAGAACAGACGGCTTTGAAATTGTAACGGCAAAGAAAAAGCCACAGGAATATTTCAGACCTCCTCAGGAAACACAAATACACGGAAGAGATTCTGAATATACTGCCGCTGAAGAAGACAAAACTCAGGACGGTAATGTTCAGGAACAGCCGGCACTTCAAACTGTTGATTCGGCGGCTGGCGGAAAAGACACAACCGGAGGTGAAAAGAAAAAAACGTATACTTTGCACGGGAATTACGGCAACGATAAAAAAAGCGGTAAGAATAAAAAGAGTTTTCCCGGGATTCTAATATCGATAATTTTATTTATAATAGTTGCAGCGGGAATTATTGTCACTTATTTAAAATTTTCTTCGGACGTAAAAAATTACAAATCGAACGTTGAAAGCCTAAATAAACAAATAAAAAATCTTTCATCTCAAATGTCCGTTAGCAAGGAGTTAAGCGAGCTGCTTCAATCGAAGAATTTAAGAATAATTAATTTGCAGGGAACCGCAACCGGCGGATTCGGAAAGATTATTATAAGCCTCGATAACAGCAAGGGATTCCTACAGCTATCGCAAATGCCGGTGTTGGCTTCAGGAAAAGTTTATCAGCTGTGGCTAAGTATGAATAAAAAAAATGTTTCAATGGGAACTTTTAGTCCGGCAAATCCTGATGAATATTTCCCCATAACTTTACCGGAAATTACCAACCAGCAAAGCGCAAAATTTTTAGTTTCGGAAGAGCCGATGACAGGTTCGCTGCAGCCTGGAAATAAAATCTTTCTTACCGGTTCGTTTTGAAAATATAAATATATTTTATTTTCGATCTTCTCTTTTCAAAAAAAGTATAACCAAAATTAAAATTAGAATTGCCAGCCAATATTTTTTTGCAATATAAAATATCGTGTAGAAGAAATTTGAAAATTTCAGAGAGCCTAACACAAAGGTAAAAGCAAACGCGAATAAAATAAAAGCTAAAGAAATAAAAAATATTTTTTTATCGGATAAATCATCAATGTACACCATAAGCCCGCCGGAGCCTAAGATAAATAACACCGCCGGCGCTATAAGATAGCGGGTATTGAAAAAATCAAATTTGTTCGTAGTAAAAAGTAAGACCCCGGCAAGGAAGGTTGTTGTTCCCACGAAAAGATCCAATTTTTTCTTTTTGCCGAACGAGATGTAAACAAGCGCGATTCCATAAATGCAGAACACATAACTCAAAAGCTCGCTTGCAGAAATAGTAATTACATCAAACAGACGCAGCAAAAGCGCGGCGGCTAAAAGTAAGGTAATATAAAAAACAAACGCACGTTTTTTTTTCAAATGAATTTTCTACTACTTTATTCAGGAAATGCTTAATAGTTATAATATCCTTTGCCCCATCACGGAAGCAATAACGTCAGAGGCAAAAATTGCGCTCTCATTCTTATTGTCTAAAATCGGATTTATCTCGCTTACTTCAAGCGAGGACATGCAGCCGCATTCCGCTATTGATTCCATAAGCAGATGAGCCTCGCGGTAACTTAATCCGCCGCGTACTGGCGTACCAACGCCGGGCGCCACTGAAGGATCAACGGCATCAAGGTCGAAGCTAACATGAATATGATCAACTTTTTCTCTGAACTGTTTGAGCACTCTTGAAATTATCCTATGAATGCCGAGTTTGTCAACATCAGTCATTGTATAAACAGCTGGATTCATTTTTTTTATATTTAATTTTTCAAGTGAATCAATGCTTCTCAGTCCGATGAGAGCGCAGTTTTCAGGCTTAACTTTTGGAGCGAATCCGTAAAAATGCGTTAACTGTTCGTTGCCGAGACCAAGCGCTGCAGCCATGGGCATCCCATGAATATTTCCCGATGGAGAAGTTTCATCTGTATTCATATCCGCATGCGCATCTATCCAGATTACTCCAAGCTTGAGCTTGTTTTTTCGGCAGTAAGATGAAATACCAGCTATACTTCCCAAAGCCATAGAATGGTCGCCGCCAATACAAATCGGGAATTGTCCTTTCTCTAAAACTTTTTCAACTTTAGCAGCAAGCAATTTGGACGTTTTTAAAATCTCATTTAGATATTTCAGCTTGTGGTTAGTAATTTTTTGGCGTTCCATTATCTGGATATTTATATCACCGCTGTCGAAAGTTTTATACCCAAGTCTTTCAAGCTTCTCTCTAAGACCTGCTATACGTAAAGCAGACGGACCCATGTCGACGCCTCTTCTATCAGCGCCTAAATCCATCGGGAAGCCGATTATATTTACAATGTTTGAGTGTTTTTTGTGCATAATATTTTATTTTTGATTTTAGCCGAGGCAAATTAAATAGTTTATTTCTAATACCCAACTGCGATTGGTTATATATTTGTTGAAACATATTCTTATATTTTGAGCCCAAATATTGTTTATGTAAGTATTGAATTAATTGATTTAGACCACAGAAAATGATAGATGATTATCCAAAAGAGCCGCTTGTAAGCGTCGGAATTTTATCCGAAAAGAAAATTATATTCGAGCTTCACGGCGATTATAAAGTTTATGGTTTTAAACAGACTTTCAACGGGATTTATTCCGCAGAAATCATCGGTAATAAAATAGCATGTCAAAAAGGTAGCGAGAAGATTGAAATTACAGGAGAGATAATTTTTGAACCGCACGATTTTTTTGCGGAATCATTTTTACTGAGAGATGTGACTATCGGAGTAAAATTTCACTGGGAAAGAAAAGAAAAGCAAAGATTCAACGGTTCGCTTAGGCTGATAGCTGACGGCAACAAAGTAACAGCTATTAATATCTTGCCGGTTGAAAATTATCTTGTAAGCGTTATCTCATCTGAAATGAATTCAAAAAGCTCAGCTCAATTATTGAGGACACATGCTATTATTTCGAGAAGCTGGCTGCTTGCGCAAATGGGAAAATCAAAACACCAGGAAAAAGAAATTAAAAATTATAAGAATCCCAGTATAACCGAGTATGAAGTTATTAAATGGTACGATAGAGGCGATCATAAATTATTTGATGTTTGCGCTGATGATCACTGCCAGCGTTATCAAGGCATTACAAAAATTTTCTCTGATGGCGCACGTCAAGCTGTTAATCAAACGCACGGAATAGTATTAACAAATGGAAATGAAATTTGTGATACGCGTTATTCAAAATCATGCGGGGGAATTTCGGAGTCGTTTGAAAACGTGTGGGAGCCCGTAAAACACGCTTATCTTTCTTCCGTCGTTGATTACAAATTCGAGCCCGAAAATTACAACACGGACTTTTCAAAAGAGGCTAATGCACAAAAATGGATTAAGAACAATCCTTCGTCTTACTGTAACACTAACGACAAAAAAATTCTTTCTCAAATACTTCTCGATTATGATCAGGAAACATCTGATTTCTACAGGTGGAAAATTTTATATACTCAAAAAGAAATCTCGGAATTGATCAAGAAAAAAAGCGGAATTGACTTTGGAGAAATTACCGATCTTGTCCCTGTTAAACGCGGTGCTTCCGCAAGATTAATTATGCTGAAAATAGTCGGCACAAAAAAGACTCTGATTGTAGGAAAAGAATTAGAAATACGCCGGATACTTTCTGCAAGCCATTTGTACAGCTCCGCGATAGTTATAGAGAAGCAGGAAATTATAAACGGAGTTCCGCAAAGATTTTTAATATACGGAGCCGGATGGGGACATGGGGTCGGGCTTTGTCAAATCGGAGCGGCTGTTATGGCGGCGCGCGGGCATATGTTTGATGAAATTCTTCTCCATTATTTTAAGAACGCAAAACTGAAGAAAATTTATTAGTCTGCTTTATGAAAATTTTATATTCTTGTCTTTCTAAAAGTTGGGGCGGAATGGAGATGTTCACGCTTACCGCCATTAAACAGCTTTTAAAGAGAAATATTTCGGTTGAGCTATTGTGCATCGGCGAGTCAAGGATTCATATCGAAGCAAATAACGTTGGAATAATTATCCATCCTATAAAATTGTCGGGTGTTATTCATCCATACAGTACGTTAAAAGTTGCAAGCGTACTTCGCCGCAGCCGCTTCGATCTGGTTCATACGCAAGCTTCAAAAGATTTATGGCTGCTTGTTCCGGCTCTAAAAATTTTGAGAAGTAAAATTCCCCTGATACTTACCAAACAAGTCGGATCATTTATAATTAAAAAAGATTTTTTTCACCGATGGATTTATAACAGACTAAATTTTGCACTGGCAATTAGCAATGTAATTAAAAAAAATTTGCTTGAAACCTGCCCGTTGACTGAAGAGAAAATTTTACTCGTGCATAACGGGATTGACATTGAAAAATTTAACCCATCAAGAACAGATTTTAAAAATATCCGCGCAGAATTTGAAATACATCAGGATGAAATCGTTGTCGGAATGCTGGCAAGATTTAGCCCCGGCAAAGGTCATAAAGAATTCTTGTCCGCTGCTAAAGAATTAAATAAAAAATATTCACGCTTAAAATTTATGATAGTAGGAGAAGCAAGCCGGGGTGAAAACGATTATGCTGAATCAATAAAGAGACTCGCCGAAGATTTAAATTTATCAAACATAATCTTTACCGGATACCGCGCCGATACACCGGATATACTGAATGCAATGGATATTTTTGTTTTTCCTTCGCATAACGAGGCATTTGGAATTGCGCTTACAGAAGCCATGGCAATGGGCAAACCATCAGTCTGCGCCGATGCAGACGGCATCCTGGACATAGCTGTTGATGGCGAGACTTCATACTTATTTAAAAATAAAAATCCAGAAGATCTTTTGGAAAAAATTGGAAGACTAATTATTTCAAAAGATCAGCGCCTGAAGTTCGGAGAAGCGGCAAGGAAAAGAGCGGCTGAAAACTTTGACCTTGAGAAACTTACAACAAAAGTTATCGGAATTTATGACTCGGCAATACAATCTACAATATAAATTTGTTCAAATGATTTTTATTATTTACTCCGGAATGAGCTTATGTCAAATGAAATAACGGCTTTCTTAGCAAACAAAGAAAATGATTGGTCCCCTGCAGCAAAACTTCTTTTAGAAGAACAAAAGAAAAACTGGTCACTGCTTTCCAACAATTACAAATCCTTAAGCACAATTGAAGTCAAAGAATTCGAGTTCAATAATTTCAAATTAAGAGTTCAGTTTAATCCTGGTAGAATCACATCTACTTCGGCTGACGTTAGCGAGACTTCGATTGAGAATAGAAAATGTTTCCTTTGCAAAGAGAATCTCCCGCCAGAACAAAGAGGAATTCTATACAAAAATAATTTCATAATACTTGTTAACCCATTTCCTATTTTTCCAGAACATTTTACAATAGCTAAAACAGGGCATGTACCTCAGGAAATTATTAATTCATTTGAAGATTTATTATCTCTTAGTAAAGATTTGTCCAAAGATTATATTGTTTTTTACAACGGTCCGAAGTGCGGTGCATCAGCGCCGGATCATCTTCATTTTCAAGCCGGAAATAAATTCTTTATGCCTATCGATTTCGATTACAAAAATTTAAAAGACAAGTCCGGCGAAATAATATTTTACAATGAGGATATTAATATATTTGGAATCGATGACGGTCTCAGAAGATTTATTTCCTTCGAGTCCAGCGACCAAGAAGCGATTACAAAACTGTTTGGTATATTCTATTCTTCATATAAATATATTTCAGACAGCAGCGAAGAACCGAAATTAAATATCTTATCTTCTTATGAAAAAGATACCGGCTGGCGGATTATTTTTTTTCTGAGAGAAAAGCACCGCCCGTCTCATTTTTTCGCCGGAGAAAAAGACAAAATTTTATTAAGTCCCGCGGCGGTAGATTATGGCGGTGTTTGTATTACCCCGCTAAAAAAGGATTTTGAACGTATAACAAAAAATATTTTGATTGAAATATTCCACGAAGTTTCTTTTGATAAAAATAATTTCAGATATCTCGCGAAAGTACTAGAGGAAAAAATTAAGCAGATCTAAAATTATTCCTTACTCATCAAGTCGCTGATAAATTTCATGTTTTCTGATTCGGAGTTGGAGATAATTATTTTTATTATCGCGGTCAACGGCACCGAAAGAAGCATACCGACTATTCCCCAGATGTATCCCCAAATTAAAACCGCCATTAAAATCAAAAGAGGGTTTAAGTTTAATCTTTTGCCGATTACATTCGTTTCAACTATATTGAAAAATAATGTTTGGACCCCGGCAAGTATTAGTGCTATTATTAAGGCGTAGGTAAAGGATTCGTATTGAAGTAAGGTCATAATTACAGGTAGTATTAATGCAATTGCTGAACCGATTGACGGAATAAAATTAAAAAGGAAAGCGAATAAGCCCCAGATAACGGCAAAGTCGACTCCAAAAATATAAAGTAGAATTGTTATAATTATTCCTGCGGCAAGGTTTATTGCTATCTTCAAAATTATGTAGCGCTGGATTTGTTCCGTTATAGTTTTAAATGTTTGTGCTAATTTTTCTTCCTTGTCATTTTTTTCAATATTAAGTTTATCGGTTAGCCATTGACTGAAATCGGTGTTCGGTTTATCGGTGGATATTTTAAATTTCTTTTTTATTTCCTTCATTTCCGGTTTTACTTTTTTGAAAACGTATCTTTTCTTTATTGCTTCATAAATTGTACTGTGCCCGGTAACTACAAAAATGAAAAAGAACAATACAAATAAAATATTCCCTAAAAGAGTAAATGTAGAAGTAAAAATTCCGCCGGCTAAATTTTTATAATCAATCCTGGAAATCATCCGCTGGATTGAAAAGTGCCTGAAGAATGGATCATGTATGCCTAACGATGTTGAAGCACCGATAATTATTTTATTCAGCTTATCGGCATAAATAGGCGCTTGTTCGCTGAAGGAAATAAACGAGCCGATAATGAAAGAAGAAACTCCCCATGTAATAAAACCGATAATAAAAATATCTATTAACAAAATAGTAAAAAGAGGAAATTTTTTTTCCTTAAGGTAATCATTGACCGGGGAGAATACGAAGAAAAGGAAATACGCAATAACAAATGGAATAAAAATATGGCTTAATTCCTTTAAGGTAAGCGCAATAATTACAATTCCAATTATTGTAATAAAAAATTTTATAGTTCCGTTACTTTTAACTCTTACTGCCATACTTTTTAAAAATTATTTTTATAGTCTTCATAATAATAAAAACAATTTATTTCATTTCAAGCCTGAAGGCGTTTGCGGTGTTGATAAAACCATCTTAAACGCAGACCATCTTTTTGCATTATTGTTTTCTCCGATTTTCTCAATATAATTTTTGACTAAGTCTTCGCCTAAATTATAATTTATCACATAACTTCTATATTTCTCAATAAACTTTAATCTCTGTTCGGCTCTCTCTTTCGACATCAATGAATATTCCATCAGCCAGCTTATCGTTTCGGCTTCATTCCATTTACAGTCCAAATAATTTCTTGCTGCTTCATTTCCAGAATAACTTAATTCTTTTGTAAGATTTAAAACCTCATAATATTTTCCCGCATTATCCGGATTTAGTCCAGCCAAAGGAAAAAGAATTTTCTTTTCAAATTCAATTCTTGTATTTCCGGGAAAAATCATTTGGATTCCATAGTTCGCAGCCCCTTCTGCAATCAAAGATTGAGGACTGAATAACGGATACACCGTAAATTCCATCCAGCCGTTCTGCTTTACCAAATTTTCTTCAAGCAAAGTGTTGTAAACATGATGACCCGGGTAGCCTTCGTGAGCCGCTAAATCAATAGCGCGGTCAATGTATATCGGCAGGTCGGTATTGATTTGAATTTCACTAAAGTAATTTCCTTTATACCAATTGTATCCGCTCCATGGTTTGTTTGTTACATAATCAATTTTAAAATTTTCACCTGGTGGAAGCTGAATATAATCCAGGGTTCTTTTTTTGCATTCTGCAATTGCGGCATTAAAAACGGTATCCAATTTTTCTTTGGGAATTACAAACGATTTTCTGAACTCTTCCAACCGGCTAAGAACCTCGCCTTTGCCCGGCAAAATATTACCAAGCTCATCAATAATTTTTTGATAATGCTCTTTCGAATAAGCAGGGGCAACCGCGTCGTATAAATTTTTGCTTTCTTCATCAAATGAGAAAGTCCCGCCGCTAAGCATAAATAGTTTTGCTTTCACCGCAAGAAGTTGTTTGTACAAAAATTTATAACGAAGAATTTCTAATTCCGTGGCTTTAAAATCCTTTAGCTCTTCCAATCCGTTCAAGAGAGAATCGGTTTCCTTATTACAGAAATTTCTTAGAGCAGTTGTGTCGTTACTTGTTTCAAGCTTATCGTGCGGCTGCCATTCTTTTGGTCCGTAATAAGCGTCAACATAATCGTCGTCAAGCTCGCCGATTTTTAGTACAAGCTTTACATACCTTTCAGCAATGTTATTCATTTTGAGTTCCAACTCCTTATTAAGTAAGCTATTTTTATCCGAGCATGAAATAAAAAGAAATGAAGCTGTTAATACTAAAAAGAAATTTTTCCACGATAAAGCTTTTAATTTCATTTCATCTCGAAAAATTTATAGCCGGTTGCAGGGACGGTAAGAGTAAGTGCATCGTCTTCAATCTTGATTTCGCTTCCCTCAATTAAATTGCGCGCTTTGTGTAATTTATAATTTGCAGGCAGTTTAATCGTTATAGCTTTTTCAGAATCGCTTTTATTCAAAGCGACTAAAACTCTTTGATTCATATCAGAACGTAAATAAACAAAGCATGAAGTATCTACGTCAAGCGTTTGAAAATCGCCGTATCTCAAGGCGGGATTATTTTTTCTTAGCGAAATAATTTTTCTTACATCAACAAGAGTCTCTTTTTCCCAATCAGTCAGCTGGCTGCCGAAACGCATCATGCGGCGGTTATCGGGATCTGCGGCGCCTGTCATTCCGATCTCGTCTCCATAATCGATCACAGGAATTCCTGGAATACTTAAAAGATAGCTTAAATATAATTCTAATTTTTTATAGCTTGATTCATGCTCAACTGTCGGAGGATTTTTCCAGCCGAGTTCGGCAGCATCAACGTTTCCGCTCAATGGAATTTCGCCATCTGCGTATGCCATAAAGCGAACCTTATCATGGCTGTCCATAATATTTCCCATCAGGTTATTATTTCCGTATACGAGAAATGATTTTTGTAATTCGTTTGCGAGAGGAACGAAGGATGCCTTTTCATCGATAAAAGTTGAGATTGCAACATCATATAGATTAAAATTAAATTGAGCATTAAGCTGACCATTATTTACATAAGAACTTATCAAGCGGTAGCTGCCGAATGTTTCTCCTATCTGGTACAAATTTCTTTTTTCAGGAATTTCAATTTCTTTTTTCAATTTATAAGTTAGAAGCCTCCAAAAACTATTTGGAATATGTTTCACAGCATCGTGTCGGAATCCGTCGGCGTTGGTTTCCTTAATCCACCAAACCGCATTATCAGTCATAGCTTCACGCGCTGCTTTTGAGCCGACGTAATTAAAAGTTGGCAAATAAACATCGAACCAGGTGGTTAACCTTTCTTCATCCCATAATCTTAAATTTCTTTTTCCGTTCGGAAGATACAACGAACCAAACCAGTCGCGGTGCTTTTTATAAATAGGATTATCGATAAAAACATGATGAGCAACATAATCAAACAAAACTTTTAATTTATGCTGATGCGCGAGCCGGACTAATTTTTTAAGCTGCGCCATCGTTCCGAAATGCTCTTCGACACGGTATGAATGAAGCGGCCAGTAGCCGTGGTAGCCGGTGTACAAGCGATGCGGCGCCGGATATTCCCTATATGCGCTGTCCGGATTATCAACTACAGGCGACAACCACAAAGTGTTTACGCCGAGTGAATCAAAATATCCTGAATTAATTTTATCAATTATTCCCTGCAAGTCTCCACCTTGATAATTAGCTTTAACAGATAAATCCGGAACTACAACCGGCTTGTCATTCGACGAATCACCGTCAAAAAATCTGTCGATCATAATCGAATAAATTATTTGATCCTGCAGCGTGACATTTTTCTCTTCCCCGGCGGGTTTACCGTTTATAAATCTAACAGTCTGGATGTTTGTCGATTCTCCATCTTGATTAATAGCTACTCTTACAAACGGATTATTTTTCAACTCTTCCTGGCGGACTTCAACAATAATCTCGTCACCGTTAATTTTTATTTGACTCGCTGAAATCTTCTCGTTATTAATCAATGCAATTACGTTTGAGTTTTTTAAAGGCGCACTTTGATGTTCTTTTTCATAATAAAATTTTAGATCGACCGATTTATGCGAAAAATCTTTTCCAAGTATTTCAAGAAAATTTTTTCCGGTATGCCTGGGAGCAACTGTTACTACCGAATTAAAATCACCCACTCCGCTTGGAGTCTTTACAGCGTTTGCCGGATCGGCTATTTCTTTGCCGTCTACAAAAAATTTATATTCGTATCTTCCTGCTTCAAGCGGAATCGTAATGCGGTAAACTCCGTCTTCGCCGCGTTTCATGGGGAGGCTTTGTCTGTTCCAGCCATTAAAGGTTCCAAATAAATTTACCTGCTTCACTTCTCCTTCAGGCTTATAACTGAAACCGCAAAACTGAGTCATTATAACCTGCACGGGAATTTCATAATTCTTTTTATCATATTTAAAGTCTATTAAACTCATTCCTTCAAAATTTTTATCCGGAGTTAAGCATAATATTTTCGATTTTACATCGTAAGAAATTTTTATCGCTGAGTTCGGAGCAAAGACTAAATTGTAATTCGATGCATAGAAAAGATCACTTGCAAGCAGTGAGTCGGTTTCGCCGGCAGTTAAATTTATAGGCTGGATTAGATCCGTAATTTCCTGCGCGCAAATTTGTTTGAGTGAAAGAATAAAAATTAAGCTTAGGAAAGTAAGTTTAAATTTTAATTTGAAGGAATGCATTTTAAGAGACTCCAAAATAATTCTGAAATTTTTTCATCTCTAATTTAATTAATTATTCAGATAAACTTTTGGTATATCATTATTTTTTTCAATAAAGATTTCGCGCTCTCCTATTTGCTGACGCCACATTGCATAATACAAGCCTTTTTCTTCCAGAAGCTCCTGGTGAGTTCCTGATTCTATAATAAAGCCCTTCTCAAGCACATAAATTTTATCCGCATGAAGAACCGTTGAAAGTCTGTGGGCAATTAGAATAGTTATTAAATCTTTTCCTCGCGAAACTTCTCTTATGGTTTTACTAATTTCTTCTTCGGTCAATGAATCAAGCGCTGAAGTGGCTTCGTCAAAAACCAATAGATTTGGTCTGCGAAGCAGTGCTCGTGCTATTGAAAGCCTTTGCTTTTCTCCGCCAGAAACTTTTACTCCTCCTTCTCCGATAACAGTATTAAGCCCTTTGTCGGCGCGTGCAAGAAGAGGCTGACAGGCAGCTTTCTTTAAAACATCCATACAGTCTTCATCTGTCGCACCCGGGTTTACAAACAATAAATTTTCCTTAATCGTACCGGAAAATAATTGGGTATCCTGCGTAACAAATCCTATCCGTTCACGAAGCTCATCGAAATCAATTTCAGAATCGGAAAAGTTATTATAAAATATTTTCCCATTTTGCGGAGTGTAAAGACCGACAAGCAATTTTACTAAAGTTGTTTTTCCTGAACCTGATGGTCCGACAAATGCTATTGTTTGACCGGTTTCTACTTTAAAAGAAATTTCACTCAGTGCGTTGCGTGATGCGGTTAAGTGCTTAAAGCTTACTTCATCAAATATTAACGACTTAATGTTCCCAAGCTTTACCGGAGATTTTGGCTTCTTCTCTCTAGGCATTTTTAAAATATTTTCGAAATTATTTAGCGAGACCTCGGCTTCACGGTAAATATTGATGATGTCGCCGAGACTCTGCAGCGGACCAAATATGAAGAATGAATAAATGAACAACGAGAAAAATTCTCCGACAGTTATTTTCTGAATAAAAATTAAGTATAGCATTAAAAAGGTAATGCTCGTTCGAATAAAATTTACAATAGTGCCTTGAACAAAACTCAAACTTCTTATATACTTAACTTTTTTTAATTCAAGAAACAAAATTTTGTCGGTGGTAGAATTCAGTCTCTCAATTTCCTGCTGACCTAAGCCCAGACTTTTTATTAATTCAATATTACGGAGAGATTCTGTTGTAGTACCCGCAAGCGCGGTTGTTTCGGCTACTATTACTTTCTGAATTTTTTTTATTTTTCTACTCAGAACTGAACTGACTACACCAAGGATAGGTATGGAAGAAAAAAATACGGGGGCGATTAACCAGTAAACACTAATTGAATAAGCCGTAACAAATATTACTCCGACTAAAGATGTGAAAAGAATATTTACAAGCGCTGAGATTAATCTTTCTACATCGGTTCTAACTTTTTGAAGCACACCCAACGTTTCTCCGCTCCGCTGATCTTCAAAAAGAGAATATGGAAGCTCAAGAGAGTGCCGTATTCCATCGCTGTAAATCTGCGCGCCAAGCCTCTGCGTAATCACGTTAACATAATAATCTTGAAAATTTTTCGCCAGCCTTGATATAAATGCAACGCCCACAGCACACGCCAGAAGAAAACTTACTCCCTTAAAAAATTGCAGCGTGGTGTAGCGGCTAAACTTTGTGGCATAGTTATCAATTACAATTCTAAAAATGTACGGATCGAGAAGCGAAAACACCTGGTTGACAGCAGCCAATATCAATGCGAGTATTATAAGCTTCCAATATTTTTTAAGATATACTAAAAGCAGCTTCATAGGTTAATAAAAAATAAATGATAATGGAATAAATAAAAAAGAAGAGGAAGAAGATTTATGCTGGAACACAAAGAAGCCCGTCGTTAAAACGGGCTTCACGAAATTAGGCTTATTACTTCTTAGGTAAAACGGCGTCTTTTGCCGCTTTTGCTATTCTGAACTTAAGAACTTTTTTAGCAGGAATAACCATAGTCTGTCCGGTGGCGGGATTTCTTCCCATTCTCTTCTTGCGGTTTACAAGAAGAAGTTTTCCTAAACCCGGAATCACAAAAGATTTTTTCGCTTCTTTGTGTGCTAAAGAAACCAGCTCATCCAAAAATTCTCCTGCAAGTTTTTTTGTTGAACCAGTCTTCTTCGAAAGTTGATCAAGAATCTGAGACTTGGTCATTGGTCTAGCATCTGCCATTGTTTTACCTCTTATGTTATTGATAAGTTATTTCGGTAGCAAATTAAAAAGAATTTAATTCAAAAAAAATATTTTTTACAAATTATTTTAAATTTTTTTTTCTGTCGCCTAACGACGGAAAGACTGATTTTCAAGGGTCAAAACGTCTGCCTGATGAAACAAGGTTTTAATTTCCCATTCATCTTTCGGATAGCCATGGGATCTTTATCGTTTTGTAGCTTAAGGTTTAATTATTTATTTTCATATCCGATTTTATAAATGAAAGAGAGATTGTTTTTTAGCCGATGAAATTTCTTCCAGTATTTTTTTTATTATTCTTCGCCGTTATTTATGCGCAGACAAACGATTCGCTTAAAGCTTTCCCTCATACAGATTCAATTAAAGCTAAACTTAGCGATTTCCTTTCGGTCAAAGACTCATCGGCAGCAAAGTTAAACGACTCTCTTTCCGTAAAAGATTCTTCCAGAACATTGCAAAAGCCTGATACTATTGTTGTAATTAGTCAAAAGCCGTTTGATGGAAATAGTTTTTTTATCAACAGACATACTTACGATAGACTTGATTACCGCTACGCCGGGGATTTTTTCAGAGTATTTAATTTTAGCTTTACACGCGATTACGGCACTATCGGTCAACCGAATGAAACACTTCTCTACGGTACGGGTTTTTATGGTACCAGTTTTTTTGAAGATGGAATTTTACAAAATAACCGCTTTCCGAATCAATTCGATTTAAATGAAATTCAAACAGAATCGGTTGACTCGGTTGAAATCATTCATTTACCGCGCGGCTTTCTGTACGGAAGTTTTAATAATTCCGTCTCCGTAAATTTTATTAGCCGCGACTTAATATATAAAAAACCGTATTCACGCATTAAATATTATCAAGGCGCAAACGGTGAGGCTCTTGTCGATGTTCTTTTCAGTGAAAATTTTTTCAAGCGGTTCAATCTCTCGCTTGACGTAACAAATAGAAAACTGGACAGCGTTTTTACGAATACTGCTTTCAGCACTTGGCAGGTTAATGTTAATCTAAAATATTTTCTTTCCGATAATTTAGACCTTATCGCTTCATATAATTTTGTACATTTGGAAATAGGACTGAACGGCGGCGTTAATTATGACAGCATTATTAATTCAAACCAGAATGTAAGCACCTTGCTTTACGATAATATTTCAGCACCTGTTAACACTCCATTTAATCATTTAAGCACCAAGCGCCATTTCTTCAAGCTCCGTTTGCTCAGCAGCATTTCTAAAAGCTCTTTTACTGATTTGAATGTTTATTATAAATTCAATTTAGATCAAACCGAAAATCCCGTCGACAGTCTAAATCTTTTTGATGAAAATAAAAATAAAACATTTGGAGTTTTAGCAAGACAAGATTTTACAGAATCTATCTTCAATCTGTCTTTAAATGGAAATTATGAAACAACCGATTACCACAACCGCTTGCAAAACTACAACGCCCTTAGTACGCCTTCATTCATGGATAAAGTCTTTTCACTGTCTTCGATCTTAACCGCAAATTTTATCGACAGCAGCTTAACTCCTTCCGTCTTTGCAAAATATTCAGGCCGGACTTATAACGATAATTTGCAAAACCATTCGATGAATTACGGCGGGCTTGGTTTTGATCTGACTTACAAGTTAAATGAAGAATTAAAATTCTATCTTGGCTATTCAAGCTACCAAACAGAAATTTCTAAAAATTATACAAATGCTTTTGAAGCGGGCGCTCAACTTTCCTTCGATAACCTTTATATAAATGCCAATTACTTCAGGAGAAATAATTTTGTAAATAATGATTATCCGTTCATCAGCAGCTTTTATTATGCTGCCGACATGCACGGCGTTGGGATTAATCTCAATTACTCGATCTGGAAAATAATTTTAGAAACTAATTCTTCATTTTACATGCAGCAGAATTCTTCAAATCTTTTTTATGAATTTCCTCAAACAGCTTTTAACGGAGGACTCTATTACCGCGATATTCTTTTCGGCTCTAACCTTGATCTGAAGACCGGCTTTGTTGCATACTACACCGGCAAGTCAAAAGATGACTTGAATAATATTATTCCGGCTTCAACACGAATCGACTTCACTCTAGCCGGGGAAATACGAAAGGTTGCTATGGTTTATTTTACGTGGGAAAATTTACTAGACAGCAAATATTATATAATACCATATTATCCGATGCCGGCAAGAAACATCCGTTTCGGAATTGCATGGGAACTCTTCAACTAATTTTATTTGCTATTATAAGCTAAGCATATCTTTAAATTTTATTGCCTGCCTTCTCGATACTTCAATCTTAACTCCGCCTTTTAATTTAACAAGCAAGCCGCCGTTCATCCACGGCTCAATATTTTCAATATACTTTAAATTAATAATGTGCTTTCTGTTAGCTCTGAAAAACGTTTTACTATCGAGCCGTTCATCAAGATAGTTTAAAGTGCGAAGTATGAGCGGTTTAAATTCTTCAAAATAAAGACGCACATAATTTCCTTCCGATTCAAATAATCTAACAGCAGAAAGCTTTACAAACCAGCAGCGCTCGCCGTCTTTGACAAAAACCTGGTCGTCCTCACTCAATACCGGGTGGTCCGATTCTTCCGTTATGTTTTTTCTGTTCCGCTCTACAATTTTTTTAACCGTTTCTTCAAGGCGCTTTGGTTCGATAGGCTTAAGAAGATAATCCATCGCGTTATATTCAAAAGCCTTCAGCGCATATTCATCATAGGCTGTAGTAAAGATAACCGTGGGCACGCTGTCCAATTCCTCCAAAAGTTCAAAACCGTTTTTGCCCGGCATCTGGATATCAAGAAAAATTAAGTCCGGGCTTAGCTCCGAAATTTTCTTCAATGCGTCTTCAACATTTACAGCTTCGCCGACAATATTTATTTCTTTGTACGGCAATAATAACCTCCGCAGTTCTACGCGGGCTAATCTTTCGTCATCAATTATTAAAGCTTTCATTCTTTCCTCCAATCGGGATAATTATTTCTGCTGTTACTTCGTTTATTGATTCGTTCTTAATCGAAAAAAAGGCTTGTTCATCATAGATAAGGTGAAGCCTATGCTTTGTATTATTAATTCCAAATCCGCGTGATGTTTGAAGCGCTTTTTCATCCAATGACCCGCTGTTGGTAATTTTAATATGAAGATTTGAATTTACAACTTTAGCTAAAATAGAAATGTTGCCGCCTTCGGTCCTTTTGGATATTCCATGTTTGATTCCGTTTTCAACTAAAGTTTGAATCATCAGCGGGGGGATTTCCAGCTTGGCTGATTTGGGGTCAATTTCTATTTTATATTTCAACCGCTCTTCAAATCTTATTGCTTCGAGAGCAAGATAATCTTCAACCGCCTGCATTTCCTCATCAAGCGAAACCGTCTCTGTTCTTTCCATCTTTAAAGAATATCTCAGAATGTTAGAAAGCTTTGTCACGGCAGTTTGCGCGCTTGAAGGCTCCTCATCAATTAAAGCTCTAATGCTGTTCAGTGCGTTGAACATGAAGTGAGGATTTAACTGGGATTTGAGAGTTTTCAATTCGAAATCTTTAACTGCCGCTTCCCAAACAAGCGACTCTATCTCGACGCGTTTATAGTTTTCAAAATAATGAACTGAAAAATAAATTAAAGCCCATAAAAGAATTATGCTGCTTAAATTGAAAACCCCCATAAGTGACGGACCTATTTTAAATTTCTCTTCATGAAAACTTCCCGTTTCTATATGAGCTGCTAAATATAAGATAAGCATTGCCGTACCAATTGTAACACAAGCAATCAACACTCGCGGAATTAATTTTTTTAAAGGAAGATTAATCCATCCGTTTTTTTTTACAAAGTATCTGAAGATGTGTGTAAATGAAATTCCGGTAAAGCATAAATACAAAACAAGAAGAAGCTTTTGCCATGAAAATGAATCAAAGGAAGAGATCACAGTAATATTAATTACGCCGAAAAAAGACCAGCCGGATAATTGGCTAATCCAGTATGCTCTTTTTCTGTCCGTTAAAATTCCATGACTCGTTTTCTCGTTCGATACGGAATTTTTTTTTGAAATGCTAAGTCCAGCCAAATCTATTACATTCGTTTTCATTAAATATAATCTTAACCTATCTAAAAGAAAAACTTCGCTTCAATAAAGTTTTATCTCTTTCTATTTGATTGTCATTTTTAATGACAATTAAATGAAGCGTTAAAAAGTATTTCTATTTACTACGGGAAAATTAATTTAAGCGCCTGAGAATGATTGATTTATTATTATTAGTGGTGTTATATGATGATAAGTGGAACTAAAAATGAAAAAGGCGAAAAGATTTTTCGCCTTTTTTAGAATATGTGGATAGTTTCTATGGATAATATCTTATGCCGATTGCGCCGTCTATTCCGGATCCGAAATCGGGTGTTAAGCCGACAAGTACGCCTATCTCAACAAATACTTCAAGCGGCGTTCTACGCGGCAAAATGTTCACACCAAAGACACCCCTGACTCCCAATGCGGTATTGTTGTCGTTCCTAAAACTTCTGTCCCAGAATCCGCCGCTGTTGCCGAAACCTAAGGCAACACCAGGTCCCGCGTATAAGTTTGCTATATCAGATTCGAATGCATTGAAGTGCCAGAGATAATCCGCATTAATCCGGGGGCTTCCGAAATAGGATGAGCCAAGATCGAACACAAAGGCGTTTACATGGTTAGGCCAATACTTAAGCGTTAATCCGGCTGGATCTCCAAGCATTACGCCAAATCCTAAATCTTTCCCTCCAGGTGATTGCGCATACGAGCTTACACCTAACATAACTACAAAACTTAAAGCCAACAATAATTTTTTCATATCTTCACTCTCTTTAATATTTAATAATTTTCGAAGGTAAGATTTAAAAATATTTTGTGATATTATATTGGCTGTATCACATCATTAAAATAAAAATTTTAATCTTGCGCCTTCATATTCATTGCAGCCCATTCTTCTTTTGCGGGACCGTAAACGCCTGGAACTTTTAACCCGGCTTGTCTCATCAAAACCGTAATTTGCCCTCTATGATGCGCTTGATGAAGTATTAATGATGAAAGAATATTTCCTTTCTTCCATATTTGCCCATACATCGGTATTTCTTCATCTAAAGACGCATCAGTCCATTTATTTTCTAATGCATTTATCATAGTCTTTGAAGCTTTTTCATATTCATCAACAATAGATTTTGCTTCTGTCGGGCAAATAGTATTAGGAATGTTCGGAGCCATTAACCCTGCGCGACCGGGCATCGAACTAAGCATTACTACAATATGCCAGGCAAGCGTGCAAAGCGTTCTGCCTTCGGCATAGACCTTTTGATTTAGCGATTCATCGGTAAGAGTATTTAATATTTTTAATGTAGCTTTTGATTCGTTACCCCAGTCATTTTTGAAATCTGAAATTTTATAATACATATCTACTCCTAAATAATATTGCGCCTAACTTAAGCCTGCAAGTATTTCCTTCAATTTAATTAAATTATTCTGCCAATCAGCCTGCTTTGCGCGTTCGCGCTCGACTACTTCTTTTGCTGCGTTGGCTACAAATTTTTCATTCGACAATTTTTTTTCTATTCCGTTTAATGATCCTTCAAGCCTTGTGATCTCTTTCTGAAGCCTGTTCTTTTCTACTTCAAGATCAATCAAGCCTTCAAGCGGAACGTAAATTTCGCAGCCGTTTATTATTGTTGATGCGCTCGCTTTCGGCTTTTTTAAATTTACATCAACTTCTATTTTCTCAACGCGCGCTAATTTCTTAATGTATTCAATTTGATGCGCTGCTACATTTGATGACTTCAAGTAAGCGGTAATAAACTTCGACGGTGCAATGTTCATTTCGCCGCGGATGTTTCTTATTCCTGTAATTATATCCTGAACAAATTCCATCTCTTTTTCCGCCGAAGGATTTATTAAATTCCTATTCAGCTCCGGATATTTTGAAATTGAAATGCTCTCGCCGTCTTTTCTCTTTTCTATAAGCTGCCATAATTCTTCAGTAATGAACGGCATAAAAGGATGAACTATTTTTAATAGATTTTCAAATATCGAAAGCGCTCTTGTAAGAACCGCCGATTTGATTTCTTCATCGTTGGCGTAAAGCCTGTTCTTTGCAAGCTCGATATACCAGTCGCAGAAATCATTCCATGCAAACGAATAAATAAATTTGATGGTATTGTTAATTTCAAAATTTGCCATCGCATTATTTATATTTTGCAGAGTCTGATTGAAGCGCGAGTTTATCCAGTGATCGGAAAAATCGAGATGCTTATTAATTAAATTTTTATTAAGAGGAATATTTTCCGCATTCATCAGCAAAAATCTTCCCGCGTTCCAAAGCTTATTTGCAAAGTTCCGTCCAAGCTCGCATTTATCAGTGCTGAATAAAACATCCTGCCCAAGCGGCGCAAGATAAATTACAGTAAACCTTAAAGCGTCCGCGCCGTATTCAGAAATTACATCAAGCGGATCGGGAGAATTGCCGAGCGACTTGCTCATCTTTCTTCCCTGAACGTCTCTTATTATGCTTGTGAAATAAACATCACGAAACGGAATGTCGTGTTTAAAATGAAGTCCTGCAATAATCATTCTTGCAACCCAGAAGAAAATAATATCCGGCGCAGTTACAAGTGTGTCGGTCGGGTAATAATATTTTTGTTCTTCTTCGGTTTTGAAAACTTCATAAGCCCACAGCCAGCTTGAAGCCCAAGTGTCAAGCACATCTTCATCCTGCTTTAAATTTGTTGAACCGCAATGCGGGCACTTTTCCGGCGGCTCCGCGGAAACTATCGGGTTCTTGCATTCAAGATTGCAATGATCGTCGCCGACACAATACCACACGGGAATTCTATGCCCCCACCAAAGCTGACGCGAAATGCACCAGTCTTTTATTCCGCCCATCCAGTGCTCATAAGTCTTTACCCAATGATCCGGATGAAACTTTACTTTACCTTCTTTAACAACTTCAAGCGCGGGCTTGGCGAGCTCATCCATTTTCATAAACCATTGTTCCGACAAATAAGGTTCAATCGGAACGCCGCCTCTTTCAGAATAGCCTACCTTAGTTTGATAATCTTCTATCTTAACAAGGTCGCCGAATTCCTGCAGGCGCTCTACAACTTTCTTGCGCGCTTCGTAACGGTCAAGACCCTGAAACTCCTTGGACACATTGTGGTTAAGCGATGCATCGTCATTAAAGATATTTATTATATCAAGCTTATGGCGCAGTCCCATTTCATAATCGTTTATGTCGTGTGCCGGCGTTACTTTTACGGCTCCGGTACCAAACTGCATGTCAACGTATTCATCCGCGAATATTGGAATTTCTCTATCGGCAATCGGCAGCAAAACAGTTTTGCCGATATATTTTTTATATCGTTCGTCATTCGGGTTTACTGCAACGCCTGTATCGCCGAGCATCGTTTCCGGGCGTGTAGTTGCCACGGTTATGAACTCATCCGTCGCATCAACTCTGTATTTAAAATACCAGAGCTTTCCTTTAATTGTTTTATAATTTACCTCTTCATCCGAGATCGCTGATTTAGAAGCAGGACACCAGTTTACCATTCTGTATCCGCGGTAAATCTTTCCTTCATTATAAAGCTTAACAAACGCTTCCAAAACTTGCTTATAATAATGGTCATCCATCGTGAAGCGCTCACGCTGCCAGTCGCAGCTAACGCCGAGTTTTTTTAACTGCTGAATGATTATGCCGCCGTATTTTTCCGTCCAATCCCAGCAATGTTTTAAAAATTCGTCTCTGCCGATTTCATCTTTTTTAATTCCTATTTCTTTAAGATAGTTTGTTACTTTAGTTTCGGTAGCAATTGAAGCGTGATCTGTGCCAGGAACCCAGCATGCATTGTAGCCTTGCATTCTTTTTGTTCTGATAAAAATATCCTGAATCGTGTTGTTAAGAATATGACCCATCGTTAAAATGCCGGTAACGTTTGGCGGAGGGATTACAATTGTGTACGGCTTTTTTGATTCATCAGCTTCGGAATGAAATAAATTATTCTTTAACCAGTATCCATACCATTTATCTTCTACGGCAGAAGGATCGTAAGCTTTGGGAATTTCTGTTCCGTTAGTAATATTTTTTGAGGAATTATCGGACATTATGTTCTCTTGTTATTCTAATTGTATGTGCAAATATAATTAAAATCTCAGGCAGATGAGATGCGGCAGTACATGTTGAAAATTCTTTTAGCATTAATAAAACTTCATTGTTATTTTTATAGGGAATGTTCAAGACATGTTAATAAATAATTTTTAACAGGCTCACAAAATATTTTGAATACATTTGAATGGACATACGAGCTTAGATTTATAGTTGCGTTAGCGCTCGGATTCTTAATCGGGCTTGAAAGAGAAAGCGCCGGCGGCGAAAGGAAAAGCAAACTTTTCGCCGGAGTAAGAACTTACACTCTGATAAGCTTATTCGGATTTGCGTGCGGCTGGCTTTTTCATGTTAACGTTACTTTTGCATTGCCGGTTGGAATGCTGTCGATTGCCGCGATAGCATTAACTGGTTACATTTCAAAAATAAAAGAAGGAAGATTTGGCTTAACAAGCGAAGTAGCCGCGCTGTTAACATTTGCCATCGGAGCACTGTCAATGCTTGCGGATATATGGCTTCCTATGGCGCTCGGAATAATCTCAACGCTTCTTCTTTCAGAAAAAGCTGAGCTTGAAAAATGGGTAGAACGTTTGGACAAGTCGGAATTTCTCGCAGTAATAAAATTTTTACTCGTTACATTAATAATTCTTCCCGCGCTGCCGGATCAAAGCTTTACGCAATTCTATCTTAATCCGAGAAATATCTGGCAGATAGTGATAATGGTTTCTTCCATAGGTTTCGTTGGATATTTTTTGATGAAAAAATTCGGCGGGAAGATCGGCTTGTGGCTTTCCGGCTTGCTCGGCGGAATTGTTTCAAGCACGGCAGTAAGCATTGCGGTAGGACGTATTGCAAAGAACAATCCCGGACAAAGCAGGAATGCGCTCCAAGCTTCGCTTCTTGCGAGCAGCGTAATGTATATTAGAATTTTAATAATCATCTGGATAATAAACCCGCAAAGTATTTTTTATTTCTGGTGGAAATTTATTTTACTTGGTTTGGCTGGTACTGCATTATCGTTCGGATTAAAACAAGAGGCTAATCACTCAAATGAACATTCGGTGTCCACTCTTCAGAACCCGTTTGAAATAAAGCCTGCGCTGTTATTCGCGGTGCTGTTCGTCTTTCTTTCCGTAATAACAATTCTTGTGAAGAACTTTTTCGGCAACGGCGGGCTGCTAACTTTATCCGCAATTGTAGGCGTTACCGATATTGATCCGTTTATACTTTCGCTGGTTCAGGGCTCAAAGCCGATGGAAGGAATAATTATTTCAGCAATAATCATGGCGATGATGAGCAATACCATAATTAAAGCGATTTACTTTGCCGTGCAGGCAAAAGAGATTCGAAAAGAAACCTATATCCGTTACGGCATCTGGGCGCTTCTTCATGTACCTTTAATAATTCTTATGTGATCTTAATTCCTAAGAACCATTATCGTCACTGTTTTACGGTCAATCAATTATTATATTCGCCGCAAATTAATTCCACTTTAATCAATACGAGGTAGTTCATGACTTATAGAAAATCTTTAGGAAAGTTATTCTTTTTTTTAAGCGCGTTATTAATCGTTTCTTTTTCCTACGGATTCGGCGGAAAGAATTCCGGTTTAGTAAAAAATGCGAACCGCTCCGGCAGCGAGAATTTATCGTCTGAAAAAAAATTATTAAAAGTTTATTCACCTTCGGAAGGCGAAAAACCTGCTGAAGAAGTTTATAAGAATATAAAAGTATTTAAAGGGCTTCCTGCTTCGAGGCTAATCCCGACTATGCATTTTATTGAAGCATCACTGGGCGCCGACTGCGGCGACTGCCACGTTCACGATAAAGTAAAAGGCTGGGAGTTTGACAGCGATGCAAAGTCCGGCAAGAAAAAAGCAAGAAAGATGATCGAAATGATGAATGACATTAACGAACATCATTTTATGGGACATCAGGAAGTAACTTGCTTTACATGCCACCACGGCGAATTAAATCCGCAAACAGTACCTGCATTATTAACACTTCCTTTAAAAAGAGAAGAAAGAAATGATGAAGATATAAAAGTCGCGAACAGGTTAAACACTGCTGATGAGATCATCGCAAAATATTTAAAAGCAATCGGCGGGAAAGAAGCGTATCAAAAAATTACCTCATTAAAATTTGAAGGTAATACTTTGAATGAAGAAGGTAAAGAAATGCCTGTTACTATCTATCAAAAAGCTCCGAACAAATTGCTAGCAGTAACACAAAACCACTGGGGAGAGTTTTCACGAGGCTACAATGGTGAGATTGGCTGGTTCAAAGCGGGACCGAGAGAGAATAAAGTTGAAGGCGATGATTTAAATCTCTTAAAAGATGCATCTGAATTTTATCGAAGCATCAACATCGACAAAGATTATACAAATTTAAAACTTAATGACGTTGTTGTAATAGACGGCGATACAGCCTACGAAGTTAAAGGCACGCTTTCCGATTATTTAATCGATAAGCTTTTCTTTGATGTAAACACAGGTTTGTTAATCAGAAAAATTGAATATGATAAAACACCGCTCGGCAATCTTCAAGTTCAGACTGATTATAAAGATTACAAAAACGTTGATGGAGTTTTAATTCCTTTTACTGTTCATACGGCGGGATACGAAACCAATCAAACAACCAACTTCACAAATATTACTGCAAATGCAGAGATAGCTGACAATCTCTTTGATATGCCAGCTAAATAATTTTTATAAATTTCAGTAGAGACGGCTTATAAACCGTCTCTACCATATTTTCTTCTTTTCAAAAAAATTCAAACCGCAATTTTCCAAAAGACTAAGACAAAATTTTGATAGAGAATCAAATTTGATTAATTTTGCCCCGCACCCTTAGCTCAGTTGGTAGAGCATCTGACTCTTAATCAGCAGGTCGCGGGTTCGAGTCCCGCAGGGTGCACTAAAAAAATATGAATTGCGCTAAGTTTTAAAGATGCCGTCTGATAAAAGTGTTAGACGGCTATCTTTTTATTAATTTCTACTGAACGTTTTTACTTGCCGGAAACCTTCGTTCTTAACTTATTAAAAGAACGAGGTATTATATGATTCTCTTCAAACGCGACGGTTACTTTCACATCGAATATTTCGATGAAACCCTTCTTAGAAAAAGGAGAAAGTCTTTAAGGACAATGAACAAAACTGAAGCTCTTGCTAAGCTGACCGACTTTAAAAAGTCTCTGGCTGCAGATCAAAAAGCTCCTTCATTATTATTATCCTATTTCCAGAGTGAGTATATCAAAAACATCAGGCAGACCGGGACTATCAAATATCTTTCCTCCGTCGAAAAGAATCGGCTAATAGGCAAAACTTTGCCCATATACTCATAATGTGATTTGTATCCATTGTTTTCAATTAATTGCATGTTAAGTTCGGCTACTTTAGAACAGTTGCATAGAATAATTTATACACCACTTTGTTCAATTTGAAAACTGTTTAGTAACCCGTTTTTGTTCTTGCAAAATTTAATTCATATAAATACACTAGTATATTTTGCGGATTTATACTAGGGCTATATACTTAAAATAAAATACACACTTTCTATAATTGATTTTGAATTACTGCATGGGTAAGTTTTTTACGGCTTTAAAATATTAAGCTTTCATCCATGTTTTAATAATGATTATAAAAAATAATCTTTTAAGAGGATTATTTAACTAATGAAGTTATTGCGTGAAAAGCTTCGGTAGAAATTCAAAATAAATATTAATAATTAATTATAGCGAGGATAAAATGCCTTCAAAAAAAGATACCGTGCACTTTGCCGGTAAAACAAATCTGGATACATCGGATGAGTCCAGGAGTGAACTGCTAAGACAGCTTGTTGCTCACTTGCGTGAGAACCGTACTCAATTAAGACAGGAATGGGCGCGCCGTATAACCGAGGCAAAATTACTAACGGCAATGAGCCAGGATGAAATTTTTGCCGAAGCTACAACTATATATGATAATTATGTTGATGCCCTCCAGTCCGGTACCTTTGAAGCCCTGCAAACCTATGCACGCGACCTTTCCGAAAGGATTATTCCAAGAGGAGTAGAAACGCATGAGGTTATCGGAATAGTTTTGCTGTTACGCGACGTGCTTGCCCGCTCGCTGTTCGCAAAATACCAGCATGACTTCGCTCTTCTTAATAGAATCCTTGACGCATACGAACCCGCCGCAAACAGAATTGCAAATACCGTGGCTGTAAGCTTCGTGCAGGAACGTGAACGTACTATACGTCAGCAGCAGGAAGCTATCCGCGAGCTTTCTACCCCGGTGCTGCAAGTTAGAGACCGCTTGCTTATCCTTCCTATAATCGGTGTTATCGATCCGCAGCGCGCCAGGCAACTTACGGAACAATTATTAAGAGGTATTAGAACTAACCGCGCTAAGCTTGTAGTTATTGATATTACGGGTGTTGCTGCTATGGACTCAAATGTAGCAAACCACCTGGTTCAAACAGTTGAAGCCTCCCGTCTTCTTGGTGCTTCAGTAATTGTAACCGGCTTGTCTCCTGAAATTGCGCAGACACTTGTTACTATAGGAGTTGATTTAAGCAAGATGAATACCGTTGGAGATTTGCAGGGAGGTATTGAACAGGCTGAAAGACTTCTAGGTTATAAAGTGGTGCCCGTAGGTGAATCCGCAATAGAAGAACAAAGGAGATAACCGTGGAAGTCCCAATTCTTAAGCAAGGCGATTATCTCATTGCCACAATCCAGGCCGCGCTTACAGATGCCGATCTGCTGAAGCTTCATTACGCTTTAGTAGAGCAGGTAGGGAAACATCGTTCTAAAGGAGTTATAATCGATGTAACCGCATTAGATGTTCTTGATTCTTTTGCAACGCGTACTCTAAGATCGCTTGCGCACATGGTAAGATTAAGAGGTGCTGATACCGTTATATGCGGCATCCAGCCCGAAGTAGCCTTTACTATGGTTCAGTTAGGATTAACGCTTGAAGGAATATCAACTGCGCTTGACCTAGAGGAAGGTCTTGCACTTTTGATACAGAGCAAAAGAAGAGTGGGCTAAGCATGGAGAATGAGACTTTCGTTACTATTACATCGGTCTCAGATATAATTACTGCAAGGGAACATGGCAGGAATATAGGCAAATCTCTCGGATTTTCATCAACTGATTTAACGATTATTGCAACCATCATTTCTGAGGTTGCAAGAAATATTCTTCTTTATGCTAAGCAGGGCGAAATGATTTTAGGAGCGGTAAAGCACGGGAACAGACAGGGAATAGTTATAATTGCTAAGGACAGAGGTCCGGGCATTCCTGATATTAATCTTGCGATGCACGACGGCTATTCAACCGGCAAAGGCTTGGGGCTCGGGCTTCCGGGTGTCAGGAGATTAACGGACGAATTTGAAATTATTTCTGAAGTCGGTAAAGGAACAATCGTTACAATGCGAAAGTGGGTAATGCAAAATGACTAACAAAGAGAAACTAAATACTGTTATAGACTATGGAGTAGCATCTGTAACTATTCCCGGTCAAACAGAATCCGGTGATTTATTTATCGTAAAAGAATCTGAAAATACCGTGTTGATTGGCGTCGTTGACGGATTAGGACATGGCAGCGAAGCCGCAAACGCCGCAAAGAAAGCAGTAGCGGTGCTGAATGATCATTTTGAAGGATCAATAATAAATATGGTAAAGCTTTGCCATGAAACTCTTAAACGCAGCCGCGGCGCGGTTATGGCTCTCGTTTCTATTAATCTGCACGACGAAACGATTACTTGGCTTAGTATCGGTAATGTTGAAGGTATGCTTCTTAAGGCTAATCCGGAAACAAGCCCTTTGTACGAAAATATTATAATGCGTTCTGGCGCTGTCGGGTATCGGCTGCCGCCGTTATATGCTTCTGTAATTCCTGTTTCAAAAGGCGATATATTAATTCTTTCTACCGATGGAATAAGCGATGATTATATCCCCAGGGTAGTCGCGGACATTCGCTACGCCCATGAGCAAATGAATCAGCCTGATGTTAAAAATAAATCGGAACTGTTCAGCGAAATTACACACCACACGAAAGAGCCGGTGTACTCGGAAATTCTTCTGCAAGCTTCAGAGCCGACTTTATTCAGATCGGGCAGCGCAAATCTTTCACCCCAGGAATTGGCTGACTACATTAACCGCCGCTTCGCTAAAGGCAATGATGATGCCCTCGTTCTTGTCGCAAAATATCTTGGTAAAAAAACTCCGGAGAAGTAAGTGATCGCGAACGAAGATTTTATTGTCGAATACAATTCAGCTGTTAAGAATTATATCTCCACACGCGGAGAAATGGAATTGCACCGCGCTTATGAACTCGGAAGGAAGGCTCTTGAAACCGGTAAGCTGATTATTTATGCCACTCAGGTTCATTCTGAAATTGTACGCAAAATATTTTTTGAAACCGCCGATCCCGACAAACAAAAATTAATCTTTACGGCTGTAACGGAGTTCTTTTCTGAATTCCTCTCCCCGTTTGAAATGACTTTTAAGGGATTCATGGATGTTGTGGAAAATCTCAAAACCGAAATTGTCGTGCGCCAGAATGCCGAAGAAGCCTATAAGCAAAGCGAACGATATTATAAAGCTTTAATCGGAAACGCCCTCGACATTATTACCATCCTTGACGCCAACGGCACCATGAAATATTACAACTCAGCCGTTGAAAAAGTTCTTGGCTACTCTATGGATGAGCTTCTCGGTAAAAATGCTTTTTCATTTGTTCATCCTGATGATGTCGACAGCGTGCTTGAAATATTTACAAAGACCGCAAGTATCCGTGACTATACAACCACCGCCGAATTCCGTTTCCTTCATAAAAACGGACAGTGGGTAATACTGGAGTCTATCGGAAAAAATCTTCTGGATGATCCTGTTATTAACGGCATCATCGTTAACTCAAGGGATATTACCGACCGAAGAAACCTTGAAGAGAGCAGGAGAAAATATGAATTCATCGCGAACGCCTCCAAAGAATTAATGGGAATTGTTAATAGGAATTACCTGTATGAAGCGGTAAACGATTCATTCAGCAATGCTATGTCGCTTAACAAGAGTGATATTGTAGGCAAACATATTGCAAGCATCCTTGGAGAAGATATTTTTTATAAAATGATTAAGACTAAATTAGATAAGGCTTTCGACGGCAATACTGTTATATATGAGGACTGGTTTAATTTACCCGGCAACGGAAAAAGATTCGTTGAAGTAGCTTATTATCCGTATAGAAATAAAAGCTCTGTCGTAACTCATATTGTTATAGTTCAGCGCGATATAACGGAACGTAAAAAAAGAGAAGATGAAATTAAAAAGAGCCAGCTTCAGCTTACCGAAGCGCAAAGCATTGCGCATCTTGGTAGCTGGGAATGGGTTGCGGTTACAGATATGGTTTATTGTTCCGAAGAAATCCGGAATATATTCGGTTTAAAAAGCGAGGTGTATAAAATTCAATTTAAAGAGTTTATGAAATTTATTTCACCGGAAGAAAGAAATGAATTTCAAAAAGCTTTTAAGAGTGCGTTGGAAAATAACGCCTCTTTTAGTATCGTTCATAAAATCATCCGCACAAACAACGAAATAAGAATTTTACAAACGCGTGTAAAAGCCTCTCACGAAACAACAGATTTCACTTTAAGAATGATCGGCACAAGCCAGGATGTTACGGAACAGGAGCTGGCGAGGCAGTCTATTAAAGCTTCGGAAATAAAATACCGCCGCTTGTTTGAAACATCAAAGGAAGGAATTTTATTACTCGATGGCTCAACCGGTATTATAAACGATCTAAATCCATTCATAACGGATTATTTAGGTTATCCAAAAGAAGATTTTATCAGTAGAAAATTATGGGAGCTTAGTGCCGTAAAAGGATTGCCTGAAACTGAAAAAATATTTAAAGATATAATTGCCAAGGAATATGCCCGTTACGCGGAGCTTGATCTTGTAAGCTCTGAAGGTAAGCTGCTGAAAGTAGAATTCATCAGCATCGCTTACCTGGTCAACAGCCACAAGGTTATTCAATGCCACATTTGGGATATTACCGAAAGAAAAATGCTGCTGCAGGAAATTAACCGCGCGGCAAAGCAGCGGGCGGAAGATATGCGCAACTTTGCCAACTCAATCCAGGCGGCGCAGGAAGAAGAGCGCAGAAGAATTTCGAGAGAGCTGCACGATGATATTTGCCAGCGTTTGACTGCGTTAAAATTCCATCTTAATATTTTTGAAGACGCCGTGCAGAACCAGAAAAAAATAAGCCTGCGGCGCTTACGTTCTGTAAAGAAGGAAATCGATAATCTTATTTCGGAAGTTAGAACAATTTCTTCCAATCTTCGCCCTTCGGCGCTGGATCACTTCGGATTGGTAACAGCAATGCGTTTGCTTTGCACGGAATTTAAAAAGCTTCACGGCATTGAAACTAATTTTGATACCAACATAGCTACTTTTAGACGGTATAACCCCGACGTTGAGATTGCGTTTTACAGAATTACGCAGGAAGCGTTTTCAAACTGCGCCAAGCATACAAAGGTAAAAGAATTGTTCATTAAAATTACCGAAGAAAACAGCCGGCTCAATTTAGTTGTAAAAGATAAAGGCGCAGGATTTAATCCTGCAGATTTTATTAAGCATACCGAAAAGGAAAGCGGTCATTTTGGTTTGATAAATATGCGCGAAAGGACCGAGCTTATGGGGGGAATATTTAATATAAATTCCGCGCGCGGGAAAGGTACTACCGTAAGCGTGATTGTTCCACTAACCGAAGTGATTAAAGATGAAAAAAATTAAAATTCTTTTCGCTGACGATCATGGAATCGTTAGAGACGGGCTCCGGTCTCTATTCAAAAGCGATCCGCAATTCGTTATTGTAGGTGAAGCTGCCGACGGAGCGGAAGCTTTAAATCTTGTTGCCAAGCATAAGCCCGATGTTGCTATACTCGATATTTCCATGCCCAATGTAAACGGCATCGAAGCAACTAACCTTATCAAAAAAAATTATCCTGAGACCAAAGTGCTTATCCTTACTATCCATGAGGATGAAGAGTACATCCAGGAAATGATTATTGCGGGCGCCGACGGCTATGTTGTTAAGAACGCGGAAAAGAAAGAAATATTCGACGGCGTTCGCGCCGTTGCTAATAACGAAACTTTCTTCAGCCCGACTGTTTCAAAAGTTCTGCTTGAAGGTTTAATTAAAAGAACAAGAGACGGCGAAACCATCAAGATTGATTATAATAATAAGCTTACAAAAAGAGAGGTTGAAATCCTGCGCTTAATAGCGGAAGGTATGACCGGCAAGGAGATTGCCGCAAAGCTCTTCTTAAGCCTCAGCACAGTTAACAGCCATAGAATGAACATGATGAAAAAGCTTAACCTGCACGACACGGCAAGCCTTGTTAAGTATGCTATCCAAAAAAATGTAATTGATTTAAAACAGAAAAAGTAATGCGAAGACTAAGCACACGCTCAAGTGCAACTTGAGGACCGGCTTTAAGGGAAGAAAAATATTGATGGCATCAGGAAAGTTATTATAGTTAGAAGTAACTAATTTTTTCTGCTAAAGTTAAGTAATTTTTCACTGTGTACTTTCTAAACAAAATTCAATATTTATAGTTATTGCCTCTGCTTTTCTTCATGCTTATAATAGCATCGGAGGTTAAAAAAATCATGATGAAATATATACGCGTTTTAATAGCCGATGATAACGATAGCTTCAGAGTCGGCTTTACGGAATTAATTAACAGTCAAAATAGATTGAAGGTAGTAGGAGAAGCGAAAGACGGAATCGAAACAATTAATTTAACTACCATGCTTAAGCCCGATCTTGTAATGATTGATATTTCTATGCCGAAAATGGACGGCATTGCTTGCGCACAATTAATAAAAAAGCAATCGCCCAACACTTTTATTGTTATTGTTACAATCCATGAAGAATCTACCTTTAAGGTGCTCGCGGATTCACTTCCCGCAGACGGCTTTATATGCAAATCATCTATTTCGCACGATCTTCCTAAAGTGCTGAAAAAATTGCTTCCCAGGATTAACACTGACCCGGCAAAAACCGGTCCCTCTATGATAGATTTAATTTAGTTCTTTAATTAAGAGTTATAATAAACAACCTGATTTTTAAAATTAACGCGAAGGGATACTATGATAACTGATAGCAAGATAATTGAAATGGACCCCGTCAGCAATGAAGAGGACAACCCGGTCTTTTCGGGAAATGGAAAAAAATCTTCTAAGAAAATAAAGGTGGATTTTATCGGCAACAGCCCGGTGATAAGAGAAATTTATTCAATGATTCAATTAGTGGCAGATTCCACTACTCCGGTTTTAATAACCGGCGAAAGCGGAAGCGGCAAGGATGTTGTCGCAAGGCTGATTCATCTTAAAAGCCCGAGAGCGGATTTACCTTTTATCGCTATTAACTGCGCTGCGGTTCCGAAAGATGTTTTTGAGAATGAATTATTCGGACACGAGCAAGGCGCTTTCACCGGCGCTACATCAAAAAAAGCAGGCTACCTCGAAATGGCTAATGGAGGCACTCTTTTCCTCGATGAGCTTGCCGAAATGGATACCGATACCCAAGCTAAACTGCTCCGCGTTATTGAAAATAAATCCTTCCGCCGGCTCGGAGGAAAAGATGAAATTAATGTAGACGTACGAATGCTTGCGGCAACGAATAAAAATATTTCGCACGCGCTCGACAGCAGCGAGCTTAGAAAAGATCTGTACTACCGGTTCAGCGTTATTGAAATTTATCTGCCGCCTCTTCGTGAACGGAAAGAAGATGTGCCTCTTCTGATAGATCATTTCCTTATAACTTTTGGACAAAAGCATAATAAATCCAATAAAAGATTTTCAGATGAATCAAGAAATATGCTGATTAGATATGATTGGCCCGGTAATATACGTGAGCTTCGCAACGCTATAGAACGGGCAATAATTATGTGTCCCAATGATATAATAACGCCGAATTATTTTCCCGATCATATTTCCGGGTTCAAGCAGAAAGATAATTTCATTACTATTCCGGTGGGCACTTCTTTAAAGTCTGCCGAACGGGATATAATACTTAAAACATTAGCTACGGTGTCTAATAATAAATCTAAAGCGGCTCACATACTCGGCTTAAGCAGGAAAGCTTTATATAACAAATTGGATAGGTTCGATTCAATATAGCTCCATCACTATAAAAACTCCTATATTGCCTACTGAAAATAGCCATAATATTATAAAACAGTTCTAAACCTAAATATCACCTCATCCTGCGCTTATTGCACCATTCACCGCGCACATTGCACCTTGTCCCGTGCTTATTACACTGGCTCCAGGGCAAATATCTCCTCGCCCGGAGCTTATTGCACCATCCGCCGCGCAAATTGCACCTTGCCCCGTGCTTATTACACTTGCCCCGAAGCAAATATCACCTCGCCCGGAGCTTATTGCACCATCCGCCGCGCACATTGTACCCTGTCCCGTGCTTATTACACTTGCCCCGAAGCAAATATCACTTCGTCCAGGGCTTATTGCACCATCCGCCGCGCACATTACACTTCGTCCCGTGCTTATTATACCGGCTCCAGGGCGTATTGACATCTGACTAACCACACATGTACACAACCGAAGTTTATTTCTGATAGACACCCTTTCTGCCTCGGCTCGCCGGGCAAGACTGGCGCGTGGAAACATAAACCCAGGGCTTTAGAGGCTATGTAAAAATTAGATATTGATTCATTGATATTCATAAAATTGAATGTGCCAAATAATTTTACATTGAACACCTACGGTGTTCTGTTTTTTTTGGTAACTTTTCTACAAACATTTAGCTCCTCTGGAGCTATCTTTTTTTCCTACATTGTGTCCTAACTCCTTTAGGAGTTACATGTTTGTAGAAAAAATATCCCTCTCATCTCTGGAACTCCGTTAGGAGTTCAATGAATAATTGGATATTTATTTGTTCATAATCTTGAGCTTAAACCCGGGATGCCCCGGGTTCAAGTCCAAGTGCTGGAAAGCTTATTTAAGCAGTGTCATTTTCTTTTCAACCACCATATTGCCTGCGCGCAATTGGTAGATATATATTCCGCTCGCAAGATGCGAAGAAGCGTTAAATACAATACTGTGCTGCCCTGCATTTAAGTTATCATTTACAAGTGTCGCAACTTTCTCGCCGAGAATGTTATAAACATCCAGGCTTACGTGAGAAGAAGCCGCAATTGAAAACTCAATAGTAGTTGTAGGATTAAACGGGTTAGGATAATTCTGCCGTAAAGAAAATTCATTCGGCATAGTCAGGCTGTTGTTATTGTCAGCAAGCTGCTTTGCCAGTGTAGAATTTACAAAGCTTAGATTATCTACATAATAAGTTTTCTGCGTCCCGCTCATTTCCATAATATCAATTCTCTGGATCGCGCTGTTATTTGGATTAAGCTGGCTTAATGGAATAGTAACAACCGTCCAAACATTTGCTGGTACGCTTCCGTAATTAATCTTCGGGAACGAACTGCCGCCGTCATTTTCAAACATTACTGAAAGTGATAATGAAGTTGTGGAATAAACCGCAAATTGCAATGCATTATATGACAGCGTGCTTACGGAATTATTTGATCCCCAGCTTCCGTCATGCAAGCTTAGGCTGCCCCATGCGCTTTGAACAACCTGTGCAGAACTGCTTCCTTGATAAACATATTGGGTGCTTGCAAAATTTATTGAAGCGCTCCATGAAGTATTTATCCACGGAGAAACAAGACCGTCATTATAAACTGCTAAGCTCGCACTCGTAGTCGGAGTGCTGCCTGACGTAAAGCTCCATATCGGCGACCACGCTGCTGAGCCTGCAGAATTTACAGAAGCAACTTTCCAGAAATAAGTGCTTCCGTTAGTCAGTCCGCTTAATGCAAGAGATGAAGATGTTACTCCGGTTTTATTTAAATAAATATTTGTGAATGCCTGGTCTGTAGCGACTTGAACATTATAAGAAGCCGCACCGGTTACAGCGTTCCAGCTTAACGTTGGAGATAAAGAAACTGCGGTTTGATTATTCGATGGCGACAATAATGCCGGCGCTGATGCTGCAACAGTGGAGTTACCTGAGAATTTAATATTATCAAGATCATAAGTAACGGCAGTTCCGTTTACATCCTGTATTACAATTTGATCGATAGATAAATTATTAGGATCAAGAGTTTTTATCGGAATGGAAACAATCGTCCATTGGTTTGCGGGAACAAGTCCGTAGCTGACCGTTGGGAAAGAGCCTTTGGATGTGTTCTCTGCGTATATATTTAAGTTTAAGTTTGCTGACTCTCCATACACGGCAAACTGAAGTGAATTATAATTAGCCGGATCTATTTCTTGAGGCGCTGCCCATGAACCGGATAAAAGCCTTAACGCGCCCCAGGCATTTTGCTGCACGTTTAAGGAATAGCTTCCGGCATAAACAATTTTTGTGCTTGTGAAATTCGGAGTAATGCTCCACGAAATATTTGTCCAGCTTGAGCTAAGATTATCCTGGTACGCGTAGTCGTCAGAAGAATTTGATACCGCGATAGTATTTGAAACAGTAACCGAGACTGAAGATGTAGATGCATTTCCAGCCGCATCACTCGCTGTTGCGCTGATGGTATGTGTTCCATTTGATAATGCTGTAGTGTTAAGAGAAACCGAATATGGAGATGCAGTTAAGCTGCTTCCCTGCTGTGTCCCGTCAACTTTGAAAGTTAAACTTTTAACGCCTACATTATCTGAAGCATTCGCGGTGATACTAATTGTACCCGATATAGTTGCAGAATTAGCCGGTGAAGTAACGGCAACTGTTGGAGCCGTTGTATCTTTAACAGTCACAATTGGAGTACTGCCGCCGTTGATAGCATTTTTAATAGATTCAAGCAGTAGCTGCTGCTGTCCTGCGGGGTTAGTACTCTGGTATCCGGCACCAAGCTCCCACACTATCAGTCCTCCCAGACCGTTGCTCTTGACATAATTTACCTTAGCGCTGCATGTGGCTGTGTCATCATATGAG
>Ga0187812_1000030_pt1 | contig 55263 bp, 61 predicted proteins | sample NC_S_2_FD_130582 | JGI IMG/M metagenome (GOLD analysis project Ga0187812, IMG submission 130582) | Wetland sediment microbial communities from Neuse River Estuary, North Carolina, USA - ASW-S_2 | ecosystem: Environmental > Aquatic > Freshwater > Wetlands > Sediment | place: USA: North Carolina...
CAACTAAAAATATTTATTGTATAATTAGATTTATATATATTATAATTATTAATATCTATTGTAAAAGTCAAATATATAATCTCATAATTACTAATTAATTTCTTATTTTTAGAAATATATATCATATAATTGGAATTTTATTTTGTATCATTAAAAATATACTTTGCATAATCATAAATATATTTCTCCAGATCATAAATATTTACTTTCAAATTATAAATATTTATTTTATAATCATGAATCAGCATCTACATAACTCAGATTGTTATTTCCGGTGTTTACTTGCGAAAATTTCCGAAGTGAATATTTATTTCTAAAATAAAATTGAGGAGACGCCATGTTAAAATATAACTTTGAAAGACTTTTCCAGCAAAGAGGAATAGTCAAACCATTATCATTCTTACTTAAAGCGGGATTCAATAGGAATTTTGCTTCAAGATTAATTAACGGAAGGACAAATGGTTTTAGTCCGCGGCAATTAGAAATGCTTTGCAATGTTTTTAGATGCACTCCTAACGACCTGATGGAATGGAAACCGGATAAGCCTGAAGACGTGAATGAAAGTAACCGTTTGACAAGCCTAATTAGAAGCGCCACACCTTTATTTAATCTTTCGGCGTTTACTTCCGATATGCCGTTTGATACTCTGCCGGAGTTTGCTAAAAAAGTTGACGAGATTAAGAAAGAAATTTTAGCTAAGGGAAAGATTAGTTAAAAAGTGGGACGCACTGCTGCGTCCCATTTAATTTTCTTTTAGAAGACAAATGTTACGCCGAATTTAACCTGATCGTATAATAGCGGCGCTGCGGAATCAAACGGCCAGTTCATTTTTTCTTTTCGCAGTTCATACACGCCGTATGACAAAGCGTTCTTCAAAACGAAGCTTACAACTGGTCCTGCATAAGGCGAGTGATCCATAATTTTATTTACGAAACTGTCTATTCCCCATTGCCCGGCAGCTTCTACCAGCGCGCTTCCGACCCACTTCCAGAAAATATGACGCGGGAATATTATTGATCTTTCATACGCGGCGCCGATTTGAATTTGCGGAAGAATGTTTATTTTAATTCCGCCTTCCGTACTCGTCCCGAATCTAAATGAATTGTTATAAAGATCGGTAATGCTTTTATCATTTGAACCGATGCGATCGGACTTCATTTGTAGCTGCGACCAGTCAATCGCGTAATCATAGTATGGAATTATTTTAACCGCGCTGCTTAGCCTGTATCCGTAGCCTGAAGCCCAGCCGAATCCAAAGCGCCATAGATCGGTATTGTAACTATTACTGGCGGATGAGCCATTTGAAAGATTAGTAGAGATGTTGCTCAATAAAAAGTATTTAAATTTATATTTAAGAATATCGTCGGCGCGCCACGATGATTCTAAATTAGTATAACCAAGCTTTACTTCCATTAAATTGGGATTTGCGAAACTGCCGTTTAGACCGTTCTGGCTTAATTTAGATAAGCCGTAAGTAAGATCAATAGTCGGTCTGCCGTTAAATTCATCTTCAAACAAATCGAAACGCCAGTGATGATTGTGAAACTCAGTCCACGTTGTATCTTCCGCGGCTGTAGTATCGTTTTCATCCTGCGCATAAGAATAGAAGAACGCAGAGAGAGATAAGAACATAATTAGTAACAATTTTTTATAGAACATTTTTTCTCCTTTGATATTTAGTATAAAATTATTTTCATCTTTTGTTTAGCTCAATCTTTATGCCGTTAACAAAAAATATCTTTCTGGCTGAAATTTAAGTCCCGCATTAAACAAACGAACAATTATTTAGACAAACATTTTACTTTTGTATCCACACGAATTGTTTTTCTGTTTAAGACAATAGCTTCTTCAAAAAAGTTACTGTTAATTAAAAAAGTTTTTGCTCTAACGGAACTAAATTTAATCAGGAAGAAGAATTCGATGAATTGCGGTAAATAGGATTGATATACTGCGTTAGATTTGCTCTCCCCATAATAATTTTTAGTTGATAAACACCTATTAATATTTTAATTTGCTTAAGGACAAATTAAAAGTTTAGTTATGAAAAATTTCTTATTACATAAAAGCTTTTATAAATCACCTTATTCAATTCATAATTGTATCCAATTTTCATTAATCATACTTACAATAATCTGCACAACAGCCATTTCTTTTTCACAAACAAAAACAAGGAACAAGAAAATGGAAATAAAACTACACAGCACCGCATTTAAGAACGGGGAATTCATTCCTTCAAAATATTCTTGCGAAGGAAGCAACGTGTCGCCGCAGCTTAGCTGGACCGGGGATACGAACGGCATAAAATCATTCGCTATAATTTTAAGCGATCCTGACGCACCGGGCGGAGATTTTGTCCACTGGGTTATTTATAACATTCCGGGAAATTTCAAGGAGCTTCACGAAGATGTTACGCCGTCGAGAAACATTCCTGATGAAGTTATGATAGGAACTAACAGCTTCGGGCACGTAGGATACGGCGGTCCATGCCCGCCTCCTGGTAAGCCTCATAGGTATATTTTTAATATCTACGGATTAGACACAATACTTCACCATCACCTTGAAACGGGAGCGACAAAATCCGAATTGCTTAAAGCAATGAAAGGACATATTCTTGCGGAAGGAGAATTGATGGGAAAATATCAGCGCAACAAATGACAAAAATTTAAGGTTTGATTTAATCTTGCTTTATAATTTTTATCATATCTTGTTCAAGAGTAACCACAGGAGATTCGACAATTCTGCCGAGCTCTTTATCGCTGCGGTAAAAAATAATCGTGGGAACTTTTTCAATATTTAAACTATCCGTTTCATTCCCCCTGCCTTTTCTATCTCTGCCGACCGTAATTATTGTTACGCTGTCGGAAGGATATTTTAGGTAATCAAGAATTTTGAATAACCGTGGAACTTCTCTCCTGCTGTCGCTGCACCATGTTCCCATCACGATAGTTATTTTAATATCTTTCATCTTATCTGCAAAACCAGTAAGCGAAGTTGAATCCACATTATAAAGATCATATTCCGATTCCCACCACCATGAAAAGCTTGTATCGTTAAAAGCCGCTCTGCTGCAATATCCAAGCAGCATGGGTCGTTGAGATAAAACATCTGTGACTACAGTATCTTTATTTTGAGCCATAGCATTAATTCCTGCAAACAAAAAAAATAACGACACAAAAATCTTCTTCATGATTAAACTTTCTTATTTAGGTTATTCTTTCTTAGATCAATACCCCAGAGAAGCTTGTTGCGGAGCGTATCAAAATAACTTGACAGTGAAGTGTGCACCAATTTTAAAGGGCGCGGGCTTTTTTTAATTTTAAGTTCAAGCGGAGGCGTAAAAGACAATACCCGCTGACCGTCGCAGTTAACCTGGATTTCTTTATAAAGCGAGTTTGCTTTTATAGTTATTTCCTGGCTGCCCGGTAATACAATCGGGCGTACTGTTAAACTGTGGGGAGAAATTGGAGATAAAATAATTACATCTGTTTTTGGACTTACAATTGGACCGCCCGCTGAAAGTGAATACCCGGTCGAACCCGTGGGAGTCGCAATTATTAAACCATCTGCGGCGAACGTGGTTAAGTAATCATTATCTACGGAAATGTTGAGGTCTATCATTTTGGGCCATCCTGCTTTATCAATTACAAAATCATTAATTGCATAAAGCTTTTCTATTTTATGTCCGCAGCATTGAGTTTCTATTATCATTCTTTCTTCAATTTCATAATTCCCTTTTTTTATGTCGTTGATAAATATATCCATCTGGTTGATGTTAACTTCGGCTAAGAATCCAAGCTTACCAAGGTTAACACCAAGCACGGGAGTATCGTGAAATTGCGCCCTGAATGCAGTAGCGAGCATCGTGCCGTCGCCGCCTATTGAAATTACCATATCCGAATTTTTACAAAGCTTGTCGTTATTGGCAAAATTTGATTTCTTAACTTTTTCAGAGAAGGAATCAATTCTTGCAAATAAAGAATCGCTGATTAAAAAATTAATTCCACTGGCTTTCAGCTTGCGTACAAAACCTGAAACGACATCAACTACGTTAGGCTTGTTAATATTTGCAATTATTCCGATAGTCATTTTACGTTTTTATCAGCCTATTCATTTTTATGAAATCTTTTTGCTTCCCAAAATTTACAATATTTTGTAAAAACATATGCCGATGAAAACACAGCAAGGATAAATCCCTGTATGCCGTCTAAAAAACCTCTTTTGAAAAAGTACATTTTTATAAAAATAAAAAATGGGCGCAATAAAATATCTGTGACTAAAAAGTTTTTGTTTTTCCTGGTTAATTCTTCGGCAGCAAGCGAAGTATAATTATTAAATTTTTCAAAGTAATGTTTGATAGAAGGATCGGTATAATGAAGAAGATCGCTCTTGAAAGCTCCGATGCTGCCTTCGACAATTAAATTTTCATGAACGTCCCTGGTGCTAAAGTGAGCAAATTTTTTATTGAATATTCTTGTGACCCTTCCAGGATACCAGCCGCTGTGTTTAATCCAGCGACCGAGAAAATTAGCTAACCTTGGGACAGAATATGCGGAAAAAGCCGGATTGGAATTCTTAAATTCATTCAGCTCGTTGATGAGTTCTTTTGTGAAAACTTCATCGGCATCAATCCAGAAGATCCAATCATTAGTGCTTAATGAAACTGCGTACTGTTTTGTCTCTGAAAAGCCAAGCCATTTTACACTAAAGCATTTCACTTTTGAATAAGAATTAGCAACAACAAAAGTATTATCTGTGGTCCTGTCGTCAACAATAACTATTATTTCATCTATGCAGTCGAGCTGGCTTTCAATGCAGCATTTAATATTTTGCTCTTCGTTCTTAGCAATAATAACTGATGATATTTTAAATTTTCCTGTCACTGATCTACTTTATAATTTGTTTTATTTCATTTATAACTTCTGCCGGGGTTATATCGTTAATATCTAATTCCGAATTAAATCTAAATTTATTTTCTTCGTAATCAAAATTATGTAATTCCTTATTAATTTGCGGAGGATAAATATAAAAAGCATTGGCGAATATTTCTTGCGGATGAGGGTTAAAACGACCAAGGTGGTTTCCGTTTGAAATACAAACTAAGGGAGTATTTACTGCGGCAGAAATATGCACCGAGCTTGTTTCGTTTGAAATTACTAATTGCGCGTCTTCAATATATTTTACAAGAGATGATAAAGAAATTTTTCCTGTAAGATCATGTACCTTTGACGGGTTTAAGTTGAATGATATTTGACGCGCTATTTCAGATTCGCTTTGAGAGCCGGTAATCAGAATGTTGAAATCAAATTCACGTATAATATATTCAGCTATAGAAATAAAATTATTTGCATCCCAAATTCTCTTTTTGTCCTGGGCGCCGGGAACAATTACCACATATTTATCCGGCGTAACTTTTTCGAGCTTTATGATTTTAGTATCAAAGTACGGTTTCTGTATTTCCAATTTTTGTTGAAATAGGTTCTCAAAAAATTCTTTGTTGCGGTAAAACTCAAATAGATTTTTCGTACTGGATGTTAGCAGGGTTGTATAATAATCATCCGAAAGAAGATTGCGTTTCCATTTTGCGTGTTTATCTAAAGAAGCTGTGCATCCGATCTTTTCTATGGCGCAGCTCGTTTTCACAATTGAATCGCCGTATAGAATTTCTCTTGTATAAGTTGGATCAATAACAGTCTGAAACCCGGCATCGTGAATTTTCTTAAGAGTCCGGTACTTGTATAATATATTTCCATAAAATTTCTTCCTATCGATCCAGATAAATTCATCAATAAACGGTGAGTCAAAAGTTTCGGCAAGGTTTTTCCAAACTATATTTCCGCACAAAGTAATTTTATAATTTCTATAAGCTTCATTTAGCTTAACTATTTCAATAAAATTCCGGAACAACACATAATCTCCGATTGAATCTAAGCGGATAAGAAGAAGAGTGTTGCTGCGTGTGGGTATCTTCTTAAGGCAAACAAGAAAATCAATAATTAAATAGATTAAAAAATTCGCAAGATTTTTAAGAACCACAAACATTATGATCCGCTCTTAGTTTCTAACTTGATGTGATCGTCCCAGATAAGGCTTTTCATATTTTTCTTGACTAAAAGAAAAATTCCATATTTACTTAGCCGCAGAAGAAATTTTGCAATGGACAAATTGATTTTATTTTTTGTAAGCACATGAAAACTTCCAAAGCTGAAAACATTTAATTGATATTTATCCGCAATAAGCTTTAATGTCCTTGAAGAATAAAAGGCAATATGCTGACCGTGATCAAAAGCGTAGTACCACCAATCTTCGGGTTTTGGTTTTTCAACAGGAAGAAGATCGGTGGAAAAAATAATTGTGTCACTTAGCTTAAGCATCTTATTTATTTCTTCAACTGGATTAATTAAATGCTCAAAGACTTCAAATGCTGTAACAGCTTTTACTTTTGTTTGATCCGAATGCCTGAATTCAAAACCTTTGGCTAAAATATTTTCACAGAATTTATCTTCCCAGTAAAAATCAAAACCGACGTCTCTCATTAAGCGGGTAAAAATCCCGTAGCCGCCGCCGTAATCAAGAAATTTTGCATTCCTATCAAAAAAGAAATACAACAACACGGAGGTTAACCTGGAATAATGAATATTGCGGTCCATAATCCCTGTGTCGGATAAATTTATTGCACTCGAATAAGATTCTTCAATCCAATACGGATCTTCAGTAAAAATAAAGCCGCAATTTTCACAGTGAAAATATTTCACATCGTATTTATTCAACACTTTCCTAATGAAAAGCGGAACGGATTCATTTTCACAAATTTTACATTTCATTTCTTATTTAGCCCAAATGCCTTTTGCCGTTTTATTAATAATTTTTTTGTACTGGATCGGCGCCCAAACGGAACCGATTAAAACGCATACACATGTTGCCGTCATAACACCGGAGATGCCCATCTTAAAATTTTTTGCGAATAAAATAGATAGCGGAATATTTATAATTGCGACAACAATCGAGTTGTAAAACTGCAATCTGATTTTGCCGACTCCATTTATAAAGTATGAAAAAATATTATTCCAATTTGCTAAGATGACGAATATCCCCATAACTATAGAAAGGAATAACGGAACTTTTATTTCCGAACCTACCCAAATTTTATAAACGAAGTTAGAAAAAATAATCATTACTACTGCCAAGGATGACAAAAGAATCCAGATTTCTAAAATCTTATTTGTTACTTTTTTTATCCAAACAATATCATCTTTTACGAAAGCTTCTGTATAACCGGACCAAAATGGAACGAGAACAACGTTAAATATCAAGAGAATGTAATTAAAATATTTATATGCAACGTTGTATGTTGTAACTTCCTTCGGACCAAATAACTGGCTTATTATAATATTATCCGTTGCAAATAAGATAAGCCCTGCAAGCTGTATAACAAAAAACTGCATCCCGAGGCTGAATAAATCTTTTGAGTACTTAATATTTACGGATTTAATTGAGGGTGAAAACGATTTGTAAATTCCTGAAAAAAGGAAAAATGAAGCACCGAGAATTACCAAGACCGGAACTATGCTTGAGCTTAGTCCGAGATACAACAAATTTTTCTTTGTAGTTAAATAAAGAACGAATATTATCAGCAGTGTTAGTGAGTTTGACAGCGCACTTAATAAGCCGTTTATGGCTGGTCTTTGGTCCGCATTAATAATTGAATACAGAAGCTTAAACAAAAATTGTAAAGAGAAAAATATAAAGACCCAGAAAACAAGTACGTTTATTTCACCGGTTAAATATGCCGGGGTGTTTAATATTTTTTGCCAATTAATAAAACTGAAAACTGCAAAAAACAAAAGCCACAAAATAATAATGCCGGCTCCGAAAGTAATATATGCGGTGCTTACATAAGTTTTAGCCATTTCTTTTTGGTCTTTTGCAAGAGATTCCGCAAGTTTATTGCGCAGCCCGTTTCCAATGCCAAAGTCCATGTATCCGAGGAACATTAATATAGAGCTTAATGTAAGCCAAACACCATATTCGGTTTGACCAAGATATTTAATTGTAATAGGAACTAAGAGGAAAGTAGTTAGAAAATTAAACCCGTTTAAGAAAAACAAAATGATAATATTCTTTTTTGCTTTTTCGGAACGCGATGTTCCTTCAAACCTAAAAAGATCTTTAATTTTATCAGTTGGTTTTTGCAAGCTTTTTAATCGTTATTAATTTTTAGATTGAATTTAATATTTTGAGAACAATTTGAAAAAAATAAATTTGACTCTGTTTAAACTATCTCCATTTTAATCTGCGCCATGCTTTAATAACAAAATTTAAGTTTAATGATGTTAAGGGCTTTTTAATTTTTGTTCTAATAATTCTTACCAAATAAATCCATTTCGCATTGAAATTCCAATATCCGTGGAGTTTTAAAGCATTTTTCATTTCTTCAATGCCTTTTAGTTCTTGGTACCACGAAGTACCACCGGCATTCATTACGGATACCGGAATATCACTGATATACCTTGATATTTTTTCAACATCTCCATAATTTTTTTTTACTCTGTAGAAAAACTCCGTGTCCATTGCAACATGAAATTTCTTATTGTATAAACCAATATCATCATATATTTTTCTGCGAATAAACATAGCAGCATGGTTAAATAAAATCGCGCCGGATGCCGGGCATAGTTTTGGCCCCCTTCGATTAGTTCCATGCGTCTCATCAACAAAAATAATATCGCCGTGTACTATTAAAACTTCTTCATCCTCAAATGACGACATTACTTTTTCAAAAACTGTGTTGTCAAAATATTCGTCATCACTATTAAGAACAGCTATTATTTTTCCTTTTGACGCTAATATGCCTTTATCAAACGCGTCGGAAATTCCTTCATCTTTTTCACAAATAATTTTCAGTTTATCGATCAACCCATTTTCTTTATAAACAGTCTTCACTTTTTCAATAGTATCATCAGTACTTATATTGTCGACAATAATATGTTCAAATTCCTGATACCTTTGACCAATAATCGATCTAGCGTTTCTTATTATTGTTTTACCGGAATTATAAGTTGGAGTAACTATGGAAATCATTAAACAAAAAAGCTGTTATAAAAATTCAAAAAAAACAATGAAGATAGAAATAGCTAATATTAGGAATAAGGAAAATTACTGTTTTCAATTCAAAATATTATAAATTTGCAAGTAAAGATAATATAATTAACTATTATTCAGAATGATAAATACGGTTTGAAAAAGATATTAATAATTAAAATAGGCGCGATAGGAGACGCCATTATGGCGCTCTCAATGCTACATGAAATTGATCAGAAGTATCCCGGCGCGGAAATAACATGGATTTGCGGAAAAATTATCGCGCCGCTTATTAATAGTATTGAGAGAATTAATAAGACCATCGTAATCGATGATTATAAATTATTAAAAGGAAATTTACCGGACCGCCTAATTGTTATCTTCGGGGTATGGTTTAAACTTGCTTTCAAGAAATATGATATTGTAATTAATGCCTACCGCAATAAAAGTTACGAAATATTAACTCTTGCTTCTTTCAAGAAAGTTTTAAAAAGTTTTAGCGGCAGCGATAGAAAAAACCAAATGGTTTTAGGAAGATACCATGCGGCCGAATATGCCAGGCTGATTCATGAAATTGATGATTGGAAAATCCATGAGCCTGTAATTCCGAAAGTAAATCCTCCGGTTAACGACGAAATAAAAATATTATTAGAAAAAATAAAAGCGCCCAAATTTATCCTGACGCCGGGAGGCGCACAAAATTTAATCAACGGCGGTATTCAGAGAAGATGGCCGGTGGAAAATTATTATTCCTTGGCAAAATCTTTAATTAATAAGTTTGATGACTGCTCAATTATCCTTGCCGGTTCAAAGGAAGATGAATGGACTTATAATAATTTCAAGGACTTGCACGTAATTAATTTAATAGGTAAGACATCATTGTTGAGCCTTATTTATTTATATCGGAACTGCAACATGTTAATTACACATGATACCGGCTTATTGCACATTGCCAAGTTGACGGATATTTATACCATTGCACTTTTTGGCCCGGTCAATCCCGTTGAAAGAATTGGTAAAAACGAAAACATTGAAAGTATTTGGCTTGGAAATGAACTTCCATGCTCACCATGCTATAACGGAAAGTCTTTTTCTGATTGCAGCAACAATATTTGCATGAAGAATATTTCTGTTGAAATGGTTTTGAATAAAATATCCGAAGCTTTAGATAAAAAAATATAACGCAAAAAAAATAACACACATAAATATTCTTAAGTGATGATAAAAAAATTAGAAGTCGGATGCGGCGATAGGAAAAGGGACGGTTATATAGGTATGGATATTGTGCAGCTTCCTTCCGTAGATGTTGTGCATGATATGAATATAACACCGTGGCAATTTGAAGATAATACATTCGATGAAATTATTTTCGACGACGTGCTGGAACATTCAAAAAATTTTCTCGGAATTTTGTCTGAAGTATATAGAGTCTCGGCTCCAAACGCCATAATAAAAATTTCTTTGCCGCATTTTTCCTCCGATAATATGTATTCCGATCCTACACATACGATTTTCTTTTCCAGCAGAAGCTTTAATTATTTCGATAAATCACTTAACTACAAGCATTCTTTTTATTTGCAAAATGTGAACTTCAAGATAATTCGAAGTCATATTTCGTTTAGAGAATATTTAACGTTCGACGGTAAAAAACCGTTCTTCAATCCTTTAAAATGGTTGGGATTAGAATTCCTGGTGAATAAATATCAAAGAATCTATGAGCGTTTTTTTTGCTGGATTATACCGGCTACCGAATTGTATTTTGAATTAAAGGTAATAAAAGACTGATGATGAAAACTGCAATTGTACATGATTGGTTCGCTGGTTATGCAGGCTCAGAAAGAGTCGTAGAATCATTAACGAATATCTGGAAAGATGCCGACGTCTTTGTCCTTTTTAATCTTCTAACTGAAGAAGAACAGAGAATCGTCGTGAAAGATAAAATCCCGGTAACTTCTTTCCTTCAGAAAAAAAGATCAATTAGAAAAAATCACCGAAAATATTTACCTCTTTTCCCTTATGCGATCGAACAATTTGATCTATCAAAATACGATCTTATAATCTCAAGCTCTCACGCTGTTGCTAAAGGAGTTTTAACCGGCTCAAACCAGCTTCACATAAATTATTGCCATACGCCGATAAGATATGCTTGGGATCTAACGCATCAATATTTACGCGAGGCAAATCTTTTGTCCGGAATAAAAGGAACGCTTGCAAAAGCAATTTTACACTACATCAGGATGTGGGACGTTAACGCCGCAAACCGTGTTGATTACTTTGCTGCCAACTCACACTATGTTGCCGCAAGGATAAAAAAAATTTACCGGCGCGATTCCACGGTAATTTACCCGCCGGTGGATACAAGTAAATTCGGATACGGTTATCAAAAAGAAAATTTTTATTTAACTGCTTCGCGCTTAGTTCCTTATAAAAGAATTGATTTGATTATTGATGCTTTTTCTAAAATGCGGGATAAAAAATTAATAGTAATCGGCGAGGGACCCGATGAGGCTAAGCTAAAATCAAAATCCTCTGCTAATATTGAATTTGTCGGCTACCAGCCGTTAGAAAATTTAAAAGGCTTTATGCAAAAAGCTAAAGCATTCGTATTCGCGGCGGACGAAGATTTCGGCATAGTGCCTATTGAAGCGCTCGCTTCGGGCACGCCGGTAATTGCTCTTAATAAAGGCGGAACTTCGGAAACTATTATTGACGGTAAAACCGGAATTCTTTTTGCGCAGCAAGATGCGGATTCTATTAAAGACGCTGTTTTAAGATTTGAAAAGTCGCAGAATAGTTTTGAACCGGCTGCTCTCAACAAATATGCGCAACAATTTGATAGAAAAATATTTGAAGAAAAAATCTCAAACTTTGTTTCCGATAAAACAAAAGATTTTTTTAAGAGCTGATAAATGGTAAATAAAAAATCTACATTTTATCTTAGATTATTTTCTGATCTTCTGCTGTTGAATTTTTCGTTTATCGTCTCGGCAATCCTCGCCCAGTCGCTTGAAATTCTTCTTTCGCGCGAATATATGTTCGCGCTGATGATGGCTTTGAATTTTATCTGGTACTTTTTTTCAAACGTAATAAATTTCTACGAGGACTTTACAGTCAGAAATTTCTCTTACCAGTTTATTAAGCTTGTAAGGAATACTATCGTACAGGCTCTCTCCGCGGTGCTGTTCATATTTATTGTAAAAGAAAATTTATTTACAAGAAATTTTATAATACTATATTCGATATTCTTGATTGGATTAGTAAGCCTTAGGATCCAATTCTTGAAATATTTTTTACGAAAAATCAGAGGAAGCGAAAAGAACATCAAGAATGTTTTAATTGTCGGCGCAGGCGAAGTAGGAAAAAACTTTTATAAAATGATTTCCGCTCACGATGATTTCGGCTTCAACTTTGTGGGTTTTCTTGATGACGGCAAAAGTGAATTGAACCCGGAGATAATCGGCAAGATCGGCGAACTTGACAAAACGCTCCTTGAAAAAGATATTGACGAAGTAATCATCGCGCTTCCTATTTATGCTTCAAACCAGCTTGATGAAATCATACGGACATGTAACAAGCATGCGGTCCGGGCTAACATTATACCGGACTATTTCCAGTTTGTTTCCAAAAAATTTCAGATAACCATGATCGGAAATTTCCCGGTCATTACGGTAAGAAATGAGCCGCTCGGTGAATTTCATTGGAGGTTCGTCAAACGTACTTTTGATATAGTATTTTCGACGCTTGCAATAATTTTCATACTATCGTGGCTGTCGCCGCTGCTTATTATCTTGAATAAAATCTTTTCGCCGGGAAGATTACTTTTCATTCAGGATAGAATCGGCGTAAATAATAAAAATTTCCGCTGCTATAAATTTAGAACTATGCGCGTTGATAATAATACTGCGAATAAATATCAGCCGGCGGTTGAAGATGATCCCCGGATAACAATGATCGGAAAATTTTTAAGAAGATCGAACATAGATGAGCTACCCCAGTTTATAAATGTATTCAAAGGCGAAATGTCGATTGTTGGTCCAAGACCGCATCCGATTGCCTTCAATAAAATATATGAAGAAATGGTAGAGGAAATTAAAATTAGAGGCTGGGTAAAGCCCGGCATTACAGGCTGGGCGCAGGTGCATGGTTTTCGCGGCGACGTTGAGGATTACGATGAAAATAAAAAGCGCACTATCAGCAGGATTGAATTTGATCTTTGGTATATTGAAAACTGGTCGTTCTGGCTTGACATCCAGATTATCTTAATGACCGTCTGGCAGATGATTACGGGCAACACAAAAGCTATTTAAAGCTTGTCGCCAGTTCCGAATGTTAAACAAAGTACTTGACATTAAAACGAAGCAAAACTAATTTGCTCAAAAGATATTAAACATTTTACAGGCTTTATTATGCGCCGCTTAGAAAAAATAAAATTTGTCGCAGTATTTATTTTTCTCGCGCTCCTTTCGATTTTAAATTATAGCTGCAGCCCCAAAACTTCAATTACGCAAAGTTTAACGGGCGGCGGCAGTAATAATGGAAACGGCGGCAGCGGCACTCAACCAAGTGTTGTAACCGGTCAGGTTACAAACAGCATTACCGGAATTCCTATCGACAGCGCTTTGGTTCAAATAATATATTCCTCGATAAACGTTGGCGTATACACAAATACATTAGGAAAATTTTTAGACACATTGCACCTTTCTTCAAATACTACTTTTACCGTTTATATTTCTAAGCCCGGATATGTTACCGATACACTCAGCATTACTGTAAATTTAGGAACGCCTTTTTCTTTTGGCGAAATATCTATTTCTCCAATTAGCAGCGGCGGACAAAAACCTTCAGGCAACCCGGTTAGTCTTTCTTTACTTTCACAATCATCAACAAGCATTGGAGTTGTGGGCAGCGGCTCTATTGAGACGGCAACGTTAGTATTTGTCGCTTTAGATTCATCGGGTACTCCGATAGATTTGCTTCATTCTGTCAGCGTTACATTTTCTTTCGGCGCTCATCCAGGAGGCGGAGAAGTCTTCAGCCCTGCCGTTGTTCAAACTAATGACCAGGGACAGGCTGCCGTAAATATTACAAGCGGTACAAAAGCCGGTACTGTTCAAATCCTTGCGACCATTACTATCGGCACCCAAAAGATATTTTCAATGCCGATAGGCATAGCCATATTCGGAGGATTCCCGGATGCTAATCACTTTAGTGTGGCGCCTGCTTATCTAAATTTTCCAGGCTGGGAATATTTCGGTCTGACCGATCAAATTACCGCTTATGTCGGCGATAAATATGGAAACCCGTGCAGACCAAAGACCGCGGTTTATTTTACAACTACAGGCGGTATAATTGGTGGTTCAGCAAATACAGATAATATGGGAGAAGGACCAGTCGATTTGCTTTCCGCAGCGCCTCTGCCTGTTGATCAAACTTTTGGTGCGGGCTTCGCAAGAGTTACTGCTTCAACAGCAGATGAAAATAAAAATACTATTACGGCTTCTACCGTTGTACTTTTTTCAGGCGTACCGCAATTAAGCATTAGCCCAACTACATTTAATATTCCAAACGCAGGCAGTCAGCTTTTTAACTACACTGTAAGCGATCAGAATGGAAATCCGCTCGCCGGAGGCACTTCAATTAATGTCACTGTAAAAGATCAAAATCTTGGTGTACAGGGCGAAACTTCTCTTACTTTGCCTGATACTCAAAGTAAAACATGGACTCATTTTTCTTTCCAGGCTTATGATACAACATTTAACTCTAATACTTCAACCGTATCTATTACAATTACTGTAAACGGTCCTAACGGAAATATTGAAAAAACCATTTACGGAACAAGCCATTAGCACTTAAGATATTTATACATTGTTCGGCGAGACTTCATCACACAGCTTCGTGGCAGGCAAGCAAATTTGTTGACACTAAGAAATTGATTCTTCTGAAGTAAACAACTATATGAAAGAAATAAATTTATGAGATATAAATTTTTACTATCCGAAATTTTCTTATGTCTGTTGTTTACAACAAATATTTTAAATGCACAATGGGTGCAATCTAATGGGCCTTTCGGCGGGAATATACATTGTTTAGCCGTATCAGGTACAAATCTATTTGCCGGAACGAGCGGCGGCGGTGTATATATTTCAACTAACAACGGGGGAAATTGGACCGCAGTAAATAACGGGTTAACAAACTTATATATCCAAACACTTGTAGTTAGCGGCAACAATATTTTTGCTGGAGCTGAAGAGGGGGTTTTTCTTTCTACAAATAATGGTACAACATGGACTGCGGTTAACAACGGATTAACAAATAAAATTATTAATACGCTTGCCATAAATGGAAGTAACTTGTTTGCAGGAACTAATGGCGGTAGCGTATTTCTTTCCACTAATAACGGTACAACCTGGACGCCGGTTAATAAAGGGTTAGAATACTCTAATGTTCTTTCATTGTTTGTTAATGGAAATAACCTATTTGCAGGGACAACACAAGGTTTATTCCTTTCCACTGATAGCGGCGAAAACTGGAATTTGGTAAATAACCAGGTAGCTTTTTCTGAAGTTTATGCACTAGCTGCAAGCGGTAGTAATCTATTTGCAGGAACTGTTGGAGGTGTTTTTCTTTCTACAAATAATGGCGCTAACTGGACTGCAATTAATAACGGGTTAACAGACTTCTATGTCTATACCCTAGCTGTAAATGGTAATAATCTGTTTGCAGGCACTCACAGTGGGATTTTCCTTTCAACTAACAATGGAACAAATTGGTCTGCTATTGATAATGGCTTAGCAAATAGCCCCGTCTTTTCTTTTGCTGTTAACGGTGCCAACCTATTTGCCGGCACTAATGGAAGCGGGGTATTTCTTTCCACGGACAATGGTGCGAATTGGACAGGAATAAATAATGGGTTAATAAATACAGAAGTTACTACTATAGTCTCAAACGGTTCTAATATGTTTGCAGGCACTTATGGAGGCGGGGTATTCCTTTCTATGGACAATGGTACAAACTGGGCAGCGGTTAATAACGGATTGACAAATTTGAAAGTGCAGTCATTGGCAATTAGCGGAAGTTATCTGTACGCAGGAACCAGTGACGGCGGTATATTTATGTCTACAAACAGCGGCACAAATTGGACTGCGATTAATAACGGGTTAATAGACCTTGATATTATTGCTTTAGCTGTTAGCGGTGACTATTTATTTGCGGGATCATATTCGCAAGGACTAATCCTTTCTACTAACAATGGAACTAGCTGGTCTTTAAACTTTAGTAATCAAGTAAATGACCTAGTCGTTAGCGGTAATAATTTGTTTGCTCTCTCATACGGCGGATTATTCCTTTCTACTGACAATGGCACAAATTGGTTATCGGTCAATAACGGATTAACGAATTATTCTATTACAGCTTTTGCAATAAGTGGTAGTAATTTATATGCAGGCACTGACTTAAATGACGTATTTCTTTCTACAAATAACGGCTCAAGTTGGGCTACGTTTAATAAAAACCCATTAATTACTACTACGCTTACACTTGCTGCAACAGGAACTAATGTGTTTGCCGGAATGTATGGAAGCGTTATTCTATTAACAAACAAAGATACTAATTTGATAGCTGTTAATGACGGATTGTCCATCACTAATGTTTATACACTTAAAATTATAGGTAATATTCTTTATGCTGGAACTAACAACGGTGTTTGGCGACGACCTCTGTCTGAAATGATAACGGATATCGAAGATAAACAAAATAATTTACCAAGCGACTTTGTACTTCACCAGAACTACCCCAATCCATTTAACCCGACGACAATAATTAATTACTCAATTCCCAAAGCAAGTTTAGTAACAATAAAAATTTACGATATGCTGGGAAGAGAAGTATCAACATTGTTAAATGAAGAAAAGAATCCCGGTAATTACTCGGTAAATTTTAACGCAAGTAAACTTTCAAGCGGCATTTATTTTTATAGAATGCAGGCAAGCAGCTTTGTTGACTCTAAGAAATTGATTTTACTGAAATAGTATCCATCCTATTTTCTAAACTGCGAGGTCGCTCCGCCGCGGCGGACTGAGACCTCGAAATTACCCTAATGCTCAAACATTCTTTTTCTGAGCGGATAAAATTTCATTAATAAGACTTAACAGTTCAAATCTCGAAAAAGGTTTTGAGATATAATAGTTTAATCCATTTGATAAGAATGTAGCTTTGTCTTCTTTCATTGCAAACGCTGTAACAGCTACTATGGGCGTATTTTCGTAGCCGGGAATTTTTCGTATTTCTTGCGAAGTTTCTATTCCATTTTTCCCTATTCCCAAACCAATATCCATTAATATTATTTTGTATGAATTTTCTGAAACTAGTCTAATTGCATATTCGCCATTTTCTGCAAAATGTATTTCATAATATTTTTTTAGAATGAGTTGAACATATTCAAATGTAATTTTATCATTATCAACAACAAGTATTTTTATTGATGGATTCTTTTTATTAGATATTAATATTTGTTTTTCATCCTGATGAACTTCCTTAGATTCGGTTGATTGTATTTGAGGAAATTTTACAGTGAATTTAGAACCGGAACCTAATTCACTTTCTACCGATATAGTGCCTTTCATTAATTCTACCGACCTTTTTGTTATAGTCAGTCCCAAACCTGTACCTTCAAATTGCCTGTTATATCCTTCGCTTACTTGACGGAATTCTTCAAAAATAATATCTAAACTATTCTTAGGAATTCCAATTCCCGTGTCTATTACTTTTATAACCGACCAGTTTTTATTATCAATTTCCTCCGAATAAACTTCAACTGTTACTCCGCCGCGCTCAGTATATTTAAGGGCGTTATTAATTAAGTTATCTAATATTTGAATCAATAATCTTTTGTCTAAGTTAGAATAAACGTAATCTTTAATATTAGAATTCAGATACAATTTTTTGGAAGCCGCAAATCCTTCAAAATTCTTAATAGATGTTTTAACAATTCCCCCAACATTTAAATCCGATAATATTATTTCGCTTTTGCTGGATTCAAGCTTAGCCATATCTAACAGATGATTTAATGTTTCAAGTAATCTCTTGCCGCTGATATAAATCGTGTCAGCCATATCTTTCTGAGCTTCATCATTAATTTCATCTTTCAACATTTCTGAGTAACCAAGTATTCCAATCATTGGAGTCCTTAATTCATGGCTCATGTTGGCTAAGAAATTAGTTTTTAGCTTGTTCATTTCTTCCGCTTTTTCTTTGGCGGCTATTAATTCTTCTCTTTTATGCTTTTCTTCCGTAATGTCGATTGCCACACCGATAAGCGCGATTGGATTTTTATTTTCATCCTTTATTACTGATGTAGAGAGGCTAATAGGAAATTCGGTACCGTCTTTTCTTCTATTCATTAATTCGCCGCGCCACCCTCCTTGAATAGTCTTCGGCATTATTTCTTTTACTGTTTTAGTGCTTAAATCTTTTGAACGGACAATACTTATATTTTTGCCAATCAGTTCTTCTTCTTTGTATCCATATTTGTCAATAAAGGATTTGTTTATAAATAGAATATTATCTTGTTGATCGGTTATTGAAACACATTCACTTACGCCTTCAACAGCATGGGCTAGTAATTTAATTTTCCCTTCTGCTTGTTTCCGGTTAGTTATATCTCTAAAAATTCCTAATAGTAAAGTGTCTTTCTCGCCTAATTCGATAAATGAGTTCGTAACTTCAAACCATTTCTTTTTATAATTCCATAGTTCCATTTCTCTTTCAAAATGCCACGCAACTGTTTTCGCCGCGAATCTTTCCTTGTGTTTTTGTACTACATGCTCTTGATTTTCTTTTTTGTATATAACGCCGAGGGGCTTCCCTTCCAGCTGAACCTTCTGCATCCCAACCATATTACAGAAGGCGTCGTTTACCAAAATCATTACTCCTTCCGGATTTGTTAATCTCATTCCGTCCGCTGAATTATTCCATACCGACCGGAATTGATTTTCAGACTTATTGATAATTTCTGCTGAAAGTTTCCTTTGCGTAATATCTTCTTTAACTGCTAAGAAATTTATTATTTTCCCATCTGAATCTTGAATAGATGAAATTGCAACGTACTCCCAGTAAAAGCTGCCGTCCTTTTTTTTATTCATCAATTCACCGGTCCAAACTTTACCTGATTTTATTGTATCCCATAATGTTTTATAAAGCTCTACGGATTGGCGCCCGGATTTCAAGATCCGCGGATTATTCCCTCTTACCTCCTCAAATGAATAGCCGGTTACCTCAACAAATTTCGGATTTACATATTCTATATTTCCGGTTGTATCAGTTATAACAATTGACACCGGGCTTTGCTCAATTGCTACTGATAATTTTCTTAATTGATTTTCCGCAAGCTTTCTTGCTGTAATATTTATAATGTATCCTTTTATTTCTGTTAGGTTATCTTCTTTATCAAATGACCCAATCACATTTTCAATTACAAATATCTGCGCGCCTCCTTTAGTGCGCATTTCAATTTCATAGTTCTCAAGCCTTTTAGAAATTCTTAATTTATCAAGCATTTCTTCACGTTTATTACTAGTTGGATAAAGATCATACATATTATATTTAAGTGCTTCTTCAACCGTGCTAAAACCAAACATCTCTAAAAAGGACGGGTTGCATGTAATAATTTTGCCGGAAGGTAACACTATACAATCCCCTGTAAGATCATCTTCAAAAAATGACTGGTAAAGCTGTTTACTCCTAATTATTTCTTCTTGTGCCATTTTAGTTTCGGTTATGTCATGAACAGCGCCAATTAAATTAGTGCACAATCCCTTTGCGTTAAATATTGGCGTAACTGAAACTTCGCCATATTTTAATCCCGCCGGATATTGTGTGGCTTCTTCCCACTTGACCGTCTGCTTTTCTTTTATTGCCCTTTCGTAATATGATAAGACCTCTGTAAGTGAAGGTTCAGGAATAATTTCTCTAACTAATTTTCCTACAATAAAATTTTTAGCAATCCCAACAGTTTTTGAAAAAGTATCATTAACAGAAACAAATCTATAATTACTATCGTTCTCGACAGATAATAAAAATAAAATATCCGAAACATTGCTGTATATAGTGGAAAGCTTCTTTTCGTTTTCAATTAGAATTTCTTCTGTCCTCTGTCTTTCTTCCTCGTTTTCCAAAAACTCAAGCGCAAAGGAAATGTCCAATGCCATCTCATCAATTAAGCGGATCTCATCATCATTAAAAAAATTCTTTTCGCCGGAATAAAAAGTAATTGCACCGATTGTTTTATTAAATATTTTTAACGGGAATCCAGCCGAAGAAAGAAAATTATTATTAATTGCAGCTTCCCGCCAGGGTTTCATAGTTTCATCAGTTAATATATCATTGCAAATAGTATGCGCACCGGACTTAATGCACCTGCCGGTAGGACCGCCGCCCCTTTGCTTATCATTTAAATTAATGCTTAAATTTTCCAGGTAATTTTTATTGGAACCATAGCTCGCCGTTACATTAACTTTATTATTTTCATCGGTAATTCCAATCCAGACTAATCTAAAATGCCCGTCTTCAACTGCAATTTTACAAATCTCATTAAACAATTTTTGCCTGTCTTTTTCACGCACTATCAACTGGTTGGTATTGCTTAGAACACTATAAACCCTATTCATCTTTACAAGATTTTTTTCAAAAGTTCTTCTCTCAGTTATATCTCTTATTATTCCCTGTATTACTTTTTCTGATCCTAATTCTATTAGAGCCAACCCGACTTCTACCGGGAATACTTCTCCGTTTTTACGGACATGATATGTCTCAATTAATATTTGCTTTTCTCTTTCAAGCCTTTGGATGTCTTCATTAAATTTGCTTTTGGATTGTGGGTCCCTTAAATCTTTACCTTTAAGTTTTAGAAACTCTTCCCTGGTATAACCGTAAGTTTTAATCGCCGCTTCATTAATTTCTATTATTTTGTTGTTTGTATCCAGAAGGATAAATATATCATTGGCATTTTGAATTATAATATTTATTTGTTCTCGTAGCCTTTGTTTTTCAAGCAGCGCGCTGTAATGCTTTTTATTAAAATACTGCTTCTGAGTATTCCATAATAAGTACAATATTACCGCTGATACTATGACTAAGAAAAAAATTATAATAAATACTAACCATGCTTCCTTAACTATGGGAGCATAAATCTCACTTTGGTCTATTTTTGTAATCAACCACCAGTTTGTATTTTGTATTTTCCTTATATCCGTCAAAACAGGAACACGTCTATAATCTTTTCCTTCAAATATTCCTTCATTTCCTTGGGCAGCATATTCTGGGGGAAAATCTTTTAGGTTTAACGGCAGTTTAAATCTCATGGCAGAATCTTTTTTATACTTTAAATTTGAAAGAAATAGTACACTGTCGTTCTCTAGCCTAATTACTAATGACTCCGCAGTCTTAGTCGGCAGCAGCCATGATTGTATCACCGGATAAAATGATACCTGAGGGTCTATTCTTAATACTACAATTCCTATCTCTTTTGTTACTCCATTTATATCACTTAAAATTGGTATGAAAGTCTGCATATATACTACGTTAGTTATCTTGTCTAACTTCAAACCAGACATTATTATTTTATTCCCGCTGATAGCCGCTTTTGCTTCATCAAATGTATCATTAAATAAAGGTATTCTCGGGGTATGCTGACTAAATATAATTTTACCCTTTGGGTCAATTATTATGATATTTCTATATTGCTTATCATCATTAATAATTTTAAACCATGAATTTAAAGCCTCGGTGTTTGCCTCTTCAGAAGGACCGCTGATATATTTTTCTAAATCATTAATAAAATGCCGGTTATTAAAAAGTAATAACGCGTCGGACCTTCTATCATCAAGCCAGTGGTTAATATCCGCTATTTTAATTTTTGCGATGCCTGAAAGCTCATTATACATTTGAGCTTTAAGGAGTGTTTTTTGATTTTGATAATAGAAATAACCTGTCGTGGTAAAGAGGATTGTTAGGGCTGCAAATATGTATAAGATCGTTCTTTTATGTAATGTTACTTTTTCATTGTTATCCATAAACTTACCCAGTTAAAAGTAGTTTATTAATAATTAATATTTTGCGTAATGTTTTAGTCTTTATCTCACTAATCAAAATATTCGCTCGTAACTGCTCTAAATTAGGTAATTATTTGGATATATACATAATAAAAACGTCTATTAGGCTTAATGCCGTATAGATGATTAAGTTATAAGCAACCTTGAAGTTATTCCGTTTAAAGTCAATGAGATTGGGGCTGAAAACCTTCAAGGTCTAAATCCGCCGCGGCGGAGTGACCTTGAAGGATAATGCTAAGGTGAGTTAATTATAAAACGTATATAAGAGTGAAGCGGAGCTATGTTTCCCGCCGAGAGCGCGGAGAGAGCGCGGTGCCCGCGGAGATTAGTATTTTTCTTTTGCGGACTTTGCGCGTCCTTTGCGGGCTCTGCGTGAAGCTGTGTTTTCCGTTAGGACTACGTACACCGGGAATTATTTTAGGTGCACCATCATCTTTGTTTGTTTGTTTACATACAAATTAAAAATTAACGGCAAGAATTACAATTGAAGAAAAATAAATTACACTGCGTTCGCTTTCTTACGTTTGAAGCTGCCGTGTATGCAATGCGGCATGTCCTTTTCAAATGCCGGCAACTTTTCTAATGATGCGGCATCATACCTTTAAATTATTTTTCAGGAAAAGTAAAAAATGAGTTTGGAATTATTAAAGAAGTATAAAAGGATTTTCCCCGTATTAATCGGCGCGGCACTCGGCTACGTGTATTACCATTTTATCGGCTGCGCAACCGGGACCTGCCCGATACAAAGCAATCCTTATATCAGCACGCTGTACGGCGCTGCGGTGGGGCTGATATTTGTTTTCCCTTCAAAGAAAAAAAAGGAAGGCTAAATTAAGTTTATTCTTATTAAACTTATTTATATTTTTAGCCAAGTAAAATTTGTGTAAACTTTTTTAGGATAAAAATAATGGCATCGGATTTACTTGCGCACGCAGAAATACCTACTACAAGCCTTGATAAAAGCAAAGAGTTCTTTTTAAAATTATTCGGCTGGGAGTTCAAGCCTTTCGGAAAAGGCTATCTTCTTTTTAACACCCATAAAGGCTTTACCGTCGGCTTGAAAAAAGTCGATAAAGTTTCTACCGGGGAAACAACCATATTCCACGTAAGAGTAAATTCAATTGAGGAATATTTAAAGAAGGCTAAAGAACTCGGCGGAGATACTTTCAGAGGAAAAACAATTATCCCCGCGATGGGATCTTACGCCTTGGTAAAAGACCCCGAAGGGAATGTTATCGGCTTGTACCAGACAAATTAATTTTTAAAATAAACGGGACAAATTAAAGCTTGTCCCGTTTATTTTTCTTCACTCTCTTTCAGTCATCAAAGTTTTTTCAGTAATTATCATTCCGTTCAACCCGTCATCAAAAATCATTATCATCTTTTATAATAAAAATTAATTTTGCGTACGGATTAATTAAATTATTATTTCAACAAAATTATTTAAGAGGCTGTTATGAAAAATTTATTAATAATTGCAGTCTTGTTTTTACTCTCCGCAAGTGTTTGTTTATATGCCGGGACAAAAGTTAGTTCCGCGAATTCTTTGATTACCAATAAGGCAATAGATAATTATATAGCCGGTATTAATTCCGGCAACGATGGTGTTGAATTAAGCTGCGCTTATTTTATGGGTGAATATAAAATTACCGAAGGCGTTATCCCGCTAATGAAAATATTGCATGACGGAAAAACCGAGGAAGCAAGAATTATTGCCGCGCTCGCTCTGACAAAGATCGGAACACCAATGGCGCTGTATGCCGTGAAAGAAGCATCAAGATTAGATGACAGCGAAAGAGTCAGAAGGCTTTGCAAAGGCTTCTACGACAGCTATCTTCTGAACGCGGGAAATAATAAACTCGAAGCGGCTTTGTAAAACAAATTAAGAATGCCGGGCTATGAATTATATAAATATAAAGCTTCCTCATTTTTTCAAAACGCACATACCAATAAGGAAGCTTTATTACTTTTATATTTGTTCTAGAGACTTCTTTAAGATTATCCTGCCTCTTGAAAAAGATAAAATATTTTTCTTCTCTAATTCATTAATAACTGTGTTTATAGATTGCCGGCTTGTCCCGATCAGGTCCGCCATATTTTTTTGCGAATAATAATGCTTTATAAAAATATGCTCGCCTTTTTTCTCCCCGTACTGCTTTGACAATTCTTTCACAAAGTCAATAAACCTTGTCCTTACATCTTTGAAGACCAGCATGTCGATCTTCCTTTCGATCCGGTTCAATCTCCAGCCGATCCATTTATAAATTTTTAATGAGAAGGATTTATTCATCAGCATAAGCTCGTACATTGTTTCCACCGTAAGAGGACAAAGAGAAGTGTTTTTCTCAATCGCCTGCGCAAACTCATTTCTTTTCATTTCGCCGAGAAGCGCCGTCTCACCGAATATTTCACCTTTAGTTAATATTCCCTTAACTACTTCTTCGCCGTCTTCGGTGTAATAACCGACTTTAACGCGCCCGGAAGCTATTAAATAAATTTTATCGGACGTGTCGCCTTCTAAATAAACAAAATCATTCTTGCTAAAAAATCTAAACGTGTGCCGCTCTTTGTACTCGCTAAATTTATGCGGGCAAAATATCTGGAAGAGATCAACATTTTCAATAAACCAGATGCTGCTCATCCTATTTAAACAGCCTTAAATATTCGCCGTAGCCTTCCTTTTCCATATCCTCTTTAGGAACAAACCTAAGCGCGGCGGAATTCATACAATATCTTAAATTTGTCGGCGCGGGTCCGTCATCAAAAAGATGCCCTAAGTGTGAATCTGCTATTTTGCTCCTCACTTCAATTCTTTCCATGCCCAAAGAATTATCTACTTTCTTAATTAGAAATCGCGGATCAATCGGCTGGGTAAAGCTTGGCCAGCCCGTGCCCGAATCAAATTTATCTTTCGAGCAGAACAACGGCTCGCCCGAAACAACATCGACATAAATTCCTTCTTTATGGTTATTCCAGTATTCATTTTGGAAAGGTCTTTCGGTAGCACTGTTTTGTGTTACATCGTACTGAAGCGGCGTTAATTTCTTTTTCATTTCTTCCTCCGATAATTTTTTATATCTATCAATACCGTTATCGCCCCAAACACCTAAAATAAAATTTTCTCTGCCCGAAGCTTTCTCATAAGCATTAAACCTAACCGGGTTCTTTTTGAAAAAATGCTGATGGTAATTTTCAGCCGGATAAAAGGAAGTAAATTCTTCGATCTTTGTAACAACCGGCTTTTTAAAAATTCCGGATTTATCCAAACTTTCCTTTGATTCTTCCGCAAGTTTTTTTTGTGTATCGTCTTTATAAAAAATTGCCGACTGATATTGAGAGCCGCGGTCATAAAAAGATCCTCCGGCATCTGTAGGATCAAATTGTTTCCAGTAAACATCAAGCAGCTCGGAATAACTAATTATACCTGGATCAAAAACTACCTGCACGGCTTCCACAGCGCCCGTGGTTCCGGTAGAAACTTCTTCATAGGACGGGTTTTTTTCATGTCCGCCTGCGAATCCGGAGATTACATCTTTTACTCCGTCCAAAGATTCAAACGGCGCGTCCATGCACCAGAAACATCCTCCGGCAAAAGTAGCAGTTTCCAATCCGTTGTTTGACTGAGGGATTAATCTTGCTCCATCATTCTCCGAACTTACCTTTGAACAGCTATTTATAAATAATGCGCTGACCAAGTACAACAATACACCAAGTCTCATCTTTTATCCTTTCAGATTTAAAGACAGATTTCTGTGGAAAAAAATTATTTAGATTATCCGCGAAATAATTTTATTTGCAGCAAAAAGATAAAATTCGGCAGGATGATTTAAAGTGATCTTTAATAAATCATAGCTTAATCCAATTGTGAAAAGCGCGCCTAATTATGATTTAATATTTGAAATGCTTTATCGCTTCGCCTTTAACTCCTATTTCGGTCATTGCTTCTATGCCGATTTGAAGATGTAAATCGGAAAAATTTTTTGTAACCATCTTATCTGATTCTTCGGTCTTTATTCCTTCCGGAACTAAAGGCGTATCGGAGACCAGCAGCAAAGCGCCCCGCGGAATTGCATTTATAAGACCCGCGATAAAAAGCGTAGCGGTTTCCATATCTATACCGATTGTATAAAGTTTTTTTAAATAAGCTTTGAAATCCTCATCCCATTCCCAGACGCGCCTGTTGGTAGTATAAATAACGCCGGTTCTATATTCCAGCTTATGCGCAATAATTTTCCCGGAGACAAATTTATGCAGCTTAAATGACGGAAGAGCGGGAACTTCTGTGGGAAGATAATCGTTGCTTGTTCCTTCGCCGCGAATTGCAGCGGTTGGAAGAATGAAATGACCTATTTCTGTTGAATGTTTTAGACCTCCGCATTTACCAAGGAACAAAACACCTTTTGGTTTTACGGCAACTAAAAGATCCATTATTGTAGCGGCATTAGCAGAACCTATTCCGAAATTTATAATTGTCAGCCCCTCGGAGTTCGTAGCGGTTTGCATCGGTCTTCCAATGCCGTTAACATTACATTTGAATTTTTTTGCGAAGCTTGTAACATAATTATTGAAATTGGTGAGAAGGAAATATTCTCCAAAATCTTTTAACGGAGTACCGGTATATCTCGGAAGCCAATTTTTGGCAATTTCATATTTTGTTTTCATTAAATTTTTCCCGTTAACTTTAAAAAATCTAAAACACTAATTAATCAAACATCCTTGTTAAATTTACCGTCAAATTAAGAAAATTTTTTTATTCAAAAAATTTTAGAGAGGAATTATTTTGGAAATTAAGCATGATAAGGATAATCAACGGTTCTTTGCACTTGTCGAAGGAAGAGAAGCGTACCTTCAATATCTTAAAATTGATTTAACAACATTGGATTACTATAAAACTTATGTCCCTTATGAATTACGCGGAAAGGGAATCGCAGGAAAGATTGTCGAGTCGGCATTAAATTACGCACGCGAAAATAATTTAAAGATTGTTCCAACTTGTTCCTATGTCGAAACTTTTATCGAACGGCATCCCGTATATAATGACCTGGTAAAATAATTGAGCGGCTTAATTAACTGCCGCTCTAATATTTAAAAGATAAAACCGGCTATTTCAGCTTTGCTTCCAATTTCATTTCAACCGCCGCCAGAGCTTTAGAAACAGGGCAGCCTTTTTTTGTATCTTCGGCAAATTTCTGAAACGCGGCGTTATCAATACCATCAACACTTGCCTCTGTATGAATTTCAATCTTAGTAATTGTAAAACCCGATTCAAGTTTTTCAATGTGAACTTTATCTTCGGTAACGACTGAATTCACTTTATATCCTGCGCTTGCCAGACCATTGGCGAGAGCCATAGAATAACAGGCAGCGTGTGCAGCACAAAGAATTTCTTCAGGGTTTGTCTGGCTGCCGTTTTCAAATCTTGATGTGAAATTATAAGGTATACTTTTTAAAACTCCGGTTTCAGTAGAAATATCTCCGTTACCGCTTCTAAGATCTCCGCGCCATTGAGCTGAGGCTTTTCTTACTGGCATATTCTTTCCTTTCTTTTATAATTATTTTTCAAAATGAAATTAATCATTTTTTCGCAGACACAAAAGATTGGTTGATGGCTTTCACACCAGTTTAGCAATTATTTAAAAATGTCTTTATCTCGTGAAGAAAAAAAATTATTTCCCTTTTTTGAATATCAGTGAATCTATACTGATTGACTGCGGTCCCAAAAGTAATATTACTATGGCAATAACCAAAAGTGTTAATGGGAAATCTGCCATTCCAAAAATGAATCCTTTCGGAAGCATAAAAATTGTCGCTACGATCATGTTGATGGTAACAGCAATTGCAGCTGGTCTTGTAATAAAACCGATAATTAATAAAAAGCCTCCTAAAAATTCTGTGTAACTGCTAATGTATACCAACGGAACAGATATTCCCATTTTTGTAAAATATTGAATTGTTGTTTGCATACCAAAACCACCGAACCATCCCATCACTTTACCGGAACCAACCATAAATAAAATTACTCCGATTGTGCATCTTAGAAAAAGTAAACCGAGGCTTACAAGGCTTTCATTCGAATCTAAAAAGTATTTAGCTATCATCTTGTTATTCATACGAATCTTTCATATTAATTTTTAATTATTTATATAATGCAGCACAACCACTCCGGATTTCAATTTTTTGGTCTCAATCAATTTTAGATTTTGCCTTTCTTTTATGGTTTCAAATAATCGTCTTCCTTTTCCAACTATTACCGGATGAATTAAAATCCAATACTCATCAATTAACCCGGCATTCATAAGACTTGACGCAAGATGAATTCCGCCGACAGAAATATTTTTGCCCGGCTGCTGTTTCAACTTCTTTATTTCTTCAACGGCGTCGTCTTTGATTAATTTTGTATTATTCCAATCAGCTTTCTGAAGAGTCTTAGAAAATACAATCTTTGAAATAGAATTGTATCTATCCGCAAACTCAAGTTCTCCTCTGGTAGGATTCGGCTCTTGATAAATATTGGGCCAATAGTTTTCCATAAGCTGGTATGTTGCACGCCCAAATATTTCAATGCCGGTTTCATCAAGCAGTCCGCTGAAGAAATCATACATCTCATCATCGACAACGCTGCCGGCAGTGTGGTCGGCAAAGCCGTCCAGTGAAATATTAATTTCATAAACTAATTTTCTCATTATCATCCATCCTTTCTAAACGCAATTATAATTTTCAAAAAGCGCCGTCTGCATTAGGTGAATCAGCTTGCAGCGGCTGACCGCAATCCCACATCTCAACAATTTTATCGCCGTTGAATCTAAAAAGATGGACCACTGCCATTTCATTCTCACCTGGTTTTACAATTATTCTCCCATGCACGGCGACTAAATTTCCGTCTCCAAGAACATTTTTCACTTCATATTTCTTATTTGGAAATTGAGTATGGTTTTCAATCATAGCTTCCTTAAGCGAAGGAAATCCTGCCTTAAAATATTGATTATGATGCCTGCCGTTCATATCAACATACTTTGAATAGACTTCATCAATCTTACCCGCTACAACTGACTGCAAAAATTCCACAGCTTTCTTTTTATAAATCTTAATCTTTTCTGTTTCTTCCATGATGATCCTCTTATATTCAAATTAATTATGTTAAACTCCCAGCAAGCTTTTCTAAAGACAGATTTAAGCCTGCTTGTAGCAAAGCAAAATATTTCCGTTCTTAAACTGCCTGGTGTTGATCAATTTAAGTTTCAGCTTTTCGTTAATGTTGGTAAAAAGCGGATTTCCTTTTCCAAGGATTACAGGATTTACCAGAATTCTGAATTCATCGATCAATCCGGATCCAATCAGCGAAGAAACTAATTTACCGCTTCCGAAAATGTTTATATCTTTTTCCGAACGCTGTTTTAATTTGTGAATTTCATCAGTAATATTTTCTTTAATCAATTTAGAATTATTCCACTCTACTTTGTTCAGAGTTTTTGAAACGACATATTTAGGAAGCGAATTCATTTTAGCAGCAACCACAGGATCGTCCTCTACGGATTGCTTTGTCGGCCAGTAGCTTGCCATTAGCTGATAGGTTATTCTTCCGAATAAAAGTCCGCCGATTAAATTTAAATTCTCAATTGCAAACTCATTAAATTCCTCATCAACATTATGCCAGCTAATATCGCTGTTAAGCCCTTCAAAAAAGCCGTCCAGCGTAATCAAATTAAAGACAATTAATTTTGTCATTGAGCTTCTCTTTTTCTAAAAGGAATAAATTGTTTTATCAGATCGTCGCGAAGATAAATTCCTCCCCAAACAATTACCGCAAAATAAACCGGGAACAATGTGTTGCTGAAGAACGGACTAAATGTTCGCAGATTGGCTTCTACTGCACCGCCTAAATAACCTGTCAGCAATATCGCGCCAAAGATTGACGTCCTTGGTATAACATAAAGAATGACAAGAACCAGAAGTAAAGTTCCAATTACCGGAATATAATAATCCGGGTATCCGAATTTTGCGGAAGCCTGCATTACCTGCGGCGCTTTTAATATTTTTGTTATACTGTCGAACAGTAAAAATAGAACTGCAAAGCCGCTAAGAATTCTTCCAGTCCAAATCTTCGCGCCTGTTTTCTGCGAAGGTATTTCTGTTGCTTCTATAACTTGTGCATCGGTTTTCATAATTATCTCCTTCATTATTTTCAAATCTTTATGAGTTAATAATTGGAGTAATGAAAAGCTCATTTCATTACTCCATCATTCCAAAATTCCATTATTCCAGAAATTGATTTACTTATCTTTCGGATAAGTATAGTTTATCATCCATTGAATACCGAACTTGTCGGTCAGCATTCCAAAATAATCGCCCCAGAACGTATCTGCTAAAGGCATTGTTACTTTTCCCCCCTTTGAAAGTCCGTTGAAAAATTTTGTCGCTTCTTCTTTTGACTCTGCTGTTATACTGATATGGAAGTTGGTTCCCGGCGTTACTTTATGTCCCATTGATTCAAGTGCATCGGTTGCCATAAGAACATTGTTTTTCCCAATCGGCAAAGAAACGTGCATAAGCTTTTCCTTCTCATTTGCATTTAGCTTAGCACCTTCCGGAGTGTCGCTAAACCGCGTTAAGCCAACAAGCTCTCCGCCGAAAACTGATTTGTAAAAATTAAACGCTTCCTCGGTGTTTCCGGGAAAGTTTAAATAGGGATTGATCGCTTTCATTTTTTGGTTCCTTTCATTTTGTTTGTGATAATAATTGTCTCATTGTTTAATAGCTAAATTGCTGCGAACAATTTAACAGTTTAGCAATTAACCAATTATGTTTTTTAATTTTTTGTGATCAAGTCCATAATTTATTTTTTGGGTTCATACAGATTCATTACTATTCCGCATTCAAAGGCAATGCTTTTAACAAGTTTTAAGTTGAAGTTTTTATTTATCTCTTTGAATATTGATATGCCTTTTCCGATAGCAGACGGATTGATGAACAAATGATATTCATCGATTAAATTATTTTTGATCAAGGAAGAAACAAACGTTGCACCGCCGTAAACAATAATGCCAGCCTCGTCCCCGGCGGGGTCTTTGCCGGATTTGTTCTTCAACGCATTAATTTCTTCGACCAAATTGCCTTTTACTATTTTGGTATTTTCCCAATTTGACTTCTGAAGCGTTTTTGTGAAAACGTATTTAGGTTTATCAACCATCTTCCTTGCAAACGGATATTCCGGACTATCGGGCTTTACACTTGTCCAGTAGGAAACAAAACCGTCTGTCATCTTTCTTCCGAGAAGAATTGTATCAACAGAATCAGTCAGCTCATTTATGTAATTCATGATTTTGCTGTCCCAGTTCATGTTCATCCAATCCTGTTCTCCATTTGGTCCGGCCACGAATCCGTCAACCGTAATCTGAACTTGCAGTTTCAATTTTCTTTTGCTATTTGTTGTCATGTTTTTTCCTTTCTGATTATCAATATTTTATTTTTAACCTCTTTCACTCTGTACTTTACAATCTTCTTAACCAATGCTAAAGGAAGCGGCTTCTCAAATGGAAATTGAATCGTCCCTTTGGAGGCTTTGTATTGAGATAATTCTTTTTTAAATACTTCAATTGCTTCGGCAGTCGGAAAAAATCCAACGTGGTTTTTGAATGCGCCGTACCAGACTAAAATATTATTCATCTTAAACGCAGGCATTTTGTAGCTGATAACTTCAGATGCAGCCGGCGCCGCTTCTCTTATTGCATTGCGAAGACTTTGCATTTTTTCTTGAACATCTTCCGGTAGAATGTCAATGTAATCATCAACAGTATTTACTTTGACTTTAGCATTCATTTTCGAAATTCTCCTTATGCTTCTTCATACGCTTTGATTATATCTTCACTTTCAATTTTTATCATCTTCATCATTGCCTGTGCAACTCTCTGCGATTTCTTATGATCGCGGTCGCTCATCAATTTCAACAATATTGTAGGAACGATTTGCCACGTTACGCCGAACTTATCCGTAAGCCAGCCGCACTGCATCGGTTTGCCTCCGTCCAGCAGCTTATCCCAGAGCATATCAACTTCTTTTTGAGTATCGCAATTAACGAATAAAGAAATTGCCGGAGTAAAATTAAATTTGCTGCTGTCCATCGCCATATATTCCTGTCCGTTTAGAGAAAATACCGCGTGCTGCACTTTTCCCATCGGACCATTTTCATTTACACCGAATCGGCTCAGCTTTTTTATCTCCGAAGATTTATTTCCAAGCGGAGAGAATAATGAAGCGTAATAATTCATCGCTTCTTCAGCATTGTTATTGAACCACAAGAAAGGAGTAATCTTCGGTTCCTTCTTTGTATAATTTAGCTGCCAGGAAATTCCAAACTTGTCATCTATCCAAGCGAACCTATCGCTGAAAGGATATTTATCCAGCGGCATCCGGATTTCTCCGCCGGCGGACAGCTTATTAAAAAGCTTGTTCACTTGATCTTCGGTTTTACATTCCACAAAAAATGAAATTGAAGGATTGAAAGTAAAATCCTTAACCGGTCCGCCGTTCAGCGCGATAAATTCTTCTCCAATCAGCTTAAACGACATCGTCATTACGCCGCCCTTGGGTCCGGGCATCGAATCGCCGTATCGGCTCGTTGCTAAAATTTTCGTTTCCTTCCCGGCGCCGGAAGACTCAAATACTGAAGAGTAAGTGGAGACATAAAAGTTAACCGCTTCTTCCGCCTGGCTGTCAAACCACAAAAATGGATTTATATTTTTCATTTGAGGTTCCTTTCAAAAATTATTTTAGAATATCCGCGTTGTTGAATTGGTGATACAAATTTACTTCCGCTGTTAGCAAAGCGAAAGGTTTGAGTGCGACAATTTAGATGGCTGTTTGCGGCACCAATTATTCTAAAAGCCGCCGACGTACCGGTTTCTTTTCAAACATTAAATTGTCTTAAATGATGATCGATATGTTTATATGCCAATGCACCGATTTGATCTTTATTCATCTTGCCGAAAAATGGATGTATTATTGTATAGTCATCAAGCTGAGCGTACTCATTTATTTGTGCAATCCACTTTTGCTTGTTCGATTCCAAATTACCGGTATGATCTTTAATGATTAAGAACGGTAATGTTGGCATGTTTTGGGGCACCGGCTTTTCGTCTTTTAGTAGTTTTCTTAATGCCAGTTTCCCGAAAAGTAATCCGAGGAAAGTTTGTTTAGAACGTTTTCTGCCTAACGATAACTCATTCCATAAAATACAATGTCTTATCATTTGAGTAACTTCCATCTTTCCCCATTTGGGTTTAGAATCCTCCCCTAATAATTTAATTCTTTTAATAAGTCCCGTTCTAATATCTTCGTCAAAAATAGTTTTCATACTTTTCTTTTATTGGCTTTAATAAAAATCATTTTTATGAATCTCATTTTAATATATTTTCTGTGCACTAGAATTCTTCTTTAGATGCTTTGACTCATTTTAATTTTCCACGCTTATTTTTCATGGAGCAGCATCCAGTTTGTACCAAATTTATCTCTCAGCATCGCAAACCGGGAAGCAAAAAATGTTTTTTGCATTTTAATAAAAATCTGTCCTCCGTCTGAAAGTAAATTATAGATTCTATCTGTTTCTTCTTCTTCCGGTATACGTAATGTTATATAAGCACTGCGCATAGGTTCTGCGCTTTGAATATCAGCACCCATCAGAACACCGTTACCAATCTCAATTCGTGCATGAATTATTTTGCCGCCCCAATCGGGAGGAATTTTGTTTTTATCCCACAATTCACCAAAAGTTGAAATAATTATTATTTTTCCGCCGAGATGTTTTTCATAAAATTCAAAAGCCTCCTTGCAATTGCCTTTGTAGTTGACATAAACATCGAGCTTAATTGATTTATTTTTGTCCATGATATATCTCTAAATTATTTTCTTCAAATTAGAACGAACCTGTCTTTACTTCCCCGGCTCGCTTGTAATTTGCAAAAATTACTCCGCTTGGCGTAACGACACTCTCTGTTAATGTAAGTGCCGCCGGAATCGTACCATCTCCAAACAATTTTTTCCCTTTACCAAGCGTAATCGGATAGATTTTTAGCCAGAGTTCGTCCACTAAATCATGCTTCAATAACAGTTGAACTAGATTGCCGCTTCCCCAAACTTTGATGTCGGAACCTTCAGAGTTTTTAAGCTTTTTTATTTCTGCCAGGCTTTTTAGGAAAACTGAGTTTTTCCAATCCGACTTTTTCATAGTCCTGGACACGACGTATTTTGTAACATCATTAATACCTTTCCAATTATCTGCGTGTTCGGGCCAGTAGGAAGCAAAAATCTCAAACGTTTTCCTTCCCAAAAGAAGATCTGCAGGTGCCATCTGTTTTACCATTACCTTACCGGAAGCTTCGTCAGAATAAGGTACGACCCAACCGCCATATTTGAAACTGCCGGAAGTGTCTTCCTTTGGTCCGCCCGGTGCTTGCATGACACCATCAAGTGTTATGAATTCTATAACAATTATTTTTCTCATTTTAATTTTCCTTCTAAAAAATTAATTATTTAATGTTAATCTGGAATTACCGGTTCTACAAGCTTAGTCAATTGATCGAGCGAATCCTGCCAGCCGAGATAGCACATTTCCGGAGGAATAACATCCGGCACACCTTCCTGGACAATGCTGACATCCGAGCCGCATGAAACTTGTTTGATAGTAACCGTTGTTATTATTTCCCCAGGCATATTCGGATCATCAAAATGATCTGAATAGCGAATACGCTTTCCCTGCTCAAGCTCAAGGTACTTACCGCCAAACGAATGGCTTTTACCGGTTGTGAAGTTTGTAAATGACATCTTATATGATCCGCCGACTTTTGGATCAAGATGATGTACCTTACAAGTAAAGCCATTCGGCGGAAGCCATTTTGCCTGCGCATCTGCATCAAGAAAAGCGCGGTAAATTTTTTCCGGCGCTGCCTTGAGAACTCTGTGAAGTGTTATTGTTGACATAGTTTTTCTCCTTATGAATTTATGAATTATTAATATCCTTCGATAATTTTAATTGAAGTATAAAAATTAACTGTCTCATCGGCGTTATCGTTAAACCAAAGAAACGGATTTATTTTTTTCATGATAATATCCTTTCATTAAATTAAAAATATATATAGTCATTTTTCATATTCCTCATTACGACGACGCCATTCTGCTTCGATTCGCGGTCAGTGAATAGGCGGCGCCAGTGTTCCGTCGGACCATTTTCCAACCCAGACCATGAAAACAGTCGCTCCCACTTGAGAGTCATACGCTGCCAAAACCGGTGAATCCGGCATATTAGCCCCCCAGCTTTCCTCTGCTTTGCCCGGAAGATAAAACATTAGATGCGGATGCCAGCTTTTACCTCTATCATTTAAGTACTGCTGCTTCGACATCATGTAGCACATGGCTCCGGGTTCTATGGCGGGTAGTTCTTTCTTATCGAACGCTGTTGCTATCGCCTGCTTGATCTCAGACTTTGATTTTCCTTCCAGCACCAGCTTAGTCTTCATCAGATCGAAAGGCAAATAAGTTCTTGCAGCCTGCGGGTTATAACAAATAGGCGCACGCATTTTTGGATTCCAGAACTCCGGGTTATCAGTTGGCACTGTCCATGAACGTTCCACTATACAGACAAAGCCATTCGTACCCTTTACCGCTATAGTGTAACCAGTTCGTCCCAATACCATCACTTCAGCGCTGTCGGAAATAGACGGAGGAGCAGCACTGCGAGCAAGCGCAATTTCAGTATTCTTGTCCCCTATCAGGTACTGATTGAGAGGAGCCATAACCGGATAGAGAGCCTTCTCTGTTTGTGCTTGTGCCAAGGAAGTTGCGCTCGGAGAGAGTATCTGAATAAGTAAAACTAAAGCGATAATTTTGGCATTACTCCGCTTTAGCTCAATTTTGGTCTTTGGAATCGTATAATAAAATTTGTTTGCCCTGTTATAATGCAGGAATTTTTCCAAGAGAGTCCTTCGGACAAGCCAATTAATTGAATTTTTCATTTTTGATCTCCAAATAAGTTTTAAAAAAAAGATAATATCATTGAGGGCATTATTATTTTAATTACAGATAAAATATTTTCTGCCTGATCTAAAATCATTTTAATTTCCTTTTTGTCTTGATGTCCGCACGGCAAAGATACCTGGGAAAGCTAAAATGCAAAAGGTGTAAACACGACAGTTTCAATGGTCAATTGCGGCAAAAATTAGTTTCAAATTTATTCTTATAATTTTTATGAACTACTTAATTCCCGATATATTTTTTTGAATCCATGAGATACAAAACAAAATTTTAAAATTGAATGCCCTATATTCACATATTCCCATTGAAACTGGATTTTCGAATATCAATAAAGATGCTTTATGAATAGCTTAAATTCCGCCGAAAGAATTAAACTTGCTATGATGGAATGCAGCGGAGTAACTTCAAGCGTTCACCGGTTTGGCGGAACCGAATACAAATTAGGCAAAAGAGAAATCGGACATATTCACGGGAATTATCTTGTAGATATTCCTTTCCCGATGAAGATAAGGAATGCAATTATAGAAAGCGGTGAAGCCGAGCCTCACCATATTCTGACGGAAAGCGGATGGGTAAGCATCTTTATAAGAAATGAGAGCGATATTGAACGAGCAATAGCTCTTTTGAAAAAATCATATAACATCGCACTTGAACAAAAAGAGAAAAGAATAATTGAAAAAGAATCTTGAAGAATTATCTGTTTTATCTTTTAAGACGAAAAAAGAATTCCGCGATTGGCTTGAAAAGAATAATAACTCCTCAACGGGAATCTGGCTGAAGTTTTATAAAACAGATTCCGGCATTTCATCAATTACACATGACGAAGCTTTGGATGAAGCGATATGTTTTGGCTGGATTGACGGTCAGCTAAATAAATATGATGATGAATCATGGCTGCAAAAGTTTACGCCGCGAAGACCAAAGAGTCTTTGGTCTAAGAAAAATGCGGAAAGAGCTGAAAAATTAATTAAGCTCGGGAAAATGAAACCGTCCGGCATGAAAGAAATAGACGCAGCTAAAGCGGACGGCAGATGGGAGAAAGCCTATGACTCGCCGGCTAATATGAAAATACCGGAAGATTTTATGAAGCGGCTTACCAAGGATAAGAAAGCATTTAAATTTTTCCAGTCGCTCAACCGCACTAATTTATACGCGATTGCCTGGCGTCTTCAAACTGCTAAGAAGCCGGAGACAAGAGAAAAACGTATAACGCAGATTATCGAAATGTTTTCTAAAGGCGAAAAGTTCCATTAAATTTCTTACACTTTTTTAGGATGAACAAATGCAAAGATATGTTGCACTGCTTCGCGGCATAAATGTCGGCGGAAATAAAAAAGTTCCAATGGCTGAACTAAAAAAAATTCTTGAGAAAATTGGTCTGAAGAATGTAAAAACTTTATTAGCATCCGGCAATGTTGTGTTTGAAGCGGATTCAAATAAGATAGATGAATTACATGCTTCAATTTCATCGGCAATTGAAAAAGCATTTAAGTTCCCGGTTCCGGTATTGTTAAGATCATTTCCCGACATACAAAAATTAATTTATCTGGATCCGTTTAAGAAGATTACCGTTACACCTCAAACAAGATTATATGTAACATTTTTTTCCGAAAAAGTTAAAGACAAAGCTTCATCAAATTATGTTTCGGCAGATAATTCATTTAAGATTCTTTCTAAAACAAAATCAGAAGTATTTTCCGTTCTTGATCTTTCAGTGACCGGCACTCCGGAAGCAATGGGCGCACTCGAAAAAGAATTCGGTAAGGAAGTAACAACTCGTAACTGGAATACAATTTTAAAAATTGCCTCTCTTTAATTTTCCATCTTCAAGATAAATTGGACTGTGAATTGAGACACAGCACTTTCTCTGCTACTTAATTTTCTCATTTCTATTTTATTTTTTTTATTAACTTTCCTTCGCTTACTAATACAAATCAATAAAGTGAATAAAATGAAACACGTCTCGATACTTATACCCAAAGGGCATACAAGCCTTGTAAACATTGAAGGTACGCACCAGATACTTTCGCAAGTTAATTCATTTCTTAACGAAATGGGAAAGCCGCCGGCGTTCGATATTCAGCTCGTCGGTATTTCCAAAGAGACGAAACAATCAACAGGTTTGTTTACGGTTATTCCCAACGCGCTTATTAAAGATGTTAAGAAAACGGATTTAATTATAATTCCGGCGCTTCACGGCGATCCTGTAAAAGCGCGTGAGATGAATAAAGAATTTCTACCGTGGATAATTGAACAATACAAAAACGGAGCTGAGATTGTAAGTTTCTGCATCGGCGCTTTTTTCCTTGCTGCTACCGGGCTGTTGAACGGCAAGCAGTGTACAACGCACTGGGTTTCGGCAAACGACTTTAGAAATATGTTCCCAGAAGTCATCCTGCTTGATGATAAAATAATGACTGCGCAGGACGGCATTTATACAAGCGGAGGCGCATATTCTTATTTGAATCTTCTTCTTTACTTAATAGAAAAATATGCCGGAAGAGATATTTCTGTCCTTATCTCAAAAACCTTTATGATTGATATCGATAAAGACAATCAATCGCAGTTCATAATTTTCAAGGGTCAAAAGGAACATGACGACGAACAGGTTAAAAAAGCTCAGGAGTACATCGAAAAAAACTTTAATGAAAAAATAACAATCGATCAACTGGCAGATATGCTTGCCCTGAGCCGCCGCAGTCTTGAACGCAGATTTAAGAAAGCTACCTGCAACACCGTAAATGAATATATTCATCGCGTGAAAATAGAAGCAGCAAAAATGAATCTTGAATCTTCCCGCAATAATGTGAACGAAGTGATGTATAAAGTCGGTTACGCCGATCCGAAAGCATTCCGTGTAACTTTCAAAAGAATTACAGGACTTTCACCCGTTCAATACCGGAATAAGTACAACCACGAAAGGCTGTCTTAAGATTCTGCCGCATGCAGATTGTGTTTGCTAATTTTTAGATTTATTTCATGTTCCGCTAAGTTTTTTATCACATCATAATTATCAAACTTAAGTTTTATATTAATACCTGATTTATTAAAGTATTAGATAATTTTACGAGGGAAAAATGTCACCGCAAGAAATAAGAGATACTGTTTATAGATTTCAAACAAGCCGCATCATTCTTACAGCTTTAGAATTAGGAATATTCACCGCGCTTGAAGAAAAAGAAATGACGTCTGCAGAAGTTTCGAAATTAATTTCAACCGACTCAAGGGCGACAGATAGGCTGATGAATGCACTCTGCGCTATGAATTTATTAAAAAAGAAAGACGGAAAGTTTTCCAACACAAGTTCTTCTTCTCAATATCTTACGCAGGGAAAGCCCGATTATATTTCCAACCTACTGCACGCGGTAAATCTATGGGATTCATGGAGCAACTTAACTGAAATAGTGCGCAATGGAAAAACAAACCGCGGAACAGGCTCGAGCAGAAACGACTGGCTGGAAAATTTTATCGAAGCCATGCATTACAGAGCGCTTAACCAAGCACCTGAAGACATCGGTTACATGAATCTTAACGGAGTAAAAAATGTCCTTGATGTAGGCGGCGGTTCCGCTGCATTCTCAATGGAATTTGTAAAAGCAAAAAGAGATATTACTGCAACCGTGTTCGATCTTCCCGATGTTATTCCGCTTACTCAAAAATATATTGCGAACGCCGGGTTATCTGAGAAGATTAAAACTATAAAGGGAAATTATTTGTTTGATGACTTAGGCTCGGGCTACGATCTGGTCTTTCTTTCTGCAATCGTACATAGTAATTCTTTTGAAGACAATAAAAAGCTAATCCAAAAATGCGCAAACTCGCTTAACTCAAACGGACAAATAATTATCCAAGATTATGCGATGAGCGAAGATAGAATTTCGCCCGCAGGAGGAGCTTATTTTGCGCTTAACATGATTGTCAATACTCAAGACGGAGATACTTTTACCCGGTCTGAAATTTATTCCTGGCTTGAAAGCGCGGGACTAAAAGATTTTAATAGTAAAGAAACTTCGCACGGTGCTGCACAAATTACAGCAAGGAAAATATAACCGGCTTAAAAATCCCGCGTTAAGCTTTGTGAACTTAAAATACTCACAGCAGTTATAGTTTGCAATCAATGCGAAAGCTCAAGCATATTTGAGATCAGAGTTGAAAAAAATTTTGTAATTCATTTTCTCTATTTGAAATAAATTTTATAACCCCAAGGCTTTAATTCAAACTTTTGAGAATCTGTAAATGAAACTTCTTTCCCGGAAAATAAATCCTTGTAATCGCCTTTAATCAAACTACTGCTGAGATTTCTGCTGACTGTTTTACCTGATAGATTGAAAACTGCAAAAACTTTGCAGCCGTCTTTTTCTCTAACAAAAGAATAAACGGATTTATCATCCGGTGAAGAGATAAGTTCAAGCTTGCCGCCTTCGTTACCCTCAAACAAAGCTTTATTAGTCATTCTTAAATTAAAAAGCTTAGTATAAAATTCGCGGTAGGGAGAAGGTTTCCAATCAATAGGATCCTTGTCGAAAAACTTTAATCGCTTGTGCATTCCGATTTCCTGACCATCATACATAAGCGGCATACCGGGAGCAGCAACTGTCAGCACGGCAAATGTTTTTGCGGCATCACCGAATTTTTCAAACTCGGTGCCGTTCCAGCTATTCTCATCGTGATTGGAAGTAAAACGCATTCTAAAAGAATTTATAGGAAATTTTTTTGCATCATTAATAAAGTATTCCGCAATATCGGCAGCGTCTTTTTTTCCGGTATAAACTTCATGCATTAAATCATACAAAGTCCAAGAGTAAGTCATGTCGAATGCTTTCAACTGTAACCCTGGCTTCTCAGCTTCGGCAAGCATGAAAACATGTTTAATTTTTTCTAATTGCGCTCGGGCTTCATCCCAAAAAGGCGTTGGAACCATATCGGCAACATCGCAGCGGAATCCGTCAATGCCGCAGTCCTTTACCCAGTATTCCATCGCATTGATCATCGCAGTCCACAATTTTTTGTTAGAATAATTCAGAGCAATAACATCGGTCCAATCTTTCACAGGCGGAATAAAATTTCCGGCGGAATCTTTTTTATAAAAATCCAGGTGTTCCTTTGTCCAAACATTATCCCACGAGGTATGATTTGCAACCCAATCGATAATAACATGCATTCCCATTTTATGGATTTCAGCAACGAGCGACTTAAATTCCTTTACGTTTCCGAACTCCGGATTTACTGCTTCATAATTTTGAACCGAGTAATAGCTGCCGAGCTTTCCTTTACGATTTTTTTCTCCGATAGGATTTATCGGCATAAGCCAGATAATTCCGACGCCCATCTTTTTTAATTCCGGAAGATGTTTTGCGAAATCCGCAAAGCTTCCACTTTGAGAATATTGACGCAGATTAACTTCATAAATTGTTTGGTTGTAGCTCCAAGCCGGATGGTCTACTTCGGATTTTACCTGAGCGGCAGTTTTGAAATACGAATTACTTAATATAAATACCATAAGAAAAAAAAATGATGTTATTCTTGAATAGCGAATTCTTTCGCCTGGGTTTTTTGTATTGAACATGGTTTACCTTTTTGCTTACAAAAAAATGATTGAATGAAAAATATTTTTTATACTTACCGGGTAAGCTGCGCGCCGGACTAAAACAGCCGGGGAAAATTATAATTTAAAAATCTGTGCGTTTTTCTGTTCGGCATTTTTTATTTCTGAAGTCTTGGATTGATCTCCTTGATACGGTCCGCCGACTTTTTTATTAGGATCAAGAGCCTGTTCGATCTTTAATTTTTCTCTTACCTTCTGATATTTCTGTAAAACGGTCTGCTGTTTAAGAATTTCTTCGTGAAGCCTTTTCTTCATATTTACCATTTTAGCAAGACTGCCTTTATACTCCTCGTGTTCTACTTTGACTGCGCCAATGTTTGCTTGAAGCTGCGCCAGTTCTTTCATCGCTTCATTTATTTCATCCCGGTAACTCTGAAGTTTGTCTTCATACTCTTTTATTTCATTAAACTGCTTATCCTTTTTTTCTTCTACTTTAGCAAAGCTTTCATTATATATTTTTAGGAGCTCCTGCAGGCTTTTTTCCAAAAGAATTTTCTTCTTCAATAATAATTCAGTTTCAATACGCAGGTCCGAATTAAAATTTTTCTTTTCTATCGCGGCATCATCTAATTTTAGGAGTTCGTTCTTAATGCTGTCACGCTGTTCTGAAAATCTTTTTAAAGAATCTTCAATTGATTCCACCTCGGCGTTACGAATGTTTAGGACTTTTTCGCTTTCCTCGAGCGACGCAATCTTTTCAAACAGCTGCTGATCTTTTTCGTCAAGATCTTTTTCCTTCTTCAAGACAATCTGCTCGAGAACATTACGCTTTTTGTTTATCTCATTCAGTTCCATATTAAATTTCTGGAACATTTTTGTAAAACGTTCTTCAAGCTCAAAATTGCTTTGTTCTATCTCCTTCTTTCTTTTTTCAAGAAGCGGAACAATTTCCTGCATCTTCACCTTCTGTTCGGAAAGCTTGTCTATTACTTCTCTTTCCTGTGAAAACTTCTGCTGGATATCGTTTTTCAAATCTTCATACTTTTTCGTCTCTTCTTTTAATTCATTCGACCGCTTTTCAAGTGTTAAAATTTCCAAATTCAGCTTTGAAAGCCGCGTTGCTTTTATTGATAGCGTTTGATCAACTGCGTAAAGCTCTTTTTCTTTAAAGCTGTTTTCTTCATTAAGCTTTTTAGATTTTTCTTCAAGCTCTGCGACAAGCCTTCTCTTGTTTTCAAGCTCAAGCCTAAATTCTTCAACCTCTTTTACAGATTTACTTTTTTCTTTTTCCTCCGCCAAGAGCTTCTCAAGCCGGACTCGAATATTTTTTTCCTTTTCATGAAGCTCAGATAAATTCCGTATGACAGTTTCATATTCGAACTTGACCGCTTCTAACTTTTGTGCGGACTCTTTGATCGCCAGGTTTTTAACGTCAATTTCTTTTTGAAGATCATTTGTTTTTTCTTCGTAAGAAGATATTTTCCCTTCAGAAGTTTCAAGTTCGTTTTGAATCTCACGCTGTTTTGATACCAGCTCAAACTTTTTATTATCAATCTGACTTAATTCTTCTTTTCTAAGATCGACAAGCCTTTGTAATTCGCTTTCCTGCTCCGACAACTCTTTTATTCTTTGATTAGCCTCGCTAACATATCGTTCAACCTCCGCGTCTTGCTGTTCATCAATTTGATCGTGCGAAACTTGTTCTCCTGAACTATCGTCTGCAAGACCAGCGCTATTGATATTATCGGCTCCCGGGTTTTCAAGATTGTCAACATGACCGGTGAATGAAAGAATATTATTTTGCAGCCCGTCCTTCATTTCGTTCAAGCTGTCAATTCTTCTTTGAAGCTCGGCTATTTGATTTCGTTTTTCTTCTTCTTCAGTTTTAAAAGAATTAATGCTATCCTGGATGGAAATTTTATCTTTGTTTAATTGGGATACTTCCTTGCGAAGACGCACCAATAATTCTTCAAGATATCTTGCGTTCTCTTGTTTCTCGTTTATAAAATGAAGCTTCGTCTTTAGGTCTTCATTTTCATTGCGGAGCTGTTCTAATTCTTTTGAGTTAAAAAGTCCCATGTATATTACCTTAGATTGACAAAATAAATACTTGCTGTTTTAATTCCGGCATCAACTTAATTAATAGTTCCATAATTTTCAATCAAAATAATCATTTTTATATTGCCGCAGTTCAAATTAATTTCTTTAGTTAAAAGATTGGAGAATTTATTCAAGCTTTATATTTCGCCTTTTTTCATTTTGATTCTCCATTTGATTTTCTGAATCTGCCGGTTAATTATAAGGTCAGCCAAAGCGGAAGGTATATACTCTTTGTTTTGCGGTGAAAATAATTCCTGTAATTCTTCTTCGCCAACGTCAATGCGGTAAAGAAGATTTATCACTCCGTTGTAATCATTATCCATCATATCGGAAAGTTTTTTAGTAAGATATTTTTTAAAATCATTAAGGGTTTTGATATTCTCATCGCCCGGTTCAATATCAAAGCCGCTGCGTTTCATTGTGCCGGAAATAAGTTTGGAGATTTCAAAAACTTCCTTAGTTTCTTCTTCTGCCAATTCGTCTTCCTAAAAAAATTATTAAATAAAATCAGCCGCCGTTAATAACGCGGAGAATAAAAAAATATTATAGCTACTTATTTTCTTTTCGCAAACAACTTTTTTAAAAATGGAGGAATAATCTACTTGTACTTAAGCTTTATGAAGCAATCTAACAATTTCGAACGAACCGTAAGCAAAAAAAGGAGCAGCAAAAACATCAATTGAATAATGAACGTGCTGCAAAAGAACAGACACAGCAACTGCTGTGGTGAATACTAAAAGTAAATTTTTAAAGAACTTTTTTTCTACGATAAGGAAAAATAGAAAAAGAGTAGCAGTATGACCGGAAAAAAATAAATCTTTTGTAAGAATTTTTCCAGTACCAAAAAACTGCACAAATGGGTCGTTGAGCTGGATCATACCGTTAGGGGGATTTAGAGGCAGCAAATACATCGCTATTATCCTGATAATTACCATCAATGCGTAAGCCTGCATCGCAAATAATAATTTTTGCGGATATTTTATCAGAAGAATCAGTGTGATAAAAACAGAGAAATAAATCAAAGTGAATGTAAGCCATGTAAGATTTATGGCGTTAAAGGTTTTTAAAATCGGATCGGAAAGCACAACGCCTTGCCGCTGCTCTATAAAATTTAGAAAGTGAGTTAAAAAATTTAGAACAATGACAAAAAAAATTGTAGTGATAACAAACTCAATTAGAAATTTTTTATTATGAAAGAATTCCCGCCAGTTCATATTAATCTATTTGTCTTTGGTTTTCTTTTCACAAAATTCTATAAGCACGCCATGGGTAGACTTTGGATGAAGGAAAGCTATATCAAATCCTTCCGCTCCTTGCCGTTTCGATTTATCAATCGCTTCAATTCCCTTTTCCTCAGATTCTTTTAATGATTTACCAACATCATCTACAGCAAAAGCGATATGATGAATTCCTTCGCCGTGCTTTTCTATAAATTTCCCGACCGGACCTCCAGCTTCGGTTGATTCAAGCAGTTCGATCTTTGTTTCACCGACTTTGAAAAAAGCCGTTCTAACTTTTTGATCTTTTACTTCTTCGATCAAATAGCATTTAAATCCGAAGACATCTTCATAAAGCCGGATAGAATCATCAAGGCTCCGGACTGCAATGGCAATATGTTCAATCTTATTTATCTGCATTTGCTTTTAGCTTTAGGTTATATTTATCAAACTATAAATCTCTAATAAAAACTTAAATGAATATCATTAAAAGCGCAAATCAACTTCTTGTTAAATTTACTAATTAAGAACAGCGGTTACTAAAAAAGTACTAATTTAGTATGCTTTGCAAATTACTTTTAAAGTATTATTTTAATTTGTAACCAATAATAGGAACAAATAATGGAGATTAGGAAGAGAGAAATATTATGTTAATGAAACAATTTGCGAAATCGAAATATAAAATATCACAGCTTGGATTCGGCTGCTGGGGAATAGGGAAATCAATGTGGATTGGCGCTGATGATTCCGAATCTAAAAAGGCGTTGCTTCGTGCGGTTGATAAAGGAATTAATTTTTTCGATACTGCGCTTGTTTACGGCAACGGACACAGTGAGCAGCTCGTCGGCGAAGCTGAAAGAGAATCCAGGCAGCAATTATTTATCGCTTCAAAAGTCCCTTCAAAAAAAATGGAATGGCCCGCTTCAGATAATTCTATTCTGAAAGATTCTTTTCCGGCAAAATATATTATCAGCAAAACCGAAGAAAGTCTAAGAAATTTAAAAAGAGATTATATTGATCTTATGCAGTTCCACGTATGGAACGATAAATGGTCGAAGGAAGATGATTGGAAGGAAGCGATACATAAATTAAAGAAGGACGGCAAAGTACGGTTCTTCGGAATTTCTATTAACGATCATCAGCCTTCGAACGGCATTGAAGCAGGTAAAACAGGACTTATTGACTGCTTCCAGGTAATCTTTAACATCTTCGATCAAAAGCCAACTGAAAAACTATTCCCGTTCTGTCTTGAAAACGGCATAAGCATTCTTGCAAGAGTACCTTTTGATGAAGGAGCGCTTACTGGCAATATTGATCCTTCAACGGAATTTCCAGTAGGTGATTTTCGCAATAACTATTTTAAAGATAAACGCAAGGTAGACGTTAAGCTTAGAGTGGATGAAATATGGAACGACGTTAAATCGGAAATATCCTCTGTAGCTGAAGCAGCGTTAAGATATATTATAAGCTTCGAAGCAGTAACATCCGTAATACCTGGCATGAGAAAAGAAAAAAACCTGCTTGCTAATATTAAAAGTATAGAAAAAGGACCTCTCACGCCTAAGCTGCTTGAAAAGCTAAAAGTGCATCGCTGGGAAAAGAATTTTTATCTTTAGATATTATTATTCACCAGGTTAAAAATTTTATATCAAGGGAACTAAGCTTCCAAATGTTGTCTGAAGAACTCCAATGTTAGCCGCCATGACTGCTTTGCTGCCTTTGGATTATAGCTTGAGCGGGCATCGCAAAAAAATGCATGGTTGGCATTTGAAAAAATAACGTTTGTGTATTCCTTACCTAGATCATTAAGCCGGTTGGTTAAATCATCAATCTGATCCTTGCCGATATTTTTATCAAGCCCGCCCCAAAATAAAAGCAGCGGACTTGATATATTCTGAAGTTTGTCTCCCATTGTTTTTGCAATTGCACTGCCATAGTATGAGGCGGAAGCTTTTAGAGGTACTGTCAAGTTAGCAAGAACAGAGACTCTTCCGCCCATACAATATCCTGTAGATACAATCTGATTTTTCTTGACTACGGAATTAACTGAAAGCCATTGATACGAAACTTCAATATCTGCTTTCAAATCGTTTATATTTAATGCTTGAACGTGCGGCAGTACCGAAGGGAAATTATTATAATCGCCTTGAAAGCCGGGAGCAGTGCGGTGGAATAACTCAGGAGCTATCACAACATAACCTTCGTCAGCAAATCTTCCAGCCAAATCCTTTATATGATCATTGACGCCGAATGCTTCTTGAAAAAGCAAAAGCCCCGGATGTTCCTTACCGTCATCATGATAAACAACAAAAGCATTCATCATGGTTCCGTCGGAAACACTTAGTGAGATCATAGCAAATTTGTTTTTCATAATATTAATCCCATACACATTTTAAATTAGCATAAAAATAATCAAGGGAACTTAAAATAAGATACAACAAATATTTTTACCCGACTTTAATGATTAACTGGGTACCAGAAATAGATGTTTGATATTTCTGAAGAGGTGCGCCTGCCGGACCCTGCGTGACATTTCCGTTTACATCAAAACGGGAACCATGGCATGGACAAACAAATTGATTGCTGCCGGAGTCATAGTTTGATATCTGGCAGCCTTGATGCGTACATATTGAAGATAATGCATTATAAGTGTTCGCTGAAGGATGGTCAACTAAAAGTGAACCGTTAGAAAAATTAATTAATGCCGCAGAACCGGTTTTTGCTATCGGTGAAGAAGAGTCAATGCTGACAACCACATTCGTACCGGAAGTTGTTCCTTGAACTGTTGCCAGCCCGGCGCCTGCAGGACCGGTGATATTATTGTTGCAGCTTTCTAAGAATGAGCTTAACAAACCAGGCATTGCTAAAATAACACCCCCCTGCACAGTTTTAATAAAAAAATCTCTTCGTGAAACTTTCATTGTTAGTTCTCCATAAAAGAAAATAAAATCCAAAAAAATTAGATGTTAAAAAATTGTTTGAAGGTGAATGTCAGCTGATCATTTACCGGGACCATAAATAATGATGGTCTCTCAATCTTAAATTCAGTAAGACTGATACTAAAGCCGCCGGTTACCGTAAGGTTATATTGCGTCCATTGTGCAAACGCGTTTATGTATATGTCTTTGGTAACACCGTGAAAAGTAAGCTTGCCGTATATCTTTAGGCTGTCCCCGTTTTGTATTATAGAAGAGCTGAGAAATTTTGCATCAGGATATTTGAGAGAATTAACAACTTCCATTGCATGTGAATCACGGTTGGAATTTTCGCTGTTAAATGAAGTAACTGCAACCATTACAAGAACCTGCTTAACTTGCTTTGCTTTTGCATCGGCATTAATCAAGCATAAAGAACTTTTGCTTGTAGCTTCTACTTCATGCAGCGGATGAACTATCTTATATGTTATCCACGAATATTGTTTATCGGCTTCATATCTTTTTACTTGAGGCAGCGATGATGATAACGGGATTATTGCGCAAAGCAAAAGAAGGATTAATTTTATTTTCATTTTATTCTCCGGATTAAAAAGTTATTACAAGCATTGAAGCTGTGAATACAGCGGTTGTTAAATAGCCAGCAACTTGATGAAAGTGTGCCTGGTCCATATTAAAAACTCGCTTGTGTCTTATTGACGAGCCAAGAATAGGAGTAATTATCATACCGGCGAGATGTACCCACGCTAAAATTTTATGGATGCCGGTGGTTCCGCCCTCTCCGGTTCTTATTAATGGCGGCGGTGACAGCACTGCAAGCAAACCGGTTGCCGTGTACGAGGCAATAGTTGCTCCAACAAATGCTTGATGAAAACCACCAAGGCTTCTCTTTCCGTCAATAACGCGCTGACCGAAGTATGCGGCTGCCCACATTAAAGCTAATGTAGTAAATCCTCCGATCTGATGAGCAATTAACATTGTTCTGCGAATATGAATTTCATTTTCACGAACTTGCGGTGTAAGCGGCGGCTCAATTCCGATTGTCCTTACAAAACCATTTTCACCCCATAGAAAATTTTCCATGAAGCTGATTTTATCCGGGAGTAATTGAGGTTTAGGTTGTGCAAAAAGTGAATCGGCGCTGCTGAAATTTAATTCGCCTGTTGTATCTCCGGAAATGGATGAGTCGGGCATAAAAGCTAAACTTCTAATGTGGTTTTCTATTGTGCCGACCTGTGTGGCAGAAGCATTATCTGCGAAGTCATTACCGGGTAAAAAAGAAACGATATCAGAATTTTGGAATGGTTTCGTTTCATTGTTGGAAGGTACCTGCGCCTGCAACAATCCTGCAAATGTTACAAAAGATATTACAAGCATAAATACCTTTATGATTGCAGATTGATTTTCTTCAACCTGAATCTTACTTTGAGTATGAACCATAGATCTCCGTTTATTAGTTTAAAAATAAAAAAGCAACGCAATAAAAAAATGTTAAATGTTATTCTTCTCCGCACAAAAGAATAAACTTTTAACAAATTTCTATACGCGTTGCCTTCCAATAAGTTATAAGTAAATATAAACAGTATCTTTTTTAACTTTCAATACAGTGTAGAGCGATTATGATTTTCAACACAGACTTGCTGATTAAATAGCTTTTGCTAATGAGTCGAAAATATTTGCAGCGTGATATCTTGAGTTTTCGATGAACCATTTGCCGTTATCCATCCCGCCGCAAACAACGCCTGCTAAAAATAATCCCGGTACGTTTGTTTCAAAAGTTTCCTGATCAAAACATGGCGTACGCTGTTCATCATCTAGAATTTGAACGCCTGCTTTAATCAAAAAATCAAAATCGGAATGGTAACCGGTCATCGCAAAGACAAAATCATTTTTTAATGTTATTAAACCGTCCGGAGTTTTAACGTCCACATATTCTTCCTTAATATTTACTAACTCCGAATTGAAATAAGCTTTGATACTCCCTTCTTTTATCCGGTTGTCAATATCAGGTTTTACCCAATATTTTACGTTGTCTTTAATTCTATCTTCGCGGATAACCATTGTAACTTCCGAGCCCCGCCGGTAGGTCTCCAGTGCGACATCGACCGCGGAATTGGCGGCTCCTATTACAACTACTTTTAAGTATGCGTACGGATGAGCTTCATCAAAATAATGTTTTACCTTATGAAGGTTTTCGCCCGGAATATTTAAATAATTAGGTTCATCATAAAAACCGGTTGCGATTATAACTTTCCTGCTTAAATATTTTCCTTTGTTAGAAATAACTTTAAATAATTCGTTTTCTTTTTTTACCGCTTCTACTTTTTCGTAATTATGGACATTTAAGTTCCACGATTGTTTTACGCGCCTGAAGTATTCAAGCGCCTCTCGCCGTGTTGGCTTATCACCATGAGATACAAAAGGCACTTCGCCTATTTCTAATCTTTCAGAAGTAGAAAAGAAAGTCATGTTTGTAGGATAATGAAAAATAGAATTAACAAGGCAGCCTTTCTCAATGATTAAGTGAGAATAGTTCCTTTTTAAGGCTTCTATTCCGCAGGTAAGTCCTATTGGTCCGGCGCCAATAATAATAACATCTAAAATATTTTCAGACATAAATTTCCTCAGCTAAATTCAAAAACTACGAATGAAATTTAATCAATTGATTAATTAGAAAACTTGACCTGGATTAAAGAAGGCATGAAAAGCGGCATTATAAAAATGCCGCTTCGAAAAAATAAAATCTTTTATGGGATAATTTCTATCAAGGCGCTTGTTACCGTTTCATTCTGATCATTCAATAAGAATACTCGGTAAAAGCCCGGATCGGAAAACTTTAAATCACTGTCTTCATTTTTTGAGAAGAAGACATACTTCGAATCCGGGTCAATTGTATAATTGAATTTTTTGTAGTATTCAAATTTGCGTGTATCCGGATTGTACTTATCGAACTGAATATAGCAATCTTTCAAGCCTAATGCATGGCTTGATTTAACCATAACGGTTAAGTAGCCGGTTGTAAATCTATCTGTAATATTGACCTCTCCATACTGATCGTCATATCTTTCACAGAAATACATAACCGGAGAACTTTGAGCAAATGTTATTGATTTCATTCCGCTAATTAAAAGAATGAAAACTAACACTGAAACGATCCTCAAGCTTTTCATACTAACTCCTTTTTTATTTTTATGTAAACCATAGGATTTTCTTTCGTAAGAATTTATGAAGCTAAATGATAATTTGCAATACGGTCGAAAAAAATTTTTCATCAATCTAAAAAATTGTTTGGGGAAACATTTATTATTATTTTTTTCTATGAATTATAATAAGTTAAAATGAACACACACAATTCAAAAGAAATAATTATTTGTAATTGGTGCGGACAACCGTCAAATATTATTTGGGTTCATGGACATGGTCAATGTTCATCATGCGGAATTAATGTTGATGAGTGCTGCCGCGGAGAAATATGTGAATTTCCTTTAAACAAAGAAACGCCAAATCAAAATCCCGCAGAAGAAGATTCCGATGATTAAAAATATCACTTTTGATCTCGATGGAACTTTGATTGACTCCTTCAGAACAATTTATAAAACAACAGTAAGGTCTCTGGCTTATCTTAATATCTTCAACCGGATTGACGAGAATGAATTTTATAAACTTATCGGCTATCATTTTAAGGATATTTTTAAGCAGCTTGAAATACCGGTGCAAGATTTCAATGAGTTTATAACAATCTATAAGAAATTTTATTTCGATTACATCAATGATTCCATAGTCTATAACGGGCTGATTGATGTATTTGAATTTCTTAACGAAGAAAATATTTTGGTTTCACTTCTCACTACCAAAGCTCAAGATCAGGCTGACAAAATTATTGATTATTTTAATTTGAGAAAATATTTTTCCATAGTAATGGGAAGAAGAGACGGCGTTGCCGACAAGCCTTCGGCGGAACCTCTGCTGATTATTTCCAAACAGCTAAATGTTAAGCCGGGAAATATTTTGATGGTTGGCGACACTGAATTGGACATTCGCTGCGGGAAAAACGCCGGGACTAAAACATGCGGCTGCCTCTTTGGTTACAGATCAAAAGAAATTCTGATGAAAGAAAATCCGGATTTCCTCATCAACTCGATAGGAGAGATTATAAAAGTCGTCAGAAATGAAAGCGCCTTATAAATTCACGCTCAAAGGAGTTTTGATAGAATTTCATCGCAGATTGCGTACCCGCTTTTAGTCAGCCTTATAAAATCATCGTCTATTTTGATAAACTTTTCGCCGGCAAGAGTTTGAAATAAATTTTTATTTTTTTTAAGCCAGTTATTTCCAAATCTATTTTCAAATTCTTTTTTATCAATTCCTTTGCCTCTTAAAGCGAGCATAATATACTCGTCCAATTTCTGTTCGTCCGATATCATTTCAAAATTAGCTTGAGCCTGGTTATTATTTTGGATCGCTGTTATATAATGTTTCAGGCTGGAAAAATTCCACCATCTTTTCCCATTCATAAAAGAATGAGAAGATGGACCGAAGCTTAGATAATCATTGTACCGCCAATAAGCATTGTTGTGGCGGCATTCAAAGCCGGGCAACGCAAAATTAGAGACTTCATATTGATTAAATCCGCAGCTGGTAAGAAAATCTATTGTCATTTCATAAAGATCGGCATCGTAGTCTTCATCCTGCAAAATAACTTTTCCGTCAAGAACCATTTTATTTAAAATTGTTCCCCGCTCTAAAATCAAGCTGTACGCTGATATATGCTGCAGTGGAAGGCTTAAAGCTGTTTCAAGATTTTGTTTCCACATTTCTTTAGTCTGCTTTGGCAGATTAAAGATCAAATCGATATTTATATTATTAAAGCCGGATTCTTTTGCCGCATACACTGTTTGAACAGCGGTATGTTTATCGTGAATCCTGGTAAGAAATTTTAATTCATCTTCATGAAACGACTGCACTCCGATGCTGATTCTATTTATTCCAATCCGGCGGAAAGATTCTAACTTTTTTTTATCAACCGTTCCCGGATTGGTTTCCAAAGTAATCTCTACATCACTGCTAACATTAAAATTATTTCTTAAGCACAAAATTATTTCGTTAATGTAATCCGGCTCCATCAATGACGGAGTTCCGCCGCCAAAAAATATCGACGTAAAATTTCTCTTACCGGAATATTTTTGCGAATAAAAATTAATTTCCTTTTTAATTGAGCTTAAAAAAGCAGTAATATTATCCGATGTAATTATAGAATAAAAATCGCAATAGATACATTTATGATCACAAAAAGGAATATGAATATAGAGAGCGCAGTCTTCCATTATTATTTTCTCATAAACATCGGCGGATGCTTCAGTTGATAGCCTGTCGCATCCTGGTAAGCCCTGGCTACTTCAAGAATTTTTCCTTCGTCAAACAATCTTCCCACAAAAGTTATGCTTGTAGGATGTTTTCCTTCAATAAAACCGTTCGGAACAACTACAAGAGGATGCCCGGTTAAATTAGTTACAAGAGAATTATCCCCTTCATCTGAAGGAGCAAGGTAAAGATCAATTTTATTTTCGTCAAACATTTTTTCCATTTCTTGAATTAATAAAAAGCGGACACGGTTTGCATTAATATATTCCACTGCCGGAATAAAACGAGAGGCACGGAAAATATTCGGCCAGTTGTCCTTTCCCTGCCGTGCAAGTAAATCAACTTTTCCGTTTCTCGTAATTACATCGAAAGCCGCTCCAGCTTCCGCATCAAGGATAAAGGAAATATCATTAACAGGCAGGTTGGGTAATTTAATCGGAACTAATTTTGCTCCAAGTTTTTTCATTTCTTCAATTGTTAACGAGTCATTTGTTTTGAACGCGTATTTATGATTGAAGTCATCAGCGAGATAACCAATCCGCAGCCCTTTTAAATTAATTTTAGGAGAATAATTGAAAGGATAATTATACAGTGTTTGATCTAATCCATCCGGTCCATATATCGACTTAAAAACAATTGCGCAGTCTTCAACATTCCGGCATATAGGACCAATTTTATCCATAGACCAGCTCAACGCCATTGCACCGTACCGGCTTACACGCCCGTACGTTGGTCTCAATCCCGTTACGCCGCATCTTGTAGAAGGTGAGACGATCGATCCCCATGTTTCTGTTCCGATTGCAAACGTCACCAGGCCTGCTGATACAGCGGCTGCCGAGCCTGCCGATGACCCGCTTGATCCTTGTGTTGTGTCCCAAGGATTTCTTGTCTGCCCGCCGAACCAAACGTCATCCATCGCCAGTTCTCCCATAGACAGCTTCGCTATCAGCACTGCTCCGGCATCTTCAAGCTTTTTAATAACAGTGGAAGTAACATTTATTTCTTGATCCTTATATGGAGCTGCACCCCATGTTGTTTTATATCCTTTGAGTGCTAACAGATCTTTTACGCCAAAAGGAATGCCCATCAACGGACCTTTGTATTTTCCCGCAGCAATTTCTTCATCGGCTTTTTTTGCCTGCTTCATAGCAACGTCTTCGGTAAATGTAATTACGCAGTGAAGCTCCGGTCCGAATTTTTTTAGTCTATCCAAAAAAAACTTTGTTAATTGAGTTGAAGATATTTTTTTCGTTTTCAGCAAATAACCAAGCTGACCAATCGAATAGAATGCGAGATCATTTATATTCTTCGGCATTTTAATATTTGCGTAATCGCTAAACTTAACAGGAAGCTGCTTTGTATTAAACTTTACTCCTTCCGGAATTGGGTTAAAAAGTATTGCGGGAGGAACGCTGTTTTCTAAGTCAATCTTTCTTATATTTTGATAGCTATCCAATCTTTGATTTAAAAGATCTATCATCGAATCATGTTGGACATCAGTGAAATTTATGCCGAATATCTTTTCTGCATTAGTTACTATTTCTTTATTTATCGGTTTATCTCCTGTTTCCGAAACAATTATAGCACCGAGCAAGAATGAAGAAAGTGCAACAAGTATAAACCGCATATTTCGTATAAGATATTTTTTCATATTAGCTCCTTAAAGTTTAGATTAAACTAAGCAATTTTATTTCGAAAAGAAATTTAGAATACTTTTCATAAGAAAGTTTCTTGCGCTCAATGTTTCAATCGTTTCAAATGGAAATCCCGAAACTATCACTCCGTATTTATTCTTATAGGCTATGCAAGCGGGGAACCGGTTGTCTTTATAACGCAGAATAACTTTGCTTCCTCCAATGCTTCCCACTGCGTCCGGCGACCAGACATCATAAATCTTCGGG
>Ga0187812_1000031_pt1 | contig 55107 bp, 53 predicted proteins | sample NC_S_2_FD_130582 | JGI IMG/M metagenome (GOLD analysis project Ga0187812, IMG submission 130582) | Wetland sediment microbial communities from Neuse River Estuary, North Carolina, USA - ASW-S_2 | ecosystem: Environmental > Aquatic > Freshwater > Wetlands > Sediment | place: USA: North Carolina...
TGGCGGGATTGCTTTCGCAGCAGAATGATATTGAAAAAGCAATAGTATGCGGAGTTTATATTCATAGCCTCGCAGCGGATTTATTATTGAAAGACTTCACCGAATATTCTTTTATCGCCGGAGATATTGTTGATAATATATCAAACGCTTTTAAGTTTTTAAAGAAATCAATTATTAACTCCTCGAAGAACCTGTGACACTGCTGATTGCTTGGCAGATTTCGCGGGTGCAAATATTGTTGTGTAAGTTCTGAATAAAATTATTTTCTATTATTAAATACTACGGATGAAGAATAAGAAAACCATATTGTCTAGCAAAAGCTTCATTACGTCTTTTGCAATTATGCTTACCATAGCCGATCTTCTTTTCGTTTACTATATAAAATATGAAAATCAAAACCTCCCTTTAAAAAATTTTAGACTCTTTTACATCGGCAACATTCTCGATTTATTTTTCTCTTCACTCTTGATAATTGCGCTCATTGTCTACGCTTTTCAGAAAGGGAAAAATTATAAGCCGCGGATGTTTTTTACCTATTCTATCCTTACAACAGGTATATTAATATTGGCTGCGGTCAGCACTAAGATAGAGCTGCCTCTCCCGGACATTTATATTCTTGACCATCCTTTGAGCAAGGTTGTAATAGGTTTAATTTTTTCTATGTATCAGTTTGCAATATTCCTGCAGATCATGCTTATCTGGCAAATAGTTTTCGGAGCAAAAGAGTTAATAGGGTTAAGAGCATTCTTTAATTCGTTTTTACTTGTAATAGGTTTACTGACTATAACATTTTTTTATATTCATTTTACAGTCGGCTCGCACGAAACCTATCCGATAAAAAAAAGGCAGACAAACGTTGCAGTAGTATTAGGAGCCGCCGTGTGGTCGCATAATTCCGTAAGCCCGAGCCTTGCTGCCCGTGTTGATAAAGCAGTATTACTTTATAAAGAAGGCATAGTGAACAAAATTCAGTTAACAGGCGGGAATGCACCCGGTGAGCTAAGCGAAGCGGAAGTTGCTCTAGATTATATGAAGCCGCAAAAAATAATTCCTTCGGACATCTGGCTAGAGAAGAAAACATCTTCAACGATTGAGCAGATAAAATTTATAAAAGACAGCCTGCTGGCTAGAAAAAACATTGATCATATTGTTATAGTATCAGACGGTTACCATTTAACGCGCGTTAGAGAAATCTGTAAGTTCTTCCATATAAAATCTTATCTTGCGGCTTCCGGTTTAAATTTAAGCATTGAACATAAACTTTATTATAAATTAAGAGAAAGCGTCGCGCTTACGGTCTTCTGGCTTTTTGCAATTTAAATAATTTTATGTTTTTATACATCCGATTTAATTATAAATTTACAGCGTGGATTCTGTATCCTCTATTTTTCCAAATTAGGTTTCTTAGATATGACGCAAAAATTTAAAAGAAGATTGGTCCGTGAACGGGTTCTGCAAATTTTGTACGCTTACACGATGAACAAAGACTCGCTTGATAACTTAATGAACGGTGTTCTAAGCGATGTTTCGGACAATGTGGATAAAGAATTTGCGCATGACCTTGTCAACCGCGTTTTAATTCATAGAGATGAATTAGACAAATTGATTAGGACCCGCGTTGATAACTGGGAACTTAACCGGATCGCTTTAATTGATAAAATACTTTTGCAAATGGGCATCTGCGAACTAACTTACTTTCCGGATATTCCGCCTAAAGTTTCGATTAACGAAGTAATTGAAATTGCAAAAATGTACAGCACTGCAGGAAGCGGAAAATTTATTAACGGAATTTTAGACGCGATATTATCCGAGCTAAAAGAATCCGGGAATTTAAACAAAACCGGTCGCGGACTCCTTGAAGAAACAATTTCCAAATCTTCTTCCAAAAAATAATTTATGCTTAACAAAGTTAGAATTTTTTCATGGACGCTGTTTGACTTTGCCAGAACCGCGTTTTCGGTTATCATAATTACTGTTATCTACTCGAAATATTTTTCTAACTATGTTACCGGCGGAAAAGTCTGGCTTTGGGGTTTAGCTGTAAGCATATCAATGATAATAACGGCGTTACTGAGCCCGCCGTTGGGTGCGATTGCAGATGCTTCAAGAAATAGAAAAAAGTTCCTCCTCATCTTTACAAGTGTTACTGTTTTATGCACGGCGCTTATGTTTTTTGTTGAAAAAGGAGATATACTTTTAGGTATCATTCTTTTTATTATAGCAAATATTGGTTATGAAGGAGGCGCGGTTTTTTATGACGCTTTCCTGCCGAATATTACGGAGAAAAAAAACTTTGGCAGAGTATCCGGCTATGGCTTTGCTATGGGTTACGTCGGAGCACTTGCGGTTCTTTTAATAGTAAAAGTTCTTTTACCTCCTTCAACTTCATCCGATTATTATTTTTATATCCGCCTGTCATTTGTTGTTGCCGCACTATTCTTTTTGATATTTGCTATTCCAATCTTTTTTGTCGTAAGCGAACCTGACGTTCCGAACAAATTGAAAAGAGACTTAATCAAAACCGGTATTGAAAAAAGTATTGAAACATTGAAAGCAATATTCGTAGATAAAAAACATCCTCCTGTTTCAAGATTTCTGCTTGCTTTTTTCCTTTACAACGACGCAATAATTACGATCATTGCTTTCGCTTCTATCTTTGCTTCCAGTCTGTTGAAGATGACTGATGCTGAAGTAATTTATTTTTTTATAATCGTTCAGAGCACAGCTATATTCGGGGCTTTTATTTTCGGAATAATTGCTGACCATATCGGTCCTAAAAAAACAATTACCATAACATTGATTATTTGGCTGGCTGTAATAATCGGCGCATACTTCGATACGACTATTTTTGAGTTTTATATTGTCGGATTATTAGCCGGGCTTTCCATTGGCTCTTCACAATCATGCAGCCGGAGTTTGATGGCTTTGCTGACGCCGAAGGATAGAGAAGCTGAGTTCTTCGGCTTTTACGACGGTTTATTCGGAAAGTCTTCTGCAGTGCTTGGACCGCTTGTTTACGGTATTGTAGCGGGTATATCAAATCAAAGATTTGCTGTTCTAGCAATTGGTATATTCTTCCTTATAGGACTTATTATTCTGCAAAAAGTAAAAGTACCAAAAGTTAATGCCTCACACGAAATTGCGGAAACAGCTTAGCCTTTTAAGTCACTTGTATAAAACTGATATAATCTTTGCAGCCTGAAATGCCAATCGATTTCCTGATTTTAATTTAAATTGAATTCAGGTGTTTGAGGACGAATATCATCATACATTTTTTTTAATTCGGTATAGGCGTATTGGCTTCCCCTCTGAGCCGCGAAACGAAAATATTTTGCCGCCGTACCAAAATCTTTTTCGACAGCGATTCCTGTTTCGTAACAATAGCCCAAACTTGCCTGTGCTAGCACAGAACCTTTGTCTGAATAATCGGTTAAAATTTTTATATTATCCGCGCTTTCGGATCCCGAATTATTTTGATAAAGGTCTATAATTGAAAGCTGTACCTTAGCTTCGTTACTTCCAAGCTTTTCAGATTCGGTCCAGATTAATACTGCTTTGTTTATATCCTTCTTAAAAATTTTACCCGTATAATAATTAAGTCCGAGCTCATTCAATGCGGGTACAAAATTTTCGGAAGCAGATTTAATGAGAAACTTTTCCGCTTGCTGAGGAGTAATCTGATTATCAAACTGGAGACCAAAAAGCCCGTACCATACAAACATTGCACGCGGATCATTTTTCTTAACGGAGTTCTTTAATATTTGGAAATAGTTTTTAGCATGTAGCTCGTTCCATAGCAAATACGGTGCGCGGGGCGAATCAAGTTTAGCGGCTCTAACATAATACTCTGAAGACTTAATAAGATCTTTCTTGAAATAAATTCCTATTTCATAAAGCTTGCCTATTAGAGTAAGCGCCTCTGGACTACCGTTATCCGCATATTGCTCTAAAAGATTCAAACTTGCCTTATCAAATTTAAAAGTGGAATCATTGCTGAACGAAATATTAAGAGCTTTCGCAAGACTGTCGTTTCCTTTATGCAGAACATCATCAAGGATCATTCTATTTGTTACCTGCTGGAGCGTATCTCTGACGGTGTTAAAATCAATAAACACCAATCCTGAAGATGAAGCAAGCACTTTATCATCAGGATTATTTTTACTAAAAGTACTGTTGGTAACATTGGTTGAAGTGTCAGACGTATCTATTGACGACGGCGGAATTCTTTTTAGTAATTCTGTTAAAGCATCTTTAGCCGGCGTAAATCCGTTTCCGGCAGACCGCTTCAACCAATAATAGGATTTTGACCAGTCTCTTTTGACAATAAGGTTATCAGTAAAGCTTAGACCGATTAAATATTGAGCCTGCGGCATTTCATCATTTGCAGCTTCCAGGAAATAATTAAAGGCTTCAAATGGATTCCACGCAACGCCCCAGCCATTGTTCAACAATATTCCGTAGTTGTAGCATGCGCCGGTCAGATTTTGTTTTGCAGCTTTCCCGATCCAATACGCGCCTTGAACTGTGTCTTTAGGAAATCCTTCGCCTAGAAGATATCTGATACCAAGCTCATGTTCCGCCATTGCGTCACCGGCGTTTGCGTCACGAATTAAATTAAAATGCTGCCAGAGCTGGTATGCTAAATCGGGCTGATAAAATATACTTGGACGTCTAACCGGTCTATTGTTCTTAAACGCCAGGCTTTCGGTAGTGTCCTGCGCCATCGCAATAATAGAAAATAGTAAAACTCCTATTAGTCCGTGTTGGAAATGAATGAAAATATTTTTATTCAATTAAATTCCTTTTTATTACCATAATTAGGATTATACTGTCGAAAAGAAAACTTTTAAAATTGACGGTTATAAAATTATTCCTTTTGTCCAACTAAAACTACAACTTAAAATAGGTATTATTTTTTACGCTAATGATATTAAAATAATTTCACATTCAAACCGCTCATCACTTTAAAAAAATATATTTTCTAATTTTATTTAGAAAAATATTTCTTCATCGGTAAAAAATAAAAATCTTTCCAGCCTTGCTTATAGCTTTGACCCTGCCCATCAGGAATTTCACTTTGCATTAGAATTATTTTAGATCCTTTATCCTTCTTTTCAAACCTGATTTCAAGAATTGAATCCGGGCAATCAGCGGGAAAATCAGTAGTTCGCCATGACTGAACAATTTTCTTAAATGGCTCTAAAATTTGTAATTTGCCGGAAATATATCCATCCCACGCTGAAAATTTCGATCCTACAACCGGTTTTATAACAGCTTTACTTCCGGTAAATTTAGTATGTTCCGAGGAACTCAGCCATGAATTATAAAGAACTTCGGGAGCTACCTGGAACGCCGCAGTAACTTTAATTTTCTCTTTCATAACTTTTACTTAAGATTAATTAGAAATTTTTATTTTTACTTGCTTAAATTATTGAATCAGAGGTAAAAATCCACTAAGTTTAAGTCCAATAATTTTTTACCCTTCACTAAATATTATGTTTATAAGGTACTTCACATGTCTACAATTTATGATATTTTATCCAAGAAAGTAATTGAATGGAGAAAAGATGAAAACGCGATAATTGAAAAAGGCGGCGCAAAAGTATTATCCGAAGTTACAGTCGCGCAAGCTTACGGCGGAATGCGCGGTGTTCGTTCAATTATTTGTGATACTTCAAGAGTCCCTCAAGACCAAGGTTTAATTATCAGAGAAATTCCGCTAAAGAATTTGCTTGATAAAACTCCCGAAGAAATATTTTTTCTTCTTTTAACTTCTGAACTTCCCAATACCGGTCAATTAAAAGATTTCAGAGAAGAAATTAAAGGAAGAAAAAATGTTCCTCAATATATCTGGGACGTTTTAAAAGCCATGCCTAAAGATTCTCACCCGATGACGATGTTGAACACAGCAGTACTTGTTTTGCAAAAAGAATCTGTATTTGCTCATCAATACGACAGCGGAATGCGAAAAGAAGACTACTGGAAAGCCTCGCTTGAAGATGCGTTGAACATCGTAGCAAAGCTTCCGGCAATTGCCGCTGGTATTTATAGGATTAGGTTTAACAAAGGAGAAATTATTCCTTCAGATCCTCATATGGATTTAACGGGAGATTATGTTCACATGCTTGGATTAGACGAAAGCAAGAAAGATGAATTTAATGATCTTATGAGATTGTACCTTGTTGCTCACTGCGACCATGAAGGCGGAAATGTTAGCGCTTTAACAAATCTTACTATTAACTCTGCTCTATCTGATCTTTATTACTCAATGTCCGGCGGTTTCAACGGACTTGCAGGTCCGCTTCACGGATTAGCAAACCAGGAATGCCTTAAATGGATTCTTGAAATTATGGAAAAGTTCGGAAGCACTCCTACCAAAGAACAATTAAAAGAAGTCGTTTGGGAAACTTTAGATTCTGGGAAAGTAATCCCCGGATACGGTCATGCGGTTTTAAGAGTAACCGACCCAAGATTTGAAGGCTTTTTGCAATTTGGTAAATCACATTTTCCGGATGATCCGATTTTCTTAACTGTTTCAAGGCTCTTTGAAGTGGTTCCTGAGGAGTTAAAGAAAGTTGAGAAGATTAAAAATCCATGGCCCAATGTTGATGCCGCTTCAGGATCAATGCTTTATTATTATGGATTAAAAGAATTTTCTTATTACACAGTTGTTTTTGCAGTTTCTAGAAGCCTTGGTTTAACCGCTCAAGCAGTGGTTAACAGAGCAATGCTAAGCCCGATAATTCGCCCTAAATCAGTCACAACAAAATTTGTTAAAGAATTTATATCATGACTTCAAAAATCAAAACCAAATTTATTTTTGTAACTGGCGGTGTAGTATCATCGCTTGGAAAAGGAATTACCGCGTCATCACTTGGTTTACTTCTCAAACAACGCGGCTTCAAAGTTACCATTCAAAAATTTGATCCGTATATTAATGTTGATCCAGGGACAATGAACCCGTTTCAGCATGGTGAAGTTTACGTAACGGATGACGGTGCAGAAACGGATTTGGACCTCGGTCATTATGAACGCTTCCTTGATGTTAATATGACGAAAGCAAATAATACCACAACAGGTCAGGTTTATTTTGAAGTTATAAATAAAGAAAGACGCGGCGATTTCTTAGGCGCAACTGTTCAGGTTATCCCACACATTACTGATGAAATTAAACACCGTATGACTAAGCTTGCCGAACTTGGCGAGTACGATGTAATAATCAGTGAAATAGGAGGAACTGTCGGCGATATTGAAAGCTTGCCGTTCCTTGAAGCAATGAGGCAATTGATGCTTCAGTTCGGCAGAAAAAATACAATGAACATTCACGTTACTCTTGTACCATACATTGCTTCCGCCGGTGAAGTAAAAACAAAACCGACGCAGCACAGTGTTAAAAATCTGCTAGAGCTTGGTATTCAACCGGATGTTTTGATTTGCCGCTCTGAGAAAAAAATTGCAAAAGATATCCGGGATAAGATTGCGCTCTTTTGTAACGTCGATTCAAAGTCCGTTATATCGGCTTATGATTGCTCTTCAATTTACGAAGTGCCGCTTGTTCTATTTAAAGAAAAGCTGGACCAAATAGTTACGAAAAGACTACATCTACCGGAAAGGAAAATTAAACTTGATGACTGGGATAATTTGGTTTCAAATCTCAAAAATCCGACAAAGGTTGTTGAAATAGCTGTCTGTGGAAAATATATAGAACACATGGATGCATATAAAAGCATTATGGAATCCTTTGTTCACGCCGGCGCAGAGAACGACGCAAAAGTTAAAGTGCGAAATATTAATGCAGAACTTTTGGAAGAAAAAAATCCCGCTGAGCTTTTAGAAGGCGTGAGTGGAATACTAATCCCAGGCGGTTTTGGAGAACGCGGAATTGAAGGGAAAATAAATGCTATTACCTATGCCCGTGAAAATAATATTCCGTTCTTCGGAATATGTCTTGGCTTGCAGTGTGCGGTAATCGAGTTCGCAAGAAATGTGTGCGGCTTAAAGAAAGCACACAGTTCCGAATTTAAACCAAATAATAAATACAGCGTGATCGACTTAATGCCGGATCAAAAAAATATTAAGAATATGGGAGCAAGCATGCGTCTTGGAGCTTACCCTTGTAATATCATGGCTGATACTAAAACTATGACTGCGTATAAATCAGAATTTATTTCCGAGAGACACAGGCACCGCTACGAAGTTAATAATAAATTTAGAGGAATACTTGCAGAGCACGGAATGATCTTCAGCGGGCTTTCTCCCGACAAAGAATTAGTTGAAATAATCGAGATCCCATCACATCCGTGGTTTATTGGCTGCCAGTTTCATCCTGAGTTAAAATCGCGGGCTACCAAAGCTCATCCTTTGTTTAGAGAATTTGTAAAAGCTTCCTTAAAATATTCTGCTGAAAGATAGAATGCTTTTTAGAGTGCTTAATTTGTATTAATCATAATTGATTTTGATAATGAAAATAATTCCTAACTGTTCTAAAGAGTTCATCAACAAAAAAATCCTTAAGAGCAAAATTATATTTATTAGTATTTTACTTATAATTTTATCTCAAAATATTTTTGCCCAGCCTATGATTAACCGTCTCGTAAAAAAAGGTTTAGAATACGGCTATAATTTTAAGTGGGAAAAATCAGAGGAAGTATTTCAAAATTTAATTAACAGATACCCTAACGACCCTCGCGGTTATCATTATGAGTCCGGAATCTATCTCTGGCGTTATGTGAGTAACCAGAACAAAGATGATTTTAATAATTTTGTTTTATACTCTGACTCGGCAATTGCAAAAGCTCAAGATATTTTGGACAAGCACCCGAATAAAATAGATATCCTTTACACTTTAGGGTCAACATATAGCTATAGAGCAATCGCATTTATTAAAGCACAAAAATTTTTAGATGCCGTTTGGTCAAGCAAGAAATCAGAATCGTATTTAAGCGAAACCTTACGCAAAGATTCGACAAAGTATGATGCGTACCTCGGGCTTGGTCTTTATAATTTTGCAGTTGGTCAAATTCCATCCGCATTCAAATGGGCATTAAGCCTTGCGGGCATTCACGGCAACGAGAAAACTGGCTTAAAGTCAATTAAAATTGCGGCGTCAAAAGGCAATCTTGCTAAAGTTGAGGCTGAATATTATTTGGCGCAAATTCTTTCAGATTTTTTTGCTGACTACAATACGTCTTCAAAATACTTAACCATCCTTACTTCACATTACCCGGACAATTTGCTTTTCAATTATTCTTATGCGGTGCTTGAAATTAAAAAGCATAATTTGAATGCGGCTGAAAAAGCGCTCACAATTATATTAAAGAATAACGACTCGGATTTTACACAGCTTATATCTTTCTCAGAATTTCTAAAAGGCGATATTTTTTTCAAGAAAAATCAATTTGATTCTTCCGAAGTATATTTTTTAAACTTCCTTAACACAAGCCCCAGCAGCGATTATAAAGGTATTGCCGCATATCGCTTAGCTGTTTCGTACGAAATTACTCACGAAAGAACAGATGCTGTAAAATACTTTAAGCTGACGGGAGACGGCAACATGGATCTTGAGGATGATATTTATGCTAAGCGTAAAGGAGAAATATTTGCCAGCCGCACAATGGCTAACACTGAAATAGATGCAATTGAAGATGATAATTTAATTCAGAATGGGAAATACATAACTGCCTTTGATTCACTTTCGGCTTTACTTGAAAGAGTAAAAACCGACAGGCTAAAAGCTGAAGTTTATCTTTATCTTAGCAATGCATCTTATTATCTTGGCAAATACAATGAATCGCTTAGCTTTGCGCTTACTGCCAAAGTTTTAAATTCGGATGAAGAAAGATGGATTAAACCTTACGCATGTTATTATGCGGCAAGAGCAAGCAAGAAATTAAAAGATAAAAGTGCAATGCAAAATTTTATTGATGAGGCTGGAAAATATTCAGATTTTGATTATCAAAGCAAGTTAAAGAATTTACTTTTTGCCCTTACAGAATAGAAAAATATTTTTCTAATTTTTATTAAAATTAGAATTTCTTCCGTTGATTATATTTTACTATTTAACTAATTTTTGTCACCTTTTTTAGTAGATTTATTTTGTGAATATAGCCGTTTTTGTTTCAGGTCGTGGATCAAATCTTCAAGCTATCGTAAATTCCCGGGAATTACAAAATTCCGTTCACGTAAAGGCTGTTGTCAGTGATAAGAGCGATTGCCCTGCTTTTAAAATAGCAAACACACTGTCGCTTAATATTTTTAAGATCGGCAGTAAAGACGGGTTTATTTCTTATGATGATTTGATCTTTTCCCTGGAAGAATTAAAAATTGACCTCATTGTACTTGCAGGTTTTTTAAAATTAATACCGGTAAAATTCATTCGTCATTTTAAAGGAAAGATTATTAATATACATCCCGCTCTTCTGCCGTCTTTCGGAGGTGCGGGTATGTACGGAATAAATGTTCACAGAGCAGTGTTTGAAGCTTCTGCAAAAGTCTCAGGTGCGACTGTTCATTTTGTTGATGAAACATACGACACCGGGAAAATCATTACGCAAAGATGTGTTGATATTTCAGACGTTAATTCTCCGGAAGAAATTGCAGAAAGAGTTTTACAAGTTGAACATCAAATTCTTCCTTATGCTATACAAAAATTTTCCGAAGGAAAGATTAGTATAGCCGGAAACAGGGTGATAATTAAATAAAGTATTTATAAAGTTTTATTCATCGGAATTTCATTTGAAAAAATTAGCGTTAATAAGTGTATCAGACAAAACAAATATTGTAGAGTTTGCAAAATCTTTATCAGAATTAAATTATAAAATATTAGCTACAGGAAATACTGCCAAATTATTAGCCCAATCTGAAGTGGATGTAACTGAGATTTCTAATTTCACAGGCTTCCCCGAGGTTTTCGACGGAAGAGTAAAAACTCTTCACCCAAAAATTTTCGGCGGGATATTATTTAGGAGAGATAACGAAGAAGATAAAATTCAGGCTGAAAAAAATATTATATACCCTATTGACATAGTTTGTGTAAACCTTTATCCTTTTGTTAAAGTTGCTTCCAAACCGGAAGCGTCAATAGAGGAAATAATTGAAAATATAGATATCGGCGGACCGAGCTTAATCCGCGCGTCCGCTAAAAATTATAAATTCGTTTCAGTGCTTACCGATCCTTCTCAGTACAACTCTTTCCTTGACGAATTAAAACAAGGCAGCATTAGCTTAGAGACAAAAACGAAATTATCTGTCGAAGCTTTCTCTCATACTGCTTTTTATGATACATACATATCAAATTTTTTGGAAAATAAATTTTCTTTGCCGCCTACGCATATCAGGATTAATCTTCCTAAGGAAAAAATTTTAAGATACGGAGAAAATCCTCATCAGCAAGCAGCCTTGTACGGAAACTTTAGTGATTATTTTGAAGTTCTACACGGCAAAGAAATTTCATACAATAATATTTTAGATTTGATTGCAGGAGTAGAGTTAGCGGAGGATCTTGGCGATAAGTCATGCACAATTATAAAGCATCAAAACCCTGCCGGCGCTGCACTAGGCGAAGATGCTTTTGACGCTTATACAAAGGCTTTGAAGTGTGATCCTGTTTCGGCATTCGGAGGCATTGTAATATTTACTTCTACAGTGGATGCTAACCTTGCTACCAAGCTTAACGAGATTTTTTTAGAAATTATTTGCGCTCCCGGTTATACCGAAGACGCACTTCAGATTTTAGCTAAGAAAAAAGACAGGCGTCTATTAAAACAGTTAAAGCCGATAAGCGAAGAAAAAATATCTTTTAGGAATATACCTGGAGGTGTAATACTTCAGGATTCTGATCGACAAACATTGTCTAAAAACTCCGTCAAAGTTATTACTGAAAAAAAGCCTGATGAAAAGGAATTAGATGATCTTTTCTTTGCATGGACCGTTGCAAAGCATACTAAATCAAATGCTATCGTTTTTGTAAAAGACAAAGTCACTCTTGGTGTAGGTGCTGGGCAAATGTCGAGGGTTGATTCTGTTAAGATTGCTTTTATGAAAGCTAAAGAGCACGGCTTGGATTTAAAGGGCTCTGTTGCTGCGTCAGATGCGTTCTTCCCTTTTCCAGACAGCTTAATAGAAATAATAAATTGCGGAGCTACTTCAGTTATTCAGCCTGGCGGTTCAGTAAGAGATAATATAGTAATCGAAGCCGCAAATCAAAATAATATATCAATGGTTTTTACAGGAATTAGACACTTTAAACACTAAGAGGATTTATGGGTTTATTTGATTTTTTTTCAGCCGATATTGCGATGGACCTTGGTACGGCTAATACATTAATTTATGTTAAAGGAAAAGGTATAGTTCTAAACGAACCTTCCATTGTTGCATTTGATAAGAACACAAAAAGAATTATCGCGCTTGGAAATAAAGCAAAGGAAATGCAAGGCAGAGAACATAAAGACATCAGGGTTACTCGCCCGATGCGTGATGGCGTTATTGCCGACTTTGAAATTGCCGAAGGCATGATACGTGCTTTTATTAAAGGCGTTAAGTCTGCAGGCGCAATTACAAGCAGAAGAATTGTTGTTGCGGTTCCAAGCGGTGTAACGGAAGTTGAAAAAAGAGCCGTTAGAGACAGCGCTGAACATGCCGGCGCTAAAGAAGTTCACCTAATAGCCGAACCGATGGCAGCAGCAATAGGGATCGGGATTGATGTTGAAGCGCCGGTGGGAAATATGATTATTGATATAGGCGGCGGCACAACGGAGATTGCAGTAATAGCATTATCCGGCATTGTGAATGAAGAATCAATTCGCATTGCGGGCGACGAGATGAACTATGCGATAATGCAGTTCTTTAAAAAGAATCATAACATATTAATCGGTGAAAGGACCGCAGAAGCAATTAAATGCGAAGTAGGTTCTGCCGTTCCTCTGAAAGAAGAGATTACAATCCAAGTTAAAGGCAGAGATTTGGTGGGAGGAATTCCTAAAACGACAGAAGTAAGTTCTGTGGAAATCAGAGAAGCTTTGAATGAAGCGGTAGTTCAAATTGTAGATGCGGTAAGACAGTCGCTTGAAAGAACACCACCAGAACTTTCCGCCGATATTCTTGACAGAGGCGTTATGATAACCGGCGGTGGCGCATTGTTAAAAGGGCTTGATGAACGCATAAGAATGGAAACTAACCTTCCGGTACACGTTGCAGAAGACCCGCTAACAGCAGTTGTTAGAGGAGCCGGGAAAGTTATTGATAATTTAAATCATTATACAAAAGTTTTAATTCGCAATAGAAGATATTAATGCTTAGATTTTTTTCTGACGTTTGGAAAAATTTTAAAGAATATATCGTTCTTGTTGTATTACTGGTTATTAGCTTAATTGTATTAACATCAAATCAAAAACCCGCAGCAAAAAAAATCAGCTCTGTTTTTTTCGGAACATTCGCAAATTTTTCATCTGTAGTTTCCGATGCTTTGGATATAACGAAATACAAAATTGAAAATGCCGGTCTTCAAAAAAGAAATACAGAACTCATGCTGGAAGTCAGCAGGCTAAGGCAATATGGCATTGAAAATTCCGAGTTAAAAGATTTACTAGGCATTAAAGACACAACTAAATATCCATTAACGCCGGCTTCTGTAGTTTCTAAATCGTTGTCGGGCGCACAGGGCACTTTTACAATAGATGTAGGAAAATCAGACAGCGTTAAACCAGGCATGCCGGTAATTAACGAGTTTGGTCTTATTGGAATTGTTTACTCTACATCTTCCTCTTTTGCTATCGTTCGTACCCTGAAAGATATTGATCTAAGTATAACTGTCAAAGACGAACGAAGCCGGGTTGACGGAATAATGAAGTGGAACGGATCAAACTTAGTTATAATAAATGTTCCCAAGACTTATGATATAGAGCCGGGAGACCGGATTATAACATCCGAGTTGAGTTCAATAATCGCAATGCCTTTGCCGGTTGGTATTGTTACCGGGCTGAATAAAGTTGAAACCGGGATATTCAACGAAGTAACTGTAAAACCTTTTGTAAATTTTGCAAAAGCGCAGCAAGTTTTTGTTATTAAAGTTGTCGAGAGTAAAGAAAAAGATAATTTAGAATTAAATTTTTTCAACAGGAAATAAATGCGTTCACAATATATCTGGTCGATAATATTTTTTTTCCCGTTGCTTCTATTTCAAACTACTATTCTTCCGATTATTGCAATTAAAGGTATAGTACCTGATTTAATTGTTATCCTCTTGGTTTTCTATTCTATGAGGTTAGGACAGCTCACAGGAACCGTGTTGGGATTTGTTTATGGATTCTTTTTTGATGTTATAACCGGTAGTTTGTTGGGTACAACAATGCTCTCGCTAACGATAGCAGGATTTGTTGCGGGCTATTTTTCAAATGAAAATAAACGCGATTTATATTTTAATAATTATACTTTCGTTTTGATTGTTGCGATATGCTCAATTATCAATTCAGGATTTAATTCATTTTTTGCTTCGATTGATTTGAACACCAACATAATGAAACTTCTATTAAACCAAGGAATTCTCCCGTCGTTATATACAGCGCTTGTCAGTGTGCTTGTTGTTGTTTTTTATCCTAAAAGGAGTTTTGATTGAGCACGCAGAACTTTGCCGGCGCCGGGCGCAAATCAGTTATATATATTGTTCTTGTAGCTACATTCGCGGTTTTATTTCTACGCCTTTTCCAGATGCAGATTCTTGAGTATGAATTCTTTAATGACAAATCTATTAGCAACAGTATAAAAGCGATTGAACAAACTCCTCTGCGCGGTGTTTTCTATGACCGCAACATGAATATTGTTGTAGGAAATATTCCCGCTTACACCTTAAGAATTACTCCCGCAGAATACGACAAAAAATTAAACCGGACTTTAGAAGCGGTAATTGGGGAGGAACCTGGTTATATTGATAAAATACTTTATGAAAATAGAATTTATTCAAAATTTATTCCTGTAAGAATAAAACGCGGAATAGATTTTAAAGCTGTTTCATGGCTAGAAGAAAATGCCGAACATCTCCCCGGCGTAGACTACATAGTTGAAATGCAAAGAGACTATCCAGCAGGTATTAGGGGTTCACATATATTTGGATATACAAAAGAAATTTCGCCAAAGCTCCTTGAAAAATATAAAGATTTTTATAAGCCCGGCGACTACATAGGCTATACCGGAATTGAAAAAGCTTATGAAAGTATTTTACGCGGGAAAAAAGGTTATAACTATGTTTTAGTAGATTCAAGAAGAAGAGAAACAGGAAGATTTAAAGACGGCAAAGATGACGTTCCTTCAATAAAAGGAAATGACTTGGTCTTAACAATTGATGAAGATGTACAACGTGTGGCGGAACAGGAACTAAAAGGATATAGCGGAGCTGCAGTTGCCATAGAACCAAAAACAGGTGAAATACTTGCAATGGCAAGCGCCCCGGACTATGATTTAAGTGAATTTTCTTATGTTACTTCGCGGGAATATTTACAAAAATTATATGACGATCCGAAGAAACCATTTTTTAACCGCGCTACTCAATCTGCAAATCCGCCTGGCTCTACATTTAAACTTATGGAAGCCGTTTGCGCATTGGACAACCATGTTATTGACACCAACAATACTTTTACATGTCTCGGCGGACAAACTTTTTACGGAAGATATTTTAAATGCGACGCCCGCCACGGAACACTAAATGTTATTCACGCAATCGAACATTCTTGTGATGTATTTTTTTATAATTTGATCTATAAAATTGGAATGGATAGATGGTATGAATACGCAAAAAAATTTGGTTTAGGACAAATTACTCATATTGATATAGGTGACGAAGCAAAAGGATTTATTCCCAATGAACAATATTACGAACACCGCTACGGAGAAAATTGGCCCAAAAGTATAATGGCAAGCTTAGGAATTGGTCAAGGTGAAGTAAACGTTACGCCGATACAATTAGCACAATATGCCGCGTTGATAGCAAATGACGGTGTTACTTATACACCGCATCTTGTTAGAGGATATTTAACTAACGATACAAGAAAATTAGTCCCTTTCAGCTTTAAGCAAATTAATTTAGGCATTAACAAAAGAGTATTCGATATTGTAAAAGAAGGAATGTATTTGGTTGTTAATGGCTCCGGAACTGCTGCCGGCATTAAGTCAAAAGATATAGTTATAGCAGGCAAAACCGGAACGGCACAAAATCCTCATGGAAAAGATCATGCGTGGTTTATTGGATTTGCGCCCTATGATAACCCTAAAATCGTCGTAGCGGTTTTAGTTGAGAATGTTGGTTTTGGCGCTACATACGCAGCTCCCATTGCAAAAAAGATGATTGAAGCATATTTAGAAAAAGATAAATTTAAAAATGATGATAAGCTTCAGCAAAAGAACCTTGGCGATAATCTGATTGGTGCACGCGTTGAGAATTGACTATAAGCTAAACGATAAATTTGATCTCGGGTTAATTATACCAAGCTTTATATTATTTTGTATTGGGCTTGTTGCAATATACAGTTCAACCCTGCATAATCCTCATGCTACAGGCAATTTCCACAAACAATTAGTTTGGGGAATAGGTGCGCTCATCGCTTTTTTTATAGTATATTCGCTTCCTACAAGCTCATTAAAGCCGGCGGCAATCCCGAGTTATTTACTTTCACTTTTCTTATTGTTAGTTGTTTTAGTAATAGGGAAAAGAGTTTACGGCGCGAAGAGCTGGCTTGGATTGGAAGGTCTTGGTTTTCAGCCTTCGGAGTTTGCGAAGCTCGGAACTATTATGGCAATATCGTACTTCTTAAGCAGGCAGAATACCGATCTTGAAACATTCAAAGATATTTTGATAACATTAGCAATTGGGCTTATTCCGGTAGCTTTAGTTTTGGTTGAACCAGATTTAGGTACTTCTTTTGTCTTTTTCGGTATGATCTTAGTACTGCTTTTCTGGAAAGGAATCAGCACTTTTGGTCTTTTCATTGTTCTGTCGCCGGGTGTTGTTGCCATTTCCTCATTGTTCGGAACTTATTATTTAATCGGCTGCCTTGCAGCAGTTACAATTTGCTTAATATTTTTCAAGAAGGATATTTTTTTCAGCGGCTCTATATTCGCCTTAAACATTGCCGCCGGTTTTTTTACAAATTATGTTTATGGAATTCTTAGCGAACATCAACAAACAAGAATCAGATCATTTATCAATCCGTGGGCAGACCCGTTAGGAGCTGGTTACAATGCAATTCAAGCTAAAGTTGCGGTTGGTTCCGGCGGGCTTCTGGGCAAAGGATTTTTAGCCGGCAATCAAACTCAGCTTCAATTTATTCCGGAGCAATGGACGGATTTTATTTTTTGCGTAATCGGAGAAGAGTTTGGTTTTATCGGTTCAATAATTGTTTTAATTTTATTTATGTATCTTTTCTTAAGAATATTTAAACTTGCATCATCGGCTAAGGATGAGTTTCTTAGCCTAACCATTATTGGAATCTTGTCCGTCTATTTTATTCATCTATTGATAAATATCGGAATGGTTATCGGCATCATGCCAGTAATCGGAATTCCTCTTCCTTTTATGAGCTATGGAGGAAGTTCCCTGGTTGTAAATTTGATAATGCTTGGCGTGGTCGCTAACGTTTATCGAACAAGAAAAAATTATACATAATTACTAAAGCCGCGGAGGAAGTTTGATTCTTTCAGACAAAAAAATTTTAGAAGAAATAAAAAACGGAAATATTTTAATTGAACCTTTTAGAAGAGAAAATTTAGGTACAAACAGCTATGACGTTCATCTTGGGAAATGGCTTGCTGTTTATAAAAACGATATCCTGGACGCGAAAGCCCATAATAAAATCAGCCGTTTCGAAATCCCGGGTGAAGGTTATGTTTTGCTTCCGTCAAAATTGTATCTCGGAGTAACTGAAGAATACACTGAGACACAAAAGTATGTCCCTTTTCTCGAAGGGAAATCAAGCATCGGAAGACTTGGTATTGACATCCATTCTACGGCGGGTAAAGGCGACGCCGGGTTTTGTAATACCTGGACGCTGGAAATTTCCGTAAAGCAGCCGGTGAGAGTTTATAAGTTTATGCCTATCGGTCAAATTATTTATTTCCATATTTTTGGCGATGTTGAAATTCCTTATAACAAAAAGAAGAGTGCAAAATATAAAAAGAGAACCGATTTCCCGGTTGAATCAATGATGTTTAAAAACTTTAAGAAAAATGAAAGCACTAAATAAATTAACAAACAAAAATAACGAAGGAAAATTCGTCTGCGTTGGTCTTGATACAGATATTGAAAAAATTCCCCGGCATCTTTTGCATGAAGAAAATCCTGTTGTGGAATTTAATAAACAAATTATAGAAAGCACGATTGACCATGCTGCGGCTTATAAAATCAACTTTGCTTTTTATGAAAAAGATGGTGAAGTAGGTTTAAAAAATCTTGCTAAAACTTTGGAATTAATTCCTTCTGATATTTTAACAATTGCAGACGCAAAACGCGGCGATATTGGGAACACTTCGCAAATGTACGCGAAAGAAGTTTTCGATTATTATAAGTTTGATTCAATTACAATAAATCCATACATGGGAGAGGATTCAGCTGCGCCATTTATTTCATACAAAGAAAAACTAATCTTCATTTTAGCTCTTACCTCAAATAAAGGCGCTTCGGATTTTGAAAAACTCAAATTTGAAGACGGCACTTATCTTTTTCAAAAAGTAATTGACAAGTCGCTGGAATGGAATGTAAATAATAACTGCGGTTTAGTATTTGGTGCAACTCAATTAGATGAGTTGAAAGAAAATATATTAAGAACCTCTAATATGCCGTTGCTAATACCTGGTGTTGGTGCACAAGGTGGAAGGTTCGAGGATATTGTCGCGTTGATTAACACAATACCTAATAAGAATTATATCATAAATATAAGCAGGGGAATTATTTATAAATCATCTGAAAAAGACTTTGCAACAAAGGCAAGGGAAGAAATAATAAACTATAATAATATTTCAGAAATTGTTTTAAATAATAAAAAAAATATGTAGCTTTATACAGAAATTATTTTCCATTTTCATCGAGAATAAATTAAGGTAATATGTTTATGGCTCGATTATATATTAATGATCTGTATTATGATTTCCGGCTGAAATATAGCTGCTGCGATATAATAAACAATTTATTTGAAGTTATATACGCTCTTTTAATCTTGCCAACTATCTATAGCTTATCCAAGCTTATATATCAATCGCATATAAAAGTAATAATATCAATCAAAAATATTTTGCACATTCTTTTTATAGTTTTAGGAGCATTTGAATTCAATCAATTTTTCTAAACAATCAAAAGGGAAAAGGATATGGGAAAAAAAATAAAGCTGCATGAAAAATTTCTTTATGAAATATGGAAAGGACAAAACTTTTCAAATGATATTACAACCGAAGAAGGCGAGGAAATTGAAGTGCTTAACGCCGGCATTAAAAACAAGGAATTAGGTGGACCGGACTTTCTAAATGCCAGGATCAAAATAGGCAGCATTACTTATTTAGGGGACGTTGAGATTGATATATTGCATTCCGACTGGAAAAATCACGGACATTATCTCAATAAAAAATATAACAAAGTTATCCTTCATATTGTCCTAAACAATAATTCAAGATATAAATTTGTTCACACGCAAGACAACAGAAAGGTTCCCACCGTTTGTCTTACTAATTTCTTAAACAATACTCTAAGGAAGAATATACAAGAAGCAATTTCATCAGAGCATAACACGCGTATGAACAAAATGCTTTGCTTTGAAATAAATCAAGTCGTTAACGAAAAGGAAAAACTAAATTTTTTGTATGACCTTGGATTAAAAAGATTTAAGCAGAAAAGCGAGAAAATGCTGTTAAGATTGAAAGAGTTAACTTATTTAAAAGAACTTTCCATCAAAGAACCGGTTATAAAATATGATTTTGGTGAAAACTTTTATAACAAGAACTTTACACAAGCTGAACTAAGCTGCAAAGATATTTGGCTTCAACTAATCTATGAATCAATCTTTGAAGCTCTTGGCTATTCGAACAATAAAGATATAATGAAAAACTTAGCTAAGTCCGCAAACATTTCTTTTTTGAAAAAGTTTCGTTCCAACAGCGAATTTATCTCCTACATTGAGGCTGCATTATTCAATATCAGCGGGCTGCTTCCAGACGTATCAAAACTGCCGGACTCTGAAACCTCGACTTACACGCGCAAGCTTTACCAGATTTGGACTGAAATAAAAAAAGAGTATGACGGAAGAATGTACCATGAAACTCAATGGCATTTTTTCCAAATGAGACCGCAAAATTTTCCTACCATAAGAATCGTCGGCGGAGCGAGAATTGTGTACAGGTTAATAAACGGAAATTTAATCCCGCAAATTCTTCATAAGATTGAAGATACTTCAGACATGAGGGATTTAGCAAGAGAATTAAGACAGTTGCTGATTGTAACGGCTGAAGATTATTGGCAAAGACATTATGTATTCGACCAGCCTTCAAATGACATTATTAAAAATTTCATCGGCACTGGACGAGCCGATGAAATATTGATAAATGTTTTACTGCCAATAATTTCAGTTTATTTTGATTTATTCAATAGAAAAAATTTATCAAGAAAAGTTATTAAGCTTTATGTTAATTTTTACCAAGAAAGCGATAACAAACTTGTAGATGAACTATCTTCAGCATTGTCATTAAATGGGGCGTGGAAAAGGAGTATCCTTTATCAAGGTTTAATAGAATTATTTAGGAACTATTGTCTTAACGAAAAATGTTTGGAATGTAAAATCGGTGCAAAGGTTTTCGGCTGACTTAGTTATTACCGGTAAGCTTTTGAATATCATCTCTTAATTTCGCGGCTCTCTCATATTCTTCAGATTCAATTGCTTCTCTTAATTTATTTTGCAATGCTGCAAGCGTGGCTTCTTTCGATTTTGGAAGGTGTTCATCTTTTTCCTCGCTCGCTTCTTCCTTATCCGATTCAAATTCCTTGTCAGGTTCATCGGAAGGTAAGAATGATGCCGTTTCCATAACAGATTCAGCAACATAAATTGGAGATTGAGTTCGCACAGCCAAAGCTATTGCATCGCTCGGTCTGCTGTCTATTTCATTTGTTAAGCCTGAAACTTCTAAAATAATTTTTGCGTAAAAAGTATTTTCTCTAAGTTCATCAACGATAACTTCCAATACAGTTCCGCCTAAATTATCTACTATTTGTTTCAGTAAATCGTGGGTCAAAGGACGCGGCGGCTTTATTCCTTCAATTTCAAGCGCAATTGCCTGCGCTTCAAACGAGCCTATAATTATCGGCAGCCTGCGATTTCCATTAGCTTCTTTTAACAAGATAGCATACGCGCCGCCGGTAGAAGGGCTTGATGATAAACCTAGAATTTCACATTGAACTTTTTGCAAACTTAATCTCCTAAAATTAAGCCTTAATTTTTTTTACTTCTTCAGTTAAGGCTGGTAATATTTCAAATAGATCGCCGACTATTCCATAATCGGCAACACCAAAAATTGGAGCATCTTTATCTTTGTTTATTGCAACAATATATTTTGAAGATGACATTCCAGCCAAATGCTGGATAGCCCCGGAAATTCCACAGGCTATGTAAAGAGTCGGTGAAACAGTTTTGCCTGTCTGTCCTACCTGATCTCTATGCGGTCTCCAGCCCGCATCCACGGCGGCTCTTGAAGCACCTACCGCGCCTCCTAATACATCTGCAAGATTTTCAACAAGGTTAAAATTCTCCGGTCCTTTCAAACCTCTTCCGCCTGAAACAATTATATCAGCCTCGGCAACGTCAAGTTTCCCTTCGGATTTTTTTATTTCAATTACTCTCGCTTTCAAATTAGGACTAGAAATATTTCTTATTTCAACGTTCAACACGGTTCCGTTTTCAATTATGTGCGCTTTAAATATATTGGGACGAATAGTAACAACTTTCTCGTTAGAGTTAAACTTCACATTAATTAAAGCTTTTCCGGCATAAACAGGCCGTGTAAAAATTGGTGTATCCTCAGCCAAATTTAAATTCGTGCAGTCCATAATACAGCCTGCGTTTAACCGGGCACCTAATCTTGGCGCTAAATCTTTACCAAAAGCAGTGTCGCCAAAAATTAAATACTCAACATCGAATTCTTTCGCCGTATCAAAAATTATATCTGTATAAGCAGAAGAAGAATAATCTGTTAACGCATCATTCTTAAAATGAATTACTTTTGAGATACCGTATTTTTCAACTTCATTTAAGTTTTCAATTTCATTGCCGATCGCTACCGCAACAATTTCATTATTATATTTCTCAGAAAGCTTTTTTGAAAAGCTTAAAACCTCGAATGAAATTTTCTTTAATTTATTTTCTCTTTGTTCAAGAATAGCCAAAATTGCTCTGGACATGTTAAGCTCCTTTGATTAAAAAACTTTTGCTTCTTCGTGAAGCAATCTAACTAATTCGCCAACAGCGTTGACATCCGTTCCTACAATTCTTCCCGGCTGTTTTGCCTGCGGTTTTATCATTTGTATTACTTCTGTAAGGCTTGGATATTCTGCAATCTTTTTTTCTTCAATCTCTTTTTTCTTTGCAGCCATAATTCCTTTAAGTGAAGCATAGCGCGGTTCGTTCAATCCTTTTTGTGCGGTGATTATAATTGGCAATCCGGATTCAACTACTTCTTTGCCTCCTTCAATTTCTCTTTCGGCAGTTACTTTTTGACCATCAATTTTTAATTCCACAACATTTGATATGCATGAAAGACCCAGCATTTCAGATGTTAACTGCCCGACAACAGCATCGTCATAGTCGACTGATTGCTTTCCCATAAAAATAATGTCGGGCTGATAATTTTTTAAATCATCAGCTAACGCTTTTGCTACTCCAAAAGAGTCTAAAGGTTTTTCAGCTTTAAGCAGAATTCCTTTATCAGCTCCCATAGCAAGAGCTTTCCGGATTGTTTCTTTGTTACTATCATTTCCAACGCTAACTACAATAACTTCACCGCCAAACTTTTCTTTAGTCTTTAAAGCTTCTTCTACGGCAAACTCATCATAAGGATTAATGATATACACTACTCCGGCAGGATCTATAAATTTTTCATCTGCACCTATTTTTACTTTGGTCGCAGTATCCGGAACATGATTGACGCAAACTACTATTTTCATTTGCCCTCCTTTTTTTATTTATTTTTGATGAAAAATATAAACATACACTCTTATAAAATCAAACCAATCAATTTTGAGTTTTTATGCAATTAAAAATTTCTTTCATCTTTAAAAGTAAATAGCTAAATTTTTAGTATGGAAAAAGAATTGTCAAACAAACCATTATTAGAGCACGAGTCTGAAGAAGATGTTGCCGTTGGAACTATCAGCCGCGTTGTTTTATATAATGATGATTGGCACACCTTCGACGAAGTAATTTCTCAGTTGATAAAAGCCACACACTGTACTTTCGAGGAAGCGAGAGATCACGCATTTGAGGTCCACGTCAAGGGAAAGTCAATTGTATTTGCCGGTGAAATGAAAGACTGCTTAAGAGTTTCCTCAATTTTGGAAGAAATAGCCTTGAATACTCAGATTATAACTTAATAGATTTTATTTCCTACATTAACATTGAATAGCGCCCGTTTTACCGCTGTTTAATTCATTGTTTATGCCTTCCCCATTATCTATATTTGTTGTCCAATTTTAAAAATCTAAGGAACTGTGTGAATAATATTAGAAACGATATAAGAAACATCGCGATTATTGCCCACGTTGATCATGGGAAAACTACTTTGGTCGATCACATGCTTAAACAAACAGGCGCATGGAGAGAAAATCAACACATTGATAAAAGAGTAATGGATTCAAATGCTCTTGAAAAAGAAAGAGGAATTACAATACTTGCCAAGAACTTAAGTGTAAAATTTAAAAACGTAAAAATAAATATTATAGACACTCCGGGTCACGCCGATTTTGGCGGTGAGGTAGAAAGAACATTAAAAATGGTAGACGGCGTGCTTCTGCTTGTAGATGCAGCCGAAGGTCCTCTTCCTCAAACAAAATTTGTCCTAAAAAAATCTCTTGATCTTAACTTGAAGCCGATTGTAGTAATAAATAAGATCGATAGAAAAGACGCCCGTCCAAACGAAGTGTTAAATGAAGTGTTTGATCTTTTTATTTCTTTAGGCGCTTCGGAAGAACAGCTTGATTTTCCTTTTGTATATGCAATTGCAAAAGAAGGAATTGCTAAAACAAATTTGGAAGATGAAAACGTAAATCTATCCCCGCTTTTTGATGCGATAATTGAAAAGGTGCCGGCGCCCGTTTGCGATCTAGAACATCCGTTTCAAATGCTGATTTCCGCAATAGACTATAATGATTATTTAGGCAGAATCGGAATTGGTAGAATCCATAACGGCTCCGCGAAGGTTGGAGATAATATTGTCCTTATAACAAAAGATGGCGAAAAGATTAACGCCAAAGTATCCAAATTATATCTGTTCGAAAATATTAAGCGGGCAGATGCCGAGGAAATCTCAGCAGGAGATATAGGCGCGATTGCAGGTTTGGAAGATGTTGACATCGGTGATACAATTGCAAGCCCGCTTAAACCCGAACAACTTCCGTTTGTCGCAATAGACGAACCAACAATAACTATGAACTTTATGGTTAACAATTCTCCATTTGCGGGACAGGAAGGAAAATATGTTACCACAAGAAATATCAGTGAAAGACTTTCACGCGAATTAAAGTCAAACGTAAGCTTAAAAGTTGAAATGACCGATTCGCCTGATACATTTAAAGTCAGCGGAAGAGGTGAACTTCATCTTGCGATATTAATAGAGAACATGCGCCGCGAAGGTTATGAAGTTCAACTTAGCAGACCGGAAGTAATTTATAAAAAAGTTCATGATGTTCTTTCGGAACCAATGGAGCACGTGATTATTGATGTGCCTGATGAATTTGTAGGCGTTGTAATTGAAAAGCTCGGCAAGCGCAAAGCCGAAATGAAAAACATGCTTACGTTCAATAACAACACACGGTTAGAATTTATTATTCCTTCGCGCGGCTTAATCGGTTACCGCGCTGAGTTTATGACCGACACGAAAGGAACAGGCATTCTTCATCATAACTTCAACGGCTATGAGCCGTACAAAGGTGAAATGACTCATCGTCAAAGAGGAGCTTTGGTTGCGATGGAAAGCGGTACTGCTTCTTCTTATGCAATGTTTAAGCTTCAGGAAAGATCAGTTTTCTTTGTCGATCATGGCACAAGAGTTTATGAAGGTATGGTCGTAGGAGAAAATTCAAGAAACAATGATATGCGCGTGAATGTTACCAAAACCAAGCAGCTTTCAAACATGCGCGCTTCCGGCGCCGATGAAGCTATTCGTCTGGAACCGCCTACAATTATGACTTTGGAACAAGCGATTGAATGGATTACCGATGATGAACTTGTCGAAGTTACACCGGAAAACATTAGAGTAAGAAAAAGATATTTGACCGATATGGATAAAAAGAATGCAAGGCTCGCCGCCAAACAAAATGAAGCGGAAGCTATTTCGTAATCAAAAAATTACTTATAAAACAAAATTCATAAGGAGGCAAAATGTCCGCGAATGTTATTGATGGTTTGGAACCAAAGCTGCTCTGGAAATATTTTTATGAGATCGCTCAAGTTCCCCGCCCTTCAAAAAAAGAAGGAAAGATTATTGAGCATATAAAAAAGTTTGCTGAGCAAAGAAATCTAAAATATAAAATTGATAAAGTTGGAAATATTCTTATTTCGATTCCAGCCTCAAAAGGATTTGAAAAATCTGCTGCTGTTGTTTTGCAGGGACATATCGACATGGTCTGCGAAAAGAACAAAGGCACGCAACATGATTTTGATAACGATCCTATCAAACTGATTAAAGAAGACGGATGGATTACAGCAGATGGAACAACTCTTGGAAGTGATAATGGAATCGGCGTTGCGGCTGCTTTAGCCGCAGGTACTGATGATAGCATTCAACACGGACCGCTGGAGATACTTCTTACGATTGATGAAGAGACCGGATTAACAGGCGCTAACAATCTTCAGCCGGGCTTTATCTCCGGTAAAGTGCTGCTTAACCTTGACTCTGAAGAAGACGGTGCTTTTTATGTAGGATGTTCCGGCGGTATAGACACGCTTGGCGCTTTTAATATAAACTGGCAGAACACACCGGAAAATAAAGCTCCTTATGAATTACTAATTACCGGACTGAAAGGCGGGCACTCAGGGTTAGATATTAATACCGGTCGCGCTAATGCAATAAAGCTTCTGGCAAGATCGTTAAAAGCACTGGAAGACTTTGATTACTGCATCGCACGAATTGACGGCGGCAGTAAAAGAAACGCCATCCCCCGCGAAGCCGAAGCGATTATTTTAATTAATCCTTCAGATGAGAAGAAAATTTCAAAAGTCCTTGAAAATGTAAAGAAAGATTTTCTTAATGAGTTTAATAAATCGGACAACAAGCTGAATGTCGAATTCCGCAAAAACGAATCAAATAAGAAAAAAACTTTCAGCAACGACTTCAAAGAAAAAATTATAACCACACTTTTGGCTCTGCCCCACGGTGTTATAGCAATGAGCCAGGAAATTCCCGATCTTGTAGAAACATCTACGAACGTAGCAACTGTTACAACTGGCGAAGACGAGCTTATTATAGGCACAAGCCAGAGAAGCTCGATTGACAGCGCAAAAAAATATATAGCCGAAAGTGTAAGCTCAATTTTATCTTTAGCAGAAGCAAAAGTAAGCGGCAGCGACGGCTATCCAGGATGGAAACCAAATCTTAATTCAAATATTTTAAAAGTTTCCAAAAATGTTTTTGAAAAGCTCTTTACTAAACAGCCTGAAATAAAAGCCATACATGCGGGGCTTGAATGCGGAATACTCGGCGATAAATTTCCGGGACTTGATATGGTGTCTTTCGGACCTACCATTGAAGGCGCTCATTCGCCGGATGAAAGAGTAAATATCGAAACTGTTGGAAAATTTTATAACCTCTTAAAACAAATCCTCAAAGAGATTGCTTCAAATAGTTAAGTACAAATTTAGAGCAATAATTTTTTTGTAGAAGGGAAAAACCTCAATAAATTATTGAGGTTTTCTTTTTTAAATAGATAATTTAATATTTGCTAATCTTGGCAAAGTAATCAAGAGTTTTAAAAATTAAAATATATTACTGGCTGAAGCTGCGCGGATTCAACCTGCACAACAACAAGGATCATCAGCGCAAGTAAAAGCGCCTGCACATAAACCGGCGAAGCTGTAATTATATTTTTAACTTTATTATCTACTGACTTTGGAATGAAGTGAAGTACATACCCGATCAATATGAACACAAATACTTGTGTGTACCCGGTGATCCATTGGAAGAAAACAGCACCGTGGAAGTACTTAAATATTTGATGAAACACATTTTGCGCAGTTGCGAGCGAATCCGACCGGAAAATAATTGCGGTAATCAAAACTAAATGGAAAGTAATAAGTATCTGGAAAACTTTCAGAGTCTTTGTGCCGGTAAGATGAAGCTTGTCCCAGAATGCTTTTCTAAATTTTTGTGTAAGCAAAGATACTGCAAGATAAGTGCTGTGGAATAATCCGAAGACAACAAAAGTCCAACTAGCTCCGTGCCAGAAACCAACAAGCAAGAACGTAATAAATATCGCGAGCGCGCTGCCATAAATTCGCATTCTTCTAAAGCTCATCTGCATAGGCTTAAATAAATAATCGAGAAGCCAGGTTGATAATGATATGTGCCATCTTCTCCAATAATCAGCAATGCTTGTAGCAAGAAACGGAATATTGAAGTTATCCATAAGCTTAAATCCAAGGAGAGAAGCAATGCCGAGAGCCATATCAGTGTAGCCGGAGAAGTCGCAATAAATTTGAATTGTATACGCGTAAGAGGCTAAAAGATTTTCAACCCCGGTAAATCTTAAAGGTACCTGGAACACCCGGTCGACAAAATTTAGTCCTATATAATCGGCAATAACCGCTTTCTTAAACAAGCCGGACATTATTAAAAACACAGCTCTGCCCATGTCCTCTTTTGAAGGCATCATTTCTCCTTCGATCTGAGGTAGAAACGCCACAGCCCTATCAATCGGACCGGCAAGGATATTCGGGAAGAAATACATATATAAAACAAAATCACGCAGGTTGTTTGTCGGTTCCATTGTTTCAATAAAAATTTCTATAACATAGCTCATCGCTTTGAAGGTATAAAATGAAATGCCGACGGGCAACAGAAGATTTAGAAGCTGAATATTTCCGGAAGTAAAGCCGTTAATAATTTGTATGAAAAAATTTGTATACTTAAAATAAATTAGCAGTCCTAAGTCAATAACAAGCACCGAAATGAATAAAAGTTTTTTCATCCCGCCGGTCTTAGCTTTATATATCCAGCTTCCGAAATAGAAATTTATAAATGTTGATGCAAAAAGAAGAAGGAAAAAATAACCCGAGTTCTTATAATAAAAGAACAGTGAAAAAAATATTATTGTATAGATTTTTAAATTTTTACTTTTAGAAAATATCCTGTAAAAAAGCAGAAGAGCGAAAAAGAAAAATAAAAAAAAGCTGGTGCTGAAATAAAGTTGATCGGAAGGATCATAAAGAAAAAGCTGCTGCACCTTGCTAAAGTCAATATATTGCATGAAGCGGTTTAAATCTATAAAGCTAAGCATTTATTCCTTGGCTGATGTAAGAAAAAAATCATTCTAATTATTTAGTTCTGAAGCTTGGAATCAACCAGCTTTTGAAGTTCGCCCATGTTTTTAACTTTAAGAACCTCGATACCTTTGAAGTGAATGTTATAATCTTTTTCAACAGCCATAATAACATTTATATGGTTAAATGAATCCCAGCCCGGGACCTGGTTGGCAGTTGTTTCATCCTGGAATTCAAAGCTGTCGAGCTTTAATTCGTTAAGAATAATTTTTTTTAATCTATCAGAAACCATTTGTATCTCCTAGTGAATACTTTTTTTATTTCAATTTTACTTATAATTATCATAGGCTTGAATAATAGCGGCTGCAATCATATCGCCGATCTTTGCAGAACCTTGCCACGAAGGATGCGTATAATCCATAAACGCCAGCGGCGGATTTGCCTTAACCCATTTTTCCATTGAGTTGTATCCTCCCATTGCTTCAAATAAATTCCAGAATGCAATCCCTGTTTTGTTTGCAATATTCTGTTGGGTCTTCATCAAGAGCGGGACGTTGGGATCGGTTACAAAACGAGTTCCGCGTTTCACTCCTTTGTCTCCTACGCCAATTAGCAGAAAGCTTGTTTCCGGAAACGCTTTCTTCAAATTATTAATAACTTTTACCATTTGATTTTCATACCATGTATTATCCGCAGAGCTAAAACTTGTTTCGTTCGCACCGAATGCAAGTATAATTAATTTATAGTTAAGCATTTTACTAAACTGCATGAAGGAAGATTCTGGAATGCTAGTAAAGCCTAATCCCGTATTACCGCGCCATGGGAAATTATCAACATAAACGCCGTTGCCGTCTTCGAGGCTTACTCCGTAAAAATAAGCCTGGTTAGCAAAAGTAGTTGTTAGCTTAAATGATTGAGCGCCGCCGCCGGGAGCATTAAATTTTAATTCTTGAATTGCATTCCCGGATTTAAGAGTAGCAGTTTGGTCCGCTTGATTATTAAAAGAATATTTTATTGTTGATGGTTTTGCGTTGCTGTAAAATACTCTTGCCATGTTAAATGAATTAAGGTAAGGTATCCAATTAGTAGTTTGATAATTAACCCAGCTGACACCTTGAGGAATAGAAAGATCGCCGTTCATACCAAGTGGTAAATTATTTGCGTTGCCGGTTACTACCGAAGTAGTGCTCCAGTTATTGGAAAAAGATTGTTTTGTTGTTGTTCTGAATGTTATGTCCTGCGAAGTTATGGAAAGAAATCCAACGCCTTTACCTCCAAACTTCTGCTGCAAATTTTGTCTGATGTTTGCGGTAATAGCGTCACCTTCTACACCGGAGTCACCATAATGAGCAACTCTAATCTTTTCCGAACCTGCATTTTTTAAAGCATCAAAAAAATATTTCATCTGAGACACGTTGCCCGTTAAAGGAATATTATTTGTCTGCGGCACTTGATATGCCAGAGCATCAGACGATGATTGGCTATTATTGTTGGCATTGTTTATTAAAGACCTGATTAGCTCTAAGGAAACGCTCCCGCTAAATTCGTTTGTGTTTATTTTTTCATTGCTAAAAGCAAAAATACCGGTTGTTCCTTGGTCAAAAATAGAATTACTGTTTGTGTTATTAAAGCTTTGTAAAGAGTCCGGTTTTATATCCATAAACAAATCTGTAGGCTTTATTGTATAACCAAATATTGTTACATTATTTATGAAATGAGATATGACAATAACGAAAACAATAGTTAATCCAATTAAGATTAGTGGTTTGTTTTTTTGACTTTCCTGGGGCATAGCAATATTATCCTTGTGTAATTATAAATTCTTTAAATAAATTCAAAAAAATATAAATGGGTAAAAAGACATTAACTTAATTTCGTGCATTGAATTTCAATTATTATACCACCTCAAACGGCTTAATAATTATAATAAATTGTATCATAAACGGATAATTTTGAGAATAGTATATCATTTTAAGATATACAATCAGAAAATTATTATATTAAATTGTACACAAATGCTGGCAAAAATACTTTTATGAATTTATCTTATAAAATTCCTAAAAGCAAATAATGAGCATAATAAAAATTGATAGAGAATTTTTTAGCGTTAATTGATTTGCTAATCTAATTATTCTAATATATTTTTTTGTGAGGAATCTCATTAAACAATATCCGGCATAAGGCAGAGACGATGTCAATAAAATTTAATTTCAATGAAAAGAGATTTGTGGTTTCCGGAGCAACATCCGGAATAGGAAGAAAAATTTCTATCGATTTAGCAAGCACCGGCGCAGAAGTATTAGCAATAGGCAGACGCAAAGAAAGATTGGATGACCTGAAAAAAATATTTCCTGACAATATAACCCCCTGTCCTATTGACGTCAATGATTTTGAGTTGTTAAAATCTGAGCTGGAAAAATTTGGAGAAAATAAAAAGATTGATGGCAGCGTTCACGCCGCAGGAATAAATAAGTTTACCCCGCTTCGCGCATTTAATTGGAATGATGCGGAAGGAATAATTAAAACTACACTTTACGCAGGGATAGAAATGGTTAGAACACTCTCCTCAAAAAAACTATCTGAGGTAAAATCGTCTCATGTTTTAATCGCTTCGGTTGCAGGCATAAAAGGTGAGGTTGGCTTTACTGCATACTCTGCCGCAAAGAGCGCAGTTATTGGTGCTGTTAGATCCATGGCTGTTGAATTGGCAATCAAAGATATTAGAGTGAACGCGATAACACCCGGCTGGCTTCCCACAGAAATGACTGATGCGATTGAGGCAAGATACCCGGGCAGAATTGACACAATTAAGTTACAGCATCCGCTTGGTCTTGGCTCCGTTGAAGATATTTCAAACCTTGTTATGTTCCTTTTGAGTGACGAATCAAAATGGATTACAGGTTCAAACATCGTAATTGACGGCGGCTATTCCGTAAAATAGACCATCAAAGAAATAATTAATAAAAAAACGTCAGACACATTTTAATATGTCTGACGTTCGGAAGTCTATACTATTTTATTTACAACTTGCTGTTTACTTCAGCAATAACATTTTCTTAACTGCAACATTTGATCCGGCAATTACTCTATAAATATAAACACCGGTTGCAACGTGCTGCCCAACATTATTATCACCATTCCACTGAACCGTATAGATTCCGGCAGTTTTTCGTTCATCCACTAAGGTTTTAATTAGCTGACCTAAAGTGTTATAAACCTTTACTGTCACAATTGATTCCTTAGGAATAGAATATTGAATCAACGTGGTCGGATTAAATGGATTCGGATAATTTTGTTTTACTTCAAATGTATAAGGGATTTGTCCCTTACTAATACCGGTAATATCGGATACATTGAAGCTACCTGCAAACGAATAGGTAGAAAGCTTATTGTCGCTGGTAATTGATCTAACTCTCCAATAATATTGTCCGGTCGGAAGCTGGCTGATGGAAGCTTTGGTTCCGCTTACATTATTAATTGTTGTAGAAGAGCTGAAATCCGATTTCGTAGAATATTGTACTTCATAAGTAAGCGGTGAACTTGCAGTAGGCAGATACCACGTTAGTTCAGGATTATTAATCTTTAATGTAACGCCGTTAGCCGGACTACCAACTTGTGGTACAGTTGCCACTGTTGAACCAACAAGCGCAGCCGATACTACAAAGTTTTGTGTCGGCGACCAAGCTGATTGATCCAAAGTAATTGAATTATATGATCTAACCTTCCAATAATAAGTCATACCAAGAGTAAGAGCAGAAGGTATTTGGTATGAGTTAGTATCAATACCCGTAACATCGTTATTCAACGTCGCAAAACTTGTATCAGGCGAATATTCAACCTCGTATTTTAAACCTTGTGAAGAAGTATTCAAATACCAATTAAGTACTGGTGGATTAGGATTAACTGTTACTCCGCCAATTGGCCATGAAGGAATCGGTACAACAGGGTTGCCGCTTCCGCTGACTACCCAGAAACTATCCGGGCTGCAGAATGCAGAACTGTCTGTAGCCGATTTTGACCTTACCTGCCAGAAGTATATTGTATCAACTGGTAAAGGTGTCAAAACTGGAATAGTATATGAATTGGAACCTCCTGCTGAATAAGCAGTAGCAGAGTTAAGACCGCTAATTGTGCGGGCATATCTTACCTCATATGTAAGTCCGGCAGAAGCAACATTCAAATACCACGAGAAAGTCGGGTTGTTCGTATAAACAGTATCAGCATGAATTGGGGCTGATGGGATAGGTACAACAGGGTTGCCGCTTCCCGTTGCCACCATAAAACTGTCTGGCGAGCAATAAGCAGACGTATCAGTACTATTCCTTGATCGAACTTGCCAATAATAAGTTGTATCACTAAGAAGAGGTACAGAAACACTATAACTTGTATTAGTTGTAGAGTCTACTGCAGCAGAGCTTAATCCTGCAATGCTTAGAGCATAACGGATGTCATATTTCAATCCTACTCCTGATGAATTTACATACCAAACTAAAGTCGGAGTATTCGTGTAAATAGTTCCATCGCCAATAGGCCATGATAATGTAGGAACTACCGGTCCGGCACTTTGCACAACATAAAAGCTGTCTATAGCTGAGCTATCAACATTACCCGTTACGTGCGAAATAACCTGCCAGTAGTAAGTCTTATCAGTCCTTAAACCTGAGAAAGTTATAAATCTTGAAGTTAAACCTGTCGCCGTATCAGAAGGATTTGATAAATTAGAATTCAAAGACACTTTAATATCAAAAGTTATTCCTGCAGCTAATCCGTTTAAGTACCAAGAAAAAACTGCGGTAGGCTGATATACAGAAGCACCACCGATCGGCCATCCTAATAGCGGGTGTGTACTTGCTCTTGACACATGGAATGTTGCTATTGCAGAATATGCTGAAGTATCAGGATGAATAGAATCTCTTGATCTAACTTTCCAATAATAGGTAGTATCGCTTATAAGACTATCAACTTCTAAATCGATAGCAGAAACACCTGTAAATTTTCTGAAGTTTCTTGTAAAGTTTGTATCGGAAGCAATTTCCACATCAAATATAAGTGAAGAATCTGCGTACTGCAGATGCCATGCTAAGTTTGTGCTGTCTCCATATACATCAACTCCGTTTATTGGTGAAGATGTAACAGGTATTTGAGGACCCCGCATACCATTTATAGATACAAAAAATGTATCCCGTGTAGTGTTATATGCGCTTTGATAAATACCTTTAACTGTTCTTATTCTCCAATAGTAAGGCGAGCCATTCAAAAGAGCCAATGAATTAGGAACTGTAAATGTAGTATCCGGAGCCGCAATAACGGTATCAATTGCTAAATAATTATTCGGAGGAGACACAATAGAAAATGTTGGGTCGTTGGAAATTTCTATATCATAACCGGTAGCACCCGAAACAGAATTCCATATAAATGTTAATGTATCCGAAACACGATAAGTGTTGTTTGGAGGATATACAGCTACTGGAGCATTAGGAATCGGAGAAACTACTGAAGTCGTAAAACTAAATGGCGATGACCATGGTGAGTTAAGCGTCCCATCAGAAGCTAAAACTTCCCAATAATACTTTGTTGTGCCACTTAGAGCCGTACCGGAATAAGCATAAACAGTATCTAAGAGATCACCCGATGAATAAAAGACAGTTGCGAATGTGCTGTCTGTCGAAATACGGAACCGCCACTTAACAGATGTTGCAGTTGAGTCCCATATAAATGTCGGGGTAAGAGAAACACCGGTAGAATAATGCGCCGGGCTTATGAGTGTGGGAGTAGCAGGCTGGGCATACACATTGAATAATAGCCCAAATGCAAAAACCCACAAAAATAGTTTTAATGGTAGATTACTGTACTTCATATTAACCTCTCTAATGTCCTTTACTGATATTTACTTACCAATACTTATTTTTAAATAGTTACCACAGGTAAATAAAAATTTTAATAAATAGAAAATAATTAACGACAAAAATCTAACTAAAATGCATGGATAATATGCAAACAAAAACCTATATATCTAAATATTTTTCTACCCTTAGCTCCTACATGCGACAAAAGGTAATTAAATCCGATAAAAGGACTTGCCGCTTCAGCATTAATAAATTTAGAATAATACGCTTTTTATTGTCTATACATACAGCTTATAATATATCACTATAGGATGAAATCGTATTGAAAATAGAAACACATAACCAAAATACTTTAGCCAAACACTTTATTCACATTCATATCGATTTAAGAAATTCGATTTTTCTAATTTTTCCTAAGTATTTGACAAGAACCATCGGCAAGGTAAGTATTTAATTTAAAAATATCAATAACCCGATGATTTCTGAAAAAAATAATTCTTTTGATCAAGAGATGGGAAAATCTTCCCATCTCCAAAAAATATTTTTAAACTAAGCCATTGCCATTTTCCATATCATGCTCTTCTACAACTTCTTTAGGCTGGCGTTGATGAGCTTCATTTGCTTCAGGAGCAGCCAATTTAATTTTACCTTCCAGTAGATTTTTGTATAACAAATCATTTTCCATTAGATAATAAAATTGTCTTCTAAATTCATCTAATGAAATTCCGCAGGTAGCAGCATATTTTGCAAGCTCGTGCGGATCCTCAAAATCTGCTTGATTTAACCGGAGCATATAGCGGCGTGCAATATAAAATGATTCGGAAGCAGGATCCACCATTCGCACTTTTGTTTTCTTTGTAACCGGATCAAGGATATCCTTGAAATACATCGGTACAAAGTGCCCGTTTTGAATTGACACCATGGCTCCTGTTCCGCCGGAAAGTATAAACTGAGCCGCGGCAAATCCGAGATCGCGCGTATATTCCATATCAAAAGGAATAGGATCGGCGCATCTTAATTCATAGCCGATATTTTTTGCAACAATTGTTGCCTTAAGATTGAATTCCTTCAGCCGTTCTTGAACTTTATATTTTAGAATTTCCCCAAAGTTAATTTCCGCTATCCTGATATTATCGTGGGCGTCTCTTTCAATGTTAACCAGAGATTCCAAATCTTTAGGATTCAAATGCTCAACCAAGCCTTCGGCAAGGATAGCAACTCCGTCATTTCTGCCGTAGCTTAATCGTTTTATTATGGCTCCGACTAAAACATCTACCATGTGAGCCAACTTTATTTCGGGACCGGGAAATTCTTCCGGGATTAATGTAATCGTTGCGCCGGTTGCTTTTCCAATTCCAAGAGCTAAGTGTCCGGCTTTCCTTCCCATAGAGACAACAAAATACCAGCGTGAAGTTGTCTGAGCGTCAACCATTAAATTCTTTACTACTTCAACTCCAATGTGCCTTGCGGTTTGGAATCCGAAAGTCGGAATGCCATGAGGCAAGTCAAGGTCATTATCAATTGTCTTCGGAACATGCACTACTTTAATTCTTCCGGCAGCCATTTCATCAACTTTAAGTGCGCTGAACGCCGTGTCATCGCCGCCGATTGTAATTAGTTTATCTACATTTAATCTTAACAAAGAGGTTACAGTATTTTCCAAAAGTTTTTTATCTTTTGTAGGATTGTTTCTTGCGATGCCGATGTATGAGCCGCCTCTAAAATGTATACGGCTGACATTATGTATGGTAAGCTCTTTTACATGCGAAATGTCACCATCCATAATCCATTTAAATCCATCTTTTATACCGAGAACTTCGATGCCTTCCAGAGCGGCTCTAATAGTTGCCGCGCCGATAACACTATTAATTCCCGGTGCCGGTCCGCCGCCGACTAATATCGCTAATTTTTTTGGTGCAATAGACATTTTAAAAACTCCTTAATTTTGTTCAATCAAATAGTGACTGGATTACCTTAACGAATGTATTTGATTTCAGTTTATATCATTTTTAAAAGTTAAGTAAGATATTTCTGAATTTTGCTAACATTCAAATTTTCAGCCTGAATTAATATAACTTAATTTTTATTATTTAGGAAAACTTTTGGAATACCTGAGAAGAATTTTTCAGATGGGGAAATTGATATCGAATGGATAAAAGTGTTGTAAGAAAGCTTACAACACTTTCAGCTTGGCAAACTTCAACATTAATTGTTTTATATTATTACCTTCAAATACAACCGTTGCTTTTTGCTGATCGCCTATGCCTACAACCTGAGTAACTTTACCTAAACCAAATTTATCATGCATAACTCTGCTTCCCGGTCGTAAAGATTTATTGTCCTGGTCAAAGCTTTCATAATCAACATTTTCAAAGTACTCGTAATAAATTTCCTTTTTAGATTTTCTAACGGGAGATTTTCTTCCAATTCCGCCGTTCATCTCCGAATAAACATCCGGGTTTAATTCGTCGATAAATCTCGATCTGCTTTGATAGGCAACTTCTCCAAATCTATATCTCGAACGTGCATGAAGCAGATAAACTTTTTGCATCGCTCTTGTAACGGCGACATAGAATAAACGCCGCTCTTCTTCCAGGGTTGCGTCTGTGCTGAATCTATTGGATAAAGGGAAAATATCTTCTTCACAGCCGGAAATAAATATTATCGGGAACTCCAAACCTTTGGCGGCGTGAACCGTCATAAAAGTAACCACATTTTTCCCCTGATCGTAATTATCAACATCGGAGATAAGTGAAACGTCTTCAAGATATTGTTCCAGTTTTGCTTCTTTATTTGAGCTTGAAAAGTCGCTTAAAGCCGAAAGTAATTCATTAATATTTTCCCAGCGGGCAAGTGATTCCGGCGTATTTTCTTCTTTGAACATTCTAAGCACACCGAGTTCATCAACCAATGCACGCGAAAGTTCTCCGACAGAAAGTTTATCTTTTAATCCGATATATTTTTCAATCAAGAGCCTGAACTGCTTAACGTTTTTCTGAATTCTTTCTTTGATGTCGATTACTTCAAAAACTCTTGCCATCGTATCGTACAAATTAAGATTATGTCTTCGAGCAAAAGAAATCATTCTTTTTATTGTAGTGCTTCCTATTCCACGTTGAGGAAAATTCATAATCCTTAATAAGCTCTCTTCGTCATTCTGATTAGAGATTATACGAAGATACGCAATGATGTCTTTCACTTCCTTACGCTTATAGAACTCAACGCCGCCGATTATCCTGTACGGCATTCTTTCTTTTCTGAAAATATCTTCCAGCGCTCTTGACTGCGCGTTGGTTCTGTATAATACTGCAAAATCTTTTAATGACAGTTTCTTCCTGGAAATTTCATGCTTTATATATTTTGCAATCTGGAATGCTTCATCCTTTTCATCGGCGCATTTTAACAGCGTTAACAGCTCACCGTCGTTATTTTCAGTCCACAACGTTTTTATTATCTGGCTTTTATTATTTTTAATCACGGAATCCGCAGCCATCAAAATATTTTTTGTAGACCTGTAATTCTGCTCAAGCTTAAATATTTTATGTTTCGGAAAATCTTTTTCAAAGTCCAGCATGTTTCCGATATTTGCGCCGCGCCAGCTATAGATACTTTGTGCATCATCGCCGACAACACAAATTTTGCCGTCCTTAGTTACCAATAATTTCAGCAATTCATATTGTGCTTTATTTGTATCCTGGAATTCATCGACAAGCAAATAGCCGAATCTCTTTTTATATTTTTGATGTATCTTATCATTAGAGTTGAAGAGTTCTATCGGCTTTAACAGAAGATCTTCAAAGTCCATAGCATTATTTTCGATTAATCTTTTCTGGTACTCTTCAAAGATATCAGCAATTTTTTCTTCTATAAAAGATTTAACATGATGCTTCCTGTATTCTTTAGGAAATATCATGTGGTTCTTCAAATAGCTGATTCTATGCTTAACGGAATTAGGCGTAATGGTTTCGACGTTGATTTCAAAATTAGATATTATGTTTGAAACTAAAGACTGTGAGTCTTCGGCGTCATAAATAGAGAAGTTACTTTTATAATTAATATTAGCGGCTTCAATCCTTAAAATTTTCGCGAAGATGGAGTGGAAAGTTCCCATCCATATTTTATCTGCTTTTGCTCCGACAAGCTCGCGAATTCTTGCTTTCATTTCGTTCGCTGCTTTGTTTGTAAAAGTCAGCGCAAGAATTCCATCAGGTTCATAGCCCTGATCTATAAGATATGCGACTTTATAAGTTAGAACACGGGTCTTGCCGGAGCCTGCGCCGGCTACTATCATTTCCGGTCCGTTGTCATATTCTACAGCTTTTCTTTGTTCGGTGTTAAGTGATTTTAGATTTACCATAGCCCATCAATTAATTTTCAAAAATTTGACGTGCAAATATATTTAATTATAGACGGAATAAAAAGGAAAGAAAAAAGTCTTTTTAAAGAATTTTTCCCTTTCATTAACGTAAAGAAGAAATGGAATTTATCAAATAAAAAATTAGTAATTAAGGGAATATTAATCCTTTATCGGAGCCAGCGGAATAGCTGTTCCGCGCATAGAATGAACTTTGTTTGCTACCGGAATAATAACTTCCTTGCTTACTCTCTCCTCAAAATAATCTCTGAATCTTGTTATCATATATCTAACAGGCCAAGCCGCAGCTTCACCAAGAGCGCAAATTGTATTTCCTTCAATATTACTCGCTACAGAAATTAACAAATCAAGATCATGTGTCGACCCTTCACCGCGAGAAATTCTGTTTAATAATTTTAACAGCCAGCCGGTACCCTCGCGGCAGGGAGTGCATTGCCCGCAGCTTTCATGATAATAGAATTTTGCAATTCTCGCAAGAACTTTTACTAAATCTGTATCCTCATCCATTACGATAATTCCGCCTGTACCGATTGACGTTCCTACAGCTTTAAGAGATTCCGCATCCATCTTAACGCCTTCTAATTGATCGCCGCGCAATGGAGGCATTGAAGATCCGCCGGGGATAACGCATAGAATTTTTTTATTGCCCGGAACGCCGCCGCCGTAATTGTATACTAAGTCTGTAAGCAAAGTACCCGACGGTAATTCATACACGCCAGGTTTATTAACATGACCGCTTAAGCCGTAAAGTATTGTTCCCGGATGTTTCGCCTCGCCGATTTTTGAAAACCATTCCCAGCCTTTATTAATTATTGCAGGGACATTCGTTATTGTTTCAACATTGTTAATAGTTGTAGGGCAGCCCCACAAACCATTCTGCGCAGGGAAAGGCGGCTTAACACGCGGATAACCGCGTTTGCCTTCGAGCGAATTCATCAAAGCAGATTCCTCGCCGCAAATATATGCGCCTGCTCCTTTGTGGACATAAATATTTACAGAGTAATTTCCTCCAAGCTTCTCTTTCATCTTATCGCCGACAAATCCGTAGGCATAAGCGTCAGCCAAAGCTTTTTCAAATAACTTTATCCATTTATGATATTCGCCTCTAATATATACATAAGCCGCGTTGGCTTGAATTGCGTAAGAGGTTATTAATATTCCTTCAATTAATTGATGCGGATTAAATTCAAAAATTTGCCTGTCTTTGAAAGAGCCTGGTTCGCTTTCATCGCCGTTGATGCAAAGATATTTTTGTTTGTTAGTTGTCTTCGGCATGAAGCTCCATTTGAGACCTGCAGAAAATGCCGCGCCGCCTCTTCCGCGCAAGCCGGATTTTTTAACTTGATCAATTAGATCATCCGGAGTTTGCGAATAAGCTTTTTTAACTGCTGTGTAGCCGTTATTTTGTAAGTAAACATCAATAAGATGCAAATCTTTAATTTCGGGAAGAACAATTTTTTCCATCATTTATTCTTTAAGGATTCTAAAATTTGATCGACTTGCTTAATATCCAAGTTTTCATAATAATCTTCATTAACGGCAATCATGGGCGCGGTTCCGCAAGAACCCATGCATTCAACTTCTTCAAGAGAAAATGTTTTATCTTCGGTAACCTGTCCGTTATCAATGCCTAATTTTTCTTTTACGTGCTCATAAATTTTATAGCCGCCTCTTAACATGCATGAAACGTTTGTGCAAACCTGGAGATGGAATTTGCCGACTGGTTTTTGATGGTACATCGTGTAAAAAGTGGTAATGCCCAAAACATCTTCCGGGTTCATTTCAAGCACCGAGGCAACTTCCTGCATTACCTCGTATGATACCCAGCCGTTTTGTTCCTGACCTATATATAAAGCCGCCATCACCGCAGGCTGTTTACCAGGATAATGAGTTGTAATCTCATTAATCCTATTAATATTTTCTTCTGTGAATTTGAATGACATTTTATAAGTTCAAGTTTAAGTTTATGTTTAAGTTCATTTGTCCGCTTCGCCCATAACAGGATCAATGCTTCCGACAATCGCCACAACGTCCGAAATCATGTGCCCTTTTACAAGGTGCGGAATAGCTTGAAGATTAACAAACGAGGGTGAACGGATTTTGCATTTCCACGGATGACCTTTTCCATCGCTGATCAAATAAAATCCAAGCTCGCCTTTTGGATTTTCGACCGCGCTGTATATTTCTCCGACCGGCGGATTCATTCCGAAATTAACGATCATAAAATCGTGAATAAGTTCTTCCATCCTTGAATAAATCTCGGCTTTCTTAGGAAGAACGCGCTTCGGCTGATTTGCCATCGTTTCACCCTGCGGCATCTTATCAAGAATTTGACGAACTATCTTTGCGCTTTCTCTTGCTTCGTCAACTCTAACAAAGTAACGCGCTAAGCTGTCTCCTTCTTTATAAGTTATAACTTTAAAATCCATTTCATTATAAAACAAATATGGAGTTGCTCTTCTTAGATCAAACTCAACTCCGCTGCCGCGCAAGCTTGGACCTGTTAAGCCAAGGCTAATTGCATCTTCAGCAGTCACTACACCAATGCCGTCCAATCTCTCTATAAAAATTCGGTTCGTATTAAGAAGTCTCTCGCACTCATCAAGATTTTCATCAAACTGATCAATGAACCATTTTACTTTTGCAAGCGCTTCAGGTTGAGCGTCATTAGCGACTCCGCCTATTCTTGTGTAGCTGTTGGTGAATCTTGCGCCGCAAAGAATATCCCATATATCAAGAATTTTTTCCCTCTCTCTTAAAGTCCATAGGAAAACAGTAAGAGCTCCAACATCCATAGCAAGCGCACCCATAGCGACAAGATGCGAGGCGATGCGGGCAAGCTCGGCAACCATCATTCGGATATACTGCGCCCGTGGAGGAGCTTCAATGCCTGCTAATTTTTCAACCGCGAGTGTATAAGCGACATTATTAGCCATAGGGGCAAGATAATCCAGACGGTCTGTGTGAGGAACAAATTCGTAGTAAGACATATTCTCTGCCATCTTTTCGTAACCGCGGTGAAGATAGCCAAGCTCCGGAACGCAAGCCATTACGGTTTCGCCGTCAAGCCTCAACAGCAGGCGAAGAACGCCGTGGGTCGCAGGATGCTGCGGTCCCATATTCAATATCATTTCATTTTCAAGAGCGTCTTCGATTGTAATATCTGTATCAGCTCCGAGAAGAGCTTCAATTATTTTCGGATGAACTTCGTCTTTAGTTAATTTCTGCATATTGTTTTTTATTTCTTTGGAAGTGGAAGCGAGCCTGGAATGCCCATCAACGGAAAATCCTTCCTTAAAGGATGATATTCAAATTCCTCCGGCATATACATGCGGCGGAGATCGGGGTGATTATTAAAGCTTATTCCGTACATATCATAAACTTCGCGCTCTTCCCAGTTAGCCGTTTTCCATATTGATGAAACTGTATCTATTGCGCAGTCCGATACATCAACATCGGCTTTAAGAGAAAGACGGAAATTATTTTTAAGAGAAAAAATATGATAGACAACAGTGAAGCGGTTATTTTTCCTTGCCCAATCTATCGCTGTTACGTCTTCGCAAAGCTTGAACTGCAGGTCTTCATCATCATTTAAGAATTTGCAAACTTCAACAACATTTTCTTTATTGAAGCTTATTGTCAATTCATTTCTATATTCGGTAAAAGTAAAATTTATTTTGCTGAAATTATCTTTTAACTTTTGTGTGATTAGTTCTTTCAATTCCATAATATCAATTATTTTGAAGGACGGTTAATTCTGGTAAAGGTTTATCCTGGAAATCTCTCGCTCTTGACTTGCCGATCTTTTCCTGGATCTGCATAAGCGCGTTCAATAAATTATCGGGGCGCGGAGGGCAGCCGGCTAAATAAATATCTACCGGCAAAAATTGATCTATTCCCTGCACAACATTGTATGAACGGTACATGCCGCCGGAAGACGTACAAGCTCCCATCGCAATAACCCATTTTGGGTCGGGCATCTGATCATAAATTTTTCTAACTACGTGCGACATTTTATAAGTAACCGTTCCCGCCACGATCATCAGATCGCACTGACGCGGTGTAAAGCGCATTACTTCGGAGCCGAAGCGGGCAATATCATATTTCGGATCGCCGGAAGCCATCATCTCTATTGCGCAGCAGGAAATTCCCATCGGCATCGGCCACACCGCGTTTTTCCTTGACCAAGAAACCAAAGCGTCAACTGTGGTAGTTAAAAATCCATCTTGATTTAATTTTGCTTCTAATCCCATCTGAATCCGCCTTTCTTATAGACGTATAAATATCCTAATTCCAATACAACCAAAAATATTAACATCGATACAAAAACCGGTGCGCCGTTCGTCTCAAATAATTTTTTAAATTCAACAGCCCAGGGGTAAACGAAAATTACCTCAAGATCGAAAATAATAAAGAACATTGCGACAAGATAATATTTAACCGACATTCTTTCGTTCGTCGTTCCGACTGGCTTCATGCCGCTTTCATAAGTTGAAAGCTTATCAGCATTAGGTCTTTGAGGACCGAATATGTTAGATGAAAACACCGTTCCGAAAGCGAATGCGACGGCAACAATCAGCACTAATAAAATTGGAATATATTGTTCAATCATTTTTACGGGGCTCTTTTTTAATTGCGCAAAATTATCCAAAAATTGACTGATTGTCAATTTAAACGAGTGAGATGTATCTCAATCCGTTGTTACAATCAGTCTAACTAATTTTATTTCAGCAGTTAACTTTAATTAACAAGGAATTTTTCTCCCACGATTAAGCCTCCATACAAATGAATAGTCATGTTATTATAACATACTATTCTCCTGCCGTGAAAAGAATATTAATGCAGCGGGCAACACCAACAATTAGTTTAAAATGTTTTCCCTTGCTATTAAAGCTTGTCCCATTTGTGATATTAATATTGTTTAAAACTCGTTGTGTGAATTAAAAACAATATAATAAAAACTGTTGAAACAGTTTCTAAAATCGACTTTGAAGTTTCATTAACCCACGGATTAATCCGTGGGTTAATGTGATAACGTGCTTTATTATAGGCGTTTCACTTGTCCGCCATTTGGAGGAACGGCTTACAATCTAATTCACACAATAGGTTGTTTAAATTCTTTTCAGCTCAATTTTCACTCATATAAATTATGAATATCGGCTTTGCAAATATCATAAAACAATGACGACATCTTTTGCGTTACAGCCTTAAAGTACTTCTCTCCTTTTTCTTTCGTCGCAGACGCGGGGTTTCCTATACCTGTATCTTCGCTTATCTCTGACCATTTACGTTCCGTCCATGCCCAGCCTTCCAGGAACGCCGCTATCTTATTTTTCTTTTCTTTTCCGCTGCCCCATTTTTCTTTCGGTAAAACTAATTGAGGCTTTAGGTAAAGCATTAAACTTGTTTCCATTTCGTCTGCATGGTCTCCCGCCGCATCAAAAAATAAACTCTTATCAAGCGATTTAAACCAATCCGTTACGCTAATAAACATCTTAGGAAATTTTAATCCCAGCTCACGCACAAACGGTTTAAAATCATTTCCGCCGTGGCTGTTGAAGATTAGAAGCTTGTATATTTCATGCCGGCTAAGAACTTCAAGTACATCTTTTATTATGGCAAATTGTGTACTGGGATTCATATTCATATCAAGATAAATATCGCTTTGACCGGTGTTGACCCCAAAGGGTATTGCCGGAAGAACAATTACCTTCGCTCCTTTTTCCGAAGCAAGCCTTGCAGATTCGGCTGCTATAATTTCTGATTCAAATACATCCGTCGCATAAGGCAAATGATAATTGTGCGCCTCCGTTGCTCCCCACGGCAATACTGCCAGATCAAACCTGGTATTTTTAATTGCTGCCCAGTTAGTTTCCGCTAATAGATAATGTCTCATCCTTTTCCTTCTTTTTTTTTCGCCAAAATTAATAAAATCATAAAAAATATTACAGCAAGTATTGCCGTTTGAATTATAAACGGTCTTAGTGTATCGCTCGCAGAATGCGAGCCGGAATCTATCCTAATAAAATTTAGCGTACAAAGAGTTGCAAATAATATAGCCAATAACCATTTGGTTATACTTTTGAAAAGGAATGTTCTATCCATATTTTATTTCCGGAATTATTATAATATTATTTTTCCGCTGTCGTTAGAGTTTAAGTATGTAAGTAAAAAACTTTTTATTTATTAGTAATAAAACTTAGCTGGTCTCCCTAAGTATTTCTATAATCCAGTTATTAATACTCTTACCTTTTCTTCTTGCGTTAAGATAAATTTTGTGGTGTAATTCCGATGGTATTCTTAATACAAACTTACCTGAAAAAGGTTTATCAGACTCTTCTCCTCTTTCTTTGCATAATTCAAGATAATCATCTATTGATTCCCTAAATGATTTTTCAATTTCGGAAACACTTTTCCCCTGAAATGTAATTACATCTTTCGTATCTAAAACTTCGCCATGAAATATTTTTGCCGCGTCATCATATTCTACGTCGCCGCTATAACCTTTATATTTTAACATTTTTCATACAATTTTGAGTACAATTTTTCAGCTTTTCCTTCTGAATCATTGAAATAAACATACTGATAGATTTCAAATAAATCTTCTTCAGCGGAAGATACGATATTAACTTTGTACTTCAAGCTGTTCACGTTTAAAATCATTTACAAGCCTCCGGACATTGCCAAACGACTTATCTAATGTCTTATATTTACCTTTTTTTATTTCTTTCTCGCTTAACGTAAGAATCTTTAACAGAGCAATGCTCTCTTGTGTCTTTTAATATACCTTAACATCTTGAAGAATAACTTTTGCTTCGCCATTATGTGTAATAACTAATGTTTTCTGATTTTCTACAACATCCCTTACAATTTCAGAAGAATGGGTTTTTAAATAACTTATTGGTTTTACAGCTTCACTGTATTTCATCTCGTTTCCTAATTTATTACGACTATAATATATCCGTTATAGTAGTCTGAATCAATCCTGGTATTAAATCAGTTTTGAATACATATAAGTTTGTTGCCGCCAAGCGCCGCACATAACAAGCTTGCCGGAAAGTATAACTATTCCTATTTAGTCTTTGAATAAGTTTCTTCATTTTATCACAATTTATTTTCCAGCATTTCCCCGTCAATAATCAATAACTTTACCCCGTTTTCTGTAATTGAACGGTGCGTGCTTAATTCATCCGAAACGATATAAGACATGCCCTTTCTTAAAATAAATTTACCGCCTTCTTTAAGTTCACTTATAAAATCACCTTCCAAACAGTGAACTATATGTCCTTTTTTGCACCAATGGTCAGCTATATATCCTTTGGAATATTCAACTATTCTAATCCTTAACCCTCCGAATTGAAGAGTCTGCCAATATGCAATTCCCTCTTCGCCTTTGTGTTCTGTTTTTGGAATTCTTTCCCAATCAATAATTTGAAACGGTATATTTATTCTATCCATTTATTCTCCGGCAATTATTTTATATTATTTTTAATCTTAAGCACACAACAGCGCCCGCCGCCCATAATAACTTTCTCCCGATTCTTCTGCCGTATCTATCTTAAAATCTTCTCCATTGGCTTTCCTTTTGCCAATTCATCAACCAGCTTATCTAAGTAACGAATCTTTTGCATTAATTTGTCTTCTATTTCTTCCACACGATAGCCGCAAATTACTCCGGTAATTTTTGAAGCGTTTGGATTTATTTGCGGCGCTTGCGTGAAAAATGATTTAAAATCATTTTTATTATCGATTTGCCGCTGCAATGTTTTCTTATTATATCCTGTCAGCCAGAATATAATTGCGTCTACTTCCGCTTTTGTCCGTCCCTTTCTTTCCGCTTTTTGTATATACAACGGGTAGACACTGGCAAAAGTGGTTTTAAATACTCTTGTATTATCCATTTTATTTATAACCTAATATTTAAGTTTTATTTCTATTTATAGATAACAATATAACAGCGCGGCTTTTCATCCGCCTGCTTATATTACTTTAATATTTTTTTTATCACCAACGTCTTAAACAAAAAAAACTTGTTTTGTTTACGAACCTTGTAAAATCCAATATCCAACTTCAAGCCGGCGAGTATTATTTTTTTTCTCCTATTTGCTGAGTGTACAATACGCTTTCATATTAATAGCCGATTGCATTTAAAAGTTAAATTATTTTATCAGCCGTCTTTTTCATTCTGAGCCTCAAGTCCAAATCGTATTGCCGCTTCAAGTACACTAATGTTTAAATCTTTTAGAACTTTGAACTTAATACAATACCCCGTCACACTCGCCTTGCCTAGTTTTTTTCCATAAGTACGGGCTAAGAATGTCTTGTCTTTGATGCCAAGTATGTAGACAGAGATTCCCGTTGTGTTTGCGCTGATGCCAATTTGATAAAACTCTTTGGTTTTTCCATCAGCGTATTTTATGGTGTGTAATCCATATCCTATACTAGGATTAGAAACAGTTTTACCTTTATCGTCTTTGCCATCTAAAAACCATAATTTACATTTTGGCACTAATCCGATAATGATGCGGTGCAACGCTTGCATGTCGCTGCGTTTTGATTCAGGCTGGCTGTCTATATACTTTTTGATTTGTTCTTGTATGTTCATATAAAATTATAGATTGTTTTTCGTCAGTTACTTTTGCCTTTATATTTTGGCTGCAAAATCCACCATCCACTCAATACCATACTTATCTCTAAACATTCCAAAATAAGAACCCCAGGGACTGTCGCCAATCGGCACTTCAACACTTCCGCCTGCTGAAAGCCCTTTAAATAATTTATCGGCTTCTTTACGACTTTCCGCACTAACAAATATCTTAGACCTGTTTTCATTTTCGTTTACCCGTCCCATACTTTCCGGAACGTCATTCCCCATTAAAATGTTTTTACCGATCGGCAAAGCAATGTGCATTACCTTATTCGCTTCTTTTTCTGCTATCGGATATTCAGGGCTTGATATATCTTTGAAGCGAACAATCGTTGCGAACTCTCCGCCAAATACTGATTTGTAAAAATTGAATGCTTCTTCGGCGTTTCCGTTAAAATTAATGTGTGGATTGATAAGTGCCATGATTTTTTTAACCTCCTAAAATAATTTATTGTTTAAACAGCTACTGCAAAATTGGTTTTGTTACTACACAAATATCACTAACAAAGAATGTATTATTGCGGTGTAATTGCGACAATATTAGAGGCTGAATACGACAAGTGTTGGAAGTAATAGTGTATGATAGAAATTGCCGCTAAAGCACTACCGTTAATTTCTTTATTATATTTTGACCGCGTCTCCGCTGAATTAATCTATTTCGACATTGTTCCAAAACTTCATTTATATGGTCATACATACATTGATACTTATCATATAACGCGGCTGCCGCTAACCCGCTCGATTCGCTTTGCGTGTCGAAGCGCGCCGCTCGCTTCTATATTTATTTTTTTAATTGTAGAAACGACCCGGCGGGTCGTCTCTTTTACTACTTCAGCAAAATTAATTTTTTCGTATCCACAAAACTTCCCGTTTGCCCGTCCTGGCTCGGCAAAGCCGAGACGGACATTCTATAAAAATAAATCCCGCTTGCAAGTTTGCTTGCATTTCCGCCGTTAGCAGAAAATTCCACTTTATAATTACCTGAGTTTTTTTCTTCATTTACTAATGTTGAAACAACCTTTCCTAAAACATTATAAACTTTGATTGAAACAAATCCGGATTTTGGAATTGAATATCTAATAATAGTTGAAGGATTGAAAGGATTAGGATAGTTCTGAGACAGCGAAAAACCCAATGGTATTGAATTATTTTTATTTTCTACTTCAGTAATACCGTATGCGGTTAAATCATCCGTGTGCGCCTCGCTGTCTGGTTTTGTTCTTACGTTTTTAACCATTCCAATTCCCTTTGCGTAATAATGATACTCCAGAAAAATAGTATTTCCGGCACTGTCAATATGGCTTTCAGAAATCTCCAGGCAATTAGTAAAATTTCCAGACGGCTCGGTTGCGCTTGCGGTAACGCTTATAACAGAATCTGTTTGTGTGTATCCTCCAGCCTCAAAGCTTCTGGAATAGCCTTTTGTAAGGAACTCATTTGGAAAGTAATTAGAATTGACTACTATTGCCGAGTCTATATTTTCTAAAGAATCGCTAAACGCATACATAAACACATTGCCGACAGAATCTTTCCGGAGCCAGAAAACATGGAACACACTTGTATCTACTGTACCGTCCTCCGTTTCTATTGCCTTTTCAATAAAATATTCTTTGCCTGCGATTAAATCGGTATCTACAATGGAATAGTTTGATGTTCTTGAAGACCACCAATTATTGTTTTGAGTGGGAGCGCCGTGAAAGTTTAATTGACTGCCTTTTACGAGCGGCTGATAATAATCCGATGCTGTTTGAGCAAACGTATTTTCACTTACTATAAATAGAATACAGATGAAAAGAAAATGTATTACAGTTTTCATTATAACCTCTATTAGATTGATCGTTAGAAATTTGTACCTAACAGCGTTGCTTTTCACCCGCCCGCCTCGCATTGCGTGTCGAAGCGGGCAGTGGTTCGTCTCTTCCTTAATATTTTTTATCACCAAAACCTTGAACAAAAAATTTATTTTGTTTACCAACATTGTAAAATCCATTACTGCCGCCTTTGAGCCGGTGAATATTATTCTTTATCTCCGGCTTGCCTTTTTACTTACTGTTAGCACTGGGCAGATTAAAGATGTTATACAGCTAAATGCATCAAACTTCTCTTTTATAATTCAGTGTTTAATATTTCTATCTAGGTCTCCATTGATTTGTTGACCTAATGTATAGATAAATTTGCTATAAGCTGTCGTATCGTACAATGATAGTTTTAAAATCTTTATATATTCTTTAGCAATTACTTTTTTTGTCCCAATATAAACAACTCTGTTACTTCCGTTTTCTGAATTAAAAATCGGCACTCTCCCAAGTACATTTAATTCAGTATTTGGCTCTTTGTTTCCAAGAAAAAGGAGTGATCGCTGATTAAAATCATAATAAAGCGGAGGCTTACTCAGAAAAGGCATAGGACGATTATAATAATGAGTCACAAATGCGTCCACGTTACCAATCTTGCCCCCACGTTGATAAAATGTAACTGAGTCGCCAGTTATGGAGCCTTTGATGCACTGAAAAACCTTAAATGTTTTAACAGTCCAAATTTCTCTTTCATGATAAGGATAAAAATCTTTCTTGATATTTACCCATTTTGGCTGACTTGAAATCACCTGTGCTTCAATGATAGTTTCTGTACCATCCATTACTTCACTGAATTGCCTAACCATACCTGCCTCAGAAGTATCAGTAGTGAACGAAAAATTTCTTGGGTTACTTTTATTTACATGTTGCTGTCCAAACATGTGGTTTGGAATAAGTATACACCATGTGAGGAATACAAGTAGTTGTTTTTGCATAGTAATACTTTAGTTAAGTTTATGCTGTCTAACGGCATTGTTTTTCACCTGCTCGCCTCGCTTTACGTGTCGAAGCGGGCAGTGGTTCGTCTCTTGCTTAATATTTTTTATCACCAACACCTTTAATAAAAAAAACTTGTTTTGTTTACCAACCTTGCAAAACTCATCACTGCTGCAATGAAAACGCGTCCGGATAGAAAAGCTGGTTATACACATAAATATTTTTCTCTGATTATTGGATTAATATACTCCCTAACTTCAGATATTTCTAATTTAACTTGAAATGCGCCTTCAGCATAAGGTCCAATTTGATATTCGTCGAAAGTGAACACAATTGAACTGCTAGTCAAATTAAAATTTTGAAAATTAATTGGATCCGGCTTAGTGCCATTATTAATCCAATCAAGACTCTCATTTATAACACAAAATCCATTCTCTTTTCTTTGCTGAATCAAATTTATCCTAGCCATATTTGAAATTTCTTCAAGTGCTTTTGAAGAATTAAACAAATCATAAATACCTAATTTAGTAGTTGGCTCTAATATAAAATTTTCCGTTTTTGTATAATGCCTTGGATGTGCTGCCCCGGCAGTATAACTGTAATAACTAAATCTAATACTTAATAAATTGCTTGTCAGACAAGTAATTTCGAAAGAAGATGCAATTGCACTCATTGATGTTTTCCCTAAACTTACATCATAAAAATATTCATCAAGAAAATTCCTCCTTACAATAAAGATTTCTTCCAATAATACTCCTTGAATATAGGTATTAAACTCTTTGAGATTTGAATGTTTTAAAACATTAAAATAAGGGAACCATAGGTCGATTTCATATAATGGAATATTCTTATTAGCTTCAGAATAATTTTTAGCTTCCCAATCCATATTGCTAGGGATAATTTTTAGATCTAATGAAAGAATAGATTGTAAATTAGCTTTATAAAGTAAAAGAGATTTCCTATCAATTTTACCTCTATCTGCTCTTGCATGACAATTAGGACATAAAACAATCATATTATCAAAAGTATGTTCTTGGCATTTTTCCCAAGGAATAATATGATGAAACTCTACTTCAGGATGTTTACAAGTAGGGATCGCACAACGATGGCCACTTTCTAGCAGTAATTTTCTTTTTAATTCAGATGGAATTGCAATTCTATTCATTTTACTTTCTGGCTAACGGCAATGCAAATAAAGCGATGCCAATAATTATTTATAAATTTTTTTTATTCACTAAAGTCAAAGAGCAATTAACTTTTACTATGCAACTATAAAATTTGTACAATGCCGCAATGTTTAAAGCAGTCGCTTTGAGTCCACAATAATGGCGTTGCCATAAAGTTTTTATTTAATGACAATAAATTGCTAAAAATTTATTCACCTCTTAAATTTTACCAAAATCAAACTTTTCACAGGTAATATTTACCTTGTCATTAGCAGTTGCGAGTTATATTACATCTTTCGTTTATCATATATTTTTAACATCCCATCAAAAATAATTTCATCCTCTTTAATTACGTTATCAATATAAGTGCTCAAATAATCCTCAGTGATTACATCTATAATCATTGAGTAATGTTCATTTTCTAATGTGTGGTTAAAAGAAAATGAAATCATCTTTTTTTCTATGAGATTAATATCCTTTTCTAATACTTCCGCCTCCAATAAGCTGTTATTAATTACCAATACGGGCTGGTATCGAAACAATCGATGCCAAGTTTTGTCGTCTAGAATATTAAGACAATTATCTAAGATTGTTTTAGAACAAAATAATAATTTCCGGAAGTTGTCATATAAATCTTCAGGGTGATATGCCATCCACTCAATTTCATCTTGATGCTTACTCTTTTTTTTCTCTTGAAATGAGCAATATTGGGTAGCAATAATATTATTGAAATAATGCAATTTCCTATAATCGATTAAAAACATAAAATCATCTTCTGAGCCAGGGTATTGCGACAAATAATTTATTTGCGAAAAAACATTATCCTCGTCAATATATTTTCTGTTGGAAAAGAAAACGATAGGTCTATCATTATTAATCGTCTCAATTATAAAATATGTATTGCAAGTAATTTTTTTATCTCCGTCAACACAACTTCTGGTATTCTCAACAAATAAATCAATCTCGCGTGATTTTTGTGTGAGGCTATCATAAAAAGTAAAATTTGGTTCAACAAAAAAAGCGTTTTCAAAAAACCAACTTGAGACACGACTTTCAAGTAAATAACCAGAGCGATATAGTGCTTTTTTTATTTCTTCTTTATTAATCATAATAGTAACATAACGATGTTGCCTCGTGCCATGGGTTAAACTTTTATTTAATATTGAAAAATAATTGTTTGCCTTTAAATCGATTATCTTTTGTTGCAAAGCCTATTACCGTAAGTATATAAAGAACATTCAAGGCATCAAGTGGAGATTTAATATATCTGCGAAAACCTTTGTTCTGAGAACTATAAAATATATCGTTAGTTGTTATACCTTTTTCACCTTTGAACTTACGATAGATAGCATCAATAGCTTTGAAACTGACTAATGTAAAATTTCCGGAATTCTCTTTTTTAGTAGAGAAAGAAAGAATCAAGTAATATTTCTTTCCTTTATATATATAGTAAATCTGTCTTTTGCCTTCTATAGCATTTAGATACTCAAGGTTATGGAGTAATTCTTTTATTTTTATCATAGTAGCTCCAGATGTTGATATTAATTGTTTTAGTTTTCTAATTCTTTTATTTGGATAAACTCACTTTTGGGCGCATCTAATTGCTTAGGTGGTTTTCCGTCTATTTTATTATAAACTAAGTCTTTAAGTTTGTAATCAATAATACCCACATCATTGTAGATACTTCCATAAATTGTATAGCGTTTTTCCCAAGTCCTTTTATGAGAATCAATTTCTTTTTTTAAGTCTTTCGCCAAATCTATTAATTGATTTGATACATCATTAACTCTATTATTATAGTCGTTGCTAGAGAGGTAATCATATATTCTTTGAACAGCAATTTGCTTTGCTTCATTAGATATTTTTAGAATTGAAATGCGGATTAAACTTTCTCTCAATGTATAAGTAATGGGCTCTAAACTAACTGGACTTATAACAAAGACGCTTTTTTCAACAAAATAATATTGTTTTTTTGATGGGAATGTGTTTGTAACTAATACTGCAAAATCGGCTTCTCTAATTTTTCTAGCTTCTTTTGCTTGCTTGATAAAATTAGGATCATATTTTTTTACTTTCTTACATTCATAAACAATTTTTCCAATCTCTTTTTTTTGCTCCAATATTATTTGAATTATATCTCCACCTTTACCAGTATGAATGAACTTATCGTGAGGATATAATTCTTTGAGTTTCGCGAGTAATATATTTTCTTCAAGTAATCCTTCAATCTGTGGTGTAATACCCTTTTCTATTTGTTCTTTAAGTTTTTTTATTTCCTCGTTAGCTTTTTCATATTTGTTCGCTGATATTTTCAAACTTGATTCAAGCTGCTTCATCTTGTTTTGCGTTTTCTTGAATTCAGATGTTTGTTTTTCAAATTCTTTTTTCTGTTGTTTTACTCCTAATTCAATTCCTTGCTTAACTTCTGCTTTGATGCGTTGATTAAAAGATTTTACAAGTTTTGATTTTTGTTCTTGAAGTTGCTGAGTTGATTGTTTACGTAAATTTTGTTTTTCTATAATGAACTTCTTTTCAGCGTCCATATATTTTTTTTCAACTTGACGTTGTTGCTCTTTTAATTTTTTTTGTTCATCTTCAAGATGTTTAATATGTTCTTTTTTATCTTGCCATAGGCCTAAAGCTTTATCAAATTGTGATTCGCTTAGTGGTGTTCCGCATACCGGACACTTAAGTTTCTTCGTCATAATATTTTTCCTTTTGTAAAAAGCCTAATTATTAGTTCTCGCACTATATCGCTTAGTAATACTCCATCCAAAGCCGTTCGTTATTATACTTACTTTCCTTATTACTTCTTCCATGATTATCCTTTGGTGTGTGTCGTTGTGTTTATAATTTCTTCCCGCCGTGACTTGCGCCCTGCCCGCTTGAAGAAATCTTATTCCTTCGTCTTTCCTATTTCCTGTTTCTTGTTCCAAAAAGTTTCCCTAAATAATTATCTTTTTGTTTTCCTCGCTTCGCCTTCCGGCGGAGCATGAGACTAAAAAATATATTTCAATAATTTAATCCGGCACAATTTAGTTATTCTTTTTACTTCATCAAAGAATAAAATAAAAAAAATAACGGCGACCTCTGGGGTTACATAAATAAATAATGTAACCTTCAAGCCTGCCAGCCTCCGGTTGGGTCACCAAAATAGAAGTAATTACAAAAATAAATTACAGTTCTAACTTTGCGACCTTGAAGGTTGCAACGTAATCATTCTAATTTAGCAGCCTCTGAGGTCTCTTTATTTCATGGGGAAAAGATGACATCTTCACTCTGCAATTAACTCAATACCAAATCCCCTTCCCTTCGCAAGGGAAGCGGAATATAAGGGGATGAGTTTCTCATATTTAGCAGCCTCGGAGGTCTCTTTCATGGGGCAAAGATGACATCTTTAAGAAAAGATGTCATCTTTTTTTTCCCAATGACTATTGACCAATGCCCAACCTACTGCGCAGGCGGAGTTGGTGGAGGCGTATCATTACCGCCCTGGTTGCGCCCCCCGCCGCCTTTCGGTATCGGCTCAAAGGCTGTCAGCATTGCTTTATCCTTCGCGAAGTTTGCTTTTACAA
>Ga0187812_1000032_pt1 | contig 54325 bp, 50 predicted proteins | sample NC_S_2_FD_130582 | JGI IMG/M metagenome (GOLD analysis project Ga0187812, IMG submission 130582) | Wetland sediment microbial communities from Neuse River Estuary, North Carolina, USA - ASW-S_2 | ecosystem: Environmental > Aquatic > Freshwater > Wetlands > Sediment | place: USA: North Carolina...
CGGCCACCGAGTTCGTCACCCACATGGGCCGGATGTCCGGCCTGCCCGCCACCGCCGCCCGGGAGCGCGCCGCCGAGGCGCTGCGGCACGTCGGCCTGCACGAGGAGCGGTATCGCCTGATCGGCACGTACTCCACCGGCATGAAGCAGCGGGTGAAGCTGGCCCAGGCCCTCGTGGGGGACCCGAGGCTGCTGCTGCTCGACGAGCCGACGAACGGGCTCGACCCCGCCGGCCGCAACGCGATGCTCGAGCTGATCGCGAAGATCGGCGAGGAGTTCGGCATCTCGATCGTGGTCGCCTCGCACCTGCTCGGCGAGATCGAGCGGATCTGCGACCACCTCGTGGCGATCGAGGCGGGCCGGCTGCTGCGGGCGGACACGATGGACAGCTTCACCAAGGCCAGCCAGACGCTGGTCGTCGAGGTGGAAGACGGCCTGGCGAGGCTGGAGGACGAGCTCGCCCGCCGCGGCCTCATGCCGCGGGCCTACCAGCGCAGCCTGCTGGTGCCGATCGGCGGCGACGACACCTACGACGCGGTGCGGGACAGCGTCGCCGACCTCGGCCTGCCGCTGAGCCGCCTGGAGCGGCGCCGCCACCAGGTCGAGGAACTGTTCCGCGACGCCGGTTCCGCTGACGCGGACATGAACCTGGAGGCGGCAGATGCCGGCTGACACCAGCACAAGCACCACCGACAGAGCGGCCGGCGTCATCCACGACCTCGGCTACCGCCGGTACGACGGCCCCCGGCTGGGCCGCGCGCAGATCACCCGGGCGCTGGCCTGGCACAGCTTCCGGTCGGCGTTCGGCTTCGGCCGCGGCCCGAAGGCCAAGATCGTGCCGGCGATCGCCTTCATCGCGCTGTGCCTGCCCGCGGTGATCAACGCGTTCTCGATGTCCCAGGGCAACCCGCGCCTGGTCGGCTACGACACCTACCAGCCTGCCCTGCGCGACCTCGTGATGACGATCTTCGTCGCCGTCCAGGCCCCCGAACTCGTCTCCCGCGACCTGCGCAGCCGGGTGCTCCCGCTGTACTTCGCCCGGCCCATCAAGACGGGCGACTACCCGGCCGCGAAGTACCTCGCGTTCACCGCCGCGTGCGCGGTGATGATCGAGACCCCCGTGCTGCTGCTCTATCTCGGCACGATCGTCAACGTGCACGGCGGCGCCGCGGTCTGGGCGCAGACGAAGGAGCTGATCCCCGGGCTGCTCGTCGGGCTGATGTGGTCGGTGGTGCTGGCCGCGATCAGCCTCTTCCTCGCCAGCCTGACCGGCCGCCGCGGCTTCGCGACCGGCGCGGTGGCGATCTTCTTCCTGGCCACGTACACGCTCGCGGAGATCCTGCTGCAGGTGGAGAACCACGCCGTGCGCCAGCAGGCCGCCCAGGCGATCCAGAACTCAGGCCCAGGTCCTGTCCACTTTGTACCCCCGCCGCCGGCCATGGCGGAGAAGGTGTCCGGGCTGTTCAGCCCCTTCACGCTGTTCGACGGGGTGCGGATGTGGATAGGCGGCAGCGGCACCGCCATCGGCGACAACGTGATGAACCCCGGCGGCTTCGGCGCCGTCTACCTCCTCGTCCTCGTCGCCGCGCTGGCGGGGTGCCTGGCCGGCCTGTTCACCCGCTACCGGAAGGCGCGCCTGTCATGAGCGTCATCGAACTGACCAACGTCAGCCGCTGGTACGGCAACGTGGTGGCGGTCAACGACATCACGATGTCGATCGGCCCCGGCGTCACCGGGCTCCTCGGCCCGAACGGCGCCGGCAAGTCCACCATCTTGCACATGATCGCCGGCTTCCTGGCCACGTCCAAGGGCACGCTCACCGTCAACGGCGGCCCGAGCTGGGAAAACCCGGAGATCTACCGGACTTTGGGCTTGGTCCCCGAACGCGACTCCGTCTACGCCTTCCTCACCGGCGAGCAGTTCGTAAGGGCGACGGCGAAGCTGCACAAGCTGCCCGACCCGGACGCCGCCACGCGGCGCGCGATCGAGATAACCGACATGGCCGCGGCGGAGGACCGGCGCATCAGCACCTACTCCAAGGGCATGCGGCAGCGGATCAAGGTCGCCGCCGCCCTCGTGCACGACCCGGAGATCCTGCTGCTCGACGAGCCGTTCAATGGCATGGACCCCCGGCAGCGGCTGCACATGATGGACCTGCTCGGCAAGCTCGGCGCCGAAGGCCGCGTCATCCTGTTCAGCTCCCACATCCTCGAAGAGGTGGAGAAGCTGTCGGGCACGATCCAGGTGATGGTCGCCGGGCGGCTCGCCGCGTCCGGCGACTTCCGCGCGATCAGGCGGCTGATGACCAGCCGCCCGCACGTGTTCACCGTCCGGTCCTCCGACGACAGAAGGCTCGCCGCCGTGCTCGTCGGCCGCCCGTACACCAGCGCCGTCGAGTTCACCGGCCGGGGCAGCCTGCAGGTGCGGACCAGCGACTTCGGCGCGTTCTGCGCCCAGATCGCGCCGCTGAGCCGCGACAACGGCATCGCGCTTCGCGAGCTGCTGCCCACCGATGAGTCGCTGGAAAGCGTCTTCGGCTACCTCGTCTCGAATCAAGCGAATCAAGGGAGCTAGGCAGGCATGTCCGCATACTTCAACCCGGTGATCGCATCGATCACCGTCCGCGCGACGCTCGGCCGCAGGCGTGCGCTGCTGTTCGCGATCCCCGCGGCGGTCCTGATCGCGCTCACCCTGGCGGTGCGCGCGACGCACCCGGCCGGCAACTCGTGGGCGGCCCAGGTGCTCGGCGACTTCGGCTTCTCGGTGCTGCTCCCGCTCCTCGCGCTGATCGTCGGCACCGGGGTGCTCGGCGCCGAGATCGACGACGGCAGCGCCATCCACCTGCTCGCGACCCCGGTCCGCCGCTCGTCCATCGTCTTCACCAAGTTCGTGGTGGCGGCGGTGCTGACGATGGCGTTCGCCGCGATTCCCGAGCTGATCGCCGGCTTGCTCGCGCCGGGCAGCGGCAAGCTCGCCGTCGCCCTGTTCGCCGGCGCACTGGTCGGCTCGGTGATCTACACGGCGGCGTTCGTCATGACCTCGGTGCTGACCACCCGGGCGATCGCCGTCGGGCTGCTGTACGTGCTGGTCTGGGAGGGGCTGCTCAGCAATACCGTCGGTGGCGCGCGCATCCTGTCCATCGCCCACTACTCGCTCGGCGTCGCCAACGCGATCTACCCCGACCCTGACCTCCGCGCGGGTCTCACGCTGAGCACATCCGTGATCCTCGGCGCCATAGTGACCGCCGGCGCGCTCATTCTCGCGAGCCGCCGCCTGTCGGCCTTCGCCATCAAGGGGGAGCCCGCGTAATTTCATTCCGAACGTACGCGTTTCTCCGCCCTCAAGGCCGGATCCTCCGCCCACCGGGCCGGATGAACGTGACATTCAGTCGGCACAGCGCCCCGGGTGCCGTGACCGGCACCCGGGGCGCCCGGACGCTCAGAACGTGCGGATCGCGATCTCGGCGGGCGCGGAGAGCAGCCCGGTGATCTCGTCGTCCAGGCGGCTCAGCGTGATCGAGCAGCCCGCCATGTCGAGCGACGTGCAGTACTCGCCGACGTAGGACCTGCCGACGCGGATGCCGCGCTTGGCCAGCTGCTCGTGGGCGTAACCGTAGAGCAGGTAGAGCTCGCTGATCGGGGTGCCGCCGAGCCCGTTGATCATCAGCGCCACGTTGTCGCCTGACGTGAAGGGCAGGTCGGACACCACGGCCTCGAGCAGCTCGTCGACGATCGCGTTCGCGCTGGCCAGCTTCTCGCGGCGGCGCCCGGGCTCGCCGTGAATGCCGACGCCCATCTCCATCTCGTCGTCGCCGAGCCCGAACAGCGGCGAGCCCTTGGCCGGCGGCGTGCACGAGGTCAGCGCCATGCCCATCGTCCGGGTGACCGAGTTGACCTTGTTGCCGATCCGCAGCAGCTCCTCCAGGTCGGCGCCCTGCTCGGACGCGGCGCCCACGGCCTTGATCACGAAGAAGTTCCCGGCCACGCCGCGCCGCCCGACGGTGTAGGTGGAGTCCTTCACCGCCACGTCGTCGTCGACGATCAGCGTGCCGATCGTGACGCCGTCGGCTTCGGCCATCTCCTGGCCCATCTCGAAGGCCATCCGGTCACCGGTGTAGTTGTTGATGATGTGCAGCACGCCCTTGGGGGAGGCGAGCAGCTTGCTTGTCTCGTACACGTAGTCCATCGGCGGCGCGGCGAAGACGTCGCCCGGGCATGCGGCGTCGAGCATGCCCTTGCCCACGATCATCACGTGCGCGGGCTCATGTCCTGACCCGGACCCCTGGATCACGGAGACCTTGTCATCGCGTGGCGCGTCCGTCCGCATGATCAGGTTGTACTCGGGCACGTAGCGCAGCGTGTCGGGGTTGGCGAGCGCGATGCCCTTGAGCATCTCGGGGACGAATTGTCTCGGGTCATTGACGAACTTCTTCACGACGGTGCCTCCGTTGGTCACAGTTGTGCTGAACGCTTCGCCCACTGGTCGGCGAGCGCCTCGAACATGACGGCGACGGCCACGGCGCCCGCGTCCAGGGTGCCGATGCTGCGCTCGCCGGTGTACGCGGCCCGGCCGCGCTTCGCGATCATCGAGCGGGTGGCCTCCGCCTGCTCGCGCGCGGTGAGCGCCGCCGCCCGCAGCGTCTCCGCCGCGCTCTGCCCGCCGGTGATCGACCCCTCGATGACGTCCACCGCGTGCACCAGCGCGTCGAGCAGTGTCTTGTCGCCCACGTCCGACTTGCCGCGCGCCATGATCCCGCCGATCGCCGCCCGCAGCATCGCGACCACCTGATCGGGCGGCAGCACCTCCGCTGTCCCGGCGGCCGCGCCGGCGCGCAGGAACGCGGTGCCCCAGATCGGGCCGGAGGTGCCGCCGATCCGGCTGGTGATGACGACGGCGATCTTCTTCAGGAACGTTCCGATGTCGGTGCGGTCGAAGTCGTCCCAGCCGCCGAGCACCAGCTCGAAGCCGCGCGCCATCGAGTAGCCGAAGTCCCCGTCGCCCACCACCGCGTCCAGGTCGCCGAAGTACTTCTCGTTGTCCACCGCGACCGTGGCGATCGTCCGCACGACCGCCTCGACGTCGGCGAGGTCCGCTCCTGACATGCGCTCGGCTCCTTCTGCTGAGAGGTCGGCCCCGGCCGGGCCTGACAGGCCCTCCCGGGGAGGGCCAGCCGTGCCGTCCCCCCCAGCGCCGGCACGGCTGGCCCCGATAACGCTGGCGAGGTCCGCCAGCGTGACCCACTCGCCGGGCCGCGCCTGGCTGCGGTTGGCGAGGACGACGGTGCGCTCCCCGCCCGGGTCGCCCAGCGAGGAGACGACCAGCGCCGCCTCGCTGAAGTCCTCGTCCCGCGTGAACTCGTTGACGGTGATCACGCATGCCAGGCCGGCCCCCGTCGCGGCCAGCAGCCCGTTGCGCGAGTCCTCGACGACGACCGCGCCGGACGCGGGCATCCCGAGGGAGCGGAGAGCAAGCAGGTAGATGTCCGGCGCCGGCTTCTTGCGCGGCACCACGTCGCCGGCGAACACGCTGACCGCCCGCGCATGCTCAGCACCGACGGCCGATTCCAGGGTCGCCCGGACTGACGACTCCGCGGACGTCGAGGCGACCGCCACCGGCCAGCCCGCGGCGAGCGCCTCGGCGACGACGCGGGCGACCCCGGGCCTGGGCGGGATGGCGCCGTCCGCGACCAGGGTCAGGTAGATCTCGGTCTTCCGCCGGTGCCAGGCGGCGATGGCGGCCTGCTGGCCGGCGGCGTCGGCGGGCAGCCCGGCCGCCGCCGCGAACTCCGGGGTGAGCAGGCTGGCCATCCGCTCCTTGCCGCCCCCGATGAGCAGCTTTTCCTTGTAGTCGGCGACGCTCCACCTGACGGGCAGCCCGAACTCCTCGAAGGTCTGGTTGAACGCGACGAGGTGGCCGTACCGCTCGGTGTCAGCCAGCACGCCGTCGCAGTCGAGGATGAGCGCGCGCTCGGTCGCTGTCATCGCGACGTCACCAGGCCCGGCCCACGCTGCCGAACCGGCGCATGTGCCCGGCCGCCATCTCGAGCACCGCCGACCGCACCGCGCTGAACAGCGACGGCGGGTCCCAGCTGTCGCGCTCTTGCGCCCCGAGCAGGAACTCCAGGTTCGACTTCATGTAGCTGATCTTCAGCGCGGTGGAGATGTTCACCTTGGCGCAGCCGCGGCTGATCAGGTCGCTGAACTGCTCGTCCGTCATCCCGGTGCCGCCGTGCAGCGCGATCGGGATCGGCTCCGCGGCCACGATGTCGGAGACGCGCTGCGCGTCCAGGTGCGGCTCGGACCGGTACACGCCGTGCGCGTTGCCGATGGCCGGCGCGAACACGTCGATGCCCGTCTTCCTGATGAAGTCGAGCGCGACGGGCAGCGACTGCCTGTTCGCCTCCTCATCGGAGCCGATGTCGTCCTCGACGCCGGTGATGGCCTCGATCTCGCCCTCGACGTTCGCGCCGCAGGAGCGGGCCTCGGCCACCACGTCCACGGTCAGCCTCAGGTTTTCCGCCACCGGCAGCCGGGAGCCGTCGAACAGCACCGAGTTCCAGCCCTTGCGCAGGCAGTCGCTGATGAAGGACCGGTCCGGGCAGTGGTCGAGGTGCAGGCTGACCGGCACCTCGATCCCCGCCGTCATCTCGCGCCACATCGCGAACAGCAGATCGATGCCGATGGACCGCACCGTCTTGACCGATGTCTGGATGATGACCGGCGAGCGCTGCTCCACGGCCGCCGCGAGCACGGCTTCCATCGTCAGGTCGTTGACCACGTTGATGGCCGCGACGCCGTACCGCTCGCTGAACGCGCGGTCGACGATCTCCTTCAGGGGTACGACAGGCACGTCCCGACCGTACGCAGCCGCTCGGGCGCCGCGAATCGGTGGAAACCCCCAACTTGGCGGGAGGACTTTCCCTACCCGCGCCTACCTGCGCCCGGCGCGAGCGGCGAGCTCGGTGCGGTTGCGCGCGCCGGTCTTCCGCAGCACGGCCCCGGCGTGCTTCTCCACGGTCTTGATCGACAGCACGAGCAGCTCCGCGATGGCCTTGTCCGGCAGCCCCTGCTCCATCAGGCCGCGCACCTGGCGTTCCCGTTCGGTCAGCGGCTGCTCGTAGCCGTCCTCGCGCAGCCCGCGGTGCAGCCTGGCGAGCACCGGTCCGGACAGGATCGCCTGGCCGCGGCCGGCCGCGACAACGGCGCGGGCGAGCTCAGGGCCGTCGGCGCCCATGTCGACGCAGCCCCGCGCCCCGGCCCGCATCGCGCTGGCGACCAGCTTCTCGTCGCCGACCTCGCACAGGCCCACCACGGCGAGGCCGGGCAGCTCGCCGAGCAGCACGCCGGCGACGCCGTCGGCCCTGTCGATCACGTCGGTCCCGTCGCCAGCGGGCAGGCCGAGGTCCGCGAGCACCACGTCCGGCCGCAGCTCCCGGGCCGCCGCCAGCGCCTCGTCGGTGGTGCCCACCTCGCCGGTCACCTCGATCCCCGGCTCCGCGCCGGAAAGCAGCCGCGCTACCCCCGCGCGCAGCAGCGGCCTGCCCGCGGCGATGAGCACGCGCAGCCGGGGCGGCCTCGGCTCGTCTCGCCGGTAGGGGAACCGGGCGCGGATCCTGGTGCCCCAGCCGGCCAGCGAGTCGACCTCGATCGTCGCGCCCATCCGCCGCGCCCGCTCGGTCAGGTCACGCAGCCCGAACCGGTCGCCCTGCCATTCGGCGGTCGGGTCGAACCCCTCGCCGTCGTCCTGGACAAGCAGCGTCACCGACTCGGGCTCGTGCAGCACGCCCAGCCGCACCGACCGGGCCCGCGCGTGCCTGACGATGTTCGTGAGCGCCTCGCGGGCGACGACCAGCACCTCGTGCGCCAGCCGCTCCTCGGCCGGCCCCACGGCGGACGAGCCCGCCGTGACGAACCGCACCTCGAGCCCGCCGATGCTCTGCGCCCAGGCGGCCTCCGCCTCGAGCGCCGCCTCGAGCGTCTGCCCGTTCAGCGGCGACGAGGCGAGGCCGAGGAGGGTGAGCCGCGCCTCGGCGAGCGCGTCCCTGGCCTCCGCGCTGGCCAGTCGCAGCCGGTCCGCGGCCCGGCTCAGGTCCCTGTCCTCGCCCTGACGCCCCGCCCCGCCATGGTCCGCGTCTGCGCCGGCCTCTGCGGTGTCGGCGTCCGGCGCCTGCGCGGCCAGGTCAGCCTCGGCGCTGTCCAGGTGCACCCGGATGGACACCAGCCGCCGGGCCAGGCTGTCGTGCACCTCGCCGAGCAGCCGGTCACGCTCGGCCGCCGCCGCCTCCGTCCGCGCCCGCTCTTCGGCGGCCTCGTGCATCCGGGCGGTCGCCAGCGCGATCGCCGCGTGCCTGGCGAACAGCTCGAGCAGTTCCGCGTCCTCGGTACCGAACACCCGCCGCTGGTCCCTGCTGAATACCACGCACGCGCCGATGATGCGCCCGCGCCATTCCAGCGGCACGCCGATGACCCCGCGCAGCGTGGCCCGGTCCGCGGCCGCCACGTGCCCGCCGCGCACCTGGTCGTACCGCTCGAACCAGACGGGCGCGCGCCTGGCCACCACCGCGCCGGTCATCCCCTCGGTGAGCGGGAAGACCCGGCCGGACTGGCAGGCGACCCCGATGTCGGCCTCCTTGCGGTACGTCCCGGCCGCCTCGTCGACGCTGCAGATCGAGCCGACCGTGCAGCCGAGCAACTCGGTGCAGCGCAGCAGGATGCGTTCAAGCAGCGGGCGCAGCGAGAACTCGCCCGCCAGGTCCTCCGCGACGGCGATCAGCCCTGCCGCCCTGGCGGCGGCGCCGTCTCCGCTCGATGGTGGCCCGGTGGCCCGGTGGTCGGCGGACACGGGGCCTCCGAATCTCGGACATCACTGTCATACCGAGCATCCCGCTGGCCCGCTCGCCTCGTCAAGCAGCGGGTGGTGCGGCAGTCACCCCGCGTACGTTCGGAAGAAAAAGACAGTGCAGCGCCCCGGTGCCAGCAATGAGGCACCGGGGCGCTTTTTCGTCCAGCGGCTTCCGCTCAGTGGTCCCCGGCGCCGTGCTCGCCGCCTTCGCCGGAGTCTCCGGCCCCGACCGCCGCGTGCTCGCCTTCGCCTTCGATGGCCTCGTGCCCGTGGCCGTTGCCGTGCCCGTCGGGCACCGCCACGGTCTCGGTGAACGCGCGGTTCGCCACCCCGCGGGCCCATCCCATGACGCCACGCGAGCCCGGTGCGGGCACGCCGTTCTCGTCGGGCTCGCCGGGCCCGGGCAGCGCGAGCGGCACCTTCTTGGAGTCGATCTTGGCGCGCTCAACCTCGGTGAGCGGCCGCTCCTCCTCGACGAACGCGCCGTCAGGCAGCTGCCTGATGATGCCGATCTCCACGCCGTGGGTGAGCATCGACGAGTCATGCTTCTGCAGGCCGAGACATATCCGTTTAGTCACGAAATATGCCCCGATCGGGACCACGAAGATGGCGATCCGCGCGATCCAGGTGATCGTGTACAGCGGGACGTCCAGCTTGTCGGCGAGCACGTCGTTCGCGCCCTCCGCCCACAGGACGCCGTAGAAGCAGATCGCCGCCACGCCGGTCCCGGTCCGCACCGGGGCGTTGCGCGGCCGGTCGTTGATATGGTGCTCGCGTTTGTCGCCGGTCGCCCACTGCTCGAAGAACGGCCACAGCGCGGCGCCGGTGAAGATGATGCCGAGCGGCAGCACGAACGGGATCAGCACCGACATCGTCAGCGTATGCCCGAGGAAGTTGATCTCCCACGAGGGCATGATGCGCAGCGAGCCTTCCAGGATGCCCATGTACCAGTCGGGCTGGGACGCCGAGGAGATCGCGAGCGGCGTGTACGGGCCGTACAGCCAGATCGGGTTGATCTGCGCGAATGTGGAGAGCACGACCAGGCAGCCGAAGATGAAGAAGAACCACGCCTGCCCCTTGAGCATGAAGTACGGCCAGAACGGCTGGCCGGCCACGTTCCGCTCGGTGTTGCCGTACTGCGGCATCTGCGTGTGCTTCTGGTGGAACATGATGAACAGGTGCGCGGTGATCAGCGCCAGGATCAGCCCGGGGATCAGCAGCACGTGGATGATGTACATCCGGGGCACGATCGAGTTGCCGGGGAACGCGCCGCCGAACAGGAAGAACGCCAGGTAGGTGCCGACGATCGGGATGCCCTGGAGCACCCCCTCGAAGATCCGCAGGCCGGCGCCGGACAGCTGGTCGTCAGGCAGGGAGTAGCCGAACAGTCCCTCGAGCATGCCCAGGGTGAACAGCACGATGCCGATCAGCCAGTTGACCTCGCGCGGCTTGCGGTACGCGCCGGTGAAGAACACCCGGAGCATGTGCGCCATGATCGCGACCATGAACAGGTCCGCCGCCCAGTGGTGGATCTGCCTGATCAGCAGCCCGCCGCGGATGTCGAACGAGATGTTCAGCGTCGACTGGTACGCCTCCGACATCCTGATGCCGTCAAGCTTGACGTACGAGCCGTGGTAGATCACCTGGTTCGTCGACGGCACGAAGAACATCGCCAGGTACGTCCCGGTGAGCAGCAGGATCACGAAGGACCACAGCGCGATCTCGCCGAGCATGAACGACCAGTGGTCGGGGAAGACCTTGCGCATCAGGACCCGGAGGCCGCGCGCCCCGTGGAACCTGTCGTCGAACCACCCGCCGACGCCGCCAAGCGCCTGGGGGATCTTTACTGCGTCCTCGCTCATCCGCGCTCCCAGAAGCTCGGGCCGACCGGCTGCGTGAAGTCGCTGGCCGCCGCCAGGTACCCGTCGGAGTCAAGCATCAGCGGCAGCTGGGGCAGGGGCCGCGCCGCCGGGCCGAAGATCACCCACGCCCCGTTCGTGGCGTCGAACGTCGACTGGTGGCACGGGCACAGGATGTGGTGCGTCGTTTCTTCGTACAGCGCGACCGGGCAGCCCACGTGCGTGCAGATCTTGGAGTAGGCGACGATGGTGTTGTCGATCGTCCAGTTCATCGAGGCGACCAGCGTGCTGCCCTGATAGCGGTCGGGGAAGTTCAGCTGGCCGGGCTCGAACTTGATCAGGATCACGCCCGCCTTGGCCAGCGCGTCGTCGTTGTCCTGGAAGCCCTCGGGGATCACCGTGATCATGCTGCCCGGCTGGAAGTCGCCGGGGCGCAGCGGGTTGAGCCCGCCCAGGGTCACGGCCCGCAGCCCCTTGCGCCATACCGTGTGCCGCAGCGACGTGCCGGGCAGCGGGCCGAGGTCGCGCAGCAGCACGAGCGGCGCCAGCGCCAGCGGCGCGCCGGCGATCAGCAGCGTGCGCCGCAGCAGCGGCCGCTTGGTGACCTGGGTGATCGCCGCGCCTTCCGCGAACTCGTGCTGGAAGGCGGCGCGGTCCGCGGGGGACGACCTCAGTTCGTGCCGCTCTTCCTCGATCTCGATGTCCGGGGTCAGGTGCCGCACCCAGATCATCGAGCCGGTGCCGAGCGCCAGCAGGGCCACCGCGAGCGACAGGCCGAGCGCCAGGTTGGACCGGAACACCGCGTCGACCACGTTCGCGCCGGCCGGGGTGGCCGACGACCCGACCTCGAGCCCGACGTACGCCGCGATGAACCCGCATCCGGCGACGAACGCGAGCAGGAACAGCGCCGCGACGAGCCGTTCGGCGTTCTGCGCGTGCTTCTTGTCCGGCGGGTCGAGGCTCTGCCTCTCCGCGGCCTCGACCGACGACGCCTCCTCCTCGGTCTGGGTGTCGACCGCGGACGGAGTGGGGGACGGGGTGCCGACCTTCCGGTGGCGGCGGGCCGGCTCCTCCAGCTCGCTCATTTCTGAGACTCCGATCCCGGACGGTGGCGCCGCTTGGCGGTGAGCCACATGGCGATGAGCACGAGGAACCCGAGCCCGCCGAGCCAGGCGACCAGGCCCTCGGTGACCGTGCCGGTCCGGCCGAGGGACAGCCCGCCGGGGTTCGGCTCGTTCCGCGTGTCGATGATGTAGGCGATGATGTCGCGCTTCTGGGCCGGCGTGACCGTCCCGTCGCCGAAGACGGGCATGGCCTCAGGCCCGGTGAGCATGGCCGTGTAGATCTGGGTGGGCGTCGAGGCGTCGAGCGCCGGCGCGGTCTTGCCGTAGGTCAGCGCGCCGCCGGCGCCGGCGAAGCCGTGGCACTGGGCGCAGTTCGTGCTGAACAGTTCGTCGCCGAGCGCCGTGTCCGCGCCGGCGGTGGACACCTGCGCGGCGGACGGGATGGCCGGGCCGCCGCCGAGCGACGCGACGTAGGCGGCGATGGCGTAGATCTGCTGCGTCGTGAAGTCCGTCGGCTTGCGGTCGTTCTCGGCGCCGAGTTCCTTGGCGGGCATGCGGCCGGTGGACATCTGGAAGTACACCGCGGCCGCGCCGGCGCCGACCAGCGACGGCGCCTGCGAGGTGCCCTGGGCGTCGAGCCCGTGGCAGGAGGAGCAGCTGTCCTCGAACAGCGACTTGCCTTGCGCGATCTGCGTCTGGGCCTGCGCGGGCGCCGCGGCGGACGCGCCACCGCCGGAGAGCGTGCTGTAGAGCACGCCGACCACGACGAGGCCGCCTGCGACCGCCGCGTAACCGGCGGCCGGGTGCCTGCGCCGGGCGATGATCGAGCTCACTCGGAATCCCCTGGTTAGTGGATGAGGTAGATGGTGGTGAACAGGCCGATCCAGACCACGTCCACGAAGTGCCAGTAGTACGACACGACGATCGCGCTGATCTGCTGTTCCCGGGTGAACCGCCTGGCGGCGTAGGTGCGCCCGAGCAGGAAGATGAACGCGAACAGACCGCCGGTCACGTGCAGGAAGTGGAACCCGGTGGTCAGGTAGAAGACCGAGCCGTAGTTGCTCGACGAGAGCGTCACGCCCTGCGAGACGACGAGGTCGTGGTACTCGTAAGCCTGTCCGAGGATGAAGTACAGCCCCATGATGAAGGACAGCACGTACCACTCGCGCAGTCCCCACTGCATGAAGTTGAAGATCGACCTCGTTCGCCTGATCTGGCCGCGTTCGACGGCGAACACGCCCATCTGGCAGGTGACGCTCGAGGCCACCAGGACGATGGTGTTCGCCGACGCGAGGGGCAGGTCAAGGTGAGCCATGGGCCACGCCAGGCCCTGGCCCTTGTCTACGGACCGGATCGTGAAGTACATCGCGAACAGCGCAGCAAAGAACATCAGCTCGCTGGACAGCCAGATGATGGTGCCCACGCTGACGAGGTTCGGTCTGCTGGCAGGGCCGCGCGGTACCTGCGTATCGGTCACGGATGCAGTCGCCACGAAGGTCATTATTACGACACCCCGTAGGGGATCTGCACCCGACCCCCGAATTAGCTCCGATCCTCAGTAGTATTCGATGCCATGAAGGTCGTTGTGTACAGTCATGACGCTGACACGCGGGCGGAGATCAAGCTCGCGATCGGGCGCCGTCCTGCTCCTGATGCGCCGGAGGCGGAGATCGTCGAGGTGGCGACGGAGCCCGCCTTGTTCCGGCTGCTCGACGCGGGCGGCGCGGACGTCATGGTGCTCGACGGCGAGGCGCAGCCGGCCGGCGGCATGGGCGTCAGCCGTCAGGCCAAGGACGAGATCTACAACTGCCCGCCGGTGCTGCTTGTCATCGCCCGTGCCGACGATCGCTGGCTCGCCACCTGGTCGAAGGCCGACGCCGTGGTCACCCACCCGATCGACCCGGTGGCGCTGGCCAGGGAACTGGCCGCCCTGATGCGCACGCGCGCCGCGGCGATCACCGCCGGGTAGCGACGTGAACACGCCCCCCGCGGACACGCCGACCTGGCCCTCGCTCATCCGCGCGCTCATCGAGGGTCACCCGCTCAGCGCCAGCCAGACTGCCTGGGCGATGAACGAAATCATGGACGGGGCGGCATCCCCGGCCCAGATCGCCGGGTTCGGCGTGGGACTGCGCGCCAAGGGCGAGACCCCGGAGGAGATGTCCGGCCTGGCCGCGGGCATGCTCGCGCACGCGACCCCCATCACCATCCCCGGTCCGGTCACCGACCTGGTCGGCAGCGGCGGCGACGGCGCGCACACGGTGAACGTGTCCACGATGGCGACGATCGTCGCGGCGGCGGCCGGTGCCCGGATGGTCAAGCACGGGAACCGCGCGGCGTCATCCGCGTGCGGCGCGGCCGACGTCCTCGAGGCCCTCGGCGTGGCGATCGACCTTCCGCCGTCCGCCACCGAGACGCTGTTCGGCGACGTCGGGGTGGCCTTCCTCTTCGCGCCGCTGTACCACCCCGCGCTGCGGCACGCCGGGCCGGTGCGCCGCGACCTGGGCGTGCCGACCGCGTTCAACTACCTCGGGCCGCTGACCAACCCGGCCCGGCCCACGTCGCTCGCGGTCGGCGTCGCCGACACGAGGATGGGCCCGGTGCTGGCCGGGGTGCTCGCCGCCCGCGGCAACTCCGCGATCGTGTTCCACGGCGAGGGTCTTGACGAGCTCACCACGACCGGCCCGTCCACGGTGTGGATCGTGGCCGGCGGCGCGGTGTCGCCGGCCGAGTTCGATCCCGCCTCCCTCGGCCTGCCCCGGGCGTCCCTGGCCGACCTGCGCGGCGGCGACGCGGCGCATAACGCCGGGGTGGCCCGCTCGGTGCTGTCCGGCGAACGGGGCCCGGTCCGGGACATCGTCTTGCTCAACGCCGCGGCCGGCCTCGCCGCCGCCGACGGCTTCGTCCAGGCGGCATCAGCGGACGCCCTCGCCAAGATGCTCGCCGTTGGCCTGGAGCGCGCTGCGGAGGCGGTCGACTCCGGTGCCGCCGAGCGCCTGCTCGCCCGCTGGGCGGAAACCAGCCAGCGGCTGGCGTCGTCTGCGTCCTAGCGGTCAGGCGTCGTCGGCCAGCCCGATGGCGAAGGCGGCCTCGAGGTCGTGCCGGGAGTAGGTGCGGAACGCGATGTGCGTCTGGGTGGCGGTGACGCCGGGCACCTTGTTGAGCCCGCCGGGGATCACGTCGGCCAGTTCCTCGTGCGCCCGCACCCGGACGATCGCCACCAGGTCATGGTCGCCGGTGATGGAGTAGACCTCGCTCACCGCCGGCATCTGCGCGATGACCTCCGCGACCTCCGGGATGCGCTGAATCTCTGCCTTGATCAAGACGATGGCGGTGACCACTGGCTGCCTCCCGGACGGCTGTGACGTAACGCGGCTTACCTTATCGCCGCTCGCGTGCGCAGAGCGCGCAGCACCCGAGCCAGCCAGCGCGGCCGGCCGCGCCTGGCGGCCGCGGCCGCCTCCGCCTCCGCCTCCGCGTCGCGCGCGGCGAGCCAGGCGGTCAGCTCGCCGAGGGTGCGGACCCCTTCCCTGTCCGCGAGCCGCGCCAGCAGTTCCCTGAGCACCACCGCGGTCGCCCGGGCGTCGTCCAGCGCCCGGTGCGATGGCCGCACCGGCGTTCCGAAATACTCCGCCAGCGTCGCCAGCTTCCTGTCCGGCACCTCCTCCGGGGCGGCCATCAGGTGCCTGGCGAGCCGCACCGTGTCGAGCACCTCAAAGCCGGGCCAGCCCAGCCCCGCCGCCGCGCACGCCGCGACGAGGAAACGCAGGTCGAACGGCGCGTTGTGGGCGGTGAGCACGCTGCCCTCCGCGAACGCGAGCAGGCCGGGCAGCACGGCGGCGACCGGCGGGGCGAGCGCGAGCATGGGGTCGCTGATCCCGGTGAGCTCGGTGATCGGCGCCGGGACCGGCGTGCCCGGGTTGACCAGCGACGTGAACTCGGCGATCACCTCGCCGTGGCGGACCCGGACGGCGCCGATCTCGGTGATCCCCGCCTCGCCGGGTGACCAGCCGGTCGTCTCCACATCCACGACCGTGAAGTCGAGGTCGTGCAGCGGGGCGTCGGCGGCGCCGGTCGCCGCGGAGGTGCCGTGGGTTTCCGTCACGTGAACAACGGTACGGCGGGGTACTGACATTTCGCCGGAATGCCGGCCCGGTACGCCGCCGATGGCCAGGCGTATTGTCCGTAAGGCCGTAATTCACCGAATCGGTTGAAGCGGTGCCGGCTTCCTCAATAGCCTATCCAGAGCTTTGGCCGCGCATTACCGAGGATCGTGGGAGGCACGTTGCGTACGCGACCCGTGGCCCCTATGCCGAGTGCCGTTCGATCAAGGACCATGCGCGCCGCCGTCGCGGTCACCGCCGTCCTGCTGGTCGGCGGGCTCGCCACCGGGCTCGCGCAGGCGGCCGGGGCCGAGCCGCAGCCCTCCGTCAGCCAGGTGCAGGCCCAGGTCAACTCGCTCACCGCCAAGTTCAACAAGGCGGTCGAGCAGTACGACCAGGTGGCGGAGCAGCTGACCGCGGCGAAGGGCAGGCTCACCCAGATCAACAAGGAAATGGCCGGCGACGAGGCCAAGTACAACTCCGCCCGCGACAAGGTCGTGCAGATCGCGGACGCGTCGTACATCGACTCCGGGCAGACGTCGCTGGCCGGGCTGATTACCTCGAGCGACCCCGCGCAGGTGCTCGCCGAGGCGTCCATCCTCCTGCAGCTCACCGGCGCCAGGAACATGGAAACCCAGCTCTTCCTCAACATCGCCCAGCAGGTCGGCTCCGTGCAGCAGGAGCAGCAGCGCACCGAGCTCGGCATCCAGCAGCTGCTGGACCAGCGGGGGCAGACGAAGAACTCCATCAAGAAGCTGCTCGACAGCAAGCAGGCAGTGCTCGACTCGCTGACGGCGAGTGAGCAGCAGCAGGTGCTGGCCGGCGGCCTCGGCGGCACCGGCGGCTCCACGTCGGGCACCTACACCGGCCCCACGGGAAGCCAGGCGGACACGGCCGTCCAGTTCGCCTACAACCAGCTCGGCTGTCCGTACGTCTACGGCGGGACAGGCCCGTGCGCGGACGGGTTTGACTGCTCCGGGCTTGTGCAGGCCGCGTGGGCGGCGGCCGGCATCGACATCCCGCGCGACACCTACGAGCAGTGGGCCGCGCTGCCGCACATCTCGGCGTCGGCGATCCAGCCGGGTGACCTGCTGTACTACAACGGCGAGGGACACGTCGCCATGTACGTCGGCGGCGGGTACATCATCGACGCGCCGTCAACCGGCTACGACATCGAGAAGATTCCCATGAGCACCGCCTGGTACGCGGACAACTTCGACGGCGCAGTCCGGCCGTAACCCCGCCGCGAGCCGCCGCTACACTGATGGGCGCCATGCGCCGCACGCTCATCGTCACCAACGACTTCCCGCCCCGGCGGGGCGGCATTCAGTCGTTCGTGCACGCGCTGGCGCTGCGGCTCGATCCAGACAAGCTGACCGTCTACGCCCCCAAGTGGGACGGCGCGGCTGAGTTCGACGCGGCCCAGCCGTTCGAGGTGGTCAGGCACCCCACGTCGCTGATGATCGGCGGCCCGGGCGTCACCCGCCGCGCCGTGCACCTCGCCAGGTCCAGGAAAGCCGAGGCCGTCATCTTCGGGGCCGCCGCGCCCCTGGGGCTGATCACCCCGGCGCTGCGGCGCGCGGGCATCCAGCGCGCGATCGCGATCACCCACGGCCACGAGGCGGGCTGGGCGGCGCTGCCCGTCGCCAGGAACCTGCTGCGGCGCATCGGCGACGAGACCGACGTGGTCACGTACCTGGGCGAGTACTTCCGGGTCCGGGTGGCCCGGGCGCTCACCCCAGCCGCGGCGGCCCGCATGGTCCAGCTCCACCCTTGTGTGGACGCGACTCAGTTCCGCCCCGATCCGGCGGCGCGCGAGATGATCAGGGACCGCTACGGCCTCGCCGGGCGCCCCGTGGTCGTGTGCGTCTCCCGGCTGGTCCGCCGCAAGGGCCAGGACACGCTTTTGCGCGCGTGGCCGGAGGTATTGCGGAAGGTTCCCGACGCTGCCCTGCTCATCGTGGGTTCCGGACCGCAGTTGGCTGCTCTTCGCGATCTGTCCGAACGTACCCGGCTGACTCCCAGCGTCCGCTTCACCGGCCCAGTCGCCGCCGCCGAGCTCACCGCGCACTACGCGGCAGGCGACGTCTTCGCCATGCCGTGCCGGACCAGGCGCGGCGGGCTCGACGTCGAGGGCCTGGGCATCGTCTACCTGGAGGCGTCGGCGACCGGGCTTCCGGTGGTCGGCGGTGACTCGGGCGGCGCCCCGGACGCGATCCTCGAGGGGGAGACCGGCTACGTCGTGCCGGGCCGCGACACCGGCGCGCTGGCCGAGCGCCTCGTCGCCCTCCTCACCGACCCGGCCACCGCACGCGCGATGGGCGACAAGGGCCGCGCCTGGGTCGAACGCGAGTGGTCCTGGACCCTGACCGCATCCCGCCTGCGCGCCCTAATCGACGCCTAACCATCCCGCAACCATCCCGCGACACTTCCAGCCTGCCGGGCCGTCGGCTGCGCCGGGCAGCTCCGCCCCCGGTCCACCCAGGCGGCCCGGTCCCAGCCGAGCCCCAAAGTCACCCCAGGCCCCAAGGGCAACGGCCTGATCGGCGACTTCGTATCACTTTTCGTCTTTCCATCACTTTTGGTCCTTTTCGCGTCCGGTTTGTCCGGGTTCTAGGGACGAAAAGTGATGGATAGTGGGGAGCGGCAGCCGTGACCTTCGATCACAGGTCACACAACGCTGCTGACGTAACAGGCTGCGGGGACTCGACCTTCGCGTGAACGCCGACCACGGCCCCGAAGGCCAGTCCGGCTCCTGCCAGTGCTCCTTCTTCGGCTCGGGCCCAACCCCGCCAGGCTCACAGCTCACATCAGAAGCTCACGTCAAAGGAGCAGCACCCTAGCGCTGACCCGACGCTTACGCGTACAGGGCCTCGATGTTGTCGGCGAAGTCCTTGGCGAGCACGGACCGGCGGATGCCCAGCTTGGCGGAGAGGTGTCCCTCCTCCTGGGTGAAGTCCGTGTCGAGGATCCGGAACTTACGGATCGACTCCGCGCGGGAGACCGCCTTGTTGGCGTCGTCGACCGCGTGCTGGACGGACGCGTTCAGGTCCGGGTCGTCCCTGAGGTCGGCGACGGTCGCGTCGGCCGGCTTGCCGTGCCTTTCCTTCCACGGGCCGAACGCCTCGGGGTCGATCGTGATCAGCGCGCCGATGAAGGGGCGGCCGTCGCCGACGACCATGCACTGGCCGATGATCAGGTGGCTGCGGAGCCGGTCCTCGAGCACCGCCGGGGCGACGTTCTTGCCGGCGGCGGTGACGATCATCTCCTTCTTCCGGCCGGTGATCGTGAGGAACCCCTCGTCGTCCAGCTCGCCGAGGTCGCCGCTGCGGAACCAGCGGTCCGGGGTGAACACCTCGTCGGTCGCCTCGTCGTTGTGCCAGTAGCCGGGGAAGATCGACTTCCCGCGGACCAGGATCTCGCCGTCGTCGTCGATACGGACCGCGACGCCGGGCAGCGGCTGGCCCACCGTGCCGATCTTCACCCGCTCCGGCCGGTTGACGCTGACCGGCGCGGTGGTCTCGGTGAGTCCGTACCCCTCCAGGACGGTGATTCCCGCACCGCGGAAGAAGTGGCCAAGCCGCTCCGCCAGCGCCGCGCCGCCGGAGACCGCGAACTGCGCGCGGCCGCCGAGGGCGGCGCGCATCTTGCCGTACACGAGCCGGTCGTACAGGGCATGCTCGGCGCGCAGCCCCAGGCTGGCTCCCTTAGGAGCGCCGGCCGCCCGGCTGTAGGCGACGGCGACCTTCGCCGCCCGGGCGAAGATCCAGCCCCTGCCCTCGCCGATCGCCCGCTGCTCGGCCCCGTTGTACACCTTCTCGAAGACCCGCGGCACGGCGAGCACGAAGGAGGGCCGGAACGACGCCAGGTCCGGCAGCAAGCCGGCCATGTCCTCGCAGTGGCCGAGCACGACGCCGGCCTCCAGGCAGCCCACCTCGATGATCCGGGCGAAGACGTGCGCGAGCGGCAGGAACAGCAGCGTGCTCGGCTCCGGCGTCTGGTGGACGAGGGCGAGCGGCCCCATGAAGGCGTTGCGGACGACCGCGAGCAGGTTCTCGTGCGTGAGCTCGCAGCCCTTGGGGCGGCCGGTCGTGCCCGAGGTGTAGATCACGGTGGCGAGGTCCGCCGCGTGCGCGGTCCGCGCCCGCTCGGCGACCGTCTCGTCGCTCACGCCGGCGCCTTCGGCCGCCAGCTTGGCGAAGTCCGGGTTTATCCGCCACACGTGCTCGAGCGCCGGCAGCCGGTCGCGCGCCTGGGCGACTATCTCCTCGAACGCGTCCGTCTCCACGACGACGGCGCGGGTGCCTGAGTTGGACAAGATCCACTCGGCCTGCTCGGCGGACGACGTCTCGTAGATGGGCACGACGACCGCGCCCGCGGTCCAGGCGGCATAGTCGAACAGCGTCCATTCGTACCGGGTGTGCGACATGATCGCCAGCCGGTCGCCGGGGGCGACGCCGGCCTCGATCAGCCCCTTGGCGAGCGCCCGCACCTCGTCCCTGAACTCGGTGGTGGTGACGTCTTCCCACCCGCCGCCCGCGGCCTTGCGGCGCAGCGCCACGGCCCGCGGCTGCTCCGCGGCGCGCCGGGTGACCATGTCGGCCAGGTTCGCCGACGCCGGAATGTCCGCCAGGGCGGGAATGCTGTACTCGCGCACGAACCTCTCCTCTTCGCCGTCCCCCGTTGGACAACGCGCCGGTATGTCGCCGTATAAAGCCTAACCAACGTCTGCACCAACTGTCCTTACTCATGGGTAACTTATTGCCTGGATGGCCGGAACCGCCGACGGCGCGGTCTATGTTGATCTCATGCGAGTCCACGTGGTGAGCGACGTCCACGGCGCGTCCGACGCGCTCGCAGCCGCGGGGAACGGTGCCGACATGCTGATCTGCCTCGGCGACATGCTGCTGTTCCTCGACTACGCGGACCACACGCAGGGCATCTTCGCGGAACTCTACGGCGCCGAGCACGCCAGGGAGTACATCGACCTGCGGACCGCGCGCCGGTTCGACGAGGCCAGGCAGCTGACCGCGGGCATCGCGGCACGGCTGACCGTCGACCGCGGCGCCGACCTGCGCACGCTCACCGAGCAGGCGATACAGCGGCAGTACGCCGCGCTGTTCAGCGCGCTGGCCGAGCCCGCCTACCTGACGTACGGCAACGTTGACGTGCCGCGGATGTGGAACGGCTACCTGAAGCCCAGGCACCAGGTCGTGGACGGGGGCCGGGTGGAGGTGGGCGGCTTCACCTTCGGCTTCGCCGGAGCGGGGCTGATCTCGCCCTACCGGACGCCGAACGAGATCCCCGCGGCCGAGTTCGCCGCCAAGCTCGACGCCGTGGGGGCGGTCGACGTGCTCTGCACGCACATCCCGCCGGCCATCCCCGAACTGCTCTACGACACGTCCGCCCGGCGGATGGAGACGGGCAGCCAGGCGCTGCTCGAGGTGATCCGCCGCACTCAGCCGCGGTACGCGCTCTTCGGCCACGTGCACAACCCGCTCGTCCGGCGGGCCCGTGTCGGCCGCACCGAGTGCCTCAACGTCGGCCATTTCCGCGCCACGCGCGTGCCCTATGTGGTGCAGCTATAGGGGTAGCGTTACAGGCATGAGCGAGCCAGCACGGGACCCGATCGGCGACTTCCAGCGATGGCTGATGAAGGCGGGGGCACGCAGCCTGAGCCGCGAGGTCGCGGACAGGGTGAAGTCCACGCTGGGCGGTGGCGGCGACCGCAAGCACGCCGACGTCTGGGAGACGGCCACCACGGAACCGCCGGGGGACGAGCCGCCGGAGTGCCAGTGGTGCCCCATCTGCCGGGCGGCTCGCAGGTACCGGGACTCCGGGGGCAGTGCCCCCGCTGACCTCGGCTCTCAGCTGGCGGGGGTAGGCGACGCGCTCGCGGGCCTCACCAGGGATGCGTTCAGCCTCTTCGAGGCGGCCGTGCGGGCGCCGCAGCGGCCCCCGGGCCGGCCGGGCGCCCCGGACAGATCCTCAGACGACGGCACCGTCGTCGGGTCCGGAGTCGTGTGGCCCGTTGTTGTCCATGCGGAGGATGAGGACGGCGAAGCCGCCGACGAAGGCGGCGACGGAAAGGAAGGCGGCGAGCCCGGAGACGCCGCCGGTCGCGGTGGCGATGAGCAGGTAGAGGGGACCACCGAATAGGGCAACCCACGCTCCGATCGTGATCGGGGCGAGCTTGGGCAGCGGCGGGGGCGGCGGCGGCACGAAGTGCTCGCCCGCCGGGTTATTGGGTGCGGCTGAATCCCTGGGGCCACGGGCGGCCGGTGGCCACGGCGCCCCGGGAATCCCCGGCGCGCCGGCCGTCCCGGGCGCTCCGCCCGTCGCGGGCGTTCCAGCCTTCCCGCCAGCGTCAAACGTCCCGGGCGTTCCGGAGGTCCCTGGCAGGGGCGGCGTCTGCGCCGCTCCGGGTATCCCCGGCAGGCCCGACGCGCCGGCCAGCCCGGACGGGCTGGCCGGCGGCTGCGGCTCTCGGGGCAGCACGTCGGGCTGCGAAGGCGGGGTGACCGGCGGGGCCGGCGTGACGTGCACGGGCCCCCCGAGGTCCTCCCGGTCCGGCCAGGGCGTTTCGCCGGTGGTTGGCGCGGGCGCGTCATACCGCGCGATCAGGTCGCGCCACGCGGCCTCCTCGCCGTCGCCTGCCGTGTTCCCGCCGGTGCCGCCGGGCACGTCCCCCTCAGCCACTGTGCTGTCCTTATACCCTCTTCTCCGCCTCGCTGTGCTTCTTTATGAACGCCAGGCTGCCGTCGAAGATTGCCGGCGCGTCGTTGTCGAGCGTCGCGACGTGGTAGCTGTCGGCCAGCGGGATCACCTCGGCGGCGGGCAGCGCGGTCGTGAGCAGCCCCATGCTGGACGGCCCCACCACGTGGTCCACCGTGGAGCGGTAGACGAGCAGCGGCTGCGTCACCGCCCCCAGGTTCCGCGTGGTGAGCTTCCACATCGCCGGCAGCGTGGCCGCAGCCTTGACGGGAACGCGCTTGTAGCCGCCCTCGCTGGCGCCCGGTTTCTTGATGTCGCCCGCGATGCCCGGCAGCGACGGGATCACGTGCTTGAGCACCGGCGCCAGCACGAACAGCCGGGTGTCCGGCGCCAGCGACGGGTTGACCACGACGAGGCCGCTGACCTCGGCGCTGCGGGTTTCCGCCAGCCGGAACGCCAGGCACGCGCCCATCGAAAGGCCGGTCACGAAGACCTGCTCGCACCGGCCGCGCAGTTCCGCGAAAGCCTCCTCGGCCGCCCCGTACCAGTCGGGCCAGCGGGTCGTGCCCAGATCCTGCCAGGTCGTGCCGTGCCCGGGCAGCCGGGGCGCGCGGACGGTGAGCCCGCCCGCCGCGAGGTGCTCGGCCCACGGCCGCACGGTACGCGGCGACCCGGTGAAGCCATGCAGGACGAGGACGCCGACGCGCCCTCCGTCGGCGGCGAACGGCTCGGCGCCTGGCTGGACGGCGACGGTGCCCGTACCGGGGCCGACGGCCGCGGGTGATGCAGGGGACATGTCTCGCATCGTCGCATGCCGAAGCGGTGCGGCGCAGCAGGAGATCGCCATTAATGCCGGGTTTCGGCCCGTCTGGCACCTGAAGGGCGATCTTCCAGGGCTGCCGGGACCCCGCAGGACGTGGGACGATGGGTGGGTGTTGTACTGGGTAACCAAATACACGCTGGGCGTTGCGCTCAAGATCGTGTTCCGGCCGTGGTCACGTGGTCGGCGGAACATGCCCCGGCGCGGGCCGGTCATCCTCGCCAGCAACCACCTGTCCTTCGCTGACCACTTCTTCGGCCCGCTGCCGCTGCCGCGCAGGGTGGTGTTTCTCGCCAAGGCCGAGTACTTCACCGGCAAGGGGCTCAAGGGACTGGCGAGCAAGGCGTTCTTCGGCGGGCTCGGCCAGATCCCGATCGACCGGACCGGCGGCGAGGCCAGCGAGGGCGCGCTGCGGTCCGGGCTGCGGGTGCTTGCGGCCGGGAGCGTGCTCGGCATCTACCCGGAAGGCACGCGGTCGCCCGACGGGCGGCTGTACAAGGGCAGGACCGGGGTGGCCAGGCTCGCCCTGGAGTCCCGCGCGCCGGTGGTGCCGTGCGCCATGATCAACACCTTCGAGTTCCTGCCGTCCGGGAGCTTCCGGCCGAACCCGCGGATCCGGCCAGGCGTGATCTTCGGCGAGCCCCTCGAGTTCTCGCGGTATTACGGCAGGGAATCGGACCGCGCCGTGCTGCGCGCGGTGACTGACGAGATCATGCAGCAGATCCAGAAGCTGTCCGGCCAGGAATACGTCAGCGACCTTTACGCCAAACAGACGAAAGAGCCCCAGCCGCCTGCGGAATCGGACTTATGGTAAATCGAGGTCGTTACCTCGTGTTATTCAGGCGTCCATTAAAACGGCCGGCGTGGGCACTACGCTTGCCTCATGCGAGTGGGAGTGCTGACCGGGGGCGGCGATTGCCCGGGCCTGAACGCCGTCATCCGCGCCGTGGTGCGCCGGGGCATCCAGGAGTTTGGCCTGGAATTCGTCGGATTTCGTGACGGGTGGCGGGGGCCGCTCGAGGCGGACACGGTGCCGCTCGACGTGCACGCGGTGCGCGGCATCCTGCCCCGCGGCGGCACGATCCTCGGCTCGTCGCGGACGAACCCGTTCAAGGAGAACGGCCCCGGCCGCAACGGCGTGGAGCGGATCAAGGACAACCTGGCGGGCCTGGGGGTGGACGCGCTGATCGTGATCGGCGGCGAGGACACGCTCGGCGTCGCCGCACGGCTCTACGACGAGGGCGTTCCCGTCGTCGGCGTGCCGAAGACCATCGACAACGACCTCGGCGCCACCGACTACACGTTCGGCTTCGACACCGCGGTGAACATCGCCATGGAGGCGATCGACCGGCTGCACACGACGGCGGAGTCGCATCACCGGGCGCTGATCGTCGAGGTGATGGGCCGGCACGCCGGCTGGATCGCCCTGCACGCCGGCCTGGCCGGCGGCGCGAACGTGATCCTGATCCCCGAGCGCGCGTTCGACATGGACAAGGTGTGCGCCTGGGTGGAGCACCGGTTCCAGACCCGGTACGCGCCGATCGTCGTCGTCGCCGAGGGCGCCCACCCGCTGAACGAGGACCTCGCGCTGTCGTCCGGCCAGCTTGACGCCTTCGGCCACGTCCGGCTCGGCGGCATCGGGCAGTTGCTCGCTGACGAGATCGAGAAGCGGACCGGCAAGGAGGCCCGCTGCACGGTGCTCGGCCACATCCAGCGCGGCGGCACGCCGACCGCGTTCGACCGGGTGCTCGCCACCCGCTTCGGGCTGCACGCCGTCGGGGCCGTCCACGACGAGGCGTTCGGCACGATGGTGGCGCTGCGCGGCACCGACATCGTCCGGGTGCCGCTGACGGAGGCGACCCGCGAGCTCAAGCTGGTCCCCGCCGAGCGCTACGCCGAAGCCGAGGTCTTCTTCGGCTGACCCCGGCGCCCGCCCGCGGGCGCCGGCAACTGCGATGCCCCCAGGCACCCCGCTTCCATGACGATCGCAGGCAGATCTCCCTTGCGCCAGTCCTTCGCCGGCGTACACTCGTTTACGAGTACTTAATTACGAGTCCTCGGCAACGGGCAGGAGGCGAGGCGCCGATGGCGAAGCGGCGGAAGGTCGGTAACCTGCTCGCGCTGTCGCTGCTGTCGCTGCTCGCGCAGCAGCCGATGTATCCGTACGAGATGGCGCAGACCCTCCGGGCGCGAGGCAAGGACCAGAACTTCACCATCAACTGGGGCTCGCTCTACACGGTCGTCAACAACCTGGCGAAATACGGGTTCATCGAGGAAGCCGGCACCGCCCGGGAGGGCAGGCAGCCCGAGCGCACCACCTACCAGATCACCGCGCGGGGGCTGGCCGAGCTCAGGGACTGGCTAGCGGAGTTGCTCAGCATCCCCGAGGACGAGCGCGGCGGCTTCGTCACTGCCCTGTCCGAGGCCGCCATCCTGCCCCCGGACGAAGTGATCGAGCTGCTCACCACCCGGCTGGCCACCCTGGACAAGGCCAACGCGGCCCACCAGGCCGACATGAAGCTGTGGACCGAGCGGCTGCCCCGGATCCTGCTTATCGAGACCGAATACCAGCTCGCTATGCGGCTGGCCCAGGCGACGTGGGTGCGGGGGCTGCTCAGGGAGCTGGTCGAAGGCACGATCAGCGGCATCGACGCCTGGCGGCGGATGCACGAGACCGGCGAGCTGCCACCCGAGTACACAGAACTCGACGACCTGGCGAAGAGGGGGTGGGACGAGACGCCACCAGAAGACACCGAATAAACGACCCCGGCCTGGTGCGGCAACACCAGGAAACCGGGGTCGCAACCTCACCACCAGTCCCGCGGCGAACCGCAGGAATCCGGCGGACAAGGCCCAACTGTCATGATAACCGGACTCCTCCGCGCGGGGCTGATCACGCAACGACCAGCAACGACAGAGGAGTTACCAGCATGTACTCGATCGAGGCCCGCGGCCTCGTCAAGACGTATCCGCTGCCAGGCAAGAAGGGGCGTCTCAAGGCGCTCGACGGCCTGTGCCTCCAGGTCCCCAGCGCGACGATCTTCGCCCTCGTCGGCCCGAACGGCGCCGGCAAGACCACCACCGTCAAGATCCTCACCACGCTGGCCACCCCGGACCAGGGCACGGCGACCGTCGAGGGCATCGACGTCCTCACCAGCCCGGCGAACATCAGGTCCATCATCGGCGTCGTCGCGCAGCGGTCCGGCGCCGACCCGGCGGCCACTGGCCGGGAGAACCTGGTCCTCCAGGGCCACCTGTACGGCCTCGACACCAGGTCCGCCAGAAAGCGAGCCGACGAGCTCCTCGAGCGCTTCCTGCTCACCGGCGCGGCCGGCCGCTTCGCCCGCACCTACTCCGGTGGCATGCAGCGCCGCCTCGACGTCGCGCTCGGCCTGGTGAACCGTCCCGCGGCGCTGTTCCTCGACGAGCCGACGACCGGCCTCGACCCCGAATCGAGGACCGCGATGTGGCAGGAGATCACCAGGCTCGCTACCGAGGACAAAGTGACGATCCTGCTCACGACCCACTACCTGGACGAGGCCGACCGGCTCGCGGACCGGCTGGCGATCGTCGACGCCGGCCGGGTCGTCGCCGAGGGCGAGCCCGGCCGGCTCAAGGAAGCACTCGGCGCCCCGACTCTCGACGACGTGTACCTGCACTACGCGGGTCGCCGGTACAGCGATGCGCAGCGGCTGACGGAGGTCTTCAAGTGACTGCGGTGAATTATCCCGAACGTACGCGGCCGGCTCCGGTACCGACCACGCTTCTGACCGACACGTGGTACCTCACCGGCAGGAAGCTGCACGCCCTCGTCCGTCAGCCCTGGGTGCTGGCGTTCAGCGTGATCCAGCCCGCGATCTGGCTGTTCCTGTTCGGCGAGCTGTTCCACAAGATCATCGACATCCCCGGCTTCGGCTACCAGGGCTCGTACCTCGCCTACCTGGTGCCCGGTGTCGTCGCGATGAACGCGATGTCCGGCAACATGTGGGCCGGCATGTCGATGATCGAGGAGATCGACCGCGGCACGCTCAACCGCTTGCTGGTCACCCCAGCCAGGCGCCTCGCGATCATGAACGCCTCGGTCGGCGAGCAAGCGGTCAGCACGATCGTGCAGACGCTCATCATCGTCGTCCTCGGCTACGCCGGCGGCGCGAGCTACCCCGGCGGCGCCACGGGCATCGTCGTGACGACGATCGCCGCCATCGGCATCGGCGTCTTCTGGGGCGCGCTGTCGAACATGACCGGCATGCTGCTGCGCTCCCGCGAGGCGATCATCGGCGTCTACACGTTCTTCATGCTGCCGCTGATGTTCCTGTCCTCGGCGTTCATCAAGCAGTCCTTCCTGCCCGGCTGGATGCAGGCGATCGCGTCCCGCAACCCGCTTAACTGGGAAGTCCAGATCGGGCGCTCGGCCCTGTCGGCGAACCCCGACTGGGCGGCCATCGCGATCCGCTGCGGGGGCATCCTCGCTCTGGCCCTGATAGCGATCGCGATCTCGGTAACGACGTTCCGCTCCTACGCCCGAAACGTCTAATCCGCCGCCTCATCCCCGAGCAGCCATCATGGCTCTCGGGGGTGGGGCGCGTGGGCTTGGTGGTGTTCACCGCGCCTCGTCGGTGCCCCTCCCAGGGGCACCGAACGACGCGGCGTCACACCACTGGCGCCCCCGCTTTCCCCAGTCATCGGGGCCGGTCCTTCAGGCACACCGCCCCACCGGCCAGCAACGATCTCGCCCGGCGGCGGACGTCGGCTCCGGCCTTACCGCCCACCCGGCTGCTAGCCCGCAGTCGGCGCTTGGCGCGCCAGCTCGACAGGGGCACGGCTGCCGCGACCGCTTCCCCAGCCCGACCGCCGCCCCGGCCATCAGTGCGCCAGCTTGACAGCGAGACTGCTGTCTGTACTCTTGTCTTATGACTATAGGTAAAGGGTTCAGCGAGCCTGCGGCGGGGGCGCGGATTGAGTTTCGGCTTGATCCTGGGTCGGGGGTGCCGACCTACCTGCAGCTCGTGCAGCAGGTGGAGCATGCGCTGCGGCTGGGGTACCTCCGGCCGGGGGATCAGCTGCCCAAGGTCAGGGATGTGGTCGCGTCGCTCGCCATCAACCCCAACACCGTGCTGAAGGCCTACAAGGAGCTGGAGACCAAGGGGCTGGCGGCGGGGCGTCCTGGGCAGGGCACGTTCGTCCAGGCCACGTTGAGCCAGGTCGCGCTGCCCGAGTTGGCCGGGCTGCGCCGGTCCCTGCTCGGCTGGCTATCGTCCGCTGACGTCACGGGGCTGGACGAGGACGGGATCGTGGCCCTGTTCACGAGCACCTTGCGGGATTTCTACAGCCGTCGTGGCGATACCGCCGGCCGTCGCGACGCGGAACCTGGGACAGGGGAAGGAGTCGCGTGAACGTCATCGAGACCAGCGACCTGGGTAAGCGCTACGGCAGCACGTGGGCGCTGCGCGAGTGCACGGTGGCGATCCCCGCGGGGCACGTGACCGCGCTCGTCGGCCCGAACGGCGCGGGCAAGACCACGCTGCTGAACCTTGCGGCTGGGCTGGCGGCGCCGTCCGCGGGCGGCGTGACCGTGCTGGGCGGCCGGCCGGCCGGGTCGCCGGCCGCCCTGGACGGCATTGCGTTCGTCGCCCAGGACACGCCGATGTACAAGAACCTGTCGGCCAGGGACATGCTGCACCTGACCCGCAACCTGAACAGGCGCTTCGACCAGCGGTACGCCGAGGCACGGCTGACCGAGCTCGGCATCCCGCTGAAGCGGAAGGCCGGGAAGCTGTCCGGTGGCCAGCAGGCACAGCTGGCGCTGACCCTGGCGCTGGCCCGGCGGCCGCGGCTGCTGGTGCTTGACGAGCCGATGGCGATGCTGGACCCGATCGCCCGGCACGACTTCATGGCCCTGGTGATGACGGCGATGGCCGAAGGGAAGGGGGCAGGGGAGGCGGGTGGGGTGTCGGTGGTGCTGTCCTCGCACGTCCTGGCCGAGCTTGAGCGGGTGGCGGACTACCTGGTCTTGATGTCGCGGGGCCGCGTGCAGCTGGCCGGCGAGGTCGATGACCTGCTCGCCTCGCACCGCGTGCTCACCGGCCCGGCCGCCGGGGCCGACCGGTACACAGAACGGCTCAGCGTGGTGCATGCCCGCCGCGGTGAGGCCCAGGCGCACCTGCTTGTCCGGGCGAGCGCGAGCGACGCGGTCCCGCCCGGCTGGGAGGCGCATCCGGTCGGCCTGGAAGAACTCGCCCTTGCTTACCTGCGAGCCGGCCGCGACGGTGCTGCCCGGCCCGGCCCGCGGCCGGGCTCTGCAATCTGAAACTGGCCAGCGGACGGAGGTAGCCAAATGACCGCGCTGAGCGTGCCCGCCGGCCGGGAGGAGGACGTCAGCCTGCGGCCGGTGCCGTGGCAGCGGATGGGCTGGGTCACCTGGCGGCAGCACCGGGCCACGCTGGTGTCGGTGGCCGTGTTCCTCGGAGCGCTGGCGGTGCTCCTGTACCTCGCCGGCCGTCAGCTCCGCAGCGCCCACGCCGCCGCGATCGCCGCCTGCCACACGGCGAGCTCACTTGCCTGTCCGCCCGCGATCGTCGCCTTCAACGGCACGAACGGCTTCCTGGCGAATGGCTTCATGCCGCAGGCGGTGCCGGTGCTGATCGGGGCGTTCGCCGGCGCGCCGGTGCTGGCCCGGGAGCTGGAGACCGGCACCTTCAGGTACGCCTGGACCCAGGGCTTCGGCCGCTGGCGCTGGACGCTCGCCAAGCTGGTGCCGCTCGCGGTCGCGCTCGCCGCCGCCGCCTGGGTGTTCAGCCTGCTGTTGAACTGGTACTACCAGCCGTACTTCGCCGCGGGCAATCAGAACCTGTCACTGGAAGAGTGGACCCCGTTCTCCCCCGGCCTTTTCGACCTGCGCGGGATCGGGTTCGCCGCCTGGACGCTGGTCGCCTTCGCGATCGGCGCCCTGGCCGGCATGCTCATCCGCCGGGTCGTCCCCGCGATCGTCGCCACCCTGGCCGCCTACACCGCGCTCGCCTTCGCGGCCGGCGGGTGGCTCCGCCCGGCCTACATGACGCCGTTGGTCACCAGCAACCTGAACCTGCCCGGCTCCGCGTGGATCATCAGCCAGAGGTGGACCAAGGGCGGCAAGTTCGCCTTCACCGGCTTTCCCCCCGACAGCCTCCTCAACCGGTTCTGCCCAGATGGCCCTCCGGGGCCGGTGGGGCCTTTCGGCAAGTCGAAGCCGGTATCCATCGCGGAGTGCCTCACCCCGCACGGCTACACGCAGTGGACGAGCTATCAGCCCGCAAGCCGCTTCTGGCCGTTCCAGTGGATCGAGGGCGGGTGGCTCCTCGCGCTGTCCGTGCTCCTCATCGCGGCGACCGTCTGGCTGGTCCGCCGCCGCGCGGCCTGAGCCGGCTTGCCCGGTCAGTGCCGGGGCAAGCTGGGGTGCGGCTCCGCCACCGCACCGGTCATTCGGTCTCGATGGTCAGACACGGGTCGGAAGGCGCGCGTGCTGCCTCCAGCGCGAACGAGAGATGACGGGCGATCCGGTTATGCGGGGGAACCGGCGGCTCGCACTTGATGACGTGCCCGTGCACGACCTCGACGAAGCGCGAGATCTCCTCCGGGAGGACGCGGTAGTCCGCCTCGGTCATGTTTTCCGGTAGGTCGGCAAGCCACCGTGGGCTGTCCGTTGGGGGCATCGTCAGCGTGGCTGGTCCAGGCGGGTCCAGGGGGTGGGCGGGTTGTCGTCGCGGGGGAGCCAGAGCAGTGGCTGCAGGCTGTCGAAGCAGGCCTGGAATCGTGCTTCCCAGGGGAAGCGGCCATTCCTGTCAGCCCACACGACCTGGAGGTACGGGGGCCTGACGAAACCGTAGAACTCGTCGGAGACGCTGAACATGCTGGTGGCGCGCCAGCTCAGGTCGACCGGGCGGAAGGTCAGCCGGGCCGGGCAGATGTCGTCGAGGACGTCGTCGGGGCCGAATTCCGCGCCGTCGGCGATCCGGGCGCCGATCGCGTTGATGATGCCGGCCGCGTTCCGCGCCGGGGCGCCGCAGACGACGAGTTCGGCGGTCTGGCAGGTGAGCCACATCCCGACGCTGTAGGCCCACGGCGGCACCGCGCCGTCGCCGTCGACACCGGGAACGGCCCAGCCACGGGTGCCGATCTTGCCCGTGAGCCAGTTCATGTAGGCCAGATGGTCGGACTCTGCGCCCGTTGCCTCCTTCGCGCAGTCGGGGCATCCGGGGTCGTGCCGCCGGCCGGAATGACGCTTGGGAAGGTTCATGACGCCACGCTACGCCGGGGGTCTGACATTCCAGCCCGCCGCGAAATGGCGCCGATCCTCAGGCTAGGCTTAACATCTCCCGCTATCGAAAGGACGCCATGCCCGGTTCACGTTCCGTCTTGCTCGTCATGGACTTCCAGCGCGGCATCGTCGAGCGCATCGGGGACCCGTCCGTGGTCGACGCCGCCAGCCGCGCGGTCAAGGCCGCGCGGGCGAGCGAGATCCCGGTGTTCTTCGTGCGCGTGGCGTTCCGTCCCGGCTACCCGGAGGCGGCCGAGAGCAACGCCACGTTCGCCGCCGTGGTGCAGTCGGGGGACACGATGACGCAGGACCACCCGGCCACCCAGGTGCACGACGCGCTCGAGCCGCGGCCGGACGAGCCGGTCGTTGTGAAGCGGCGGGTGAGCGCGTTCAGCGGCAGCGACCTCGACGTGCTGCTGCGCGCCGCCGGCGCGGACGCGCTCGTGCTCGCGGGCATCGCCACGAGCGGGGTCGTGCTCTCCACTCTTCGCCAGGCCGCCGACCTCGACTACCGGCTCACCGTGCTGGCCGACGCCTGCGCCGACCGCGACCCCGAGGTGCACCGGGTCCTCATGGACAAGGTCTTTCCCCGGCAGGCCCGGGTCACCGTCACCGACGAATGGATCCAGACGCTCTGACGTGCACCGCTAGCCGCGGCGCGCGTAGGCAACGTTGATCACCGCGATCGCGGCCCAGATCAGCACCACGAGCACGGCCTGGACGGCGGCGTTGGTGGCGTTGCCCAGCACGACCGAGGTGGCCCCGGTGCCGAAGATCAGCGACACGAGGACGATGCCGAACCCGCTGCCGTGGGCGCGAGCCACCGGGGATGCGCCGGGCAGCATACCGGGCGCCGGCTGCTGGCCCATGCCGCGCAACCGCGCGTCGACCCGCTTGTCGATCTCCTCGCCGATGCGCTCGACGAGGCCCTGGGCCAGGACCTCGTCGTACTCCGGCCCCAGTTCGCGGCGTGCTGCCACCGACGCGGTGATCTCTTCTCGCTGATCAGGCGTCATATTTTGACGCTATGCCGCGCTGGTGAGCGGAACAATGATGGCTTAGGTCCCCGGCCATGGGGCGTTTTCCCCTGCCCCGGCCGGCGGTTCCTCCGGGCTCCGGCGATGCCGGAGCGGCACAGGGCGGCCACCGCGATCAGGACGGGACCGGCCAGCGCCCAGCCGCAGTAGGCGAGCATGATCGCCACGGCGGCCGTCGCGGGAACGGCCGCCCACCGCGCCAGGCCGCGCAGCACGCGGACGGCCGCCACCATGCTGCCCAGGTACACCGCCAGGAACAGCGTCGTCGGAATGGCGACGAGCGACGCCGGGCTGACCAGGCCGAAGCCGTAGAGCGTGATCAGAAGGAGGCCCGAAGCCGCGATCGCCGCAAGGAGCAGGCGGGCTGGTCTGCCGTCCTCCGTGGCCCGGCGCGGTGCCAAGCGTCGCGACATGGCGGCGGCGCCGTTGATGTAGGCGTTCGTGGCGCCCAGCGTCAGGACGATCGCCGCGGCCGCGGCGGCCGCTGTCCCGGCTGGCCCGATCGCGCGCCGGAGCAGGCTGGCCAGCGGTGTCATGGTCCCGGCGCCGGCGCCGAGGACGCCAACGGTGGCCACCGCGAGGGCGAGATAGAGCACGGTGGTCACCGCGAGGGTGATGGCTACCACGCGGGGGAGTTGCCGCGCTGGGTCGGCGAACCTGGTGGTCAGCGGCGCGACTGCCTCCCAGCCCACGAACGACAGCATCAGCGTCGCGGCGGCGTGGCCGACAGCCAGCCAGCCGTGCGGGGCGAACGGTGTCCAGTTGGCCGCGTGCGCCGACCCGGCCGACCCGGCAACCGCGACGACGACCACTGCGATCAGCACGCCGACCAACAGCAGCTGGGCGGCCGCGGAGGTCCGCATCCCGCCGGCGGCGAGGGCGAGCACCACGAGCAACATGAGCGCGGCGATGGCGGCGCGGACGGCTTGGCCGCCGCCGGTCAGCTCGGTGATGTAGCCGGCGCCGATCAGGCAGACCACCGGCGCGCCGCTGACGACGCCGGTCAGGAAGGACCAGCCGGTCGTCAGGCCGAGCCGGGCACCAAGCCCGGCTGTCACGTAGCCGATCACCCCGCCAGCCGACGGGAAATCGCGGCCGAGAGCGGTGAACACCACGGCGAACAGGGCGGACAAGCCGAGCAGGCCGGCCCAGGCCAGCAGGGACGCCGGTCCCGCCTCGGCGGCGGCGAGGCCGGGGAGCAGCAGCAGGCCGGGGCCGAGCAGCGCGCCGATGTAGAGCGCGGCGCCTCGGGCGGTCGTCAGGTGTGCGGGACGCACGGCGGCACCGGGCCGCCGGCCACGGAGGACTGTCGAACCACTCACGAGTCAAGACTCGCCGAAATCGCCTCGCACGCGATGGCAAATTTCGCGCCTTACGGTCAACTAAGCGCCAGAAGATTGCGCGATATCGCGGATAGTCTGAGTTTTGTGGCAGAGCATGTTCCAGACAGGATTGATCGTGCCATCGTGGCCGAGCTTCAGCGGGATGGCCGGATCGCCAACGTCGACCTCGCGGACGCGGTCGGGCTCTCGCCCTCGGCCTGCCTGCGGCGGGTCAAGGCGCTTGAAGCCAGCGGGATCATCGCGGGGTACCACGCCGAGGTCAGCCGCGCCCGCGCCGGGCTTGGCCTGATCGTCTTCATCGGCTTGAAGGTCGAGGGCCACTCGCGGGAAACCTCGTCTCAAGTCGAGCACGCGCTCCTCGCCATCCCCGCTGTGGTGGCCTGTTATGTGGTCTCCGGGGCAGACGACTTCCTGGTCGAAGCCGCGGTGCCCGACCTCGCCAGCTATGAGCAACTGCTGCTCGACCAGATCCTCGCCATCCCCCGGGTCACCGAGGCGAGGTCCACCTTCGCCATCCGGACGGTGCTCAGCCGCGGCCCGCTGCCGCTTGACCACTGGAAATGAGCACCGCCGAACCGATTTGGACGGCGCGGCACATCACGCTACGGTTAAAATCCTCCCAAAGCGGCGGGTAGCAGACGGTCGGGGGACGACTAGCGGATGGCGCTCTCCAGAACACGACGATCCGGCACGGGTGGCCTCCTGACGCAGGAGCCCGGGCCGGCGCGGCACCGCGCCTTCCTGACGGCGCTGCCGTTCCTGCTCATGGGCGCGGTCGTGGCCGTCTGCCTGCTCGCCGGCCCGAGCGAGGGTTTCATCCCTGTGCTGTCTCTCGGCCCGGCGCTCGCGTCGGTGTCCCGCCGTGCGCGCCAGACCGCGCTCGTCGGTACGCTCGCCCTGGCGCTCGCCTTGTCCCTCTCCGCCTACGACAGCATGATCGACAGCGACCGGGCTCTGATCTCGTACATCACGATCCTCGGCGTGACCGCGGCCGGTGTCGTCGCCAGCGCCATCCGGCAGCGCCAGGAGCGTGAACTCGCCCAGGTCCGCGCCGTCGCCGAGGTCGCCCAGCAGGTCCTGCTGCGCCCCGTGCCCGACCAGACGCCGCCGCTCGAGATGGCGGTCAGGTACATCTCCGCGTCCGCCGCCGCCCGCATCGGCGGTGACCTCTACGAGGTGATCAGCACCCCGCACCGGGTGCGGTTCATCGTCGGCGACGTGCAGGGCAAGGGCCTCAAGGCCGTGCGGACCGCGGCCGTGGTCCTCGGCGCGTTTCGCGAAGCGGCCTTCGACGCCCTCGACCTTACCGAGATCGCCGCCCGGATCGAGCTCAGCCTGCAGCACCAGGCCGCCGAGGAAGAGTTCGTGACCGTGATCATGGGGCAGGCGGTCGCCGGCGTGTCGGCCGTGGAGATCCTGAACTGCGGTCACCCCGAGCCGCTGGTGCTCAGGGACGGCGTGGTGACGCTCATCCAGGACCCGGATCCTGGCCTGCCGCTCGGGCTGGCCTCGCTCGCGCCCGGCCAGGCCAGCAGGCGGACGCCGCTGACCGTTCCGTTCGGTCCCGGCGACCAGATGCTGTTCTACACCGACGGCGTGAGCGAGGCCAGGGACAAGACCGGAACCTTCTACCCGCTGTCCCGGTGCGGCTCCCTGCTCGCCGCCGGCGATACGGAAGCCGCGCTGGCCCGGCTGCAGAACGACGTCACCCAGTATGTCGGGCACGCGCTCGAGGACGACGCGGCGATGCTGCTCATCAGGCCCGCTGGCCAGGACGTATCCGAGGGCGTCAGCCCGGAACGGCTGGTGCGGGCTCGGACGTGACGTCGTCCCGCGGTCCGGCGGGCAGCGAAACGCCGCCGCGGATGGCGCGGATGTCGCGGGGGATCAGGCACAGCGCCGAGACGGCGGCGATCAGCGCCGCCGCGCCGAACTCCGTCGCCCGGACCCCGATCGCGGCGGCCAGCGGGCCCGCGACAAGCGCGCCCGCCGGCGTCGCCGCCAGCGAGCCGAGAACGTCGTAGGACGAGACCCGGGCCAGCTTGTCCGGCGGGATGCGCGTGGCCAGCGCCACCGTCCACTGCACCATCATGACCTCGACCGCCGCCCCGAGGCAGAACGTCGTGACGCAGATCGCTGCCAGCGGCAGCGCCAGCCCGAGCGCCAGCGGCGACAGCGCCATCGCGCCGCCGGCGAGCACGACGAACATCATCGGCCTGCGCGGCGTGTACCGCAGCGACAGCACGCCCCCGCTGATGAGGCCGAGCGCGTCGGCGGCGGTGATCGCGCCCCAGGCGGCGGGGCCGCCGAGACGCAGCCGCGCCACCACCGGCCCGAGCACCTGGAACCCGCCGTACCAGGCCATCAAGACCACGCAGAACTGGACCACGATTACCCAGAGCCAGGTGTGCGACCGGAACTCCGCCCAGCCTTCGCGCAACTCGGCCAGCATGCCGGGCGCCTTCTCGGGGCGCTCGGGTCCGGGCCTGCGGGCGCCGCGGATGGCCAGCATCAGGGGGACCGTGCCGGTCATTCCGGCAGCGCAGAGGCTCAGCGCCCAGCCCGGGCCGACCGCGGCGACCACCAGGCCGCCCGCCGCCGCGCCGATCATCTGGCCCGAGTTCATCACCAGCCTGCTGAGCGAGCTGGCCTCCTGCAACAGCGACGTCGGCACCAGCTGGGGCAGCAGCGCCTGCGAGGCGGGGTAGAAGAGGGCGGCGCCGGTGCCGTTCAGGGCCTCGAGGAGGATCATCGCCAACAGCGGGGGCCGGCCGGTGAGCACGAGCAGCCCGAAGGCGCCTTCGGCCGCCACGACCGCCAGGTTCGCCGCGATGATCACCCGCTGCGGCGGGAAGCGGTCCGCGGCGACGCCTCCCACGAGCGCGAACACCAGGGTCGGCGCGATCTGGGCGGCGAGAACGTAGGACAGGTCCGTGGCGGAACCGGTGCTGGCCAGGACCGCGAACGAGACACCGACCATGGAGAAGCCCACCGACACCGGGGCGAGCAGCCGGTCGGCGAGCAGGAGCCGGAAATCACGGATCGCGAGCACAGGGAACCGGCGAGCAGGCGCGCGCCACCGCATGTCGATGTCCGTTCATGTGCGACCGTGGGGAGTGACCAGGCTACGCGGCGCGCCCGCGACCAGGCAATTTATTTTCTGGTCGCTACTCGCCGGCGGCTGCCGGCGGTTCTTCCGGCCCGTCGGTGATGCCGAGATGCCGCTCTATCGCGGACAGCCGCCGGTCGATGCTCGTGAGCAAATCCTTGACCTCGGCGAGCGCCTCGATCCGTATCCGCATGTTCCGCCCGGAGGAGCGGACCACTCCCGCCTCGGGTTCGGCCGACTCGGGCTGGGCGCCGGCCAGGCCGGTCACCGTCTCGCGCACCTCTGTGCTGTGCGCCCCGAGCCGCTCCAGGACCTGGGCGCCTACGCCATCGCCTTCGTCGATCAGGCCGAGCAACAGGTGCTCGGTGCTGATGACCTCACTGCCCAGCCTCAGCGCCTCGCGCAGTGACAGCTCGAGGATCTTCTTCGCCCGCGGCGTGAACGGGATGTGCCCGCGCGGCGCCTCCGAGCCGGGGCCGATGATCTCCCTGACCTGCTCCCGCGCCGCCTCCAGGGTCACGCCGAGCGACTCGAGCGCCCGCGAGGCGACGCCCTCGCGCTCCGCGAGCAGGCCGAGCAGCAGGTGCTCGGTGCCGATGTAGTTGTGGCAGAGCAGCCGGGACTCTTCCTGGGCGAGCACGACGACGGCCCTGGCCCGGTCGGTGAAGCGCTCGAACATCGCCGTCTCCCAGAGCCTGTCAGCGCCGCTGCGAATGGGCGATGTTGATGACCACGATCGACAGCCAGACCACCAGCACGATGAGCACCTGAGCCACGGCATCTATGTGGTGGCTGACCACGGCGGCCGTCGCCCCGATGCCGATGCCCATGGAGCCGAGGCCCAGGAACATCCCGGTGATCCCGTTGCTCCGGCGGGCCACCGGGGCCTGCGCGGCCGTCGCGGCCGGGGCGGGCTGGCCTGCCTGGTGTGACTGGCCGCCCGGATAGCCGGGCGGGACGATCTGGTGGCCGGGGGACAGGTAGGCCTGCCTGGGCACCGCCTGCGGGTGCCCGGCGCCCATGCCGCCCGCGTTCATGCCACGCAGGCGCGCGTCGACCCGCTTGTCGATCTCTTCGCCGATGCGCTCGATGAGGCCCTCGGCCAGCGCCGCGTCGTAGCGGGGGCCGAGTTCGGCTTGGGCCGCTACCGAGGCGGCGATCTCGTCACGCTCGTCGGCGTTCACACCCGCACGCTATTCCGTGGCGACCCCGCGGAGCAAGGACGATCGCGGAGTCAGCCGCGTACGTTCCGGATATCTGAATTTCTCCCGCAGCCAGGCAGTCACGGGGAGTCGGCGGAACTGGCAAACTGGATGGATGTCCATGACCGATCCCGTCACGGTGGCCGGGACGGCGCAGCAGGCGGCCAGCGAGCCGTGCGTGCTGCTGAAGCTTGGCGAAGTCGTGCTCAAGGGCCGCAACAGGCACGTGTTCGAGCGGCTGCTGCAGAGCAACATCCGGGCCGCGGTCCGGGAAACCGGGCTGCCCCTGGAACTCATGCCGCGCGAGGGAGTCGTGGTGCTGCGCGTGCCCCGCCAGGAGCGCACGGATGCCGAGCATGCCGCCGCGGTGGCTCGGGTCGCCGAGCGGGTCAGCGACGTGCCGGGGATCGTCCGGGTCTGCCGTGCGCTGCGGGTGGAGAAGACCCCGGAGGCGGCCGTGGCCGCGGCCATCTCGCTGACCAGCCCCGACAGCGGCGCGTTCGCGGTGCGGGCGCGGCGGCGGGACAAGAGGTTCCCGGTGACTTCCTCCGAGCTCGCAGTGATCATCGGCCGGGAGGTGCAGGCGGCGCACGGGCTGCCGGTTAACCTGTCCCGGCCGCAGGCCGAGATCTTCGTCGAGGTCGACCAGCGCGAGGTGTTCGTGTTCACCGGCGGGATGCCGGGGCAGGGCGGGCTGCCGGTGGGGATGAGCGGCCGGGCGGTGGCGCTGATGTCCGGCGGGATCGACTCGCCGGTGGCCGCCTACCGGATGATGCGGCGCGGGCTGCGGTGCCATTTCCTGCACTTTTCCGGGATGCCGCTGACGGGTCCCGAGTCGATTTACAAGGCCTACGCTCTGGTTCGCGGCCTGGACAGGTTCCAGGGGGGATCGCGGTTGTTCGTGGTTCCGTTCGGGAAGACGCAGCAGGCTCTGGCCACGTCGGGGGCCGACAGGCTGCAGGTGGTGGCGCAGCGGCGGCTGATGCTCAAGACCGCGGCGGCCCTGGCGCACCGGCTGAACGCCACTGCTTTGGTCACCGGCGACTCTCTCGGGCAGGTGTCTAGTCAGACGCTGCCGAACATCACCGCTTTGGATGACGCGGTCCGGTTGCCGATTTTGCGCCCGCTGCTCGGGATGGATAAGACCGAGATCATGGCGGAGGCGCGGCGGATCCGTACTTTGGCGATCTCGGAGCTGCCTGATCAGGACTGCTGCACGCTGCTCACGCCGCGGCGGGTGGAGACGCGGGCGCGGATCGATGACCTGCGGCGGATCGAGGGGCGGCTGGACGCGGAGGAGATCGCCGAGCAGCTCGCCGCCACCGCCCAGGAATACCGGCCGGAATAAGCGGGGCTAATCGGCGCGCTTGACTCGAGACAAGCCAGAGGCCTTCCATCCCCGCCTGATCCCGCAGCACCAGGGGCACGTGAATCCCGGCTGCCAGCCGGCCCGCCCCGGTGACAGCAGCGATACGAACGGCGCGAAGAAACGCGTACGTTCGGAAGATAAAGGGATCTTCAGCTAGCTGACCACCGTCGCGAGCGCCGATTCCCCGGCAGAAGCGGCTGACGCGGCGCCCCCAGGAGCAGCAGGCGCGGGCGCGGGCGTGAGCGTCCGCCCGACCAGCGCCGACAGGTGCGTAGCCACGCTGGCCAGCTCCCGCAGGTCAGCCTCGATCAGCGCCTGCGGCCCATCGCACAGCGCGGTCTCCGGCGAAGGGTGCACGTCCACGATGACCCCGTCCGCCCCCACCGCGATGGCCGCCCGCGACAGCGGCAGCACCAGATCGCGCCGCCCCCCGGAGTGCGACGGGTCCACGATCACCGGCAGATGCGACAGCCGCTGCGCCACCGGCACCGCCGAGATGTCGAGCGTGTTCCTGGTGGCCTTCTCAAACGTCCGGATCCCGCGCTCGCACAGCACGATATCCAGGTTGCCGCGCTGCGCGATGTACTCGGCGGCCATCAGCCACTCCTCGATGGTGGCGCTCATGCCGCGCTTGAGCATGACCGGCTTGCCGGCCCCGCCGACGGCCTGCAGCAGCGGGAAGTTCTGCATGTTGCGGGTGCCGACCTGCAGCATGTCCGCGTACTGCGCGACCAGCTCCACGTCGCGCTGGTCGATCACCTCGGTCACGATGGGGAGCCCGGTCTCCGCCCGGACGTCGGCCAGGATCTTCAGCCCGGCCTCGCCGAGGCCCTGGAACGCGTACGGCGACGACCGCGGCTTGTAGGCGCCGCCGCGCAGCAGCGACGCTCCCGCGGCTCGCGCCATCCGGGCGGAAGCCAGCGTCTGCTCCGGCGTCTCCACCGCGCACGGCCCGGCGATCACGGTCAGCGTGTCCGGCCCGATAGGCACCCCGGCGACCCGTATCACCGAACGCTCCCGGCGATGCTCCCGGCTCACCAGCTTGTACGGCACGGAGATCCGGACGACGTCCGACACCCCCGGCTGGGTCGCGAGGTTCAGCGTCGCGGCGAACCGGTCGATGTCGCCGCTCAGCCCGATGATCGTCCTGGACTCGCCGCGGCTGACGAACGCCTCGCCGCCGGCCTCGCGCACCAGGCTGACCACATTGTCAGCGTCTTCCTCCGTCGCCTCGGCGGCCATCACGATAACCATCTGCCGTGCCCTTCCGCTGGATGCTCGATGCCCGTAGAAACCATAAAAAAGGCCCCGGTGCCGTTCCCGGCCCGGGGCTTAAAGCTTGGTCGCTTCCGTCAGCGCGCGGTCTGGCGGGCGACCGGCCTCCCGAGCCGGTTGCCAAACCAGAACCAAAACTGCGTGCGCACGTGACGCACTATACAGCACGGCCCGCCCGAGCAGGGGGCTCAGAACCCGCCGTAATACACGGTGATCGTGCTCCCCGACGGCGCCGACCCGGTCGGGCTCACCGCGAACACCGTCTGCCCCGGCCCGAACTGCTGGCCGACCACCTTGAAGCCCAGCTGCTGCAGCTCGTTCTGCGCCTTCCCGAACTTCTGGCCCCGCACGTCGGGGATCTGCACCTGCGGCGGCCCGTTCGAGACGTACACGGTGACCGTCGTCTGCCCGGGCACCACCGGGCTGCCCTCGGCGGGCGACTGCTTGACGATGATGCCCTGCGGCTGGTCGCTCGCCACCTGGACGACGTTGAGCTGGATGTTGTTCGAGCCCGCCCACCCCTGGATGGCCGAGATGTTCTGCCCGACCAGGTTGGGCAGCGGCGTGCCCGCGACGACATCCACGTAGACGGTGCGGTTGGCAGGCCACGAGGTGCCCGCGGCCGGCGTGGTGCCCGCCACGGTCCCGATGGCGACGCCATCGGCGGCGACGTTCTTCGGCGTGTCGCTGACGGTCAGCCCCGCCCTGCGCAGCAGCGCGATCGCGCCGGACAGCGATTGCCCGGTCACCGGCGGCACCGTGATCATCCGCGGCCCGGCGGAAACGGTCAGCATGATCGTCGAGCCCTTCACCGCCCGCCCGGACGGGGAGGTGCTGATCACGTCCCCCTTGGGCACGGTGTCGGACATCACCGGCGTGCCCTCCTGCGCGGCGAATCCCGCCTGGTGCAGCGCCTTGCCGGCGGCCGTCAGCGTAAGCCCGTCCACGGAAGGCAGCGGCGCGTACCGCCCCGTCGTGTACCACCAGCCGCCGAAGGCGATGCCGAGCACGACCGCCAGCGCGGCCACCAGGTACGCCAGCCGCCTGGTGAACAGCCACCGCTGGAGGAACGGCTCGCGCCCGTCGAAGGTGACCTCACCGCCGTAGGCGCCGCCGTACGGGGGACTCCCGTCGTACGCCGGACCGGCCCCGTAGCCGGGGGGGTCGTAGCCGCTGCCGCTCGCCACGACCATCGTGTGCGAGCCACCGCCAGCCCCGGCGGGAGGCCCGAGCAGCCCGCTGAAATTGCCGTACGCCTGCCCGGGATCCGCCCACGCTCCGGTGATCGCGTCGCCGTCGGCGACCGACGGCATGCCGCGCAGCGACCTGATGGCGTGCAGGAACGCGTCCGCGTCCGCGGGCCGCTGCCGCGGATCCCGGCTGGTCGCGGCGCGCACCAGCTGGTCGACCCCCGGGGGAACGCCCGCCACGAGGGCGCCGACCGGCGGCACTTCCTCGTTGACGTGCCGGTACGCGATGGCGAGCGGTGTGTCGCCGGTATACGGCTGCCGCCCGGTGAGCATCTCGAACAGCATCACGCCCGACGCGTACACGTCGGTCCGCACGTCGGTGACGCCGCCGGTGACCTGTTCCGGGGCGATGTAGGCGACGGTCCCGATGATCAGGCCCGTCCGGGTGTTCCCGGCCGCCGCCTGCGCCCGGGCCAGCCCGAAGTCCACGACCTTGACCCGCCCGTCCCCAGTGAGCAGCACGTTCTCCGGCTTGACATCCCGGTGCACGATCCCGGCCTGGTGCGCGGCGGCGAGCCCGGCCAGCATCGGGTCCATGACCTCGAACGCGTCGTTCCAGGGGAGCCAGTGCCGCTCCCGCAGCAGGCTGCGCAGCGTCCGCCCGGGCACGTACTCCATCGCCAGGTACAGGAACTGCCCGTCCGATCCCTGATCGAACACCTGTACGATGTTAGGGTGCGACAGCCGCGCGACCGACTTGGCCTCGCCGATGAACCTGGCCACGAAGTCGGCGTCCCGCGCGAGTTCGGCGTGCATCACCTTCAGCGCCACCTGCCGGTCCAGCCGGGTGTCGGTGGCGAGGTACACGGTGGCCATGCCGCCGTGCGCGATGCGCGAGCGGACATGATACCGGCGGTCGAGCATCCGGCCGATTAGCGCGTCAGCGAGGACAGATTCCATCGCGGACGAGTTTACGGCCCCCAGCGCGTAAGACGCGGCTGTTAATCACATTGTCAGGTCGCTGGCTGAGGTATCCACCCCGGCTAGGCTGCCGATGATGAGTTATCCCGAACGTACGGTGGTGACTGGCGCGGGCCTCGCTGGTTTCCGCACGGTGGAAGAGCTGAGGCGCCGCGGTTACTCCGGCCGCATCACGCTGATCGGCGCGGAGGAGCGACCCCCCTACGACCGCCCGCCGCTGTCGAAGAAGGTCCTCACCGCCGGCGTTGACCCCTCCCTCCACGCGGACTTCACGTCCCTGGACGTCGACTTCCGCCCCGCGGAAACCGCGCTGGCCGTGCAGGCGTCCGAGCCGTCCGAGCCGTCCGAGCCGTCCGAGCCGTCCGCGTCCGCCGCCCCGGCGCCCGCGCCCGCGGGATCCGAGCTCATCACAAATCGTGATAAGTATCCGTTTGACCATCTCGTTTTGGCGACCGGGGCGCTCCCCGTGGCGCTCCCGGGACCCGGGCCGCAGCGGTTCCTGCGGACCTATGATGACGCGCTGGCGCTGCGCGCGCTGCTGCGCCCCGGGCTGCGGCTCGCGATCGTCGGCGCCGGGTGGATCGGCGCCGAACTGGCGACCGCTGCCGCGGCGGCGGGCTGCCTCGTCACCGTCGTCGAAGCGGGCCCAGCGCCGCTCGCGGCGGCGCTGGGCGCCGCCATCGGAGCGCGCACCGCCGCCTGGTACGAGCAGGCCGGCGTGGAACTGCGCACCGGCACGGCCGTTCAGTCCGTCGAACCCGGCGGCCTCGCGCTGGCCGGCGGCTGGCTGCCGGCCGACGAGGTCGTCACCGCCATCGGGGTCCGCCCCGCGGTGGCCTGGCTGGCCGGCTCGGGGGTGGCCCTGGACAACGGCGTCGCCGTCGATCCCGGCCTGCGCGCCTCGCTGCCCGGCGTCTACGCGGCGGGGGACTGCGCGGCGTTCGTCTCGCTGCGGTTCGGCGCCCGGCTGCGGGTCGAGCACTGGGAAACGGCGCTGCACGCCCCCGAGGTCGTGGCCGCGAACATCCTGGGTGGCGCCGAGGTCTACGATCCGGTCCCGTACTTCTGGTCCGAACAGTTCGGCCGCATGGTCCAGTACGCGGGCCACCACACCCCGGCCGACCGCCTGATCTGGCGCGGCGACCCGGCCGGCGCGACCTGGTCCGCGTGCTGGCTTGCCGGGACCCGCATGACGGCCGCGCTGACCGTGAACCGCCCCCGCGACCTGCTCCAGGCCCGGCGCCTGATCGCGGCCGGCACGGACGTGGACCCCGCGCGCCTCGCCGACCCCGCCATCCCGCTGCGCGCGCAGGCGACGGCGTTAGCCCTAGCCGGGGCGGGCCAGCCGAGGTACCTTACCCGCATTAGCAGTGGGGGGAGGTACCTTGCCTATTTTCATGGTGGAACGCCGGTTCGCCGAGGAGCTCGAGGCCTCGGCCGAGCTGGCTGGCCAGATCAACCGGATCAACTCCGACGAGGGCGTGCGCTGGCTGTACTCGTTCCTCTCGGCGGACAAGCGCAAGACTTACTGCCTGTATGAGGCGCCGTTCGCGGACGCCATCCGGCGGGCGGCGCAGCGCGCGGGCATGCCCGCCGACACCGTCATTGAGCTCACCGGCGTTGTCCTGCCCGAGGGGAGCCTGGCCGGCATCCCGGACGAGGTCGCGGCCGGCTAACCGGGCCGGGCCAGGGACGGGCGCGTCCAGCCAGCCCCGGGAAACGGCCATCAGGGCAACCTGGGTGCGGTTCGCCGCGCCCGTCTTGATGAGGATGCTGCGCACGTGGTTGGCCGCGGTGTTCTCGGTGATCCGCAGCCGGGCGGCGATCTCCCGGTTGCTGCTGCCCTCCGCGAGCAGCCTCAGCACGGCGACTTCGCGTGGCGTCAGCCCGGCTGCCTCGACGCCACCGGGGAACCCCGGCGCGGCTTCGGACTGTTCCTCCAGCCGGTCCAGGCGGCGCAGCAGCCGCGCCTGCCCGGTGCTGGCCGCCAGCCGCCGGGCCTCGGCGATCATCTGGCTCGTCCGCGCCGGATCGGCTGGCGCGGCGTGGGCCGCCCACGCGGTCAGCGTCGACGCCCGGTGGATCAGCGCGCCGAAGCTGGTCGCCTGCACCAGCGCGGCGGCGAACAGCCGGCTGGCCGACTCCGCGTCCCCCAGCAGTGCGTCCAGCGCCGCGAGGTAGGTGTCGGCCGGGCCGAACACCGCGACGAACTGTCCGGCCACCAGCTGCTGGCCGGAGTACGGGGCGAGCAGCGGCCGCAGGCGGCGCGCCGCGGCGACGTCACCGAGCTCGAGCGCCGCTTCGATGAGGAACACGAGCACCGCGGTCCACTGCGCCCACGGCGACCGCCGGGACGCCGCCTCGTCGGCCCGGTCGAGCAGTCGCCACAGCAGGTCGCGGGCCTCGTCAGCGAGCCCGAGCTCGGTGTACAGCGCGAGCAGCCCGGGCTCCCAGGTGCCCGGCGCCTGCTGGATCGCGCCGAGCAGCGGCCGGACCTCCTCCAGCGCGCCGGCCTCCCGGCGGATCATGTAGACCTGCAGCCCGTATTGCCCCTCGGTGTCGTCCGTTCCGAAGGACCGGCCGCGCTCGAGCAGGTCCTCGGCCAGCCGAGCGGCGGCGGCGAAGTCGCCGTCGAGGAACGCGTGGGCGTAGTCGCCGCACCGGCGCATGAAGGCGATGAACGGTTCACCGCTGCCGCGCACCGCAAGGTCCAGGTCCGCGGTCGCCGCGACCCAGGCGGCCCGGTCGGCCTGGATGTAGGCGATGGTGCTCGTGAAGACCGCCGCCGTGCCGAGCGCGGCCCAGTTGCGGCTCGCCTTGGCGAGGTGGCCGAGCTCGGCGGCGAGCGCGAGGTGCCTGCCGACCGCCTGCGGCTCGACGGGCTGCCACATCATCGTCACCAGCGCGTGCGTCAGCACCCGCGGGTCGCCGAGGCGGCGCGCGAGGTCGAGCGCCCGGTCGGCCAGCTCCCGGGAGCGCTCGACGCTGGCGGTGAATGCCGCGGCGCGCCCCAGGCTGGCCAGCGCGCATACGTGCAGCGGGTCGCCGGGACTTCCGGGCACTTCCTCCATGGCATGATCCAGCAGCGCGCACGCGTCGGTCCCCGGCAGGCCGGGGCGCCACGCGGCGTCCTCGTACCCGATCGCCGCGCGCAGCCGGGTCCGGCTGTCGGCGGAGCCGGCCAGCCGCAGGTGCAGGGCCCGGGCGCGGGCGAAGTCGCCCGCGCGGACGTGGCTGTCGGCGGCGCCGAGCCACAGCTCCTCGCGCGCGGAGTCCGGTCCGCTGATCAGGTCGGCGGCCTGGGCGTACCACTGCGCCGCGTCCTCGAACGCCAGGCTCCGCTCGGCCTCCTGCGCGGCCTGCCGCAGGTACCGGGCGGCGGTATCGCCGTGGCCGAGGACGCTGGCCTGGGCGAAGTGGTACGCGAGCCGCCGCACGACCGCGGGCGACCCCTGCCCCGAGGATTCCAGCAGCTCCGCCACCCGCGCGTGCAGCGCCGCCCGGCGCGAGGGGCTGGTCAGGTCGAGGACCGCCTGCCTGGTCAGCGTGTGCGGGAAGGCGACCCGGCCACGGGACAGGTCAGCGGAATCGAGGAAGCCGAACTGCACGGCGGTATCCAGCGCGCCGAGCACGGACTCTGAGTTCTCCCCGCAGGCCCGGATGAGGATCTGCACCTCCCCGCCGTCACCAAGCACGCCCGCGGTCTCCAGCACGCCGCGATCCTGCGCCGTGAGCCGCGATAGCCGCCGCTGCAGTGTCTCGCGAACCGAGACTGGGGCGCGCGCCCCGAAGGCCCGCGCGCTCTGGTCAGCGGGACTGCGGTCAGCGAGGCCTCGCTCGGCAGGGCTCCGGGCATCGGGGCCGCCGGCCATGTCGCGCCACAGCTCGCGCAGGAAGAACGGGTTCCCCCCGGTCTGGTCGCGCAGCACGGCGGCGTATTCCCGTGCCCGCCGCCCGGTCAGGTGGCCCTCGGCGACGAGATAGTCGGCGACCTCGTCGGCGCTGAGCCCGGCCAGGTCGAGCCGCCGCACGCCGTCGAGCCGGTAGAGGTCGGCGATCGCATAGGTCAGGTCGTCGCTTCGATCGGGCGCGGTGGTCCGGTGGCTGCACAGCAGCAGCAGCCGTGCGGTGGGCGAGCCCTGCACGACGTGGCTGAGCAACTGCAAGGTGGGCTGCCCCGCCCAGTGCAGGTCTTCCAGGACGCACACGACCGGGCGCTCGGCACCGACGGCATGCAGCACCGCCGCGACGGCGTCGAACAGCTCCCGCCGGTAGTCGCCGCCGTCCTCGGCCGGCGCGGGAAGCTCGGCCCGGTGCCGCCAGACCAGCGGCGTCAGCCGCAGCAGTTCCGCCGCCGCGTCTGGCAGGCGGGACGCCAGCGCCCCGGCTGGCGTCCCGCCGAGCAACTGCTCGAAGCACTCCGCGAATGGCTGGTAGGGGCCGTGCCCTTCAGCGGAGCAGGTGCCCAGCAGGACGACCGCCCCCGCCCGGTACGCCTTGGCGGCGATCTCCGCCGCCAGCCGCGACTTGCCGGCGCCCGGCTCACCGCCGATGAAGATGACCTGCCGAGCCCCGGCACACGCCGCCCCCCACGCCTCCGCCGCCGATGATCTCTCGACCGCTCTCCCGACGAACGCCGGGACGGCCGCCCCGGTCAGCCGCGCCGGGTACGGCGGCGGTTCAAAGGCCGCCACGTCAGCCACTTACTCAGGCTATGCGCGCCGTCACTGCTGGTCGATAGCCAGAATTGGCTACCCAGTGCGTGCCGGCGCGGCACCAGGAATGGTCATGACCCGGCGGGGCGCCGTTCTTAGCGTGAGCATCACGACGACATGTCAGCAATCCACGCAAGGGGGCACCACTCATGTCAGTCACACCGCTCCGCGACCTCGTCACCGGCCCGGTCATCGGACCCGCCGACCCGGACTACGAGGACGCCCGGCATGTCTACAACTTCATGATCGAGGCTCGCCCGCGCGCCATCGTCCGCTGCGCCGATGCCAAGGACGTCCAGGCGGTCGTGGCGCACGCCGTCTCGGCCGGCGCTGACCTGGCGGTCCGCGGCGGCGGGCACAGCGTGCCCGGCTTCGGCACCGCCGACGACGCGATCGTCGCCGACCTGTCCGCGATGACCCGGATCGAGGTCGACCGGGCCAGCCGGACGGCCAAGGTCGGCGGCGGTGCCACCTGGGGCATGATGAACGAGGCGACCACCGCGTACGGCCTGGCGACCACCGGCGGCATTGTGGCGAGCACCGGCGTCGCCGGCCTCACGCTCGGCGGCGGCATCGGCTACCTGGCGCGCGCGCACGGGCTGTCCTGCGACAACCTGATCTCCGCCGAGGTCGTGCTGGCCGACGGCAGCATCGTGACCGCCAGCGAGACCGAGCACCCGGACCTGTTCTGGGCGTTGCGCGGCGGCGGCGGCAACTTCGGCATCGTCACCGAGTTCACCTTCCGGCTGCACCCGGTGGGGGAGATCTACGCCGGGCTGATCCTCTTCGAGCGCGCGGCGGCGGGCGACTTGTTCCGGTACTTCGACCGGTTCATCACGAGCGCGCCTCGCGAGTACGGCGGGTTCCCGGCGTGGCACCTGGCGCCCCCGCTGCCTTTCATTCCGGAGAACCGGGTCGGCGAGGCGTTCCCCACCCTCGTCTCCTGCTGGACCGGAGATCATGAGGAAGGCGCGAAGGTCCTGCAGGGCTTCCGCGAGGTCGGGCCGGTGATGGCCGAGCACGTCGGGCCGATGCCGTACGCCGCGCTGAACGCCTTGTTCGACCCGCTGCTGCCGCGGGGCCTGCAGCACTACTGGAAAGCGGTGTTCGCCGGGGACCTGACCGACGAGGCGATCGCGGTGCACAACGAGTTCGGGCCGCGGATGCCGGCCGTCAACTCCGCCATGCACGTCTACCCGGTCAACGGGGCCTGCCACGACGTGGCAGCGGACGCCACCGCGTGGGGCCACCGGGACGCCAAGTACGCCACCGTGATCGCCGGGATGTGGCCGGACCCGGCGGACAACGACAAGAACATCCGCTGGGTCAGGGACTATTACGCCGCGCTCGCCCCGCACTCGCTGTCCGGCGGCTACGTCAACTTCGCCTCCGGCGACGACCAGGCGAAGGTCCACGACAACTTCGGCGCGAGCTACGCCAGGCTGGCGCGGGTCAAGCGGGAGTACGACCCGGGCAACCTGTTCCACCTGTGCCAGAACATCACACCGGCCTAGCGGCACCCTCGCCTAGGGGCACCCCCGCCCAGGGCCCAGCGCCGCCGCCGGCCATGCCGGCGGCGGCCGCCAGCGGCGGCCTCCCGCCCGCCAGCGGCGCCATGGGTGAGCGTCGAAATGCGGCCCCCAGCGGGATGTGCGAGACTCTGCCTTCGACAGGCTTGGGGCGAGGGAGGGCCGGATGGACGACCGGATCGAACAGCGCATCACCGTCAGGGCGACGCACGACAAGGTGTGGCAACTCGTCACGCGGCCCGGCTGGTGGCTGCCTGGCAGCACGGCCGGGCCGGCCCGCGGCCCGGGGCGGGTGACCGTGGAGTACGGGGCCGACCAGCGGCCCTACGTGATCGACGTGGTCCGGGTCGAGCCGCAGGGTTACGTCGCGTTCCGCTGGGCGAGCGCGTTCGGCGGCGCGCCGCCCGCGCCAGCCCGGTCCACCCTCGTCGAGTTCTACGTCCGGCCCGTCGGCAACGAGATCGGCGTGACCGTCGTGGAGAGCGGTTTCGCGTCGCTCGACCTGCCCGAGGCGCTGCGCGAGGACGAGTGGAAGGGCAACACCGGCGGCTGGCAGTACGAGATGGCGGCGCTGCGCACCCGCGCTGAGCAGGGGGAAAGGTCCTGAATTGAGGGAAATGTCGCTGGTTTGGAAACCACCGGGGTGTGGGACATTGGACTCGTGGCACAGATAGACCCCCGGGCCGACGCCCTCGTCGGCGAATGGCTGTCACTCTCTGAGGTAGCCGTCAGGCTCAGCCTCCCGTCCAGCCGCGTGAAGCAGCTGCTTCGCGACCGCAAGCTGGTCGCCGTGATCCGCCCGAACGGAGAGCGCTGCGTCCCGGCGGCCTTCCTGGACGGCGGGCAGATCGTCAAGGGCCTCGGCGGGACGCTGACGGTGCTGTTCGACTGCGGGTTCGACGAAGAAGAGGCTCTCCGCTGGCTGTTCACGGCCGACGAGACCCTGCCAGGGACGCCGATCCAGGCGCTGTACGCCCGCCGCGGCACGGAGGTCAACCGCCGCGCCCAGGCGCTCGCCTTCTGACCCATCCGCCCCACTGGCACACCGGAGACCGCGAGCGGTCCGCCGGCGGGACAGCACGCCCCATGCCCGCCGGGCCGACCCGCGCGCAGTTTCCTTGATCACGAAGAGTTCGTGCACCTATACGCTGCGGAACTTTCGTGATCATGGTCGTCACCCGAGCAACACGGGACGGGCTTGTGCTCTCCCCACAGAAAAGAACTCCATGAGTTATGCTGGGCCACATGCCGCCGAGACCGCGCCGTATTCACGCAGTCCCCGCCAGCGCCACCGTGCCGCAGTCGCAGCGCCACGGCGCAGCCCCCGCAGTGCACCCCGCCCGCCGCCCGCCGCTGATCTCCGACCTCCTCACGGCGGGCCGGCGCTCGTTTTCCTTCGAGTTCATGCCGCCGAAGACCCAGCTCGAGGAACAGCAGCTCTGGCGGGCCATCCGGCAGCTCGAGCCGCTGAAGCCGACGTTCGTCTCGGTGACGTACGGCGCCGGCGGCTCGACCAGGGACCGCACCGTGCGGGTGACCGGCAAGATCGCCACGCACACGTCGCTGACCCCGGTGGGTCACCTGACCGCCGTCAGCCACGATGTCCGGCAGCTAAGGCACGTGATCGGCTGCTACGCCGACGTCGGCGTGCGCAACGTCCTGGCGCTGCGCGGCGACCCGCCCGGCGACCCGAACGCCGAGTGGGTCAGGCACCCCAAGGGCCTGAGCCACGCCGCGGAACTGGTCCGCCTCGTGAAGTCATCCGGCGAGTTCTGCGTCGGCGTCGCCGCGTTTCCCGAACTGCACCCGCGCTCGCCCGACGCCGAGACGGACACCCGGTACTTCGTGGCGAAGTGCCGGGCGGGCGCGGACTTCGCGATCACGCAGATGTTCTTCTACCCCGAGGATTACCTGCGGCTCCGCGAGCGGGTGGGCAAGGACGGCTGCGACGTGCCGATCATCCCCGGGATCATGCCGGTCACCAGCCTGCGGGTGGTCGAGCGGGCGCTCGAGCTCGGCGGCTGCAAGGTGCCCGCCGACCTGCTTGACCGGCTGCGGACGGCCGATGAGAAGGGCGACAAGGCCGGGATCAGGGAGATCGGCGTCAGTTACGCCGCCGCGCTCGCCGAGCGCCTGCTCGCCGAGGACGCGCCAGGGCTGCACTTCTACACGCTCAACTGGTCGCGCGCGACCAGGGAGATCTACGAGCTGCTGGGACTGGCGGAGCGCGGAGCGCCGTCGAGCGGCAGCGCCGCGCCCATCACCGCGTAGGGCGGCTCGCCGCCGCCGAACCGGAACCCGGTCAGCAGGTCGGTGAACCCGACCCCGCGGTACAGCCGCCGGGCGCGGGACTCGGTGTCCGCGGTGGACAGCACGGCGGTGCGCTCGGGCCGGTCCGCGGTCAGCCGCAGCAGCAGCGACCTGCCGATGCCCATGCCCTGGTACTCCGGGTGCACGTGCAGTTCGGCGACCTCGAAGGAGTTGTCAAGCCACCCCCGCCCGTCCGCCGGGGTCGCGTGCCCCGGTGCCGCGGCCAGCGCCGCGGCGACCATGTCGTGCCACCATTGTCCGGGCTCCCCGCGGAACCCGTAGGTGAACCCGGCCAGCGTGTCCTCGTCAACCAGCGCCGCGAGCGCGCGGAAGCCGGGGTTCCCGGCGTGCCGGTCCAAGATCGCGTCGCGCCCGGCGAGCATCCGGGCCGGCGGGTTCATCGCGGCCGCGTACACGGCCACGAACGCGTCGATCGCCGACCGGAACTCGGCGGCCCGCAGCTCGGTGAAAGTAACCCTCATCGCCGCCAGCTTACGGCCACGGGGTGCGGGGCCATGCGCGGGCAGCGCGCTCGCCGGCGATTCCGCCGCTTTGGTGGTGCCCGTTTCTCAAATAAATGATCCGGAACGTACCCGGCTGACTGTCACCCTCGCCACCGCTTCCCCGAGGGTGGCGTGCCGCGCGGTGACCGTCACCGTCCCGCTCTCACCGGGCACGGACCGCAGGAACGCCCCGCCCACCCCGCCGAACCGCCCGAACGGGAAGGGGTTGCTCCCCACGAGCACCGCCGGCCCGGCGACGGCCAGCGCGACGTCGCCGGTCACGCCGGGTCGCCGGTTGCCGTAGGCGTCGGTGGCGCGGAACGTGATCCTCGTGGCGTCCGAGCCGTCGGCGACGATCGCGGCGTCGCCGGCGGTGAGCAGCAGCCGGTCCTTGCGGGTGTCGGCCGTCATCAGCAGCGTCGCGGCGGGCCGCCCGCCGCCGGCGGTGGTGTAGCCGTCCGCCCGCAGGTCGGGCAGCGCCGGCCCGCCGCCGGCCGCGGTGAGGTCGGCGAACGCGGGCGGGTGGGGCAGGTGGCCGAACGTCGCGGTGTCCGGCGTGACGGTCGCGTGGTGGCTGCCGCCGAGGAAGATCTCCAGCCGGTCGCAGTTGGTGGCGAACATGGCGGCGGCGCCCGGCGGCGTCCGGTCGTCCCAGCAGAACACCGGCAGGATCACCGGCCTGACCGCCGGGTCGGCCTGGGACTGGTAGACGGCGGCGGCGGGCTTGGGCACCCGGAACACGTCGGCGACGCCCGGCGTCTTCATCGCATGCCAGTTCCTGATCAGCGCCCCGATGGCCGTGGGTGACGGCGGTCCCGAGTAGTAGTCGAAGCCGCACCAGGCGAGCAGGCCGGCGTACCGGGGATCGGCGCCCGCTTCGTCGTGCGCCAGCGCGTGCGCGTACGCCTGGGCGGCGAGCACGTCCGGCGGGTCGAACCACAGGAAGTGCGGGCGGAACGCGCCGACCGACTCGCTGACCAGGTATGGCACCCCGGGGAGCGGCGGCGCGAGGCGCGGCTCGCCGTCCACGTAGTCGTAGTCGTCGTAGCCGAAGACGTCCTCGGCCCAGCCGTCCGTCGAGTGCGCCGACAACGCCCCGGTGGTCTGCCGGGACCCGTCGCCGGCGTACGCGATCTCGCGGGCGCGCGCGTACAGCGCCGGGTAATTCCTCGACTCGTCGAGCCTGGTGCCCCACACGACGACCGATGGCCGGTTCCGGTCGCGGACCACCATGCCGGCGACATCGCCGAGGACCCCCCGCCGGAACCCCGCGTCCCCCATGTAGACCCAGCCGGGCGGCTCCTCCCAGACCATGATGCCCAGCTCGTCGCAAGCGTCGAGGAAGTGCGGCGACTGCGGGTAGTGCGAACAGCGGACCATGTTGACGTTGAGCTCGTTCTTGAGGATCTCCGCGTCCCTGCGCTGCAGCCGGGCCGGCGCCGCCATGCCGAGGTAGGGGTAGAGCTGGTGCCGGTTGAGGCCGAAAATCTGGTACCGGCTGCCGTTGAGGTAGAAGCCGTCGGGGCGGAAGCGGGCGTCCCGGAACCCGATCCTGGTGCGCACCGAGTGCGTGCCGCCGGGCGCGCCCGCGGCGCCGGCGTAGGACAGCGTCGTCGCCACCGTGTACAGCTTCGGCTGCTCCGGCGACCAGTAGGTCACCGGGCCGGCCCCGCCGATGGTGAGCGCGACGGGGTGCGGGCCCGTCGCGGCGATGTTCAGCGTGGTGCGCGCGGTGGCCAGCGTCCGGGCGCCGTCCAGCAGGGCGGCGGTGACGGTCGCGGCGCCGCCCGCGGGGATCTCGCCGGCCCGGACGGTCGCCGCGACCCGCACGGCGCGGCCGGCGCTGAGCACGTCTCGCGGGGACGCGAAGACCTCGTCCAGGTAGATCCCCGGCACGACGTCGAGCCGCGCGTCCCGGTAGATGCCGGCCGGCTGGAGGTAGTCCATCGTGCGCGGGCCGCCGGGCAGGGCGTCCGGCGGCACGTCATCGAGCCAGCGGCCGTCCACGATGACGGCGAGCACGTTGTCGCCGGGCTCGAGATAGCCGGTGAGCTCGGCCGTCCATGGCA